>SXGQ01117594.1_pt1 | contig 18160 bp, 20 predicted proteins | sample 3178371 | NCBI WGS metagenome assembly SXGQ01 (sample SAMN11356859, study PRJNA531348) | freshwater metagenome | isolation source: freshwater sample F1-20 | place: China: Fuxian Lake, Yuxi | collected 2017-12-25 | reverse complement strand
TCCCGCTGGCAGATAATGTGAGCAGGCGACCATGACTGCGAGCAGCGCCGGATGATGGCGAGCACATTGGCAATTAGCGTGAGCAGACTGCTCCGCCCATTGTCAGATAATCCGAGCAGAAAATCGCTCCGTTTGCGAGCAGACGCCGCTACGATTGCAAGCGCCTACAGTTAGCAGGCGTGCAGCTGAAGAAGTCCGCCTGATCGGCGAGACTGGCGATCTCCTGGCACTCCAAGGTGGCGAGATCGTCAAACGAGACCGTCTGCTCCTCCGCCAGTCCGGGGAAATGGGCAAGACCGCCCTCGATGCACAAGCGGACCTCACCTTTTATCGTCTCGTCCAAGGCCTTGCCCTTCTGCATCAGATCACTCCAACTATGCTCCGGGCCTCGGTGGCAGCGGCGCATCGTACAGATTTATCCAGCGCATGCCCATGCGTTGCCATGCTTTAGGAGCAGAGCGCCTCACCATAGCACTTGTGCGACCTTGCCGTTCTGCATAATATCATATCTGAATTATTGAAGGTGTGCACACGTGCATATTATCACTCTTGCAGCTCAGAAGGGTGGCGTTGGCAAAACGACGCTCGCGGTGAATTTGGCGGTCGCTGCTGAAGCGGTCGGGATCAAGACGGCTCTCTTTGATCTCGACCCGCAGGAGAGCGCGACCGCTTGGAGCGAGCGACGAACGGCCGAGCTGCCGCACGTCGAGCCAATCAGTGCGAGACGCCTCGACCAAGCGATTGATGCAGCTGAGGCCAACGGCTTTGCACTTACTATCATCGACACACCGCCAGCGGCGGGCGCGGAAGCCGCCGCAGCGGCGCAGCGTGCCGATCTGGTCGTTATCCCCTGCCGTCCGTCATTGATCGATCTTGATGCGATCAAGCGCACGGCACAGCTTATCACCAGCACGGGGCGAACGGGCGTGGTCGTGCTGAATGCCGCCCCCCCTACCGCAACCACATTGCTGGACGATGCCAAAACGCTTGCCGAGGCAACCGGCTTACGGGTGGCGCGTGCCGTATTGCGGGAGCGCAGCGTCTACCGAGCGGCATGGCCTTACGGCTTGGGCGTCATTGAGCATGAGCCGAAAGGTAAAGCTGCCTTGGAAATTGCAGCCTTGCAGAAGCACATATTTGATGATGTGATCAATTGCACACCTGCAAATGTGAAAGCTTGATTATGGCGAAACGGACTTCCCTGTTGGGGCCGGCAGTAGCGGCACCCTCCCCTCGCGAACCCGAGCTGGAACGCCAGTCGGCTCCGGCGACCTTGCCGCCGAGTGCCGCACGATCAGGTGGCAAGCGACCGGGTAAGTATCACCTCGGGGCATATTTTGATCCTGCAGATCCCACGGCGGAGGCATTTCGCGTTTTGGCAGCGCGGACCCGGCGGAGTCACCAAGATCTCCTTGCTGAAGCGATCAGCGAACTGGTCGCCAAGTATGAAGCCGACAAGCAATTCGGCCGTGTGTGACGATGTGCACACCTGCAACAATGCAGGATGGCAGGATTGATCCTTCATGACCAAGCGCCAAAATCCCAACCCCGAATTTGATCTGTTCATCCCGTTGATGGGCGACCTCCCGCTGAAAGATCAGCGGGAGACGATGGAGCGGCCGTTCTTCTCGCTCCAGAAGCGCAAGCGGGTGAAGCCGATCGAATATAGCAGCCCGGACGGCGAGACGTGGGTCAAGATTGAGGCGATCCCCGCCTACGGCATGGCCACGATCTGGGACGCCGATATCTTGATATGGGCGGCGTCCACGCTCAATCGGATGCGGGAGCAGGGGGTCAACGACCTTCCCCGGACACTTAGAACTACGTCCTATGACCTGTTGCGGGCGATCAAGCGCGACACCAGCGGCCGGGCTTATCAGGAGTTGCAGGCTGCACTCCAGCGGCTTCAAACGACTTCCATATCGACCTCGATCCGCGCGCCCAAGCGGCGGACCAAGGCCGGTTTCAACTGGCTCGACAAATGGACGCTGGAGGTGGACCCGGACACTGACCAACCGCGCGGGATGACCATTACGCTGTCGGACTGGGTGTATGAGGGTATTATGGGGGAGCGGTCACTGCTCACCATGCACCAAGATTATTTCCTGCTGACCGGGGGGCTGGAACGCGCCCTGTATCGTATCGCGCGCAAGCACGCCGGCAATCAGAAGGGCGGGTGGACGTGTCGCGTCGAGGTGCTGCGCGACAAGACAGGCAGCGACAGCAAACCAAAAGAGTTCAACCGGATGCTGCGCAAAGTGGTGGAAGCCGACCAGCTCCCCGATTATGCGATGCACATGGCCGCAACAGCCGATGGCAGTCCTGCCGTGCTGTTTCGACTTCGGGGTGAAGCGGAGGCGCTGGCACTGACTGCCAAGTTGGAAGCCGAGCAAGAGCGGCGGAACCGATTCGATGCCGATCGCCGCCGCGCCGCCGAGGTGGACGACCTGATGGACAAGCTCGCCGGAGAACGCTGACTATCGTGGTATCACACACCGCAAGGCCCATCCGTATCAGAGGCGGAGGCGGGCAGCAGGCGTTGAGAGTGTGGATCGAGCAATAATCGACCCGCAAACAGGCAAGCGATCATCGTGGGATCACACACCCGGGCGTCGTGGGATCACACACCGCACTATCGTGGGATCACACACCGAATCACGTGGGATCACACACCGGGCAGATTCTCAAGGTATTACGAAGACGCGGTTTTTTGGCCGCTTTTCGACACTTAACCTTCTTAACGATTCCTATTTAACAGAATCACTTAACCCCAAGACCCGGCTCAAAAGGAAGGAAAGGGAATGCGGAATTGCCCCTTCGGCAATGGCCCTTCGTTACGTGCCGGCTACCGCCGTTACAGGAGCGGCCTGACGGCCGCAGGCTTCCGGGAAAAGCCAAGCCGATCCGGCGGTGTGTACCTGTCAGCGTGACGCCCGTTGAAAGGGCAGGGTGGGGAGATACCCCGAACCGATCGTCGGGTTCCCCGGTGTGTGCGATCATGCCGGACCGTAGAGGCCATCGAACGCGCGTTCGGTATCGTAGCAGATGTTCGCGACGTTAACCGCGTGGGCGTTATCGTCTGCAGATGCGCCTGGGCATCGCTTGGATGGGCGGTCCTGAGCTGTGATTACGAGCAGTCTTGAGAGAGAAGCTCGCCGAGCAAGGCCACCGGATCGACGCCGATCGCCAAGGCGACCGCGACATATTCATCCACGCTCAACTGCCGCTCACCGGTTTCGTAGCGCGATACATAGGCCTGCTGCCATCCGAGCCGCTTCGCGAGGTCGACCTGACGAAGCCTGGCGTCCCGCCGTGCCAGGGTCAGCGCAGCGACGATGCGGGCGTGCAGATCGGATGGGGCAGGGGAGGCGGGCACCCCGAAGCATCTAGACCGGCTTGAGAGATATACGGAAAGCGTATATCTTCTAGGTTTCCGATCGGGAGTGCTGACATGAGACTGTTCGAGCGCATCGCCACCTGGTTCGAAGGCTGGACGCTCCTGGCCCGCCCGGGGATCGGCAGCGACGGCACGGACATCAATCCGGCGACCGGATTACCTACAATCGCGGGAGCGGGGACCCCCGACGTCGCAGGCAATCCCTACGGTTCTACCCGTTCGCACGATTACGAATCCGACTGGCAGCGCCACGATCGTTGGGACAGCGGCGCTCATGACCATTTCCAGCATCACGACAGCTGGTCGGCGAGCAGCCATGATCCCTGGCGTGACTGAGCGCGTCCCGGTGGCCGACCGGCTGATTGCACGATGGGAGGTGAGCCAGCTGAACGTCGTGCCCTACGCGATCAGCGTCATGGCCTTCTTGCCGATGCTGATCATGACGATCGGTATCGCCAAGGCGATCGGCGCCAGACCGGCCGTCGTCGGACGAAGCATGCTCGTCCTCTGGGTGGCTCTGTTCGTGACCGAGATGGCGCGGGGGATCTGGACGTTGCGGCATCGTTACGCCTCACCGCGCTGGCTGCGGGCAGTTCATGCCGCGGTCGGTGACGACCTGGCTATTCACGCGCTCGCCGAGTTGATGCGCCAGCATCGGTACGAACCCGATTACGTCCTTCTGAGATCCGACATGACCAGCGCGGTCCAGCAGGAGCGCGCCAAGCGCAAGGACGCGGTCCGACGTTCCAAGGGAATCCGGATGATGGAGGAACCGGATCCTGCTTCCGGTTTGGAGGCGGAAGGCAGTGATCCCCGGATCGCCGAAGAGCAACGCGCCCAGGTCCGCGAGCGTCGTGCCGCTGAGAAGATCCTGGCAGCGGCAGCGCCGGTGACAGGCGATATGTCCCGGATCTCCCGCTGAACCCGCTGCCGCACCGCCCAGAAGGCGGTCCGGGTAAAATGACAGTTCGCTTGCTGGCCGGCTGACACGCCGGCCCGGGTGCCCCGCCGAAAGCCGGAATGAATGCCGGAGCAGCACGGCATCAGCACCGCAGCGTCTGGACCATGCAGGGAAGGAGCACACACCACGCTATGGATAGCGACCGTGTCCACACCATAAAATCTCGTGTTCTCAGAGCTGTAGCAGGATATTGGCTGTGCTGCGGGTTCCGCGAAAGCTGCCCCGTGACGTGCTACAAGGGCGCTACAGCGCTACGGAAGCCGTGATTTGCCGGGCTGCGCAGCGACATGAGGATCGCAAGCAAGCGACCCGTGCACTGCTCCCCTTGGAAGCACGGGTTCATCTCTCGTCGGGCGTCATGGACAAGACCGGTGCGTCAGCAGCGGCGGATGTCGGGTTCAGCGGCGCGTGCTTGCTACCGCGCGGTCAGGACGTACCGGGTGGCCGTGCGCGGAAGCGGCGCGGGTCGAAGAACCAGATCAGCATGACCGCGCCGGTGACAGCTGCGGCGATCCAGCAGGCAGCCGCGAGGGCAGGGGCATAGCCCAGCAGACGGGCCGCCAGACCTGCCAGCAGCAGTCCTGTGCACAGCGCCGCTAATCGGCGCACGACCGGCCAGTTGCGTCGCTTGAACCCGACCCGCCGCGTCTCGGCCGTCCAGGCCGCCAGCTGTTCCTTCGAGGGTCCGCCCATCTTCAGTCCCCCAGCGACAAGGCGAGTAGCGTGCCGCGCAGCTGCTTGCGGGTAGCGGCTCCCGCCTCCGCGCCTCCGTCGTATAGCACGCGCGCGAGCGCCTGGCTGCGTTCGTCAGGCAGCTTCAGCCCGACGTCCCTGCAGACGGCGTCCACGTCGGCTCGCAGGCGGTCGAGCCGGTCCCAGTCGACCGGCCCGTAGTAGCTCCGGGGCACGGTGTCCTCGCCCAAGATCACCCATTCGGGATCGACGTCGTAGTCGCGCCGGAGCTTCGCCATTAGGGCGACCGGCGGCTCAGCCCCGCCCAGTTCCCAGCTGACCAGTGCGCGCTTCGAATAGCCCAGCGCCTTTGCAAACGCGTCCTGACCCAACCCGGTCCTGAGCCGTACCGCCTTGATCCGTTCGCCGATGGTAGATGCGCCGCTCACGTCGCCATGGCCTGTTGTATTATCCTGCTCACTATGGCGCAATAGTGCCACTATGCTATCATGGCACGGGAGCGGTGCCGGCGACCAGCATTACGCCGGACAGGGGCAGGAATTTTATGGGCGGTCAGGTCAATGTGCGCCTCGGCGACGACGACGATGCGGACCTCACCCGTTGCGCGGCCGAGCGCGGCGTCGAGCGCGCCACCTTGGCCAAATCGTTCGTTCGGGAATGTCTCGATGCGTGGCGGGAGGGGCGGGCCGTATTCGACCGGCCTGAGCAACTAGGCCCCGGTGACGTCGTCGCCTTCGGCGCTAGGCTGGACAAGGCGGTCATGGAGATCGACCGCATCGCCCAAGCCTGGGCAGCGCATGAGAGCGACATGCACAGGCTGGAGCGCGAGGATCAGCTGGCGCTGACGCGAGCCCGGACCGAGTTCATCAAGGGCATGCCGGAGCGCATTACCGCCAGCTTCAATCCGATCAGGGCGGAGATGCGGCTGCTTGCCGAGCGGATCGACAAGCAGCCGCGTCTGGATGCCATCGACGAACGGCAGCGCGACCACACCGAGGCGTTGCGGGAGAACACCGCCGCCATCAGGAGCCTCGAGCAGCAGCCCCGGACGAAGGTCAGCTACACCGTCTGGGACAGGGACTGGTCGGGTCGCAAGGTCGGTGCGGCGCTGTCGATCGTATGGTTGCTCTGCGTCGGCAGCTACTTCCTTGCGGCGATGGCGCTGCCGCCGTCGTGGTTCGCGGTCCGCTCGGCTAATTTCCTGCTGGGCGGCGGGGATCAGGCGGTCTGCGCGCTCGTGAATTACCGGCTCGCGACCGACAGCTGCCGGACGCAGTTCGAGGGCAAGGCAGGCAAGATTGTGGTGCGGGCGAGGCCCGGCACGTCGCAGGGCCGACAATGATCTCGGTCGCTGCGGTCGGTTCGGCCTCCGACGCAGCCGCCTATTACGCCCAAGACAATTATTACACCGCCGATCAGGCAGAAGGGACCAGCGCCTGGGCAGGCGAGGGGGCGGCAGAACTGGGTCTGTCCGGGCCGGTCGACGCCGAGCGGTTCGAACAGGTGCTCACCGGTGAACTCCCCAACGGTGTCGTGCTGGACGCCAAACGGGGTGGGCACCGGGCGGGCTGGGACCTCACCATGTCCGTGCCCAAGTCGGTGTCGATCCTGGCGCTGGTGGGCGGTGATGCGCGATTGGTGGTCGCGGTACGGGAATCGGCCGCCTCCACCCTTGCCTGGACGGAGCGCAACATCGCGGAAGGGCGGGTCTGGAACGGCAGGGGACAGGCGCCCGAGACGACCGGCCGCTTCGTGGCCGCGACCTTCCTCCACGACGTGAACCGCAGCGGCGAGCCGCAGCTCCACGTTCACAACGTCATCGCCAATGCGACCCGCACCGCCGACGGCAAGTGGCGGGCGCTGCACGCGGACCAGCTGTACGAGCGCCAGCACGTCATGGATGCGGTGTTCCTGTCTGCGCTGCGCAGCCGGGTCGAGACGCTCGGCTTTGCGACAATTCCTCGGCACGATGGTCGCAACGGCGCCTTTGAGATCGCCGGTGTGTCCCGCGCTGTGGTGGAAGCATTCTCCGTCCGCTCGGCCGAGATCGATGCGTACATCAAGGCGCGCGGGCTGGAGAACACGGCGCAGACGCGCGAATATGCGGCGCTGGCTACCCGCGATCCCAAATCCCCCGAGATTGCCCCGGAGCAGCGCGCGGAAGGGTGGCGGCGGTTGGCCGCGGAGAAGGGGTTGGATCCGGCAGCATTGGTGAAGGCCGCGCTGGCTGAGGCGGGGCGGGGGCATGATGTGTGGACGCGCGCGATGCGGGGCGTGCGCGGAATAGGGGAGCGCGGTCTTGCCATCGCCGGACGCATGGGGCTGACCCCGCGCGACGGCGATCCGCTGGTCCCTGAGCGACTGGGACGACTGGAGCCGCGCGCCTATGCCGCGGCGCAGGCGGTCGCATCGGCGGTGCGGGATCTTGGCGAGCGGGAGGCGGCGTTCGACCGCCTGGAGCTCATCCGGGAGAGCCTGTCGCGCAGCGGGCCGGTGACGGTCGCCGATGTCGAGGCCCGACTGGCGCTGCTGCAGGCGAAAGGCCTGTTGCTCGGCGATGGCGATCGGATGGTGACGACGCAAGGGTCGGTGCGGCTCGAGCAGGCGTACCTTGCCACCGTCGAGGCGGGGAGGGGGCAGTCCGCTCCTATCGTTCCGCCGGCCGATGCCGCGATCCGGGTGCAGGAGGCAGCACGCGAGTTGGGGCTGCATCGCCTCAACCCGGGTCAGGAGGCCGCGGCCGTGCTGATGCTGTCCTCGTCCGACCGGGTGGTGACCGTGCAGGGCGGATCGGGACGCGGCAAGTCGACCGCGATGGCGCCGGTGACGGCGGTAGCGAAAGCAGAAGGACGGGCGGTGATCGGGCTCGCCATCGCCAGCGCGAAGGCGAGCGAGTTCGGGCGCGACACCGGTGCTGACGTGAGCACGGTTGCCCGCTTCCTCGCGCGTCATGCCCGCGTGATCGACGGCACGGCCCGACCGGAACAGGTCGCCCGCGTGAAGGCGGAGCTGGCCGGTGCGATCGTCATGGTCGAGGAAGCCGGACAGCTCGGTACGCGCGACATGGAGCGGATCGTGCGTCTTGCCAACATGACGGGCGTCGCCCGCGTCGTGCAGACCGGCGATACCCGCCAGCTGACCGCGATTGCGGCCGGCAAGCCGTTCGAGGCGAGCCAGAAAGCCGGCGTCGCCACGGCCCATATCACCGAGAATCTGCGTTCCCGGTCCGATCAGATGAAGGCTGTCACCGCCGCGCTCGACCGCGGCGATGTGTCGGGTACGTTCGTGATCCTCAGGCCCGCGACGACCGAGGTGCCGGGGAACGCGGTGGCGACGACGGCCGCGGCGCGTTGGGCAGCGCTGCCGCTAGGCGAACGCGACGCCACCCTCCTGCTGACCGCCGGTCGCGCCATGCGCAGCGAGGCCAACCAGGCGGTACAGGCCGAGCTGAAGGCGAGCGGCGAGATCGCCGCCACGGGCAAGTCGTTCACCGTGCTCGACCGTGTCAACGCCACCAGGGAGGGCGCGCGACTGATGCGCGCCTATCGGCCCGGCCATGTGGTCGAGGTCCGCACGAACCTGCCCAGCCAGGGCCTGGTTCGGGGCGACCGTGGTGTCGTGACCGGCGTCGAGGGCGACCGGGTGCGGCTCGGCATGGCGGACGGTAGCGAGAAGCTGTTCCGGCCCGGCCGGTTAGCCAGGAACCTCGACCGCGATGCCGTGTCGATCTTCGCAGTGAAGGAGGTCGAGCTGCACGTCGGTGATCGCATCCGCTGGAGCGACAACGACCGGACCCGCGGACTCGACAACGGTGCGATGGCGCGGGTCGAGGAAGTAGGGCGGGGCAGGTTGGTCGTGTCCTCCCTCGTCGACGGCACAGTGCACGAGATCGCGTCCGGCGATCATATGGCCGAGCGACTGGACCTTGCCTATGCGATCAACGTCCATGTCGCACAGGGGGTCACCACCGAGCACGGCATCGTGGCGATGCGCTCGTCGGAACGCAAGCTGCTGACCGAACGGTCGTTCCTGGTCGCGCTCACCCGCGTGGCGGACAAGGTGGGACTGGTGCTCGACGACGGGCGGAAGGTCGAACGGCACGTCACCCGCAACACCGGCGACAAGACCTCGGCGCTTGATGTGGTCGAGCGTGGCCAGGCGACCGACGCCATCCGCCTGCCGGATGCGGGCTCCCCGCTCGACCGGGCGCTGGAGCGTTACGCCCAGTTGTTCCTGGCGGCTGAGCGAATGCGCGAGGACGGGCGGGAGCTGTCGCCGTCCAAGGTGCGCGAGCTGGACGCGGCCTCGGCCGCGCTCGACCGGGTCCGGCCCTATGCGGCCGAGGATCTGCGGATCGTGCTGGACCGCAGCGCCGACCCGGTACGGGGTCTGGAGCAGATCGCTCCGGGAGAGTTGCGGCAGGTCTGGGCGGAGGAGGGGCAGGCGCGTGCCGATCCTCGCGCCTATGCCGACCGGTTCGTTGCCGACTGGCGGTCGGCGTCGGGCGACCGGGGTGCGGGCAAAACGCCGCGGATCGAAGACCGGGCCGAGCGCCGCCTCGAGCGTCTCGAGAACCGCATGACGCGGCAGCCGGCGCTGGAGAAGGCGCTCGACGCCCGCATCCCCGAGCGCCAGCTACGCCTCGACGGCCCCGGCATGGGCGGAGGTGGCCGCGAACGGGACTACGGTATGGAGATGTAAGCCGAGGTAGAAAGTTGTGTTTCGCGTGTGTCCCGTTTGCCGGGCTTCACTCAGTCTTCCGCAGCTTCCGTCCTGTCGAGTGCGACAAGGCGCTCATACTCTTCGACCGGCACGATGGCGATCATCGGCGATCCGTCGCGTTCGACTGCGATCGCACCTTCGGCTGCCAGCGCAAGGCATTCACGGACCTGGGCGGGTGTGCGGGGAAAGGGGACCGTGCGCATGGCCGTATCATATCACTCCGCGAGAATCGTAACTAGGGCTGCGCTACGTCAAACACCCAATCAGGCGGTGCTGATGAAGGCAGCTATCTCGAATGATATAGCAGCGGTGAGGCTGGCGAGATCACCGATTGGATCGATACGCATTGCGCGCCGCGGCTGGTCATGGCCGATGGCAGACCGCACGGCTTGAAACGCTCCTCGGAAGAACGTAATGTGAACGAATGATACTGATAATCTTCGCCGGTACCCTTTGAGCGATCGCGATGTATTTTTGAGAGAGTACACCTCAGCACTTGCTGAGGATGGTGCTTCGGTTCTTGTCGGTGCCGGCACTTCCATGGCCGCGGGGTATCCCTCGTGGAAGGGCTTGCTGCAGGAAATTGCGGGTGATCTCGGCCTCGAAATTGAGGACGTCGACGATCTTACGGCAGTTGCTCAATGGGCGATTGGTGCGGATCATTCGAACCGCACGACCGTACTAAATGCCATACGGGAGCAGATCGAGCCGGATCATGCCATCCCCTCGGCGTTGCTGTCGCTGGCAAGGCTGCCGATCCGCGAGGTGTGGACGACGAATTACGACCGGCTGATCGAGCGTGCGTTCGGCGAGCTTGGGCGCCCGGTTGATGTTCGGGCCAACCAGGAGCAGTTGGCACTGCGCAAGCGCCGCGCGGGAGCGGTCCGCATTTACAAGATGCACGGGACCATCGATGCAGTTGATGATCTGGTAATTTCCACCGAGGATTACGAACTGTACCGGCAGCGGCGCGGTGCATTTTTGGGTCTGCTGCACGCTCATCTGACAGGAATGACCTTCCTGTTCGTGGGTATGAGCCTGACGGACCCGAACGTCCGCCACGTGCTTGCCTTGCTGCGTGAGCATTTTCCAACGACCCCGCCCCGACACTTCATGATCGCACGGCGGCCACAGCGGGCGGATTTTGGGTCTGATGATGCCCACGCCGCCCGGTTGAAGCGGCATGACTATTGGGTGCGCGACTTACGACGCTATGGTCTTGTCGTCGTCGAGATCAATGCGTTCGCTGAAATTGATGAATTGATGGATGAACTCGAACGGCGTGTGGCACGTCGTCGGATATGGGTGTCGGGTAGCTGGCCGCTCAATGCCGGTGATTCTAGCGCGGGGTTCGTTCACGATGTAGCGCGCGCGATCGGGCGTAGGATCGGATCGACAGATCTTTTCATGCTATCCGGGGCCGGGCTGTTGGTCGGATCAGCTTCGCTGTCAGGGTTCCTCGAAACCATGCAGGGGCGCGGTGAGTGGGACTTTGATCGGCGGTTGGTTGTTCGTCCCTTTCCGCAACCGGTCGGTGACGCTGAGCCGGATCGTCAGCATTGGGCAGAGCTGCGTGGTGAGTTGGCGCGCTTGGCGGGTATCGTGGTTTTCGTTGGCGGTGCGAAGATCGAGTCCGGCGAACTGGTGTCTGCCACCGGTGTGTTCGAAGAGCGCGCCCTCGCCGATGGTAGAGGTGCATTTCTATTGCCTGTCGGAGCCACCGGAGGCGCTGCCTCGGTTATCGCCAATGGGTTGCTGACATCAGCCCTTCCGTCGACTGGCAGTAATGCCCGGCGCCCCACGGACGATGAGTTGCGCATATTGTCAGACGCCTCGGCAACGCCAGATCAACTCGCTGATGCGGTTTTGAAAATCATTAAGCGGATCGCACGCTGAAAAATCGTTTGTGATGAACATCTGGGAGAACGGCATTGGCGAGGCGGGTATTCTTCAGCTTTCACTTCACGCGAGATGCATGGCGCGTGTCGCAGGTCCGCAATGCCTGGATGTTGCCGGGAAACCGTGATTCCAACACCATTGTCGATCATGCGTCGTGGGAAGAAATCATGCGCAATGGCCCGCAGGCGATCCAGAACTGGATCGATACGCAGATGAACGGCAGTAGCGTGGTAGCGGTACTGATCGGTCGCGATACGCATATGAGGCCGTGGGTGGAGTATGAGATCCGCAAGGCCCACCGCGAGGGACGCGGCATCCTTGGTGTGCACTTAGCTGGCATGAAGGATAGTAACGGCACCGTTGATCCGGCCGGGGCCGATCCGATCGCAAAGCTTGCGCTTACCGATCGGTTCGGGACCAGAGTAACTTACCCTACTTATTCCTGGTTGCAGGGTGACGGCAGAAAGAACTTTTCGTCGTGGGTTGAAGCCGCTGCCCAGCGCGCCGGTCGTTAAAGGCGAGATCGATCATGTCCTACGTTACCGAATCTGAGGTCCGGGCTGCCGCTGCTCGTGCGAAAGCAGCTACGTTCAAGTCCGCGGGCATTTTGTTGCGCGAATCGCGTGACACATACCAATCTTCATTCGATGTATTCCTGTCGCATTCTTTCATGGATCAGGAACTTGTCCTAGGAGCGAAGCAACTGCTCGAGGAAAAAGGGTTGTCCGTCTATGTCGACTGGATCGACGATCCGCTGCTAGATCGTACCGCCGTAACGCGGGCGACCGCCGAGAAGATCAGAGGGCGGATGCGGCAGTGCCGGACGCTGCTCTATCTGCATTCGGCGAATGCCACCAAGTCTAAGTGGTGTCCGTGGGAATTGGGCTATTTCGATGCCTTCACCCATCCGTCCCGGCGCGTTTTCATTTTCCCCGTCACCGCTGCGGATCGATCCTATACGAGCCAGGAATATCTCAATCTCTATGATACGGTCGACATGGCTTCGATCGGCGTGGCTACACGCAGGCGCGATGATATCAGGGTCAAGGGCGCAGATAGTAGCTTCAGAGCGTGGAGCGTTGCCGCCTGATCGATCATTCCTTGAGCTTTTCGGCGACCGCGAACGCGGCATCAGGAGGCGGGTAGAGTCAGCTATTTTTGCCATGGCGCACACGGGTCGCCATTATCGGAGGTAGAAAGGTCTACCTTTCTTCCGCGCGATCGAATGCCAATGCGGCATGGTAGGTAATGGGCGATGGACACGCTTGAACCCGCCGCTCGATCAGAACGTATGCGCCGAGTCCGCGGCAAGGACACTCGGCCGGAAATAGTGGTGCGGCGGTTAGCCCATCGGCTCGGCTACCGCTTCCGTCTTCATCGCCGCGATCTACCCGGTAGCCCCGACCTGGTGTTCCCCGCGCGCCGAGCGGTGATATTCGTGCATGGATGCTTTTGGCATCAGCACGACTGTCCGCGCGGATCACGCCGCCCTTCAAGCAACGCGGCATACTGGCACCCCAAGCTCGCCCGGAACGTCGAGCGGGATGGAATGGCGCGGCAGCAGCTCGAAAACGAAGGCTGGCGCGTCCTGGTGCTGTGGGAATGCGAGATGCGGGATGCCGACCAGCTATCACGCCGTCTGGTCAGCTTCCTCGACGGTTAAGCACGCCGGATCGGCGCCATGTCCGACACCTTCTGGACCACGCCAGCACGCCGGATCGTGGTGCGCCGCATGAGGTCGGAGCCGCTTTGCAGCAGCTCGAAATCCACATGGTTCAATTCAGCATCGTTGCCTTTGAAGCAGCGGTGGAACGCCAACAGCAGCTCCACCGCTTCGATCGGCTGAGCTGAAGCAGCGGGGGCGGCGCTGGACGGCACGATGCTTGGAAACAGGTAGGTGCAGGCCGGCGGAACGCGAAATGGGCCAATGTCGGTGAGCCGTGCTCCATCGTCACCGGCGACCTTGGGACATGGGCGGCCGATCGTGCCGCACACCATGTCCCAGACGATCAGGCCATCAACACGCTGGTTGCGGGAGATCATCTCAACGCTCAAGCGCGTGTGGATCCCCGACCAAGCATTGCGACGTGGATCGGCGCCGAGGTTGGTGCAGATGCTCCAAATCACAAACTCGTCGGCATCGGCCGGCCGCTCGAATATGTTGGTGTTGTTGCCGTCTAAGCAACCCTTGAGGTCGATGACGGCAGTGCGACCTGATGGAAGCCGGACCCGATAGTCGTTGCGGCTGGAATCGTCGGTGAGATCCCACCCGGCGATAAAGCCTTCGTCCTCCATGTGGTTGAGGACGTGCTGGACGAACTCGCGCTTGGTGCGCATCGTCGCGGAGAATTGCCCTCTCACCCGCTCGACGGCACCACGGAACAGGCCCGAATTGTAGAAGTCACGTTCGTCCAGGCCATGATCACCGAGCCGGTGCGCCTCGGTTTTCAGAACCTCGGCGAACCGCTCGATTTGCGCGCGCAGATCGCTGTTCTGCTCGCACGGTATGACGCTCATGCAGCAGCCCGTTCGGCAGCCTCCGCCATGCCCAACAGGGGCTCTAGGATATGGTGGGCGAGGTGCCGAACAACCGGCACCGCCACCCCGTCGCCGGTCAGGTGGTATGCTTCATTGTAGTTGCGCGGCAGCTTGTAGTCATCGTCTAGACCCATGAGACGCGCTGTCTCGCGCGCGGAGATCAGTCGCGACCGCACTTTCGCGCCATCAATGACGACGATCACTTGGCGGCTGGAGCCGCCGGCGGGCGTGCGTAGGCAGCCAGATACGTCGTCGAAACGAACTTCGGCGCGTTGCACCTTTTTGCCTCCCTCAACTCGCGTGCGCTTGTAGACGCCTCCGACCATGCGGCGCCCTGCCCGCTTGGCGGCGTTCACCTTGGCGAGGTTGATGGGCGACATCATGCCGAGGAGCTGCTGCGTTTCCGCAGACGTGTGCCAAGACACGCTCGACGGGTTCTCCTCGATCATGCTGGCGAACGTCGTGTTGCGTCGGTTGGGCGTCGGCATGTTCCACCACAACATGCCCTGTCGCAGCTCGGCCGGCAGCCGCTCGACTGCGCTTTGCAGGCCCCGCGTATGGAACGGCTCAATCGGCCCAGGCGCGAGTAGCGTCGAGTCGACTGTCACGTCGGCATGGACACCGATCACGAATAGACGAGGACGGGAGTGCGGAAGGAAGAGATCCGCGTTGATGACCAAGGCGCCGCAGCGGTAGCCCGCGTCCGCGAAGGTCTGGCAGATCGCCTCGAAATCCTTGCCCTCATGCGAGGTCAGTGTGCCGCAGACGTTCTCGAGCGCAATCAGCTTGGGTGCCCTTCCGTCCGCGATGAGGCCACGGATCACGTCCCAGAACGGGTAGAAGGTGCCCGAGCGCTCTCCGCGCAGCCCCGCCCCGCCCCCCGCCAGTGACAGGTCTTGGCAGGGGAATGAACCCCATACGAGATCGGCCACGCCGGGCAGCTTGGCGGCGGTGATTTGCTTCACGTCACCGACCGTCAGCTCGCCGCCCATGCCCCAATTTGCTTGGTAGGTGAGCCCCTTCTTATGGTCGAAGTCGTTGGCGAACAGGCAGGTCCAACCCGCCCCCAGGCCAGCGCGCGCCATGCCTCCGCCAGCGAAGAACTCGTAGAACTTAGCCATTAGCGACCCGCCCTTCCCCGTGGCGATCGTTGGCGCTCGTCTCGCGCGCCAGCTTCTCCGCGACGGCTTCGGTGATCCAGGTGTTGCGCGAGACGTTGCCGAGGCGATCGGCGCGCGCCGCGTCGATCAGAGCGAACGTCTCGGCCGATAGGCGGAGGTTGATGCGATCGAGATCGCGCACAGTGGCGGGCTTGGAAGACGTAGTCATGGCGCCATTGTGGCGCCACATTTTGACCTTGTCCAGTATGTTCTACATGTGTTCCTAATTTGCAAGGCCGATCGGGCTCGCGCCTATTCCCCTGCCGAGCTATATGTCACTGAAACGTGGAGCGTGCATGGACGGTCGGAATCCAGACGAGATCAACTTCCCTCCGTTTGAAACGGAGGATTTGCGTAAGAATCTCGCACGTTATCTTGATAGTGCCTTCACCGCCGAAGGAGCTGCCGCTGCGTCGAAAGTCGGCAACTTCAAGTGGGGCGTATACGCCTTCTTCGATTATGACGGGGAACCGATCTACGTCGGGCAAACTAACGAGCAGCTTCGCACTCGCATCCGGCGCCATCTGACCAATCAACGCACCGATGCCGTTGCTATGTCTGTGCTTGACCCTTTCGAGGTGTACGAGATCGAGGTTTGGCCGCTTCCGGCCCTACAAGAGGTGTCGAAGCCGAGAAGCAAGACGGACGCGCGTTGGGCGGCATGGGAGTCGGCCGTCGATCAACTCAATGCACTGGAGCGTAAGGTTTACGATCAGGCGATCGAAAAGAGCCGATTCAAAGCTATCCTGAACGAGAAAGACCCACCGCTGGCGAAGGTCGAGATCGAGGCACCGCCATCGTTCAGGGGACGCATCGTTTCTGATGAGGTGTTCGCGATCCGCTCGCACCCTGATTTTAGGATTGCCCGACGTGCGCTCATCATCGCCAGACTTGCCCAGGTCATCGCCGAGCGAAAGGTTCAAGGTGGATTGCGGCGGGTCATGCTGATCCAGGCAAAGCGCCTGCAATGGCTTGCCGATCGACGATATCAGGCCCTGGGGGGCGCAGAATCCGTGGAGCGGGAAGATGGCGCCGACACCGACGAGTAGCTCATCGCGGGTGCCTGCGTGTCGGCGCTCCCCCTCGCCTGCTTCTAAGCCGCAACCTTTGTTGCGAAGATGCAGGGCTCCACATCGGCAGGGGCTGCCAGGATAGGCCACCAGAACTTATGGCCGCTCCAGCCCTGCTCCTTAGTGCCTTCCTGTTGTAGCAGCACCAGCGCCGGTTTCGAGCGTCCAGGGTCCATCACGGTTGATCGAAGCGCGGTGCCCAAGATCGAGCGGCCGGACTTGTCACCGGAACCCCCTTTGGTCAGCCGACGCCCTGTTTCTGCTAGCACGACCAGGTTGCCGTCGCCGCCGTCGCGAACGTCGGAATAATAGTCGATCAGGCCGCGCATGGCGTCCCACTCGAACTCCGTGTCGTCAAACTCCATCGTCTCCTCGATGGCGTCGATAATCTCGATCGCGCGGGCGCGGTCCAGCTCGGCGAAACCGGCGGCGTTGATCCATCGAGGATCAATTAGCGCATCGATCTTGGCCTGGGCCGCGGCCATTGCCCGACCGCGGATCGTCTGGAACCCAGTGGGCAAAACCATGCCGTTCGGTCGGACCGGCACCACCGAGCTGAGCATCACCTTATTGGGCGCGCACGGGCGCACCCGCTGCAAGGGGTCGGTCTGAATGAACACGACGCCGCGGTCGTGGGCGCCCGTCTCGAAAGCTTCCCGTAGCGCGTTCTCAAAGCCGTTGATCGTGAACAGCCGATCATACACCCCTTGCGACGTGTAGAACCTCGTCACCGCCAGATCGGGCCGTGACCGGTTGCCATACATGCGTGAGTGCTGAAGCACGGTATCAGCCTGCATCGTTCGGGGGTTTCGGCCGTAGTAGAAGGCGATCAGGTTCGGGATGGTGATGCCTCGGTCGAGGATATTGCCGCCGACATAGATATTAAACGGCGTGCGCAGCTTCAGCTCGGCTTGCGTGTCAAGCAGCGCCATCACATCCTTGTCGGAGTTCACCGTCTCCCGCACCACGTCATCGCTTTGCAGCGCATCAATAAAAAGTTCGAACGCCTCTTGGCGCGAGGGCATACGACCCTTGTCGGCGCTGACCGACGTATCGAGGTCATCATAAGCCGCATCGAACAGTGGCCGCAGCGTCTCCGGATCGTTTTCCGCGTGATCCAAGATCGCTTCGCTAATCCATTCGATCACCTGATCCTGCCAAGCGTGCGCCGCCTTCTGCGTATCGTTGTGGATTATCATCGCGTACTTGCGCTTGCGCTCGCCGGCCTCGTGCTGCTGCCAGCGCCGCACGCACGCGGCCAGGACGAAAGTGATGATGGCGCGCCGAAGACCGACGGTGTTGGGACTGTCCAACACCGAGTTCGGATGAATGCGTCGCTTGTCGGGGCGGCGAAGCGCATCCTGCTCCAAGTCGCTGACCGTTACGATGAGGTGGTGACGCGGATCGTCGGTATCGTGGCCACCAAAATAATCGTCGCCTCCGACGTAACCGCCGTGGATCGGCAGCAGTTCGGTAAACGCCGGCTTTTTGGGTTTGAACACGAAGTTGCCGCCGGCGTTGGCTGCCTCATAGCCCTCCGGCTGGAGGTAGAGCGAGTAAGGCGTCGCGGTCACCTGGAGGGGAGTGTCAGGAATTTCGTGTGCGGGCGGGCATAATGGGAAAGAAGGAGCCCCGAAATGTCCCGACGCAAAGAGCCTGCGATACCGAACGATCTGCTGGATCAGCTGCTGGCTGGCGCTGATGCTGGTACCGCGCTGGC
>SXGQ01021143.1_pt1 | contig 18165 bp, 13 predicted proteins | sample 3178371 | NCBI WGS metagenome assembly SXGQ01 (sample SAMN11356859, study PRJNA531348) | freshwater metagenome | isolation source: freshwater sample F1-20 | place: China: Fuxian Lake, Yuxi | collected 2017-12-25 | reverse complement strand
GTTTCGCCGCGGCGCTTTGCTGAAGACCGTCGGGCTGAGTTTGTTCGTGAACGGCACGGAGACGCCCGCGATGGCTATGCGGCTCAGGTACCACGCGGTGATCGCGCCTTCGCCGTGGCCGATGACGCGCAGACGGCCGTCTTCCCCCACGTTCGCGACCGACTCGTTGGCCGAGGTGTATTTGACCCAGCGCGTCACATCCTCGCTGCGGCCGTTGCTGAAGTGGGCGCGGACACGCAGAGCCTGCTCGGCACCGGGCTTGAGCGTGGCTTCTGCAGGAGTGATTTCGAGGCGCGTGATGCGGGGATCGTCGGTCAACGGTCCGGGGGTGCCCGCGGCGATCCACCCGGCGAGAATGCGGTATTCCTCCGAGTCGGTGTCGAACTTCACGCCGCCCTTGTGCGGCAGCGCACCGGTGGTCTTGAGGAGCAGCAGACTGCGCGCTGGATCGGCGGAATTGATGCGGCGGCCGAGCGCGTGGCGCGTGATGGCGAGGTGGTCCGCTTCGTTGTCGTAACCGCGCAGCGACAACTTGAAGCCGTTCTGGCCGGCCGCAGCACCGTGGCACGCGCCGGAACTGCAGCCGTACTTGGCGAGGATGGGCTGGACTTGGTTCCGAAAATTTGGCGCCGCCGCATTCGCAGCCGGGAGTTGGCTGGCGAGCAGAGCGGAGAACGCAAGGGCGGGAAAAAACTTCATGCGCGTCGGAAAGTTTTTTGTGAGCTACGCGAACAGCTCCTTGATTGGCTGCGTGCCGAAGTCCACGAGCGGGAACGGCCGCTGCTGCGGGCCCGGCAGGTGGGTGGTGAGATCGAGGCCGAGGCTGTGATAGATGGTCGCGACGACCTCGCTGGGGTTCGTCGGACGCTCGGTGGGATAGCCACCGATCTCGTCGCTTTTGCCGATGGCGCGGCCGCCCTTCACACCGCCGCCGGCGAAGTAGGTCGTCCAGCACTGTGGCCAGTGATCGCGGCCACCGGCGGGGTTGACCTTCGGCGTGCGGCCGAACTCGGCGAGGTTGCAGACGAGGGTGTTGTCCAGCATTCCGCGCTGGTGCAGATCTTCGATGAGCGCGCTGTAAGCTTGATCGTACATCGGCGCGACGATGTCCTTCATCCCGGCGATGGAGGTGAAGGGCTTCGAGCCGTGGATGTCCCACGTGATCTCGTTGAAGACGGTGATGAAGGTGTTGACGGTGACGAAGCGGACGCCGGCCTCGACGAGCCGCCGCGCGAGCAGGCAGGATTGGCCGAAACGGTTCAGCCCGTAACGCTCGCGTACCTTCTGCGGCTCCTTCGTGAGGTCGAACGCCTCGCGGGCCTTGGTACTGGTCATCAAGCGATAGGCGGCGGCGAAATTACTGTCCATCAGCTTCGCGCTCTCGCTGGACTCAAAACCCTTCACTGCGCCCTCCACCACCTCGCGCAGCTTGCGGCGGCGGTCGAGTCGCGCTTCGCCGATGTCCTGCGGCGGCAGCAGGTCGGGCACTTTGAAATTCGGTTTCGAAGGATCGGCGTTCAGCACGAACGGGTCGTAATTCTTGCCGAGGAAACCGGCATCCTGCCCATGCGGCATGTTGCCGCCGGTCGCTCCCATCGGCTCGGGCAGGATGACGTGCGCGGGGAGATCGCCGCGCCGCCCTTTGAGGTATTCGAGCGCACAGCCGGCGTGCGGCGTGATGGTGCCGCCGGTGAAAAGCCGGCCGGTCTGCATCATCTGGTGGCCGGTGTCGTGCACGGCAGCGGCCGTGTGGTAGCAGGAGCGGACGAGACTGAACTTGTCCGCCACCGCCGCGTGTTTCGGCAGAATCTCGCTGATCTGGAAATCGCCTTTGGTCTTGATCGGCTTGAAGGGGCCGCGGACTTCGCGCGGGGCGTCGGGCTTGGGATCGAACGTGTCGAGCTGGCTCGGCGCGCCGAGGTTGAAGATCATGATCACTGAACGATCGTCGTGGCCGCCGGCGTGTTTCGGTTGCGCGGCCTCGAGTCTGGCGAGGTCAGCCATCGTGAGTCCGAGCGCGCCGAGTGCGCCGACTTGGAGGAAGTCGCGGCGCGTGACGCCGTCGCAAGTGGTGATCGAACCTGAGCCGGTGAACTTGATCATAAACCTGTTGCTGTTCCGTAGCAATCGTAGCCCGCACCGGCGGTTCGCTCAAGCGGTTTGTGGGGGCTTTTGCCGGGCGCAATGCTAGTCCACGAAAGCGAACTCGTTCGCCATGAGCAGCACGTGGGCTAGTTGTTCCCATGGGCTTGGCGCGGAAGAAACCGCCACCGATCCCGTCGCATTTGTGCTGGCGGACGTTGTTGCGGTCGCAACTTGAAGAAACCGCTGTGCGTCCTTCATTTCATCCGTCGTCGGCGCGCGTTGGTAGAGCGTGGCGTAAAGCCAGCGCACCTTCGCCTCGTCGGTTCCGAGGGAGGTCAATTCCGACCGCGCGGCGAGGTGCTTCGCTTGCTGTGTGGTGAGCGTGCTGTTCATCCAGAAGAGCGCCTGCTGGGGCACGGTGGTGCTGAAACGGATCGGGCTATGAGTGTCGGGATTGGCGAAGTCGAACGTGCGAAAGAGTCCGGGCAGGTTCTGGCGGTCGATGTAGGCGTACACCGCGCGGCGCACGGGGAACGGGTCTTTCGTCAGTTCGACTGGTTTGCCGCCCATCGTCAGGTCGAGTTGGCCGGAGACGAAGAGCAGCGAATCGCGCATCGCCTCGAACTCCAATCGGGGCCGATTCTTTTTCCAGAGCAACAGGTTGTTGGAATCCTTCAGTAAGGCGTCGGCGCGGTCATCGCTGACCTGCTGGTACGTGGCGGAAAGCATGATGGTGCGGTGCAATTTTTTGAGCGACCAACCTTCAGCCATGAAACGGTGGGCGAGATGATCGAGCAGTTCTGGATGGCTCGGCGGATCGGACCGCAGGCCGAAATCGCTCGGTGTGCGGACGAATCCCTGGCCGAAGTGGTGCAGCCAGACGCGGTTGACGATGACGCGCGCGGTGAGCGGATTGGTCGGGCTGGTGATGGCCTGCGCCATTTCGAGGCGACCACTGCCTTTGAGGAACGGCTTTCGTTCTGTCCCGGCAATCACGTCGAGAAACTGGCGCGGGACTCGCGGGCCGCGGTTACCGGCGTTGCCGCGGATGAAGACGACCGGTTCCGTGGGCGTCGCCGCGTCGGCCAGCGAATGGGCGCGGGCCGGTGCGTCCGGGCTGTTGATCTTCCACTCTTCGACCTTTTTCTGCAGGGCAACGAGTTTGTTGCGATCATCGTGCTCGATGAGTTTCTCCAAGTCGGCGATGGGCGCATCGAGCGGGTTGGCTTTCGCGCGGAGCAATTGGCGCAGTGCTTCCTCATCCTTGTCGGCTCCCGGTCCGGCCGGCGCCGTCTTGCCGAGCAACGCGCCGTAGCGCTGCGCCGCTTCCTTAAGCGAGGCGGGCGTCGTGGCAAAGGCGCGGGCGACGAGCGGATTCACCGGCTTGGCGGGCACGGCATTGGTGAAAGGTGCGAGCGCCGCGGCGGCCTGGTTTGTGTAGTCATTGGCTCGCAGCGCGGTGAGCGCGTGCCACGGTGCGAGGATTGGATGATGTGACTTGGCTGTCTCACGCACGAACGCGCGCCAGCGCTCGATGAAATAGGGGCGCAGGTCGCGTTGCTTGGCGAAGTCGCGCCGCGCAGCATCGTCGAGCTTAGCGGTATCGTGGGCGGCGAGCAGATAGTCGGCGATCTTGGCGGGCGCACGGAGGTCGCCGGTGATCTGTGAGGCGCGTTCCTCCCGGAATTTGTTCACCACGGCTTCGCGCGCCTTCAATTCCTTCTCGAAGGCTTGATAGGAAGCGTTCTCGGCTGGCTTGGCGATGAGCGGCAGCTCGGTCGGCTCAATCGACGAGGCGAAGACGCCGTAGAGGGAGTAGTAGTCCTTCGTCGGGATCGGGTCGTACTTGTGGTCGTGACAGCGGGCGCAGGTGACGGTGAGGCCCATCAACCCGCGTGTCGTGACGTCGATGCGGTCGTCGATGATTTCATCCTGGTTGTTGATGAATCGGCGACCGAGCGTGAGAAAACCCATCGCGGCGAGCGGACGTTTGTCCTCGCCGAGATCGAGTTGGTCCGCGGCGAGTTGTTCGTGGATGAATCGGTCGAAGGGCAGATCCTCGTTGAAGGCGCGGATCACGTAGTCGCGGTAGGTGTACGAGTAGGGGTAACGCCGCTCGACGCCGACGCCGATGTAGCCCTTCACATCGCCGTAGCGCGCGACGTCGAGCCAGTGCCGCGCCCAGCGCTCGCCGTAGCGTGGACTGGCGAGAAGGCGATCGATCACCTTCGCGTAGGCGTCAGGCGATTTGTCGGCGAGGAAGGCATCCGCCTCGGCGGGCGTGGGCGGCAGGCCGGTGAGATCGAATGTGGCGCGCCGGATGAGCGTGCGTTTGTCGGCGGCGGGCGAGGGGGTGAGTTTCGCGGCTTCCAGTTTTGCCAGCACGAAGGAGTCGATCGGGCTCTGTATCCAGCGCTTATCTTTCACCACGGGCAGGGCGGGGGAGCGAACTGGTTGGAAAGCCCAGTGCTTGGCGGCGGACGGCGGCGGCGTGGTGGCGGTTGCGGAAGCGGTGCGCGGATCGGGCGCGCCCATCTTCACCCACGTCTCGAGTGTAGTGAGTTGTTTCGACGAAAGCCGCTGGTTCTTCGGCGGCATCTGTAAATCGGGATTGCTGTAACGGACGGCTTTGATGAGCAGGCTCTTTTCCGGATCGCCGGGAACAATGGCCGGGCCGGTGTCGCCGCCTTTGAGCAAGCCGTCGCGCGTGTCCACCCGCAAGCCGCCTTTGATGGATTTGCTTTTGGTGCTGTGGCATTCGTAGCAGTGCTCCGCGAGGAGAGGGCGGATTTCGCTTTCGAAGAACTCAGTCTGCTCGGATGTGGGCGCGGCGGCGTGAAGGGGGACGATGCTGGCAAACAACATCGCGCAGAGCGTTCGCCAAATGCGAGGGCGAGGTTGCGAGGAGTGTCGTTGCGCGGTGGTGAGTTTCATTTCCGTTGAACGCCGGAGCGTATCGGGTTTGGACGTGGCGAGCCAGTTTTTACATCAGGTTCTTGTTGTCGCGAGGAGAGAGAGGGCTTGTATGGCGCGGCGGGTTCGGGTAAAAGCAGGTTAGGCGTGGGAGACTGCGCTGGGAAAAAGGAGGGCGCTTCCCGCGCACAAGCCCTTCGAGGCCAGCGGGTTCTCGGAGCTGAAAAGGTCCGTGGGGCGTTTGACTTTGTGGGGTTCGATGAATAGAGTTCGCTAAGTCAGCGATCGGCGAGAATGAGGTGCCTGTGCCAGTTAAGGACGATTATCTAGTAGATACGCTTTGCGACATGGGGTTGCTCAACAATGAGCAACTCGATGCCGTCCGTGCGGAAGCCGAGTCGGAGGGGGCGGGCGTCGTGGATACCCTGCTGGCGCGCAAGATGGTCAAAGCCGACGATGTGACACGCGCGCGGGCGATACAGTTCGGCGTCGAGGTCGTCGACCTCACAAAGGTCAAACCGAGCGATGAGGTGCTCGCCGCCGTGCCACGCTACGTGGCCAAGCAGTACAAGGTTCTCCCGCTCAGCATCGAGGACGGCAACCTGGTGGTGGCCTTGAACGATCCGGGGGACCTTGACAAGATTGATGGTCTCCAGCGGGTGTTGAGCCGCGACCAGATTTTCTACCAAGTCGCCACCAAAGCCCAGATTGATGCCGCGCTTGAGAAGTATTACGGGTATGCCGAACAGGCGTTGGACCGCATGGTGCAGGAGCTTTCCAAGACGCAGGTGGACCTCACCGCGCTGGAGAAGACCAAGGTCAAGGTCGACGATGGCCAGATGGAGGACGACGATAGCGCGCCGTTGATCCGCCTCGTCAACAACATCATCATCGACGGTTTCAAGCTGAAGTGTTCAGACGTCCACATCGAGCCGATGGAGCAGCGCCTGCGCGTCCGTTACCGGATTGACGGCGTGCTGCAGGAGGCGAACAGCCCGCCCAAGAGGCTGCAGGGCGCGATCATCAGCCGCATCAAGATTACGGCGGGGATGATGATCTCCGAGCGGCGTGTGCCGCAGGACGGCCGCATCCAGCTGACCATCGATGGCAAGCTCATCGACTTCCGCGTGAGCTGCATGCCCAGCTCGTTCGGCGAGACGATCGTGCTGCGTATTCTCGACAAGTCCGGCCTGCGTCTCGGCCTTTCGCAGCTCGGTTTCATGGCGGACGACCAAGCCACATTCGAGCGCTGTGCGGCGATGCCGGACGGCATCCTGCTCGTCACCGGTCCGACTGGTTCGGGTAAGACGACCACGCTCTACTCTTGCTTGAATTACATCAACCGGCCCGACAAGAAGATCATCACGGTCGAGGACCCCGTCGAGTATCAGCTCACCGGCATCAACCAGGTGCAGGTGAACGAGGCGGCCGGCCTCACCTTCGGCGCGGCGCTCCGGTCGATGCTCCGTCAGGCGCCGAACATCATCATGCTGGGGGAGATTCGCGACATGGAGACCGGCTCCATCGCCGTCAACGCCTCGCTGACCGGCCACTTCGTCTTCTCCACGCTGCACACGAACGACGCGCCGAGCGCGGTGACGCGTATGATCGACATCGGCATCAAGCCGTTCCTTGTCGCGTCGGCGGCGCGCTGCATTCTCGCGCAGCGTTTGGTGCGCAAGTTCTGCCCGCAGTGCGTCGGCCCGCACACGCCTACCGAGGGCGAGCTGCAGTCGCTGCAGATCACCGAGGAGCAGCTGAAGACGGCGAACTACCAGCTGGGGAAGGGCTGCAAAGTCTGCAACGGCAAAGGGTACAAGGGCCGATTCGGCATCTTCGAGGTTTTCGCGTTGGATGACCGCGCCCGCCGCATGGTGATCGACAAATGTTCGGTCGTGGAATTGCGCGAGCACGCGTGCAAGATCGGTATGAAGACGCTGCGCGAGGATGGTGTCCGCAAGGTGCTCGCGGGAATGACTTCCACCAAGGAAGTCATCACTGCCACCGCGAGCGACTCGCATCATTGATCGGAAGAACTGAAGAGGATGATTTAAATTATGGCCGCTTACGCAATGCCAGACCTGCTGAACCTGATGGTGGAGACCGGCAGCGCCGACTTGCATGTGCGCGTCGGCATTCCGCCGTGCTACCGCCACAAGGGATCGCTCAAGCGTGTCAGTGGTCCGGATTGCAAGGCGGAGGATCTCGAGGATCTGGTCAAGAGCATCGCCAACGACGATCACCTGACCTCGATCCGCGCCAAGGGCGGTGCGGACTTCGGGTTCGCCTTCGGCACCAAGGCGCGTTTCCGCGTGAGCGCGTTCAAGGAACGCGGGAACCTCGCTCTCGTGCTGCGCCAGATTCCCGCCGCGTTGCTCACTATCGATCAGATCGGCCTCAGCCAGATGATCGTGGATAAGTGCATCAACGCCCCGCGCGGGATGATTCTCGTCACCGGCCCGACCGGTTCGGGCAAATCCACCACGCTCGCTTCGCTCATCAACCTCATCAACGAACACCATGATGACGCGCACATCCTCACCATCGAAGATCCGATCGAGTTCTACCATGCGCACAAGAAGGCGCTCGTGACGCAGCGTGAGGTGAATACCGATGTGCCGAGCTTCGGTGAGGCCTTGCGCCGCGCATTGCGTCAAGATCCCGAAGTGATTCTGGTCGGCGAGTTGCGCGACTTGGAGACCATCGAAATGGCCGTCTCCGCTGCCGAAACCGGTCACTTGGTGTATGGTACGCTGCACACCACCGGCGCAGCCAAGACGATTGACCGTATCGTGAACGCCTTTCCGATGAACCAGCAGGAGACCATCCGCATCCAGCTTTCGACGGTGCTGATGGTGGTGATTTCCCAGATCCTGCTCCGGCGCGCGGATGGCAAGGGACGTCTCGCTATCCATGACATCATGGTGAACACCCCCTCCATCGCCGCGCTCATCCGTGATAACAAGACCTTCCGCATCCCGTCGGACATGCAGACCGGCGCGAAGTACGGGATGAAGACACTCGATGGCACGCTCTTCGAGAAATATTCCGAGGGCATCATCACCCGTGAGGACTGCGTCAACAAGGCGTCGGACGATCGCGGGATGATGGAGAAGTTGAGCGAATACGACGCCGCGATGGCCGCCGAAGGTAAAGTGCCGCAGGGGCTCGACAAACCGATCGGGGCGAAGCGCGGACATTGATCTGAACTTTTATGTCGACGATGCTCACACATGCACTCCTGCACCTCATCAAAGAGCGGGGGATGGCGGAGGATGCTGCGCTGGAGAAGGTGCAGGAGGAGAACATGCGTTCCGGCAAGGCGGTCACCGCCCTGTTGCACGAGATGAACGTGCTCGATACGGCTACCCAGCTCGAACTAATGGCCGAGTACATGGGCACCGAGGTGATCAGTCTCGATGACATCGATTTCACCCCCGAGCTGCTCGCCACCATTCCGGGGGCCACGGCGCAGATGTACCAGTGCCTGCCGGTTGGCATTTATGACAACGCCGTGCGTTTGGTGTTGGCTGACCCGCTCAACCCCACCCAGCTCGATGATCTCGCCTACCAGCTCGGCAAAGAGATCCAAGTTGTCATCACCGATCCGGCCAAGGTCGTTCAGTTCGTCGATAAACTTTATTCGGACGAGGATTCCTTCGATGACATCATCAAGGAGCTTGGCGGTCACGAGCTGGCAAAGGCGGCGGGGGATGAGGATGACGCCGACTCTGCGGCGGCGCTCGAAGAGGTCGGGGACGCGACGCCGATCACGCGCTTCGTCAATCTCTGTCTCTATCAGGCGGTGAAATCCAAGGCGGCGGACATCCACTTCGAGCCGTTCGAGGACGATTACCGCATTCGCATGAAGGTGGACGGCACGATGGTGGAGTTGACGCCGCCGCCGCGTGAACTGGCCCCGGCCATCGCATCGCGTATCAAGATCATGGCCAACCTGAACATCGCCGAACGGCGATTGCCGCAGGATGGTCGTATCGCCACCACGGTGGCTGGGTTGCACATCGACTTGCGTGTGTCGTGTCTGCCCACGCGTTTCGGCGAATCGGTGGTGCTCCGCGTGCTCGATCGCAACTCGAACCTGCTTTCGCTTGAGATCCTGAACATTCCGAAACACGTTTATGACGGGATCATCCACTGCATCGAACAGCCCAACGGCATCTTCGCCGTCACTGGGCCGACCGGCTCTGGCAAGACCACTACGCTCTACGCGGCCCTTCGCCGCCTCAATCAGGAGGACACCAAGATCGTCACCGCCGAGGACCCAGTCGAGTTCGACATCGAAGGGCTCATCCAGGTGCCGATGAGCGAAGCGGCGGGGATGACCTTCGCGAAGGCGCTCAAGGCATTTCTCCGTCAAGATCCGGACATCATCATGATCGGTGAGATGCGAGATCTCGAGACCGCCTCCATCGGCATTCAGGCCTCGCTCACCGGCCACATGGTGGTGAGCACGCTGCACACGAACAACGCCACCGAGGCGGTCACCCGTCTTTTGGACATGGGTGTGGAACCGTTCCTCATCGTCTCCTCGCTCAATGGCGTGCTCGCCCAGCGCTTGAGCAAGACCATCTGCCCGAAGTGCCGCGCGGCCTTTGAGCCGACCGAGAGCCAGATCAAGATGCTCGAGCTTTCGCCGCACGATGTCGCGGGCAAGTCGTTCTACTACGGCACCGGCTGCGATGCGTGCAACAAGACGGGGTACAAAGGCCGCCGTGGCATTTACGAAATGCTGATGATGAGCGACCCCATCCGCGCCTTGATTAGCGAGCGCGCCCCCGGTATTGTGCTCCGTGAGAAATCCCGGGAATTCGGGATGCAAACGCTGCGGGATAACGGTCTGAGTTTGATGTACGAAGGCACTACGACTTTTGAAGAAGTGATGCGGTGCACCTAAGTTCACTCGCCAATGCCCCTCTATAACTACACCGCCCTCGATTCGAAGGGCAAAGAGAAGCAGGGCACGCTGGAAGGAGCCAATCAGAATGAGGCCATCACGCGCCTCAAGGAGATGGGATTCTTCCCCACGCAGGTGATAGAGGCCAAGGCCGAAGGGGGCAAAGCCGCCCAAGGCGTGGCCACCGGCGCGAAGAAGAAAAAAAGCGCCAAAGACATCGAGATCAAGATCCCCGGGTTTGGTGGCAGTGTGGATACCAAATCCCTCTGCACCTTCACCCGTCAGCTTGCCACGCTGGTGGATGCGGGTCTGCCGCTCTTGCGTGGCATGCAGGTGCTGGCCAAACAGGAGAAGAACCCTGCGCTGCGGGATGTCATCAGCAAGCTGACCGCCAGCATCGAGGGCGGCAGCACCTTTTCCGAGTCGCTGGCGCAGCATCCCAAGGTTTTCGACCGCCTGTTCATCAACATGGTGAAAGCCGGCGAGTTGGGCGGTGTGCTGGAAGTGACCTTGAATCGTCTCTCCGAGTTCATGGAGAAGGCGGAGAAGATCAAGAGCAAGGTCAAGGCCGCGATGTTCTATCCCGTCGCCGTGCTCGTGGTGGCGGGCGGCATCGTCGTTCTGTTGATGATCGTCGTGGTGCCAAGCTTCGAGAAGATTTTCGCTGAAATGCTCAGTGGCGAGTCGATGCCCGGCTTCACCCTCTTCGTCTTGGGCATCAGCCGTGCTATTCAGAACCACTTTCTTGTGGTGGGCGGGTGTGTGGTGACTCTCTGGTTCGCCTTCAAAGCGACCATCAATAAGACCAAAGCCGGCCGTTACTGGTGGGATTGGTTTCTGCTCCGGGCGCCTGCGGTTGGGCCGCTCGTCAAGAAGGTCGCCATCTCCCGTTTCACCCGTACCCTCGGCACGCTCATCTCATCGGGTGTGCCCATCTTGCAGGCTCTCAACATCGTCCGCGAGACCGCTGGCAACGTCATCATCTCCAACGCCATCGTGGCGGTGTACGAGAGCGTGAAGGAGGGCGAGACGATCACTCGCCCGCTCGAGGCTTCTGGGATCTTTCCGCCGATGGTCATCAGCATGGTGGACGTCGGCGAGCAGACGGGCGCGATGCCGGAGATGCTCATCCGCATCGCGAACAATTACGACGAGGAAGTGGACAACGCCGTCGGCGCGCTAACCTCGTTGATTGAGCCAATCATGATCGTCTTTTTGGCCGTGATTGTCGGCGGCATCGTCATCGCGATGTTCATGCCCCTCATCAAGATGATGGACAAGATGGGATCAGATTGAGGGACAAGATGGTGGCAGGCGGCGGCTAGACAAGCCCTCGCTTTCCTCCGGAATATTCTCAGAAAAATGTCGCCGCCCCCTTGCTTTTCAAAAAAACTGAGCGTATTTACATTGTAACGACTGGAAATGGGCTATGGCCATACGAATGCACGGTTAGGATACTATGGAATTTGAGTGGTCTGGCCAGCCCATCCACGGCTCTTTGAAAGCGCAGGAGGTGGAGGAATCCTTCGAAGATCCTTTCGCCGTCCGGTTACTGCCGGATTCGCCGCGTTTTGCCGCCCAGGCTCGTTATTTCAATCTGGGCAAGACGGCGCAAGGCACCGGTGTTTTCAGTGTATATCGCACCAACGGCCGGTCGGTGCGTGTGCTGCTCGCCCGCCCATTCGTGGCGGAGGACTCTTTCTTCTACGATCGGCAGCAGACACGGACCCTCACCCAGAAGGAACTGTGAAACCCATCATCAATTGGGAGGAAGTCCCCGAGTTCGCCGGCGACGATGCTGAGTCCGCCTTTTGGCGGGAACATCGGATCGACGTGCGTCTGATGGAGTCTTCCATGGCGGTCGGCGCCGAGTCGGCCGAGTCGATCACCATCACCCTGCGGATAGACCCGCGGATGCTGGCGCGCATCAAGCGCCTCGCCCGCTCGCGCTTTTTGAATTATCAAAGCATGATCAAACAGTGGCTCAGCGAGCGGATGGAACAGGAACAGCGGAACCGCTGATAGGACGGGAAACATTTTTGGCTCACGATCTTTATGAAATATTGGACACATCAAGCGACCGGCTCCAACCGCTTGCTCCGTTCCGATCTTCGCATGCGTTCGGCTTTCACCTTGGTGGAAATCTTGCTGGTCATTGCGATTATTGGAGTGTTGGCAGGGCTGGGTTTCCAAGGCGCGAATATCGCCGCTCGCAAGCGCGACCGCGCGCGTGTGGAAGCCCAACTCGAGCGACTGAAACTGGTGATCGAGGATTACAAGCTCCGTTTCGGCACCTACCCACCGGGCAGCAATCTTTACAATGAACTGCGCGGCGACGGCGTTTTGAACAAGCCCGGATCATCAAATCCCGCCCGCCAAGCCAAGAATTTCTTGCCGAACCTCAAGCCTGATGAAACGGTGACCAATGGCTCGACGTACCTTGCCGTTCCTGCATTGCCGATGCCGAATGCCTCGCAGAATGTCTGGAATTACCGCGATCCTAATACGGCGACGAACAAGCACGCCGGCTACGACCTCTGGGCCGAGTACGCGGAGCGCGGTACGGGCAACTCGATCATCATCAGCAACGGAAAATGAAACCGACCAGGAACATCAGCCGTGCGCGCTCCGCCGCCTTCACTCTCGTGGAGCTTCTGGTGGTGGTGGCCATACTCGGGGTGTTGATGTCCCTCTCCATCCCCGCCTACAATAAGGCCGCGAAGAAAGACCCGCTCTCCCTCGGCGTGCAGCAGCTCATGGATGATCTCGAGTGGGCGCGCATCCACGCAATGGCGCGCGGGTCGGATGTGTGCATGGTCTTCTTCCCGCTTTGGAGCCAAGTGGCCGCCACGACTGCAAACCAACAGAGCTATTTTCAATCCTCCCCCACAGCGAAGGCATTACTTGGGGGGCAGCTTGTGGCCTACGCTTTCTTTGCCGAGGGCAGTCCCGGAGAGCAGCCCGGCCAACTTGTTGTCGAGCAGACATTCCTGAGCAAATGGAAACAGTTGCCCATGGGAGTGGTGATTCCGTCTGGCGCCTTTAATATCCCTGCGCTTTTCCCCGCCATCTGTGATGCCAAGGTTCTTCGCTTGTCCAACGATGACATGAATCTGCCGGCTGCCGACGCGATCAGTCTTCCGGCTATTCGTTTTCACGCCCGTGGCGATTTGAATCCTCCGCACACCGGCAATCTCGCTCTGAGTTTACAGTACTACGGTACAAATCTGATTTATCCTCCCGCTGGCACACTAGCCAATCTACAGTTATCACCGGTCGTGCCGAATCCGCGGCAAGCGCAGATTGAGATCTCGGCGCTGACTGGGCGGACCAAACTCCTCTTCATCCAGCCATGAACCCGCGCGCTAATAACGTCCCGAGTTCGGTTCCCTCCGAGGCTGGCTTCAATCTCGTAGAGGTGGCGCTGGCCATGGCCATTGTCGCCTTCGCGCTGACGGCCATCTTCGGCGTGCTGCCGGCGGGGGTCAATGTCCAGCGCGATAACCGCGCCGAAACCATCCTCAACTACGACGCCCGCTACTGGATGGAGGCCATCCGTTCCGGCCAGATGCCGCTGAGTTACAACCTCGATGGCTCGGTGAAGGAATGGCAGGCGGTTAGCCACAGCGCCTTGACCAACCACGTCCACTGGGTCCGCGTGGAGCGCCCCAACAGCACCAACACCTTCAACTACGCGAGTCAGCCCGATTGGCCGGAGCAGGTTCTCGGTCGACTTTCTTTCCCAGACAGCATTGCGGATGTGGTGCCGGCTGAGAATGGCATCAAAAAATTTGCCAAGGTCCGTTCACTCACTGGTCGAATGGGGGATCCTAGTGCGCCGGCTACCTTTTATTATCAGTTGGAAACCAGCATCACCCCGATGGCGTCCCCCTCCGCCTACATGACCACCAACCTCTACCAGCTCCGCCTCACTTTCCGGTGGCCTTTCCTTGTGGATGGCGCCACGGGCAGCCCTGCGGTGGATGCTAACGGTAATGCGATGGTCGGTACCGGGTTCAAGACTTTCACCACGTTGGTGAGCGGTACTTTGTTTGGAGGCTATCGGAACCCCGATCCGGCCAGAAAAGTTGGCGAAGATTGGATACGTCAGCGGCCCGCCAGTGCGACTGAGCAGACCGACCGTCTGCATTACTTCCGTCCGACTATGTTCGAGCCGTTCCAGTGATGAAATTGCGCCTACAAAACCAATTTGTTTCTCGCGCCGCTGCGCGCGGCACCACGCTGCCGGAATTGCTGGTGGCCATGGGAGTCCTGCTGCTCATATTTCTGGTGATGGCGTCACTGGTTTCTGGCATCCAGAAGATATTCCGGGGCGGTCGCGGCCAGGCCGACGCGCTTGAGAACGGCCGGGCGGCGATGGACATGATCGTGCGCGACATCGAGCAGATGGCCGCCGCCAACGCCGCCTTCGATAACTTCATCGCCTCTGCCGGAGCGATCCGCGTGGCCGGAACGAACAGCCTTTATCAAGGCAACGAGTTCTTCTGCACCAGTTACGCCACCAACTGGCATGCGATCGCCTACGGTTTTTATGATCGCGCCGGCGCCTTCAGCAATCTGGCCAACAACGTGTCGGGGAAGCTGTATCGCTGGCAGGCCAACGCGGCCACGCCAGCCAACTTTTGGACTGCCTACACGGCCCTCACCCCGGCGAACTACTCGCCCGTGGTGGATGGGGTCCTCCACTTCCGCGTCCAGCCGATCAGCGGTGGCGTGCTGGCCGCACCGACCGTCCGCTTCATCTCCAACAGCCTGCCGACGCACGTGGAGATCGAGCTGGCCGTGGTGGAGGCGCGCTTCGCTGAAGACCTGTCGGGTCGCCCGATTGCGGATCAGGCCGCGTTGCTCGCCGCCAACTTGAACAAGGTCTATCTCTTCCGGCAACTGGTCCCGATCAAGAACGCCCACAAATGAGGTGCTTTATGAAAACGACCTCGCAACGCGGAGTGGCTCTCGTGGTCTCCCTTATCATGTTGGGATTGGTCACGATGCTTGCGATTGCGTTCATCGGAATCACGCGGCGCGAGCGGCACTCGGTGGAGGCCACCAAGAAGACCACCGAGGCCAAGCTGATGGCCGACGCCTCCCTCGCCCGCGCCCAGACCGAGGTGATGGAGCGACTCCGCAACAACATCAATCTCCAGTTGCTCGTCTCGATCAACGGCGTCACGGCCGATCCGCGTCCACCCGTCGTTTACAACGTCAACGGCCAACCGGATGACCGTTTCTTCCTCAATCTAAACCGCGATTCCGGGCCCAACGGCCTTCCGCAGTTTCAGCCCACCACGGCCTCTGAGGTGGGCGACCCGCAATGGATCGGCGTGCTGGAAGACCCGACCCAGCCGCACTCGGCCGACAACCGCTTTATCGGCCGCTACGCCTACATGATCGTGCCGGCGAGCAAGGCGGCTGGCTTGGATTGGATGCGGAATTATCAGTTGGCAGGATTGTTCCACCAACTCGATGCCAGCGCTGGGAAAGCCAATTGGAGCTATTCCCATTTGAACTTCCTACCATCACAACCATTATCGACGCCTCAATTTTTCGGAACGGCCTTTGATGATGCGATGGCTCCGTGGTTGCCAAACCGTGGGAGTAGCGTGAATCGCTTGATTGAATTCAATGCGGATGTTTTCAACGCAAACAAAGTAGGGGCGAATTGGTTGTCGAGACTGACCAATGTGACTCAGCAATCCGATCCCTATGCTTTCTACAAACTTGCCGGGAGCCTCTCGCCGGATGGCGGACTGGCGGACAAGTGCCTTTTGCCTGTGCCGCCGTATATCACGAACAAGTTCAACCTGAACAACCTCGCCCTGAATGCAACGAACTATTTCCAGCACGTTGCCGATCGCCTGCTGATGGCGAGTTGCGTGCCTGTGACCAATGCTGGTGTGGTGAAGTATGTCGTTGGCACGACGTATCCCGGGGCCAAGTTGCTGAGTTCCGTCCCTACCTTCTCGAGGATCATGGTTTATCCGGAATATCAGTACACGCCGGAAGTGCACCGCTTACTCCAAGTGGCAGTGAACATTACGGACGCCGCGCTGAACACCGGTAGCTATTATCCGCTGGTGCTGCGGCCGCGTTTGTATGTGGCCGGCGGTCAGGTCTTCATCGGCGATTTTGTTCAGGAACCGAACTCAAACTTTCTGACTAATCCCGCAGTCAATCTTCCCAGCGGAATGGTCTCCGTGGATACTAATTCACTCGTCGGAATCATCGAGCACTCCACCGGCATTGCCAGTCTGCCAATCCTGATTGCGAGTAAGAGAGACTGGCCGCGTCCCGATCCTGTATTGAACTTGGTCAATCCGACACCGCCAGATCCGCTAGGGTATTTGTCTTCGCACGCGCCCTCCCGACACCTCTTTCCGAACTTGAGCGAGGTTTCACTGAGGACGGTCGGTAGCACGATCGTGAACGTAATACCCAACAGCTCTCCTTCGTATACGTACAATGTTGCCGCAAGTGTTCTTGCTGAAACGTGGAACTCTACTGGATACCCATCCTATCTGCGGACTTTCGCTTCAACGAATCCAGTGCCGATTGGTTTCACGGTGAACATGGCTACCCAGTTATCCGGCTCCGCGCAACTGCCTTCCGGTGCGACGTCGCCCTTCGTTAGTTCAACGAACTCTTCGGCGAGTTTTTCCTTTGGGCCTCCTCTGTCAAACTTCTACACCGTCGGGACAACTCACCCTTTAGTTGCCTTCTCCTCCCCCGCACCATTGGCACCGGGGAGCACTGTACAGATGTCGATGACCAACTGGGTGCGCTACGCACTGGTTCGTAATTCTCAAGTGGTGGACTATGCGAGTACCGTACGGATCCATTCCAACTGGGGCGTACAGTTCCCGAACAACGCGGTTTCAATAAATGAACATAGCAGTCGGGCTATGGATCCGCTGGTTAACAATATCCCCGAAGATTTTCTCGAGGCCACGGCGAGCGCAGCGCCGCCTTCATTGCCGAACTTATCGAATCCCATGCAGTCATGGATGGTATTCCCTTTCACGCAGAACATTGGACGGCAGAACCCAATCCCCAACCAATCCTCCCCCACTCATTTCTACACCGATATCGATCTTGCTGGAGGAAATCCTTACGCGCTCATGAATTTCCCTTCGGGAGCATTCTCTTCCGTCGGTGAATTGGGACGAGTCCACCGCGGGACACCGTGGCAAACGATCTATTTTAAATCATTACCAGCCACAGCCACCCCGGTGCCGTGGGATCTATCGGCCAATCGAACGCCGGACACCCACCCGACAAACGATTGGCGCCTGCCAGACCTCTTCACCACGGCGGCGAGTGTCTCACAGGCCACGGGATTGCTTTCCGTTAACAACACCAATGAAGTTGCTTGGGCCTCTGTGCTTTCGGGCCTCTCGATGCGAACGCATCCCGAGGATTGGCTCACGCCGGGCACACGGGATTACGTATATTTCGATCTCACTCAACATCCAGGTTACGACTGGTGGTTGAATCAACTTCCATACGGCAACCGGTATCAGCTTTTCCGTCAGGATAGGATTGGGCCTGCAAACCGCAACGAGCCTTCAGGCCCCACCGGCCCGACCAGTGTGGTGACAGGTGGCGTTGGTAACTTCACCTTATCTTACACCAACCCGAGCTATCGATACTACTCATCGTACTCGCCGCTAACGATAAGCACTTATTCCACCAACTTTACAGTGACTACAAGTATGCCAAACAGCCGCGCGGTGCCCGGTTACGATCTCTTGACGCCAATCGCTAGGAGCATCAATAGCCGAAGAGATACCCTAATGGGCGTCAACAAGCCGTTTGCCTTGACGGGGCAAGTCCTCGCCACGCCTGAGTTAACGGTGAATTTCCCATTCCAGATGAACTGGAGTAGAGACTTGGATTTTGAGTCGATTCCTCAGCAACTGCTCCCATTGCTGCGGGTTGAAGATGAGCCTATTTACATCGTTTATGCGTGGGGCCAGTCGCTCAAGCCGGATGAAAAATCTATCGTTACCTCCCCCACCAACGCCGGTTTCGTGGGGAACTACGTCGTCACCGGGCAGGTCGGCACGCGCACTGTCTTCCGAGTGAAGAACTCGAACCCCGGCCAGCCGCCGCGCATGGTCGTCGAGAGCTTCAAGGCGTTGCCGTAGGCGCATCGCTGGGAATAGAGTTGAAGCGCTGTTCGCTTCGGAATTAATCTCGCGCCGCCAACACTATGAAGACCACCTTTGCATTGC
>SXGQ01650003.1_pt1 | contig 18168 bp, 16 predicted proteins | sample 3178371 | NCBI WGS metagenome assembly SXGQ01 (sample SAMN11356859, study PRJNA531348) | freshwater metagenome | isolation source: freshwater sample F1-20 | place: China: Fuxian Lake, Yuxi | collected 2017-12-25 | reverse complement strand
GGTGATGGCGATGCCGTTTGATTTGGTGGCGCTGGTGAGGTGCTTTTTCGGGCGGGATTGAGCCAGCTCGAAGGCAAACCTCAAGACCCGGTCGACGCCCACACGGGACATCACGGTCTCTTGCATGACGATCTCGCGCTCGGTGCCAGGGTACATGCGCCCGCCAATGCTGGAGTATTCGCCCTCGGTGTTCTCACGCACGATGTACATGTCGATCTCGCCAGGCGCACGGATACTGCCATCACGCCGAACCACTGGGGCAATGATGCCCGGCATCAGCCGTGCCGGTCGCAAATTGACGTACTGATCAAATTCACGCCTGAACAAAAGCAAAGAGCCCCACAGGGAGACATGGTCAGGAATTTTTTCTGGCCAGCCGACTGCGCCAAAATAGATTGCGTCATGGCTGCCGATCTGATCTTTCCAGTTGTCTGGCAGCATTTTTCCGTGGCGCTCGCAGTAATCCCAGCTGGAAAAATCAAAGTGGTCAAAGTGCAGGTCAATGCCAAATTTTCTGGCGGCGGCATCCAGCACCCGCAAGCCCTCGGGCATCACCTCTTTGCCGATACCGTCGCCAGCAATCACGGCGATTCTTTTTGCGCTCATTGAGTCTCCTTGTTGGTCTGAGAAGCCGCAGTTTGGGTCTTTGCTTGATGCACCACCAAGGCTACGCCCAAGACGCTCAAGCCCGTACCGGCCAAAGTGATGACTGTAATGGGTTCATTAAACAACAACCAGGCCAAGAGCGCCGTGCTGGGCGGCACCAGGTACATCAGGCTTGCCACCGAGGTCGCGGCACCACGCTCAATGAGCAGGTAGAGCAAAGAGCTACCCCCTAAAGTCAGAGCCAGCACTGACCAGGCCATGGCCCACAACAGTTCTCGCTCCCAGGCAATCGCCGCAGGCTCCAGCAGCGCCAGCGGCAAGGTGACCAGCAGGGCGGCTGACAGTTGAACCAGGTTAGCACTTCTGACATCGCAGGGCTGGATGAATTTTTTTTGGTAAAGGGTGCCCGCCGTGATGCTCAGCAGTGCGCCAACCGCCAAGCCGGTGTTGAGCCAATTGGCCTCACCCCCTGGGCCGAATTTAGTCGAGACCACAAGTAACAGGCCAGCGAAACCAAGGCCCAGGCCCAGCCATTGCCGCGCCGCAACATTACCACCGCTGGCCGACAGGCAGATGGCGGTAAGCACCGGCTGCAGCCCGATAATGAGCGCTGACAGTCCAGCACCCATGCCGGCCTTGACCGCGGCCCAGACGCCGCCGAGATAGCAAGCGTGCATCAAAATCCCGCTGACAGACAAATGCACCCACTGGCTTTTACGCCCAGGCCAGGCCACGCCTGCCAGCAGGATCCAGGGTAAAAAACACAGGATCGACAGGGCATAGCGCAGGGCCAAAAAAATCATCGGCGGAGCGTGGGGCATGCCATAGCGCGCCACGATGAAGCCGGTGCTCCAAATCAAGACAAAAACCACCGGCATGGCCTGAATCAGGCTGATTGCAATGGGCCGACTCAACGGACCCGCGCCCGAATTTCTGGCAGCGCTTTTTTCAGGTAGTAGGCCATCGACCAGACTGTCATGAAGGCAGCAATCCAGATCATCCAGGTACCCCACAGCCGGGTGTCGACCATGCCAAACAGCACCCCGTCAAATAGCAAAAAAGGAATCGCCACCATTTGCAGCAGTGTTTTGAGCTTGCCGGCCCGGTGCACTGCCACGCTGCGGGAGGCTCCGATTTGGGCCATCCATTCGCGCAGCGCTGAAATCGCGATCTCGCGCCCGATGATGATGAGTGCCACAAACACGTCGGCCCGGCGCAAATCGACGAGCACCAGCACGCAGGCGCAAATCAAAAATTTATCAGCCACCGGGTCTAGAAAAGCGCCGAAAGCCGAGACCTGGTTGAGCTTGCGCGCCAGGTAGCCATCGAGCCAGTCGGTTGCAGCGAAGACCACAAACAGCACTGTTGCCAACAGGTTTTGGCTGGCCGGCACGATAGGCAAATAAAACACCGCGACAACCAAGGGAATGGCCACAATACGCGCCCATGTCATGAGGGTCGGAATGGTTAAAAACATGGTCAGATTGTGGCATGCCGCCTCAGCGGCAGCGGGCGGGCTGTCAATGCAGGGCGCGGTAAATGGCCTCGGCCAGCTCGCGGGAAATACCCTCAACTGTGGCAATGTCGTCTGCACTGGCCTGCGCCACACCGCGCACGCCACCAAAGCGCTGCAACAGGCTGGCCCGTCGGCGCGGGCCGACCCCGGGTATGTCTTCGAGTTTGCCGCCATCCAAGCGCACCTTGGCACGCTGGGCTCGCATACCGGTGATGGCAAAGCGGTGCGCTTCGTCACGGATCTGCGCCACCAGCATCAGCGCGGCCGAGTCTTTGCCCAAATAAACTTTGTCTCGGCCGTCGGCAAACACCAGCTCTTCCAGGCCGACCTTGCGCCTCTCGCCTTTTTCCACGCCGATGATCAGCCCAAGGTCGAGCCCGAGTTGTTCGAATACCTCGCGCGCCATGGCCACCTGGCCTTTGCCGCCGTCAACCAGCACCAGATCGGGCAGGCGGGCGGTCCCCGGCGGGCCAGCCCCGGTTTTTTGCGCCTCTTGCAAGGCCTGGGCGATTGCGCTGTAGCGTCGTAGCAGCACTTGGCGCATGGCAGCATAGTCGTCGCCAGGGGTGATGCCTTCGATGCGGTAACGCCGGTACTGGGCGCTTTGCATTTTGTGCTGCTGGAAGACCACGCAAGACGCCTGAGTGGCCTCGCCAGCGGTGTGCGAAATATCAAAACATTCAACGCGCAGCTCGTCAATATTGTCTAGCTCCAAATTAAGCGCATCTACCAGGGCCCGGCTGCGGGCCTGTTGCGAGCCTTCCTCGGCCAGCAGGCGTGCGAGTTGCAAACCAACATTGGTTTGGGCCATTTCCAACCAGGCACGCCGCTGTTCGCGCGGTTGGTGTACCGCCGATACCCTGAAACCAGCCTGGCTTGACAGGGCTCGGAGCAATGGCTTGCCGATCGGGTCACTGACGATCAGCGAGGCGGGTATCGGCTGGCTGAGGTAGTGCTGCGCCACAAAGGCCTCCAGGATTTTGCATTCAGGGCTTGCCACGCCATCGCCCTGCCCTTCAACACCCTCCTGCTCATCGGGCAGGCTCAATGACACCGCGTCATCCACATGCACAGGAAAATAAGGCCTGTCGCCCAAATGCCGGCCACCGCGCACCATCGCCAGGTTGACACAGGCACGCCCACCACTGACCTTGACGGCCAGGATATCGACATCTCGGTCAGACACGTTGTCCACCGATTGCTGGTGCAAGACATTGGACAGCGCCGCGACTTGGTTGCGCAACTCTGCTGCCTGCTCAAACTCAAGCCGCTCGGCGTGCGCAAGCATGCTGGCCTCGAGCCCCTGCATCACCTGCTGGGCGTCGCCGCGCAAGAAGCGCTCGGCATTGGCCCGGTCCTGCGCATAGGCCGCCAGGGCGATATGGCCCACGCAGGGCGCCGAGCAGCGCTTGATCTCGTACAGCAGACAGGGCCGGGAGCGGTTGTTGAAGACCGAGTCTTCGCAGGTTCGCAGCCGGAATACCTTTTGCATCAACAAAATCGCTTCTTTGACCGCCCAGGCGCTGGGGTAGGGGCCAAAATAATGGTGCTTTTTTTCTACTGCGCCGCGGTAATAGGACACCCGGGGAAATTGGCCTGCAGCGCCAGCCGATGTGCCCAGGCCAGACAGCTTGAGATAAGGGTAGCTCTTGTCATCGCGGAACAAGATGTTGTAGCGCGGGTTGAGGGTCTTGATCAGGTTGTTTTCAAGCAGCAGGGCCTCAGCCTCGGAGCGCACCACCGTGGTCTGCATGCGGGCAATCTTGCTCACCATATGCCCGATGCGGGTGGCGCCATGGTTTTTTTGAAAATAATTAGCAACCCGCTTGCGCAAATTGATCGCCTTGCCGACGTACAACACCCCGTCCTGGCTGTCAAAGTAGCGGTACACCCCCGGCAATGTTGGCAGGCTTGCCACTTGCCGCAGCAACTCTTCGCGCATCAGCAGAATTGCCCGGGCTGCCTCTGGCTCGTTGGGGTTGGACTCAGGGGCGGCCGTCATAGGTGGGTATTGTGGACAATCCCAAGGGTGAAAAAAGCGCAACTCTGGGACATTTTTTGCCGTGTGATCGACAACTACGGCGATATCGGGGTTTGCTGGCGACTGGCGGCAGACTTGGCGCGGCGCGGCGAACTGGTGCGGCTGTGGGTGGACAATGGTAGCGCATTGCAATGGATGGCACCACAGCCCGTGCCCGGCATACAGCACTTTTCATGGTCGCAGTCCATGCTGCCAACCGCCCTGCCCCCGGCTGACATCCTGATCGAGGCATTTGGCTGCGAGATTGCGCCCGAATACATTCAACACCGGGTCAACTGCGCCGGGGCCGCACCACCAGTCTGGATCAACCTAGAGGACCTGAGCGCAGAGCGCTTTGTGGCGCGCAACCACGGTCTGCCCTCGCCAGTAATGAGCGGTCCGGGGCGTGGCCTGATCAAATATTTCTATTACCCCGGGTTCACCGCAGCCAGTGGCGGCCTGCTGCGCGAGACCGAACTGGCTGAGCGACAGGCAGCGTTTGAGCGGGAACCCTGGCTACGCCAACTGGGCCTGCGGGCGACTGGCGAGCAACTGCTGTCGATGTTCAGCTACGAACCGGCCGCCCTGGGCGACCTGCTAAGCCGGTTGGCCCAGGGCACAGTAAAAACCCGAATGCTGGTCACCTTCGGACGTGCCAGCGCTGCTGTGGCACGCGCTGTGGCCGCCAAAAACAGGGCTCAGCCGGATTGGAACCGGGCTGACAGGCTAGGGTTTGCTTATCTTCCGGCTTTGAGTCAAACCGATTACGACCATCTTTTATGGGCCTGCGATCTGAATTTTGTCAGGGGCGAGGACTCGCTGGTGCGGGCCATTTGGGCGGGCAAACCGCTGGTCTGGCAAATTTATCCGCAAAGCGACAAGGCTCACGAAGTCAAATTACAGGCTTTTTTAGATCAGATCGAGGCGCCAGCCTCGCTGAGAAAATTCCATAGCGTCTGGAACAACGCAAGCAGCGCGAGGCGTGCAGCACTGCCCATGTTGGCTTTGGCCGAATGGCAAGCCAGCGTTTTAGCGGCGCGCAAGGCCCTGCTCAAACTCGATGACTTGACCAGCCAGCTGCTGCGGTTTGTGTCAAAAAGCCATTAAACTTAAAGGCTTTGCGGATCCGAGGCGTCCCAGTGTTCGCCTGCTGCCGCACCTGCCGTCAAACAGCGGTCTATTTAAACTCAACTCTCTCTTATGAAAATTGCTCAAGAAATTCGCGCTGGCAACGTCATCATGCATGGCAAAGACCCGATGGTGGTTCTTAAGACCGAATACAGCCGAGGCGGGCGTAACTCGGCCACCGTGCGCATGAAACTCAAGAGCCTGCTGAACAACTTTGGCACTGAAGTGGTGTTCAAGGCCGACGACAAAATGGATCAAATCGTGCTGGACAAAAAAGAGTGCACTTATTCCTACTTTGCCGAGCCCATGTATGTTTGCATGGACACCGAGTACAACCAGTACGAGGTTGAAGCTGAAAACATGGGTGATTCGCTAAGCTATCTGGAAGACGGCATGTCGCTCGAGGTGGTGTTTTATGACGGCAAGGCGATTTCCGTGGAAATGCCAACCAGTGTGGTACGCGAGATCACCTGGACCGAGCCGGCGGTTAAGGGCGACACCTCGGGCAAGGTGCTCAAGCCAGCAAAAATCTCCACCGGTTTCGAAATCGGGGTGCCGATCTTTGTGGCCCAGGGAGACAAGGTAGAGATAGATACGCGCACCGGCGAGTACCGCAAACGGGTGTAGGCTTCAATCTCCGGTACCACGACGTTCGGCAAGCGCACCGGGCGTCGCGTGAGCAACCGGTCGCAGCAGCCAGGCCGGCCTGGCCCCTGCACCCACGGCCAGGCCCACCGACCAAAAAACCACAGACATGCCGACCAGGGCGCCTGCCGCGCCAAACAGCAGGGGCATCAGCACGCTGGACGCATTGATCGCCATCAAGCGCAGGCCCAAAGCTTCGCCCTGCCGATGCTCAGGGGTGATTTGGTGCAGCGTACTCATGATCATGGGCTGCACTGAACCCAGAGCCAGGCCGAGCACCACCGAGCAGACCCCCATGCCCAGGGGCGTGTGCATGGCCGGATAGACAGCAAACATCAGGGCCGTGACAAGCATTGCGCCAGAAACCACCACATGCTCACGTAAGCGGGCTGCAAATACCGGCATGGCCAAGCGCACCAGCGCTGCGGCAACGGCAAATGAGCCCAAAATGGTCCCGATCACCGAGGCGCTGAAGCCGCGCTCATGCCCTATCACCGGCACCACAAAGGTATGGACGTCCCAGCAAGACGAGAGACACCAGTTGACCAGCATCAAGCGGCGCATGGGCACTTCTTTCATCAAGTCCCAGGCCCTGCCGGCTTGTGCTAGCCCTGGCGCGCCGGACGCCGGGTTTTGACCAACAGAGCGCACCAGCAGCCAGGACCCCAGAGGCAACAGCGCCAACAACAAAAAAGCTGCCTGGTAGCCCTGGGTATCGCCTGGCGCCGTGCCGGCATAGTCGATCAACAAGCCGGCGCTAAACGGTCCCACGAAATTTGATGCCGCCGGCCCGATGGAGAGCCAACTGAACACTTTTTTGAGTTCGGTCGCACCCTCGGCAGCGCGCCCAACATGGCGTTGTAAAGCAATCGAGGCTGCGCCAGTGGCGCCACCCGTCACGAGTGCGCTCAGACAGAGCAATGGAAAAACAGGGAACACCACCACCAGCCCAACGCCAATGACCGAGACCACAACCGCCCAGCCAACCGGGCGCCTGAGCCCGTGGCGATCGGCAAACCGACCGGCGGGCAACGCCAGAAATACCTGGGTCAAGGAAAAAAGCGCCAGCAAAATACCGACCGCCAGCGGGCTGAAGCCCTGGCGCAAAGCCAGCAAGGGCGCTGCCATTCGGGTGCCGGCCATGCAGGCATGCAAACAGACATGGCCAGCCACCAGACGGGCCAAAAGCTCAGGCCGCATCGGGCTCCTGATCAAAGTCCTTATCGGCCGGAATCAAGGCCTGTGACTGCACATCGGGTAGCGCCTCAACTTTCTTCAAGGCTCGTCCCATGGCTCGGCTTCGGGTTTCGGCACCATCGATCGTTTTAAGCACGGTTTCGGTTTGGGACTTGACCTTGGCCAGTACATCACCAAACTTGCCAAACTCGGTCTTGACCGCGCCCAGCACCTGCCATACCTCACTGGAGCGTTTCTCCAGCGCCAGCGTCCTGAAACCCATCTGCAGCGAGCTGAGCATGGCCAACAGCGTGGTGGGGCCGGCCAAGGTGATGCGGTAATCGCGCTGCAGGCTTTCCATCAGCCCCGGGCGGCGCAGCACCTCGGCGTACAGACCCTCGGTTGGCAAAAATAGAATCGCAAAATCGGTGGTGTGGGGTGGCTCTATGTATTTATCCGCGATGGAGCGCGCCTCCAGCCTGATGCGTGACTCCAGCGCCCTACCCGCCGCTTCAGCGCCAAGCACATCGGCCCGACCCTGCGCATCCAGCAGGCGCTCATAGTCTTCGTTCGGGAACTTGGCGTCAATCGGAAGCCACAGCGGTTGGCCCAGCTCCGATTTGCCAGGGAGCTTGATGGCGAAGTCAACCATATTTTTGCTGCCTGGCCGGGTCGGCACCTGCGCCGCGTATTGGTCCACCACAAACACTTGCTCCAGCAGCCCGGCCAGCTGGGCTTCGCCAAAAATACCCCGAGTCTTGACATTGGTGAGCAGGTGTTTGAGGTCGCCCACACCAGCGGCCAGTGTTTGCATTTCGCCCAGGCCCTTGTGCACCTGCTCCAGGCGGTCGGCCACCTGCTTGAAGCTCTCGCCCAGGCGGGCTTCCAGCGTACTCTGCAGCTTCTCATCGACAGTGGCCCGCATCTGGTCGAGCTTTTTTTCGTTGCCGTCCTGCAAAGCCGTGAGGCGCTGCTCGACCACCAGACGCACTTCACCGAGCTTGCGTTCGCTGCCCTCTGCCACCAGGCGCAGCTGCTCGTTCAGGCCTTCGGCAAAGCGCTTGAGCGCCATGTCCTGCGCGTCGCGCGCCAGCACCAGCGAGGCCGCCTGCTGCTGCTGCATGGTCCCGAGTTGGACCCGGAATGAATCGATTTGCTCGTTTTGGGTGCGCGCCACATCACCAGACTGACCCAGTAGAGCTTGCTGGAAGATCGCCAAACTCTGCATCAATTCGGCACGGCTGTCGCGGGCGCTGTTCTGCACCTCACTGCGCAGCTCCCGCTCAATGCGCTCCACTGCCGTAGTCAGTGCCACCAGAGCGTGCGAGAGTTTTTGCGGCTCGTCTGCCGAGCGCTCGCGCAGTGTCTGCCTGAGCACAATGAGCAACAGACAGGCAGTGATCAGGCTCGATGCCGGCACCAACCACAACAACCAGTCCGACATGCGAGCCCTTGTTAAACCTGCGGCAAGTCCAGCGCGGCGGCGGACTGACCGGCGCCTTGCAGGACTTCAGGATTGAGTGGGGTTAGCGGCGCTTTCCCGGCAAAAAAAGCAAGCAGGTTGTCTGCCGCCAAGTTGGCCATCGCCAACCGGGTGGGGATGCTGGCGCTGGCAATATGCGGCGTCAAGACCACGTTGGGTATTTTCAAAAGATTGGGGTGAAGCGCCGGTTCGCCCTCAAACACGTCGAGCCCAGCGGCTGCAATAGTTTTGATTTGCAGGGCCTGGGCTAGCGCTGCATCATCCACGATGCCACCGCGGGCTAGGTTGATCAGTGTTGCGCTGGGTTTCATCAAGGCCAGTTCAGGCGCACCAATGGCATGGTGGGACGCCGCCGAATAGGGGAGCACCAACACCAAGTGGTCAGCCCGCTTGAGTAGTTCGGCCTTGCTGACATAGCAGGCCCGCAGTTCAGCTTCGACCTCGGGGGCGAGTTGCGAGCGGTTGTGGTAAATAACCTGCATGCCAAAACCATGGGCACCGCGCCGCGCGATACCCTGGCCGATGCGCCCCATGCCCAAAATGCCCAGTGTGGCGCCATGGATGTCGGCACCAGCAAACAGGTCGTAGCTCCATTTAGTCCACAGACCGGCACGCAGGTAATGCTCGCTTTCGGTGATCCGCCGTGCGGTCGCCATCAACAGCGCAAAACCAAAGTCGGCGGTGGTTTCGGTCAGGACATCGGGCGCGTTAGTGGCGAGAACGCCGGCCGCAGTCATGGCTGCTAGGTCAAAATTGTTATAACCAACCGCCATATTGGCGCAGATTTTGAGTTCCGGACAGGCGGCCAAAACTTGCTGGTCAATCGAATCTCCCCCAGTCGTGAAAACCCCCTGCATGCCAGCCAGACGCTGAGTCAGCATGGCCTTGGACCAAACTTCGTCCGCCTGGTTGGCATGGACCTCAAGATGTTGCGACAGGCGTGCGATAACCTCAGGGAAAACCGCACGCGCAACCAGGACTCGGGGATTGGCTTGCATGGCTCAATGTGTCAAGTTGAACTGCACGATGTAGCAAAAGGCCCCAGCAAAATAGCCCAGCAGGGCGTACAGACTGATTTTTTTCATGTACCAAATGAAATCAATTTTCTCTAAACCCATCGCCGCGACACCTGCCGCTGAACCAATGATCAGGATAGAGCCGCCCGTGCCCGCGCAGTAGGCCATGAACTCCCACAAAAAACTGTCAGGCGGGTACTGAGTCAAGCTGTACATGCCCATTGATGCTGCTACCAGCGGCACGTTGTCGACCACCGCACTGACCAGGCCAATCAGCATCACGATCAGATCTTGCCGACCCACATGCTCATCTAGCCAAAGGGCTATGGTTTTCAAAATATGGGTGTGCTCAAGGGTTGCTACCGCCAGCAAAATTCCGATGAAAAAAGTGATGGAGCCCATGTCGATTCGCGACAAGGCGTGGCCCAGCGTCAGGTGCCGTTTGTCATCGTCGTGTTTGTTGCGGTGGAGCAGGTCGCCCACCAGCCACAGCAGCCCAAGGCCCATCAAAATACCCATGTAAGGCGGCAAGTGGGTGATGGTTTTGAATACTGGCACGGCTACCAGAACGCCCAGGCCCAGCAGGAACATGGTGTTGCGCTCAAAGGAGGTGGTCGGCGCCGTGTCGCTCGCACTCTGCACGCGTGCAGGGGGAACTACCGGTTTACCCCGCAAGACCCAGGCAATCACACACAGGGGCACCAGCATGTTCACCATAGACGCAATGAAAACCCCTTGGATGATGGCCAGAGTGGTCACTTGGCCGCCAATCCACAACATGGTGGTCGTGACATCTCCAATCGGCGTCCAGGCACCGCCCGCATTGGCGGCAATGATGATGATGCCGGCGAAAAACAAGCGGTCTTCGCGTCGATCAAGTAATTTTTTCATCAGCGACACCATGACGATGGCCGTGGTGAGGTTGTCCAGAATCGAGCTGAGAAAAAAAGTGACAAAACCCACAAGCCACATCAGGCTGGAGAGTTGTGTGGTGCGAATCCGCGAGGTGATGACCTCAAAGCCGTTGTGCGCGTCCACCACCTCCACGATGGTCATGGCGCCAATCAGGAAGAAGACAATTTGAGCCGTCCCCATCAAGGACTCGCCGAGTTCGGTGCTGACAAGCGCCGCATCCGCCGAGGCCATGGCATACACAGTCCACAGCAATCCCGCCCCAATCAGAGCGGAGGCCGATTTGTTGATTTTCAAGGGGTGCTCAAGGGCAATGGCCGCGTAGGCCAAGACAAAGATGATCACAATCGCGGTTAACATAAAAATATCCTCCTTGAAAGTGTAAAAAATGCCTTTCGAGCCAAGGCTCAGGGCGCTTGCTCGATGTCAAACACCTGACGCAAGTAGGCCAGGTATTTCTCGTCATCGCACATATTTTTGCTTGGTGTGTCGGAAAGCTTAGCCACCGGCTGACCATTGCAACGGACCATCTTGATGACGATTTGAAGCGGTTCGTAGCCGAGGTCATTTGTCAGGTGGGTGCCTATCCCGAAGGCGAGTTGGCAGCGCCCCTTGAAGCGCTGGTAGAGCTCGATGGTGCGGGTGACGGTGAGGCCGTCGCTGAAGATCAGGATCTTGGTGCGAGGATCGACCCGGTTTCGAATGTAGTGGGACAGCATTTTTTCACCCCATTCGAAGGGGTCTCCGCTGTCATGTCGGGCACCGTCAAAAAGCTTGCAAAAATAGGGGTCGAAATCACGCAGGAATGCGCTCATGCCGTAAACATCGCTCAGCGCAATACCAAGGTCTCCCCGGTACTCTTTGGCCCAAGACTCAAAGGCATAGGTTTGGCTGTCTCGCAGCCTTGGCCCCAAGGCTTGGCAAGCCTGAAGGTACTCATGGGCCATGGTGCCTAGCGGTACCAGGCCGAGCTTCATGGCGTAAAGCACATTGCTGGTTCCGGCCAATTGCCCTCCCGCGACAGACATTTCGCCGCTGCTCTGGCCGCTGCCCAAGCGTGCAGCGAGAACCCGCAGCACTTCTTCGTGCCAAGCCTTGGAAAAGCGCCGGCGGGTGCCGTAATCGGCGATCTTCAGGTCACTCAAACCCTCGGCCTGCAGCTGGCCGATCTTCACATTGAGCCGCCGCCGGCCCTCGAGCAAATCGGGCAATGGTTGGGTGTTGCGAAAAAACACTTCGTTGACGATCGCGAGGACCGGAATTTCAAACAAAATCGTATGCAGCCAAGGGCCCTTGATCAGGATGTCGATGTCGCCAGATGGCAGCGCCGACACCGTCACGCACTGTTCATTGAGCTTGAACAGTCCAAGGAAATCAACAAAATCGCTCTTGATAAATCGCATAGACCGCAGATAGGCCAGTTCGGCATCCTGGAAATGCAAGCTGCACAAGTGACGAATTTCGTCACGAATCTCAGACACATGAGCCGCCAACTGCCGACCAGCCCGGCCGCTTTGGGGATCAATATCGAGGTTGCGGCACTTGAAACGATACTCAACCTGAGCGCCCGGAAACTGGTGCAACACCACCTGCATCATGGTGAACTTGTACAAGTCGGTATCGAGCAAACTGGCAATGATCATCGGTGAGCACCCATGGTCATGCCAGCCATTGCGTGAAAGCTGCCACTGGCACCCGGGGCGTTTCGAAGCGGTTCACCACGGCGGTCTCGTCTGCATAGCCGAGAGCCATACCGCAGACCAGCATTTCATCGGCCCCAGCACCAATATGGGGCAAAATTATTTTTGAAAAACCATTCCAGGCAGCCTGCGGGCAGGTATGTAGGCCGCGACCACGGGCGGCCAGCATCAGACTTTGCAAAAACATGCCGTAGTCCACCAGCGAGCCTTGACCCATCACCCGATCGACGGTGAACATCAGGCCAACCGGCGCATCAAAAAACCGGTAGTTGCGCTGATGCTGCGCGTGCATTTTGTCTTTGTCAGTTTTGCCAATGCCAAGCAGCCCGTACAAACCCCAGCCGTTTTCGCGCCGCCGGTCGATGTAGGGGCTGACCCATTTTTGCGGGTAGTAGTCGTAGGACTCCTGGTAGTCTTTGGCAAGCGCTGGGTTGACCCGAATGGCATCGTGGGCAGCACAAACCTTGTCGGCCAATTCGGCCTGGCTCGCACCCTGCAGTACATACACGCGCCAGGGTTGGGTGTTGGTGCCAGAAGGCGCACGGCTGGCCAGAGCCAGCAAGTCGCTCAGGGTTTCGCGAGACACGGCTTGGGTTGTGAAGGCCCGCACCGAGCGGCGCGACAGGATGGCCGTCTCGACCTCTGCACTGCTCATAAAAGTTTCTCCACAACACGCTTAACAGCCGGCGGCAGGGGAACCGGCCGACGGCTATGCCGGTCAACGTAGACATGCACGAACTGCCCGCTTGCCGCAGTCATTGAAGCACCGGCGGCAAACACGCCCAAGTTATAGCTCACGCTGCTCGACCCCAGGTGCGACAGGCGCATGCCAATTTCGACGGTTTGCGGGAAAGCGAGCGCCGAAAAAAAGTTGCAACTGCTTTGTACCACCAGGCCAATCGTGTCGCCCAGATGGATGTCGAGCGCGCCATGTTCAACCAAATGGGCGTTGACTGCGGTGTCGAACCAGTTGTAATAGACAACATTGTTCACATGGCCATAGGCATCGTTGTCAGACCAGCGTGTGCCCAGGGTACGAAAAACAAGGTAGCTGGCACGGCTTTGGGCTTGCGGGCGAACACTTGTCGGATGGCTCATGTGCCCGATTTTGCCAGCCCCGCGGACGCCACCCCCAAGGCCTGCCAATGCTGGAAAGATTGTGCGGCGATGCGCAGGGTGTTGAATTGCACCTGAACCGTGTCATCCAGCCGCAGCCCATAGCCCCCAGCCATCACCACGGCCACCGGAATATGCCGTGACAAGCACCAGTCAAACACCCACTGGTCTCTGTGCTGCAGTCCGTCAAACGTGAGTTTGAGGCGCCCCAGGCGGTCGCCCTCATGGGGGTCGGCACCCGCCAGGTAAATCACCAGTCCAGGGCTGAACTGCTGCTCCATCGAAGCCATGGCTTGCGCCAGTGCCAGCAGGTAGTCGGCGTCACTACATCCGTCTGGCAGGGCGACATCTAGGTTGCTGCGCTCTTTTGAGAACGGGTAATTTCTGGCGCCGTGAATCGACATGGTAAACACGCTGTCATCCGCAGCAAAAATCTGCGCGGTGCCATTGCCTTGGTGAACATCCAGATCGACAACAGCCACGCGCAGGGGCGCCCGATGCGTGTTGGTCACGCCCACACGATCCACGGCGGCACGGCCCCACTCAGCCTGCATCAAGCGGGTGGCCACCGCCACATCGTTGAAAACACAAAATCCGCCACCGCGGGCGGCAAAGGCATGGTGTGTACCCCCGGCCAGGTTGGCGCCAACCCCCTGCTGCAAGGCGCTGCGCGCCGCTGCTATCGTGGCACCAACCGACCGGCGCGATCGCTCAACCATCGCCGGGCTCCAGGGGAAGCCGATCTCGCGCAGCATGTGAGCTGCGAGCGAGCCGTCGATCACTGACTGAACATAAGCTGGCTCATGCGCTAAAGCCAGTTCACCGTCACTGGCGGACGGTGCGTCCAACAACGCAATCTGCGGCAAGTTTGCCAGCACCTGCTGGCGCAATTGCCGGTATTTGTCCATGGGGAAACGGTGGCCTATTGGCAGAGGCAGGACAAAGTGGTCCGAATAAAAAGCCTTCATGACGCGATTGTGTCGCAGGGCTTGAGCGCAGAGTTTTAGGTTACCGGCTCTAATTTGCTGCAACGCAACAAAAATCGCTTGCGACCATGCGAGAAAACCCTATAATTTCAAACTTGCTGCACTGCAACATAGACCAAGCAAGGGTAAGTTTACAGAGCAGCGAGTGTCCTGTTTAATTTAACCTTTGGAGAAAATGATATGTTGACTGTTGACCAAGTTATGGCTTCCCACAAGGCTGGTGTTGAAACCCTGATGGGCCTCACATCGAGGGCCTTCGAGGGCATGGAAAAGATTGTTGAACTCAACCTGACTGCCTCCAAAGCGGCCCTGGCTGAGACAGGCGAGCATGCCAAAGCAGTGTTGAGCGTCAAGGACGCGCAGCAACTGATGGCACTGCAATCGGGTCTGTTCCAGCCCCTGGCTGAGAAGACGGCAGCCTACAGTCGCCACCTGTACGACATCGCTGCGAGTTCGAACGCAGAGTTTGCGAAAACAGTTGAAGGACAGGCTGCCGATGCGCAGAAGAACTTCATGGGACTGGTCGATAGCGCAGCCAAGAATGCACCTGCTGGCTCCGAGACCGCAGTGGCCATCATGAAGAGCGCAGTCGCTGCTGCCAGCAACGCGCTCGAATCAGTTCAAAAAGCTGTCAAGCAGGCCACCGATGTTGCAGAGGCGAATTTCAACGCAGTCGCAGCCACAGCGGTCAACGCTGACAAGCCGGCCAGCAAAAAGCGCTGATTCAGTGAATCCATGCGTAACATACCGAAAAATTTGGCTCTGATGATCGAAAAAATTAGTGTAAACCCTGATATGCTGGCCAAGTTGTAAGCGTTCCAGCACTGTTAGTGCTCCTAGTTGTCTCCTCGGGTCCTTTCGAAACCTCTGGGTTCAGGGATCCCTTAAGGGCCGGTCGCAAGACCGGTCCTTTTTTTATGGGAAGGAGCCTGTGTTTCGAACCACCAGATAGTCGGCCAAGCTACAGGGTTTTTGCCAGGATGCTGGCCCGCAATTGCGGCAGTAGGCGCTGCATGGCCTGCCGCCCTGCCTGGATGGAACGCTGGCGAGAGCTGAAATCAGAACTCGCCACAGCATTGAGTTCGGGTCGTACCACGATGTCTGCTTCGCGCAACTCAAAATTGTTGATGCTCTTTCCCATGATGGAGAAGGTCTGCAGCAAAATCTGAAGGCTGTCATTCGCGGAGTTGGCTTCGGGGGCACTTGATATATCTACCGCAATAACCAAGCCTGCCCCCATTTGCAATGCATAGCGCACTGGCACGGGAGACACCAGACCACCGTCAACATAGTCGCGCCCAGATATTCTCACCGGCTGAAACAAGGCAGGCACGGCGCTGGAGGCCCGCACAGCAGTGCCAATATCGCCCCGCCTAAAAAGCACACCTGCACCGCTGTTGAGGTCAGTTGCGACAATACCCAGGGGCATTGCCAGGTTTTCAATGAGTTGGCCGTTAACCTGCTTGCTGACATAGCGTGCGAGCGCCTCGCCGCGCAACACCCCCCGGCTAAAAATTGGTAAGGTCCAGTCGGCGAAAGTGGATTCATCCATTGAATCTGCAATCTGCTGGAGTTGGGCGCCCGTCTTCCCGCTGGCCAACAAGGCCGCAACCAAGCTACCCGCCGAGGTGCCAACAACCAGGTCAGCCCGGATACCGGCCTCCTCCAGAACCTGAATCACACCAACATGGGCGAAGCCGCGGGCCGCGCCACCCCCCAAAGCCAGGGCGATCCGGGGCGGTTTTTTGGGCAGCAACACAGGCGGCGGCGGTTCCGGCGGGACGACCACCGGGGGTGGGCTGGCACAAGCAAACAGCAGCAGCGCAGCCGCAAGGGCTAGAAGGCGGGTTCTGAAGGGATTCATGGTTTATTTGACTGAGTCAAAACGCGTGATAGTAGATTTTGATCAAAGATATGAATCGTATTGATAATGATTCTTGTTTGTGTTAAATTATTGTCTGCCTGATTTACAGAAACCTCCTTGAACCGAGATTGTTCATTAGGGTTTGGTTTGCAGGCGGATGCAGTGACGAGGCTGTTTTGTCCTAACTGAGGCGTCCATAGCTTGGGCTATGGGCAACGAAGAGGGGCGAAAATGACCGTCAATGCGCCGCCTGCATCCAAACAGCACCGCAGGTGCGCCGAATAGACAATCTCGGTTGAACCCACTATGCACCGTGCATCACTCTACCTCGCTTTTTTCCTGGTTTGTCTGGGCACCGCAACAGCGGCTGAACCCATTCTGAATATTTACTCGGCCCGCCACTACCCCAGCGATGCAGCACTTTACGGCGACTTCACCAAACTCACGGGGATTCGCATCAACCGGGTCGATTCGGACGATGCCGGCATTCTCGCCCGCCTCAAGGCCGAGGGAACGGGTTCACCGGCGGACCTAATTTTGCTGGTAGACGCATCGCGTCTGTGGAAGGGGGAGGTCGAGGGCATGTTTCAGCCGATCAAATCAAAAATTCTTGACCAGGCGGTTCCGCCGCAATTGCGCGGCAAAGCAGGCAACGATGGCAGTACAGCCTGGTTTGCATTCTCAACCCGAGCCCGCATTGTGGTGTATGACAAAACCACCATTCAAAGAACTGAGCTTGAAACCTATGAGGCACTGGCAGATCCAAAACACAAGGGCAGGCTGTGCATCAGGTCTGGATCCCATCCCTACAACCTCTCGCTGTTTGGCGCCATGCTGGAACATCTTGACGAAACTAAAACCGAGCTTTGGCTCAAAGGTCTGGTCGACAACATGGCCCGTGCTCCCAAGGGCGGCGACACCGACCAGATTAAGTCGGTAGCGGCGGGCGAATGCGCCATAGCGGTAACCAACAGCTATTACCTGGCCCGCATCATGCGCTCTGACAAGGCGGAGGATAAGGCCATCATGGCCCGCCTGGGAGTGGTGTTTCCCAACCAGGCCAGTTGGGGCACACACCTGAATATCGCCGGCGGTGCAGTCGCTAAAAATGCAAAAAATCCGGCCAATGCGATCAGGTTTTTAGAGTACCTAGCCACTCCCGGGGCACAGGCCCATTTTGCCGACGGCAACAATGAGTGGCCGGTTGCCAAAGGCGTGCAAATGAACAATGAGGCATTACAAACCATGAGCGGCGGCAGATTCAAGGGCGACGCTGTTTCTATTTCGGCCATTGGCATGAACCAGATCAAGGTGCAGCAGTTGCTGGACCGGGTCGGGTTTCGCTAGGCCTGGCCCTTGCCCAATCGTCCAATACAAGATTGGGCTTGTGGCAGGAGCGTCAACTTGTTGTTGCTTCCTGCGCTTCGGGCTTGGAACGGCCTTCTTTTTTAGACAAGGCTTGAATGTCCAGCAGGACCTCGGTCTTGCTTTCGTCCTTGTCGTCGAGGTCGACGGTCAAGCGGCCGCCATCGGTGAGCCGACCAAAGAGCAACTCGTCAGCCAAGGCGCGGCGTATGGTGTCCTGAATCAGACGCTGCATGGGGCGGGCGCCCATGAGTGGATCAAAGCCTTTTTTGGCCAAGTGCTTGCGCAGTTTGTCGGTGAAGGTGACCTCCACCTTTTTATCAGCCAGTTGCGACTCCAGTTGCAACAGAAACTTGTCGACCACACGCAAGATAACGACTTCATCAAGGGCTTTGAAGCTGACCACGGCATCTAGACGGTTGCGAAACTCAGGCGTGAAGAGGCGTTTAATATCGGCCATCTCGTCCCCAGCCTGACGCGGATTGGTGAACCCTATAGTGGATTTGTTCATGGTCTCGGCGCCCGCATTGGTCGTCATGACAATGATGACATTACGGAAATCAGCCTTGCGACCATTGTTGTCAGTGAGCGTTCCGTGGTCCATCACCTGCAAGAGCACATTGAAGATTGCCGGG
>SXGQ01130052.1_pt1 | contig 18168 bp, 16 predicted proteins | sample 3178371 | NCBI WGS metagenome assembly SXGQ01 (sample SAMN11356859, study PRJNA531348) | freshwater metagenome | isolation source: freshwater sample F1-20 | place: China: Fuxian Lake, Yuxi | collected 2017-12-25 | reverse complement strand
AGAAGTGAAGAGAGACTTTGGCAAGATAATCCGCAGGGTAGCCGAGAACACAGCAATTGACAAAAAGTATTTATGAGCGCGGATGCGACTTGTCTTTTGTGGGACCTTTTTCACCCACAATATATTATATTTGTAAAGGGTTTAAAGACACTGGCACTATAAATATAGACAAACTATAAACTTTTTATAATAATATGCCGTATTATGCAGTTGCAAGTGGACGAACGATGGGCGTTTTTCCGACGTGGGACGAATGCAATCGTTCTGTCAAGGGTTATAAAAATGCCGCGTATAAAAAATTTGATACGAAACAAGAAGCAGAAGATTTTGTCGCCAACAATGGAGTGCTACAAGAAACGTCGTCAGTGGGAGCGCTGGTAGATTTTGAGCCCGACTACTATGTTTACACCGATGGAGCTTGTTCTAAGAATGGCACGCGTGTTGCGTCTGCTGGGATTGGTATCTTTTTTGGCCATAATGACCCGCGCAATGTATCAGAGAAACTCCTTGGTAAACAAACAAATAACCTTGCAGAGTTAACCGCTATCATGAAAACACATGCTATTATTCGTTCAGACCTTCTTTCTGGCAAAAAAGTCGCAATAGTTACAGACTCCGAATATGCCATAAAATGTGTATCGACCTATGGCGAAAAATGTCATAAACAAAACTGGAATGTTGATATTCCAAATAAAGAATTGGTAAAGACCGCATATGAGCTTTATAAAGATAATTCCCATAATGTTCGGTTTATACACATACGAGCACATACTCAGAAATCGGATATTCATTCCATCGGGAACGACCAAGCGGACAAACTAGCAAGACTTCATGTTTATTGAAACGATATAAAGTATTTATCTTATCATACAATAATACAATCTTGTATGATAAAATTTTTAGCAAGTCTTATAGGTGTACATGAATTGGTCGTTCAAATGGTTATTTTACCATACACCTACATGCCTCAATCTAAAGAACTAATGTCCGATGTACGAAGTTATGTGTCGGATTATCGAATGTTAGAGAACGTATATGCATTTCATTATAATGATAATATACTCATGACAGACCTTGTAAATTTTTGTGTGAACAAGGACTTTTCGCACGAACAAAGGCGCTTGCTTGGAAATTTGCATGCAGTAGACATGTACCTTCAAACTGGATATTTTCCACATACAAATATGGATAATCACGAGCGTAGAGCGCGACTAATTTGGGGACTATTGACACGCGAACAACGAACACAATTTATAAATGAATATATTTTACATAGCGTATAGCGTTTAAATCGTCAAATACACATTCTTTGGGAAAAAGGACCCAATATATACCCACAACTTGATAAGCCCGATGGCAGCATACTTTGCCAAAAATATATATAAAGCTAAAAATACAACCACCGCTATCCGCTTATATTTCGTCATTTCAGTTGGAACAAAAAAGGATGATATGACAAATGTAATCAACAATATAATGTATATTGCTAGGTAAATATTGTACCACCAATGCAAATCATCCAATTCTTGGTCCTCATAATATGTTTTTCGGTCGCTTGTGGAAATATCATTCAATATATCTTTGAGACGACTATCCAAATCCTTATTTTTTTGCACAAGGGACTGATGTAATTCTTTTGCATGATTCACATTGATAAAATCAGACTGATATACATTGTTAAGAACCTGTGAATTATTTACTATTTCATTAAACATGGTAGAATATTTTGTGGCAATTTGATTGGCAACATCGCTAAGCTTTCCTTTATTAAAATCATTATATCCGCTATCCCCTTTGGCAAATGTATAATAATTTTTGGACGTAGACTCCAAATTATCCGTTCCATTAAATAGTCCCATTTGTGCAGTTTGATAATTGCGCAACAATTCTTGTTCTTTTTTTGTACGTTGGCAATCCGTGCCACATGCCAAAAAATCCTGTGCTTGCTGAATAATTTTATTTGTTTGCGCCGATGTAGAGTTTGCTGCAAGGATATTATCATAATTTGCGGCTTGTTCTTTTAATAATTTTGCGGATTGTTCATCACAAGATGACATATTTTATATTATATTATACAAGTAAAAGATTTTTACTGGTATAATGTTATTGAAATCTGAAACGGCTAAACTAAGGTAAACCAACACCGCCAGGCGAACACTGGGTAGTAGTTGTAGATACTTGAGGAACAACACATTTACCTATATCATTGTTCCAAAGGGTTCCGTCTTGGCAGCAATTTTCACCAATGCATGACATCATACTTGGCAATTTGAATGCATTTTTAAATTCCCCAGTGCCCATTTTGGGGGCGCTATTTATATTAAAGTTCCAGTTATATTCATCATACACCATAGTGTCCCTAGAATAAATAGAGACGATTGTTATAAATATATAATATAAACTAGTAATGGTAATAATAAACATCAACATAGAATACAACTCAGAAGGCAACCCTGGAAAATAACTAGTTATATTAATAACTATAGCAAATGCAATAATCGTTATAATTAATATTTTCACGAGGTATGTCCATTCAGCATAAGACGCGCTATAGTATTGATTGATTTCTACAAGTCGTAGTTTATTTTCTTTTTGCTGATTAATATATGCTAAACGCTTCTTCGCCTGTTCCATTTCTTTGTCCATAATCGCGACAGCATTCGTTTGTTGTTCCAACGTATGAGAAGAGCCCATTAAATTTTGACTATAATACGCATTTATGCTACTTAAAGCATTCATTAAATTGGTGCGTGTATCTTGAATTAATACAAGATTGTTTGACAATCTAGCTTGTTCTTTTTGGTCTTTTGTGCTACTAATCTGCTCTATTAATTGTTGCTCCACGTTTGATAATTTGTCTATATAAGTAGATAGTTCAGTATTTTTATCCTGATAAAGTTTTGTTGACTGATTGCTCATGATAGTATAAAATATACTAAGATAATATTATATTTTATATCCTCAAATTTGTTTCAATGGGACGGACTCATACTCATTCATTTTTTCTTAACGTCTTCACAACGACTATACTTGTAATGACGGCTAAAATGCACCATAAAATATAGTTGTAATTCTCCTGTATAACAACCAAATCACTATCATCCACTATTGCATCTATATTTTTAAATTGTACACCTGTTGCTCTTTGCGAGGGCGAATTTATATCATTGATATTCTCAAAGGATTCTTTCATTGGTCTCCCGCTTATTGTGACTTCAACAGCCTTGGGTATTTTTTTATCCATGGTTTGATTATAAACCAAATTATTTTTGGTATCTGAAATAGTATTTTGGGTAGTTTGGGAATGTTGTGAATTTCGTCTAGCTTCTAATATTCTATTCATATTATCTATTTTTGCAGCTAAATCATCCGATATCTTCTTTTTCTCTTCAAATTCTTGTTTATATGCAAGGACTGGCATTTCTCCCATATGAGCAAATTTGCTACACAATGAATCGCTGGTCATAGATTTACCACTTTTTTGATAATTATTCCACGTTGTTGAATCTACATTTACAACAGGTATTTCACATGACGAATTCGCACCAATTACTTTGGTATTTCGCAAATAAAAATCTGTCGCTGGATTATTGTATTTATTATTTTGTATGACATTTTTGTCTTTTAACCAACAATTGCCAAAACTTTTATCATATACGTAGCCAAAACATTTTACATTGTTATCACAGGCGGTTTGGCATGATTCAGGCGTCTTGTTCATCAACGGCATGCCTGAAAGGTCGTTTGAGGGACTATTTATGTTTTTAAATGGTGTATATCCATCACCAGCGCCAATCATTTTATCTGGATATTGACTTAATACGCCGTTATCATCTACATATCCCATCTTTCCTAAATTACTACGTATACCAACTTTTGATAATTCATATACTGCCGTAAAATCTGCATTGACACTCGCAATCTTACCATTATTCAATGTAACCCAGCTATCATATGCTTCTGTGGTATATAAAATAAGACTTCCTTTCTGATTCATCATTAGTTTCAACGACCCATTCGTAGAACCTATCCATTCTGTTGGATTCAAATATTCTCCGACGCGCATATAATTGCGTCCATACTTGCCCAATCTTGCAATTGATTTAGGGTTTCCGCGTTTAAATTGCTTACCAGCCGTGCCACTCTGCCATATTAATTCTTGTTTATTACTGGGTCCAGTTCCTCTATAAATACACATATTTCCATCGTCTTGAAGAATTAAAAAAAATTGACACGTCGCAATTATATCTCTGCAATCCATCGTAATGCTCCCATTCTCATTTGCATTTAATTGCCTTGAGGACGTTCCACAATAGTAATTTCCGATGAAATTCTTACCACATCCTGGTGCAGGGTCGCCAAAAATACTATTATTAACTCCTGTAGTAAACAATGAAAGGCCTTTATCAATCGCATCATTTATAATAGTTGACACAGGTGAATACTGGCTATTGGATTTGCCAGCTACTAATCTATCATTTAAGTTTTGTTTAACATTATTTCCAGCTACACGAGGAAATCTCGGAGTTTGACTGAAAACATTTTTCCATGAAAAACAATAACTACCCCAACGCATTTGACATTCTCTATTTGATATTGTGTTTGTGTATGTGTTGCAATTACCACCATAGGTTGCATTATCTAGGCGTATTGTCCCACCCTGTTGACAATTTTTTGCTGGACTACTCGGTATTCTTGCACCAACCTTGCCAGAACCATTTGTAGCATTTAACAATACTATTTGTCCTTCATTTGTTAACAATGCAGACAACGAGCCTCCGCTACTACTACTAAACAACACCTTTTCATTAAATACATAACCAATACCCTTGCTTGTAATTTTGGCTTTATCATTACCAACTACACAGGAGGCAACCTTTTGGGTTGCGGTATTTGCATTTACCAAACCAAAATATTTATATCCATTATTCATTGCATATAGTTTGCAATCATCGTAATTATCTATGTTGTTAATAGTTGTCATTGCGCCAGGCACATTTATATAACAACCTAAATACTTAACATCTGCGTCTGAAAGGACACTATTTACATACATATTGGTGCCTTCATTTCCACAAGCAGTTCCAATCGGTTTTTTGGGACCAAGTGAAATCATACCTGGGTGTTTATCTATGTCTCCCAAACCAAAATTTATATCGCTGATATCTGACTGAATTGGGCAACCATTTATACCCGCTGTTTTGGATATATCATCATACTGCTCAAAAACACCACGATTTGTCATATATCCGATAGTTCCATCACTTAATTTGACATTTTTATTCGCATTCTTATTTATAATCGGATTTGTGCGAGAGATATAATCTGTAATACCAGCATTATATTTATTTTGAGCATCACTTGTCGCTTGGACTGCTGTTTTATATTGCGCGTTTAATTTAATCAAGTCAGAAGCCATTTGGTCAGTGACTTCTGTTTTTGATAATGTAGAATTGGATTTTTGCGCTTCATTAGAACCTTCTAAAGATACTGCCCCCATAGTAGTTGCGCCTTCTTGAAAGGGGTCTGGTAATAACCATGATGCTATATTTGTGTTTGTGGTTCTAGTCTTTTTTACTGGTTTTTTTTTACAAAGTGTATTCGCTTGATTTTTTATAAAGGCGGACCCTTGATTTAATGATAGACTATTCATTAATATAAATCAATAGAAAAATATTGAGCTTTATTGATTTATGTAAAATAGATGTTAAGCTGCGCAACATGTATAACTCTTTCCAGCAATAGGATTTCCTACACATCCAGTTCCCTGCTCATACGTGCATACACCATCTGTAAAATAATAGTTATTTGTGCCTAGATTTGTAGCACAATAATTACACATCCACTCGCATCCAGTTCCAGAACCGACTGAAAATGTAATACATTTATTAGTATGACATACGTCGGTGCTACAGATAAATGTTAGAAATGTAACAAACTCAAGGAGGCTTTTCATTATAAATAATATTATTTAATAATATTTATATTGTTTATATTGTTTTTGTATTAACCTATTGTAAATGGTTTCAATTTATTGAATTGGAATCGAATAGATGTAATATAATACAACACCACACACTATTATAAATGACAACATTGACATGTTTAATATAAATAATATAGCTGCTATGATTAATGGCACTATCGTCATACTTATATTCATACCACCAAAGACCATTACTATTAAACATAATATCAGTGCCAATATAATAGTATATAAACGATAGTGCAACATTTGTTGGTTTACCTCTAAATATGTATCTTTCATATTTCCATTTACATTATCATATTCTATCATTAAACTATTTATTTGACCTCTTTGAGAAGCAAGGTCATTATAATCAGATATTAACGTATCGTGCATATTATTGTTTTTGTTCACCACATTATCTAAATTATTATTCGGCTGTGTCTTTACTGCCTCTTGAATTTTAGTATTTAATATGATTAATTGTCTATTAACCTCCTGTAATTTACCTGTTGTATATTTTAAACGGGGTATAATTGCATATCCGCCTACACGTGCTATAATATTTCCATCTCCTGTAGTCAATCCACAATCTTTCCAGCTGGGTACATAAGTTGCGCCAGAACATTTGGAATTTGAACTACATGATGCTTGACACATATCAATCGTTTGCTGCTGAGTGATACTGAGCCACGATGTTCCAAAATACGCCTTATCTTTTAGCTGGACGTAGTCAGTATTGCCCGATTTTAATGCGTCCTTATAATCTTGAGATAGTTGATTATATTCCTTCATTTTTGTATCATATTGTAATTGTAATGATTCCAACGTTTCCAGTGTCATTAATATATAGAGAGAAATAAAGAAATTCTATATATTATCATTTTCTTAAATAACCTTGTCTCATTGTCTGGGCGCAACTATCCATGGATGATTCAAGACGGCTTATTATGAACTGGTCTGACGACGAAATGTTTTTGAAATTATAACCCCCGACAAAATTATGCCTAAAAAAATAGATACATTTGAAATATATTGAAGAACATATCTTTGTTTGTAATCATGTATCATTGTTTGCGCACCACCAACCTCTCCAGTCGCATCGTCATATTTTTTTTGTAAAGTTATGTTGCGCGCCTTTTCATCTGATATCTTTGTATTCAGTATCGTGGTCGTTGCTTTTAATTTTTCTATCTCAACTTGAATATTATTGTTTATCATAAACAAACTCTTCGTCGCATTTTGCATGTCTGTTCTACTGCTTTGATAACCTCGCGTATATGAATCGTCATTTGGAAACTGCTTTGTTAAAATATAATATTGTTTGAAATTATCTAAATATCCAGGATATTGATTTTTTAATGTCTCTATTTTACTTCCAAAATCAATTGCTTCAGTCATTACTATATCATGTTATTAATTTTTTATTTAAATACACAAACGATAATATATACTTTGAATCGCCGTTTTGCTGGGTCTTGTAATCTCGCAAATCTGTCCAGGGCGTAAACAAATCGCTTGAGCTACTGGGTCAAACCTAGAAATGTCTGGAAATTGCGTATCATCCGTAATATTATACTTTGTTTTAACTACTTTGCGCTCATCATCGCTAATTACCCGATGAGGTGGCACCAAAACATGGTCGTGTATATTAAATTGCAATCGCTTGATATTTTGCACAACAATGAAAATCTTGTCCGTTTCCCATACGTGTTTCAGGGTCGCCATGAGGGTATCATTCATCTCATCCTTTGTAATGATTAATAGGGTATCTTCCTTTGTCAGCGTCTCTTCCAAATTAAACAAATCGTCTATCATTTCTTGGATATTTGCTGGACGAATTGCCTTTGCTAAATAAAACAGGATATATATCTTATTCTTTCTTCCTGTATGTGGGTCTTCCTTACTTTTTTCAAGCAACATGTCCATTTGCTTGTTTTGAAACATAGTATTTACTTCATTCACGCTAAAATGTTCATAATCTGACACATTATAGTCGAGTTTTTTCATCAATGCGATGATAGTTTGCCTTGCCTTGTAGATGGATGAAATAATATTACTAGAATTCTGCATGATAGTATATAATATAGAATGTTTTAATATATTTATTTCAATTTTAAAATATTTACCTAATATTCAGCGCTCAACGCAACACCCAACGCCTAAAGATTTATTTGTTTTGTTTCACCTGATGAGGATGATGTATTATCGCCCATAGTAACACTCTTTGTTTGGGAACTAGATGATGATGACGCAGAGTCATCGGATTTCTTGTTTTCATCTTCTTCCTTTTCATCCAAATTTTCTACGTTTAATATTGCCGTAGTATCCTCTTGAGGTTCCGTCTCTTTTCTTTTTGCGGCTACTTTTCGCAATACGGCAATCTGCTCAGTTTGTGTCAAACCACTTAGTTTTTGCTTTGCATCATCGCCCAACTTCCTATATATTTCATTCAATTCTTCACTACCAAAATCAGCGGAACTTGCTGAGCTGGTTGGTGGCGGTGGAATAAAACTACCGCTACTGCTTGTTATCGTCTCACTTGGAGGTGGTATGGGTGGTGTATATGGTGTATAACGTCCCTCACTTGGAGGTGGCGCTGGTGGCGTATGCCGAATGCTTTCAGAATCCTCTGACGGCGTATCTATTCTACGTGGAATGCTATCCGACGATATAGTGCCATCGGGTCCAGAGTCTGGATGATATTCTTCAGAAACGTCGGATGGCGTATCTACCTTACGTGGAATGCTGTCGGACGATATAGTACCATCAGGACCCGAATCTGGATGATATTCCGACGATTCGGGTTCATAAGATGGAATATTTTGAGGCCCGCGCTTATTGGATTCTTTGGAGAACAACCTATCTATTGTTTTCTTGTATTCTCTAACGTATTGATTAATATAATCATCACCCTCTTTACCTTTTCCACCCTGAAACTTTACCTCGTCATTTGTAACCTTGATAATGTTGTCTGAATAAGACATGGACATTAACGTATCTACATTTTCATTGGTAATAATCCTCATTTGAATATTCATAACCTGCAATTCTTGGATGAGTAGTTTCAAACTATAAGGAATGCGCAATATACTAAACGACCTGCCATATTGGCTTATCATTTCCAATGTCATCTTTCCATCCATTGTGGTATGGAATTTCACTGGACCATCTGCTCCAGGACTCAAGAAAATGTTCTGCGCAGGATTATAAATCGCAATCATGCCCGTTTTATTGCAGACCGCCATATAATATTCGTCGCCACGGACCAAAAATGACTCGGATAAAAACGCAGCTGCGCCATGTGAAATGACAGCATCGCGTTCCATCTCTCCTACACGCAGACCACCATCATTTGCGCGTCCTTGAACTGTTTGGCGCGTTAAAGCCGTTCGCGGTCCTCTGGCGCGATAGTTAATCTTGTCCTTCACCATGTGCTTTAATCTCATGTAATACGTAGGACCAATGTAAATATCTGAACGCAGTTGTTCTCCCGTCATGCCATTATACAACAACTGATTACCAGAGGAATGAAAGCCCGCCTTTGCCAACATGTATCCATAGGTGTTCACATTGGAACCCTTTGTGGTGAATGCCGTGCAATCTCCAAAACCGCCATATGAGCAACAGGCCTTTCCAAACATGCTCTCAATTAATTGTCCAATGGTCATACGACTCGGAATCGCATGGGGATTAATAATCAAGTCAGGGCGAATTCCATCTGCAGTAAATGGCATATCATCCTCGGGAATAATCAAACCAATCGTTCCCTTTTGTCCTGCACGAGAAGCCATCTTATCACCAATGCTCGGTATGCGTTCCTCGCGAATACGAACCTTACCAATACGGAAGCCCTCTTCGCCTTCGGTTATAAAAGACTTGTCAACATAACCGAGCTGACCCTTCTTGGGCGTCACCGAATTGTCAATATTGAGGTCTCCACTGCTTGTAATCTTTCCAATTAAGACCATTTTATCGTCCAAGGGAGTATTTTCTTTTATCATACCCCACTTGTCCAAATGACTATAATCATATCCTGCCTTGATACCAGACACCTCTTTTTTCAATACATCTGTAAAATAAGCGTTCGTTAATGACCCAGCAACCTTGGTGCTTTCTTCGTGTGCTTCATACATGGAGTAATATGTCGTTCTGAAAATACCGCGGTCAACAGCGCCCTGATTTATCAATATAGCGTCTTCTACATTGTATCCAGTATACGACATGATTGCAACTATCGCATTCACACCATATGGCATTTGCTCCTTGTTGATAATGTCCAAATAACGCGACTTCAACAAAGGGATTTGTCCACAATTCAAGATGACACCCATCTTATCAATTCGCATTTGATAGTTGGAATGATACATGGATACGGCCTGCTTACTTTGGCCACATGAAAACGCATCACGCGCATATGGATTGTTTTCTGGGTAAATAATCATGTTCCCCATGACGCCCAATATTAACGACGGATGTATCTCCAAATGGGTGTAGTATTTGGATTTTTTCAATTCGTCCAAATAAATCGCAATCAGCGCCCCTTCTTCTTCGGAAGTATCCAAGAAATCAATCATCGCCTTGTATTTATTCAAGTCAATCTGGTCTGTATTATACAAGTCCTTAATTGTTGCATATAATTTGTTGTTTCTAATATCAAAATTCTCGTCCGTCTTTTCTTTGAATCCAGCTACAAGCTGACTCCACGATGCTTTACCGCTATTTAATTGGTCAATGAATTCCGCTCGGTCATAGCTTGGCTTTTTGTCTTCAATATAATAAACAGGTCGCGTCAATCGTCCAGCATCGGTATACATGTATATTTCGTTTTTCCCGTAGTCAAAGCTAATGCTCATGTAGGTCGGCAACACGCCGTTTCGTCGGAGACCCTTCAAGATTTGGACGACTTCTATTGGGTCGGCAATGACGCCAATCCAATTGCCATTCACAATGATTTTTGTGTTTTGCGATAAATATATCGGTGTGCATTCTTGTAATATTTTCATTGGCGTATTTGCGCGCAACCATTGAATCAATGGATATGACGAAAATCCGCTGGTAATCTGCGTAACAATGGATAAATGCTTATGCAACCCAATATTGCCACCATCGGGCGTATCAACTGGGTCAATATAACCCCACTGCGACCCATGTAAATGACGTGGTCCGACAACTTTGGCGCTGGCGTCCAACGGCAAATTCAGCTTTCGCATCTGCGAGATGAAAGAATTCCAACTCAACCGATTTACGTCTTGCACCACACCAAGACGACGAGTGCGTTCTTGCGACCCCCAACTGCCTTTGAATGCTTTGCGAAAACCTGCTTCAACAGAACGCAGCTTGAAAAAATCCCGATAGTTTGCCTCTATTAAACTTGAAAAATTGGTCTTGTATTCACCCTGATGATAATAATATTCCTTGTCAATCGCCAACATAATTTCTTGCTTTTGAATCAAATAATACTCACGGAACAAATCATAAATGAGCTTGCCCGTTTGCTCAATTCGTTTAAACTTGAAATTGTCGCGGTCGGTGGGTTTGTCTTCCTTGGTGGATACGCGCAATAATCTGTGCACCATGGTGCCCAAAAAATACGCCTTGTCTAAATAATTGTTGGTTCCCACATGTGGGAGAAAATAATTCATCAATATCTCCAACACACTCGGGATGGATTGCCTTTTGGTGAAGGTCGCGATAAATTCCAACGCGGTCTTCTGGTCAAATATTTTGCATGCATCGTGCACCGACGGGATAAACAAATCCACATAGCTTGCATTTCTCTCTATATCCAATAAACAAGTCTCAATAATGCGCTTGTCGCTGATTACACCCAGCGCTCTCATCAAAATAAATAAGGGTATCGGTTTACGAACATTGGGAACATCGACTACTAATTGATTGTTAGAGAGAACGGAAGACGGGGCGACCATTTTCACTGACGTGGTGCGCATCGGTTTTGACGCGTCTTCTGAGACCGAGCGAATCTCCGCAGAATAACTATACGTATCTTCGGGCTTATTTGCACGAACATAAAGCATATTGTCTGCAAAAGTTTCCTGCGGGATAATCAGCTTTTCTTTTCCATCAATAATAAAATAACCGCCATAATCATTACGGCATTCGCCCATGTTGAAACACACTTCGGGAGAGAGCTTGTTCAAGATACATAGTTTTGATTTGAGCATGATTGGAAAACGCCCTAAATATATCTTTTCCAAAAGAACGGACTTGGTTTTTCTCTCTTTGGCCTCTTCGTCGTAATAAATAACGTCAATCTCCACGTCGTAATGTATCGTGGTTCCATAGGTCATATTGCGCAATCTTGCGTCGTTTGGATACATATAATGCGCATGATTTGCGTCATATATAATTGGCTTTCCAAAGTATATTCTTGAACCATCCTTTCCGCCTAAATACAATAAACATTCGTTGCGCCCACTGACCTTGTTGTCTTCCCCCTGACGCTCAATAAAACGCGCTGGATTATTTTCTTTAAAAATGCGATTAATACCGCCATCAAAGAAATCATTATACGATTCTAAATGATGTGCAACCAAACTACTTGGGTTGTTTTTAAAATAGGTATCGATGATTTTCCATGATATTGTTTCCATGTATATTATTATGATAGTTATTTTTATATGAAATTCGTAATATACAAGTATTTAGTAATCATTACAAATAATTCATTATCTATTGTTATATATAATAATGAATCCTTATACTATTCCAGCACCTGACCCAGATGGAGATACAACATTTACAACTCAGGATTGGAATGAGCATGGTAGGCCGCCAATCCTAATCCTAGAAGATGGTTGGACCGCGATTGGAGAGGAAGCGTTCATGGACGCAACAGAATTGCAAATGATTCGCATTCCAGCATCTGTCCTTGATATTAGAATGAATGCATTTAAGGGGGCGACAAACTTGCATCAAGTAGATTTTGTAGAAGATTCTCTTCTTGAGTTTATTAGAGAAGGTGCGTTTGATAGTGCTATAGCTTTGGAAAGAATTCATATTCCAGCGGCAGTTACACATATCGGACATGGTGCATTTAATGGCGCAATGGGTTTAGAACAAGTAACATTTGAACAAGGTTCTCAGCTTGTAATGTTTGGATTTCAAGCGTTCTATGGCGCAATATCTTTGGCCTCTATTCGTATTCCAGCGTCAGTTACAACAATTGGACATGAGGCATTTCGCAGTGCTTCTAGTTTAGTAGAAGTAGTATTTGAAGAAGGTTCTAAACTTGACTTCATTGGAGATGCAACGTTCAGGGACGCAACAGCTTTGCAAAGAATTCGTATTCCAGCGGGTGTTCCTGACATTGGAGACGGAGTATTTCAGAATGCAACATCTTTGCAAACAATTCATATTCCAAGATTAGTCCAGACGATTATGAGATTTGCGTTTAAAAATGCAACAAGTTTGAGAGAAGTTACATTTGAACCAGGTTCTCGTCTTGAAATAATTCACGAAGGTGCGTTTATGGACGCAACATCTTTGCAAACGATTCAGATTCCAGCCTCTGTCATTGATATTAGAGACCTTGCATTCAATAATACGCCAAGATTGAGAGAAATAACATTTGAACAAAATTCTCAAATTGGCTACATTGGTATTAATACATTTAGTCGTAGTGGTTTAACCAAGGTAGTTATAGGGGAATCTGCTTTGAATAGATTAAATGTTGCACGAGATACACTCAACAGACCACCATTACGTTTTGGTGAAATGCCACCATTACGTTTTGGTGAAAATAATAATTTTTATGGCAAGAATAATGTTAAAATTGTTTCTAGGGCACAACAAATTGATACGTTGCAACTTATTACAAGAGAACCTGGTTATAAAAAGCAAGGATTTTTTAAAAAATTGCTAGGTAAACCCCCAAAACAGACGCGTTCAGCGCTCCCTCCAGAGTTGGCAAGGGAAATAGGGACATACCTTATGCCAGCAGGTGTAGAACCTAAATCTCCTGCAGTTCTTGTAGCTCGTGCAAAAGGCGGGGCGCATAAACCTAGAACAAGAAAACGACGCGCGCAAAGAACACAGAAACGCAAACCCAAGCGCCGAAGAACAATGAAACGCAAATAGAATGGGGGTTGTATGAGATATAATATAATACAAGTATTTGTGAATTTTACAAATACTTGAATATGAGGCAGATGATTTATGATTTACTTGCGTCTAGTGTTTCGTTTATTGGCAGGCGCTGCGCGCTTTTTAATAGACTTTGCATTCCCCATTTTTCGGCCTTTATAAATTGTAAAATTGGTCCAAGGTTGTTCGGGGCGGTCTTTTAACCAAGGTCTCAAGTAAGCAAATTGCCTGTGTTGGTCACAATATTCATCCTTAACAAACGGGATTCCGCATGACGACCCCCATCTCATTGAAAAGGACATATTCTTCGCCATGTTTGTATCTATAACGGCGCCATCTACTGCTCCTCGCGGTTGATAGGGTTTTGGTCGGTCCGCTTGCGACATGTATTCGCGTTTGTCCAAGTCATAATGAGAGCAAATCGTTCGCGAGCAGGGATTCTCCTTGTCCAAATACACATCAAAGTGGTCGGAAATAATCATCTTGGCGACTTCCAAGTTAATCTTCCCCTTGTGCTTGTCAATTATATCGGGGAGACGCACTTGACGCGCGCCCTGATGACGACGAATGTCGCAATAACCGCTATTTGTACATTCTAAATTACGAATTTGGGGGTCAAACGCAACATTGCATCCAAAATAATAGCCATTATGTGTCCGTTTAATGTTGTGATATTTGAGACCTAATTCCAATACCATGATTTCATTTGTGTTTGTATCACCAAACATCCAACTACAAGCATAGTCGCCAGAATTTCCGTGCATTAAAATTTCGGTATAATCGTCTAACGTATTTCCATACTGCATCGCCTTACGAATACGACAAAAAATCGGCAAGTTATTTTGAAACTTGTTGAATCCACCAATCGTGGTTTCCGTTCCAATGATTCCTTTACTGGTAATAAAAAAATCACTGCTACTCCATACATAACAAGGCAACGCCTGCATTAACATACGATGTCCTTTGTTCGGGTTGATATCCAAAATTATATTATAATATTGGCCGTCCACAAAGGTAATAAAGCTATTGTGCGCGCATACTATTTTACCATCAGTGGTATAATCGCCATTGGCAATAAATGCGCTACAATGGTCGCCTCCCCCACCACCTTCCTTTGCACCAACAGAATGGTCTTCACGTTCATCTGGCGTAGGACGCCAATAACCAAGCATCGTAATGGAATTATTCCATGCAATCATCTCGTCTAAAGTGATTTTGGTGCCAGCTGCATTGCATCCTTCAGTAAGACCTTGCATTTCTTCGTAAATCTCAGGAAACAAGTCTATTATTTTTTGTGTGTAATCGTGTTTGCACGCATCAATATAATATTCCCAATGTACACCAGTATCATGAAATACGTTGAATCGCAACATGGCTTGAATTTCTTTCATCTCTTTTGCAGCTAAATATCCGTGCGCATATCCGCGTTCTCTCGGAGTTCCTTTTATAGAAATGTATTTCCATCCATTTAATTCATATGATATACCATTTTTTACAGACTGCATGTTATATTATAAATATATTTAAAAATTCCATATTTGAATATATTTATTCATTTACATATCTATTTACATTTTGTGCAATACGACTAGACCCAAGATAATAAATGCGAATATGAATGGCAATAAAACAAGCAACCACGATATCGTGGAGTGTCCGTCCTTACATATCAAATTGAGAATCCACGTCCAAAATAATATATAGATTAACTTACCTGCTAAAAGTAATAGAGTATTGGGAACTCTACACGAAAAAGTACCTAAATTAAATTTATTGGTGTTTCCCATATTTTGAAACATTATAATTAATAAACCGAAGATAGATATTAAAAAATAAAACGCAGCTGGCGTACAGAGTTCATTTAGTTTTCTAGGAAAAGGGGCCATCTTTATGAAATATACAAAGATAAAAAGATAAAATATATTTATCGGACCTTGAGATAATTCAAATTATCTTGCGCGTTTCTTCCAAAAAACATTTGGTCTTTATAAGGTAATGGGCTTGGCAATGCTGGGTCGCCATTCCATGCTCTATACGTATTTTTAAGGTCTGCTCCTAATTGTGAAAAAATACCAAAATCACCGCCTTTCATTCTTCGTTTGGTTAATTTTCTGCTTTTTCGGTTGCGGCGACGGCGACCTCCCAATTGTAGGAGAATTGGGGCTTGTGGAACATAGGTCGCTTGCTCGTCTACTGGATTCATCTCGGGTTGGACATTATATGAATTATATGCTAAATAATTGCCATCATGTGGAGCAGATACACCAGGCCACTGAGATATTGATGGACCCCACGGCGCCGCTACAAAAGGTGGTGGTGGTATAGGCTCGGCATTTATAGGAGCTAGCGGAGATGGTATATCCACATACCCACCGCCGTTTTGTCCTAGAGAGCATGGTCCACAAGTCCCTCCTTTTTGGGAACCAGTATAAGCATAATGCGGGTTCAACACGCTAGGAACAACTCCATTATTGGAATATGCAAGTGGCACATCTGGTGTTCCGCCGATTTTATTTCTTCGCGAGGATTTTACGCAATTATATCTACACTTATGATGGCACAAAGGGCACATACCATTCTTATTACATCTGTGATGACACTTTGCACAAATCATGGAACGTCTTGCTGAACAACCACGCATTTTCCATACTTTTTGTGTTCGGCGACGACGGGATTTTAACGACGAATTTCTACGTTTACTTTTCTTCATATTCATATATATATTCAAAAGAAATAAATATGAACATTCACTTAATTTTTATATAAACCACCAACCAACGACCGACGCCCGCATTATTTATTCAATATCAACGTGTGTTAACATATGACGACGGCAACACATCTTTGTAAGTCCCATTTCATCCAAGACATGACCTTCATGAGTCTTTTCGTGGTACTCCTTTGTCAAATATAAAACTTTGTCTACCTCAATATTTTCCATCTTTTTATCTGAGAGTTTTCTTTTACGCACTTCTTCTAAATAATATCTGTATTTGTTCGCAAGAACATTTCCGCAAGTAAAACACTTTATTGGGATAATCATCGCACTTCTATATTATATCATGTATTTTTTATATATTTAAATCAATTTTATTTGAAATTGCCAAATGCTGACGATGCTATTGTTCGCTGGAATAGAATACAATGCATGTTATTTAGGGCACTTGTTTCCATAACATTTATTTTGATAATAGTAATAATCTAAATTGGGAGAATAGGTTGCGCCATTCTGTCCGCCTGCCTCGCATTTTTTATTACTTGTAAAAACACAACACCCTACTTGCTTGCAGTTATATTCTGTTAAATTATTGCATTGTTTATTTAACGTTTCACTTGAAGTATATGATGAATTACAAAAACTATTGTATGGGTCTAACTTTAGGCCAGCCATTTCTTGCGTTGTTTCCAACTGATTATATATGTCCCAACTACCTTGTTCCATAGAGTTAAGATATCCTGGAGGTGGTCCAATTGGTTGAGGAGGAGGTGGAGGCGGAGGAGCTGGTTGGTCAGATAATGCTGCACGAACTGGCGGAGGTAATGGAGCTTGTTTTATTGCATTTAGTATAGAAGGTTTATTTCCCATTATACTATTACTACAAAATAAATCTATACATATATTATATATGGCGCGTAAAACACGGAGAAATCGTTCTATGAAAAAAGGAAAAATTACCAAGAAGTTGTCTAAAATGGCCAGTAAGACTGCAAAAATTGGTAAAAATTTTATTAAAAAGAGTGCAAGTGTTATTCAGACACAAACAGAAAAACTAGGGTCGGATGTTTCGGCGATTGCAAAAAAATCGGCGCCAGTCGTACAAAAGGGTTTAGAGGGCATTTTTGATACTTTAAAGGCAAGTGCAAAATATACTTTAAACAAGGCATCTGATGCAAAGCAGTCAATCGTAAAATCTATTCGTCGTCGTCGCACCCGCAAAAGCCGTAAATAAAACTTTTGAACTATTTTCTTTACAAAATTATAATTTTAAATTTGATTTGTAAAATTATAAAATATAAAAATATATTATGACATTAGAAAAACTAACTAATAAAAATTTACAGACAATAGTACAAGTTTATCAATACGATTTTGT
>SXGQ01673182.1_pt1 | contig 18174 bp, 12 predicted proteins | sample 3178371 | NCBI WGS metagenome assembly SXGQ01 (sample SAMN11356859, study PRJNA531348) | freshwater metagenome | isolation source: freshwater sample F1-20 | place: China: Fuxian Lake, Yuxi | collected 2017-12-25 | reverse complement strand
GTCACCCGGTAGCCCGTCGCCGTCTTCTCGACCTGCGCGTCGCGGATCTCGAGATCGGGCAGGTCCCTGCCGAGGATCCACCGGCCGACGAAGTCGTCGAACGCCGCCGCGTCGGGGGCGTGGGGGCGGAGGCTCGCGAGCAGGTCCTCGATGAGGGGGAAGTCGAGGCCCTCGGGGGTCTCGACACCGTCGCGCCACGTGGCGATGAAGTCGCGGAGGCCGGCGAGCATCGCCTCCTCCCCGATCAGGCCGCGCAGCATCCAGAATGCCCAGCCGGCACGCTGGTAGGTGACGACCTGGTCGCCCGGTCGCGAGCCGTCGATGCGGTTGATGGCCCGCTCGTTGTCGGGCTGCCTGCCCTCGACGTACTGCTTCTCCCAGCGCCGCCTGAGGACGCGGGCCTGCGCCGGCGCGAGCTCGTGGTGGAGGAGCATGCAGGCGGAGAACTCGGCAAGCCCCTCGGAGATGATGTTGCCCCCCGGGCCCTTGCCCGGCGTGACGATGTTGCCCCACCACTGGTGACCCGCCTCGTGGGCGACGATGTAGAAGGCGGCGTCGAGGGAGTCGGCGTCGGGGGTCGTGTCCTCTTTCTCGACCGGCTTGGCGAGGTAGCCGATCTGCTCCGAGAAGGAGATGTTGCCGGGGAAGCCCTGGGCGTAGCCGGCCAGGCCCGGGAACTCGGTGACGCGGAGGTTCGTCCACGGGTATTCGACGAACCAGGAGGAATAGCGGTCGCGCGCGGCGTCGAGCGCGCGGACCATCGTCGGCACGTTGTGGGGGGTGCGCGGGTCGTAGTAGATCGTCGCGCGCCGCCCCTGCTCGGCCTTCATCGGGCCGCCGACGATGTTGAAGAAGCGCACCGGGTGCTCGGTCTTCCAGACCACGCGCTGCCGGCCGTCGCCGAGGCTCTCGCGCGATTCCTCGACGCCGCAGCCGTTGAGCACCCAGCCCTCGGGCCCCTCGATCGCGAGGCGCACCGTCGTCGACCAGGCCGGACCGAACCCGGGATCGACGCAGGTCTTCCAGTGGTCGGGCGGGTATTCCTTGGCGTCGCGTCGGTTCTTGCCGTCGACGCCGACGCCGTCCTGAAAGCCGGGGGTGGGGAGGAAGCTCGGCGAGAAGCTCGTCAGCACGACTCCCGAGGGGAGCACGAACTCCCCCATGCCGCTGGAGACCTTCGACCAGCCCTTGGGAAACGAACCCTCGAGCGTGAACCCGACCGTCACCGTCTCCCCGGTCGCCAGGGGCTTCGGCGGGCGGACGACATACAGCCCGCTGCGATTCTCCACCGACGGCGGCGGAGGATCGCTCTTCGTCGGGTCGGCCGCATGGCCGTCCACCGTCCAGTCGCGCGAGGTGAGATGGTTGCCGACGGAGAGGGGGATCTCCGCCATCGCCTCCCGGTGCGGATTGCGGAGGACGTACGTGCCGCGCACCTCGAGGCCGCGCCGTTCCGGGAAGAGCTTCACCTCGGCGTCGACGCGGTCGAGCGCCGGCGCGGGGGCGTTTTCCCAGGTGAGGCTGTTGCGCCGCCAGTAGGCCTTGCCGGCGTCGCGTGCCGGTTTGCCTTCGTAGCCGGCACGCACCATCCGGCCGGTCCAGATGCCCAGCGCCACCAGCGGCAGGGCCACCAGCAGCGGCCCGCGCGCGGCGCGCCAGAAGGCCGCCGGGCGAAGCCGGTCGAAGGTCGCGCGGAGGTCGGGGATCCGCCGTGGCCAGATCGCGAGCGTCAGGGCGATCAGGGTGGCGCCCAGCGCCAGCATCACCAGGCGGTTGGCGACGATCGCCGGCCACATCGCCCCGAGCCGGTCGAGCTCGCTCCAGGTGAGCGCCCGGCCCCCCAGATACCAGTGGGTGACCCAGTTGAGCCAGCCGAACTGGTTGGCCAGTCCCGTGGCGACCAGCGCCGCGATCGCCAGGCCGTAGACGGCGAACCGGTTGCGCACCAGCGCCGCGAGGAAGGCGACGAAGGCGGTCCAGACGACGAGCGTGGGCACGGTGAGGAGGCCGAGGATGAGGACGATCGCCGGCAGGTCGAGGGGGACGGCGATCCCGGTCGTGAACCGCTGCACGAGGAGCGTGACGAGGATCGTCGCCGCGGCGCCGCCGACGATCACCATCGCCATCGTGGCATTGGCCAGCGCCTTGCCGGCGAGCCATCCGGCCGTCGGCACCGGGGCGGCGCGCGCGATCCCGTCGAGGCCGACGCGCTGCTCGCGGAACAGGCTCTCGACGGTGTAGAAGAGCGTCAACAGCGCGAGGAACACCGACACGACGACGAACATCCGCGCCGCCGCCGCGCCGCCGGTGAGCAACAGCTCGGTGTCGAGGGTGCCGGGGAGGAAGGCGGTGCTGCCCCATGTCTGGAGGATGATCAGCGGTCCGAACAGCCAGATGCCGGGCGATCGGAGCAGCGCCGCCGTCTCGCGGCCGAGCACCATCCAGGTGGTGGCGAGGAGGCCCGGCGGGGAGACGGTCGCCGGCGGAAGCGACCCGCGGGCGGCGACGGCTGCCGGCTCGGTCGCGATCGCCGTCCGCGACGCGGGGACGAGAGTCGCGGGATCCCCCACGCGCCGGTCGCGCCGTTCCTCGGAGCGCAGCCGCCGCCCGGCCGCCCAGACCCCGAGGAGCCCGAGGGCGATGATCACCCCCCGGCTCGCGAGGAACAGCGCGTCGGGCACGACCCGGGCGGTGTTGTAGTAGGCGACGCCACGCTTCTCGCTGACGAACGTGCGCGTGAACCAGCGGAACCCCGCCGGGTCGATCGCCTGCATGAGCCGGTCGGCCCAGCGCGGGAGCCACTCCGGGTTGAACTCCCAGAGGAAAAACGCGCCGCCGAGGAAGATCACGACCGGCAGCGCGAACACGAGCACCGGCTGCCGGGTGCGCACCCCGGCCCACATCGACACGCCGCCGGTGAAGACCAGCAGCGGCAGGCCGAAGAGGAGCAGCGGGAGGAGGTAGTTGCCGAGGGAGAACCCGGTCCGGATCGACCGCGTCGGATCGAGCGGCCAGAGCTGGAAGGCGAGGATCTGCACCACCAGCCAGCCGGCGAGCACCGCCAGCAGCACGGCCGCGGCGGCGAGGAACCGGGCGAGGGCGTATTCGCCGTGCGACAGCGGTGTGGCGAGGAGGAGCTTGGAGATCTTCCGGTCGGAATCGACCAGCAGTGGCATCCCACAGGCGACCGCCGTGAAGAACGGGAGCACGATCGCGAGGATCACGACGTCGAAGAAGGCGAGGTTGAACGAGCCGTTGATGGCGAGCTTGGCGCCGCCGACGTCGGTCGAGCCCGACGAGACCTGCACGTTGCCGGCGAGGAGGCCGAGCGTGAGCAGGGTGAGAATCAAGAACATGAAGATCGGCATCGGGCGCTTCCAGGCGCCGGCCAGCTCGAGACGCACGAACGAGAGGATCCGGGTGATCATCGGGTGGCCTCCGTCGCGTCGGGGACCGAGCGGGCGAGCGCCGGGGGCACCTCGTGGTCCGGCACGCGCATCAGCACGAGGTAGGCGTCTTCGAGGGTGCCGGGGCTCTTCGTGAAACCGGCCGGCGGCGTGCCTCCCGGTGGCACGAACACGCGCACGCGGTTGGTGCGTCCCTCGACGAGCACGGCGGAGAGCACGCGGTGCGCCGCGGCGAAGGCGGGGAGGTCGGCATCGGCGACGAACCCCTCGTGGACGAGGCCGTCGACGCTCTCTCGCGCCGCCGATGGTGTGGTGTCGGCGACGACGTGGCCGCTCTTGATCACCGCCAGGCGCGGGCAGAGGGTGGCGACGTCGTCGACGATGTGCGTCGAGAGGAGGACGACGCGGCCGACCGCCAACTCGGCGAGCAGTCGGTAGAACCGCTGCCGCTCCTCCGGGTCGAGCCCCGCCGTCGGCTCGTCGACGATGAGGATCCGCGGATCGCCGGCGATCGCCTGGGCCAGACCGAGCCGCTGCCGCATGCCGCCGGAATAGCCCCCCACCTTCCGCTTCGCGGCATCGGCGAGATTGACGCGCTCGAGGAGGGCGTCGGCCAGCGCCGTCCGGCCACGCGGACCGGAGATCCCCTTGAGCCGCAGCAAAAACTCGAGCATCGCCCGCCCCGAGAGCTCGGGATAGAAGCCGAAATCCTGCGGCAGGAAACCGAGCCGTTCGCGGACGAACCGCGGGTTGGCGACGATGTCGGTGCCGTCGAGGAGAACCCGGCCCGCCGTCGGCTCGACGAGGCCGGCGACGATGCTCATGAAGGTGCTCTTCCCGGCGCCGTTGGGGCCGAGGAGGCCGAACATCCCCCCGGGGATCTCCAGATCGATCCCCTTGAGCGCGCAGACCGGGCCGGGATGGATCTTCACGAGCCCCTTGACGACGAGCCCGGCGGCGGCCGTGGAGCCGCTCGTGGCTGTCGCGCCGGCGGTGGATCCGGGGGTGGCGGTGGCACTGGTCATGGCTTCGGCTTCCGGGGCTTGGTCGGGCGTGTGGCGGATGACGTGTGGCGCGGGCCGGTAGGCAGGGATCGCGGGCCGGGGGCGGTGCGCGCGGCGCCACGCCGACGGACGATCGGGCTGGTGAGCACCGACACGAGTTGGAGCCGCGTGTCGGGGGTGCGGGTCTTCTTCGAATCGAGGAACCGCTTGAGTGCGACGAGGAGTCCGTTGAGCTCGGCGAAGTCGGCCTCGGAGAGCCAGACGTGCTCGAAGAAGGCCCGCATCGTGCACGGTTTGTCGAGGCCGAGGCCGACCAGTTGGCCGGCGGCCGCCGCGCCGCGGAACGTGCGCGCCGACATCGTGAGGATCGAGCGCACCGTCGCCAGGTAGGCGTCGTTGGCTGCCGGGCTGCCGGCGAGCTTGAAGCGGGCGCCGACGTCGTCGGCGATCAGATCGTAGAGCCGCTCGCTGCGCCGACCGGTGGACCGCGTGCCCGCCTCGAAGACGATGCCGGTGGCGACGAGCTTCTCGAAATGGCGGTAGAGGGAGTCGGCCGGCCGATCGAGTTGCCGGGCAACGTCGGCGATCCCGCAGGGGGCGAGCATCCGCATCGTCTCGATGATCTCCGCCCGGACCGGCGCGAAGAGCACCTTCCAGACGACCGGATCGCTGACGTGGTGGACGGGTTTGCGGGCCATGCCGGCGATCGTGACGCATTGTTGACTTTATGTCAAGAAAGGCAACAGCAGATCGGGGGCCGTTGGTTGGTCGCCCAATCGGGGCTGCCCAGCAGGCTGTGGCCACACAGCCTGCTGCACCTCACGGATGAGGTGCCGGGAGCGCAGCTCCCGTGAAAAGCGCGGCTTTTCGGGTGGCCAAAGGCCAAGGATGGACTTTGGCCACGGGCTGTCAGCCGGGCGCAAACCGGTCGGCGGCCGCGTGACAAAGCCCGTTGCGGATCGCCTCGGGGGGAGACGGGCGGGCGCGCCGCCCGGAATCCGTCTGGTTGTGTCGCCGGGCAGCGGTGAAGATGCCCGATCATCGTCGGAGACGCATGGCATGGGATGGCACCTCGACAAGTGGTTCTGGGCCGTGGCCCGCCCCGTGCTGCGGCTGCGCTACCGCGTGACCACCGATGGCATGGAGGCCCTGCGGAACCTCCCTGGGCCGGTGATCGTCCTCCCCAACCACCCGGCCTACGTCGATCCGCCGCTGGTGCTCTCCCACGTGGCGGTCCGCCAGTCGCTGCGGCCGCTGGTCTTCTCCGGGGTCTTCCGCCTCCTGCCGCTGCGGCCGCTGATGGCGCTGGTCGATGCCTTCGAGGTGCCCGACCTCACGGCGCAGAGCCGCGACGCCGCTGCCCGCACCAAGGAGCTGATCGACGCGGTGGTGGCGCGCGTCGATGCCGGCGACAGCTTCCTCATCTATCCGTCGGGGCGCCTGCGGCGCGGCGACCGCGAGGTGGTGGGCTCGGCGCGCCTCGTCCACGAGCTCGTCGCGCGCTGCCCGCAGGCGCAGGTGGTGCTCGTGCGCACCCGCGGCGTGTTCGGCAGCATGTACAGCTGCGCCCGCGACGGCCAGCTCCCCAACCTCGGCGGCGCGATCGCCCGCTCGCTCGGCTGGTTGCTCGCGAGCCTCCTGTTCTTCCTCCCGCGCCGGCGCGTGCAGATGCACGCCGAGGTGATGCCGCGCGACCGGCTGCCGCTCGAATCACGCGAGGCGTTCAACACGTTTCTCGAGCGCTGGTACGACGCCGACGGCGGTGAGGAGCCGTCGTTCGTCCGCTACAACGCCCTCTTCGGGCCGAGCGGCTGCGAGTATGGCCGGCGCGCCGGCCCCGCCGCTGTCGATCCGGCGAGCCTTTCGCCGAAGACGGTGCGCCTCGTCAACAGCCTGCTCGCCACCCACCTGAAGCGCGAGTTCGCCCCCGACGAACTGCAGGCAGACACCACGCTCGAGGCGCTCGGCCTCGACAGCCTCGACCGGATGGACGTGGCGCTGGCGATCGAGCAGCAGTTCGGCTTCCACAGCGACGCCGTGGTCGACACCGTCGGGCAGCTGTGGGCGCTTGCCGACGGGCGCCTCGGCTCCGCGGGCGGCGGGGCGAAGGCGGCCGCGGTGCCCGCCGCCTGGTTCGCGACGGGGGGGCGCGGCGACAGCCGGATCCTCGCCGACACGATCGCCGAGGCGCTGGTGCGCCGTGTCGCCGCCGATCCGGGGCGCGTGGCGGTGGCCGACGCCGTGTCGGGGCTGCTCACGCGAGAGCGCGTGCTCGTGGGGGCCACGCTGATGGCGCGGCGGTTCGCCGCCTGGCCGGAGGGGCACGTCGGCGTGATGCTGCCGGCGAGCGCCGCCGCCGACATCGTCTTCTACGCCCTCCACATGGCCGGCAAGGTGCCGGTGATGATGAACTGGACCACCGGCCCGGCGAACCTCGCCCACGGCATCGCCGTGACCGATACGCGGCGGATCGTCACCTCGCGCAAGCTGGTCGATCGCCTCGGCATCGCCGTCGAGGGGGCGGGCTACGAATTCCTCGAGGACATCAAGGGGGGGATCAGCAAGGCGGAGGCTCTCGGGGTGCTCGCCCGGGCGAAGTTCGCCGGCGGCTCGTTCCTCCGCGGGCTGCCCCGGCAGTCGGCAGACGATCCGGCGGTCTTCCTCTTCACCAGCGGCTCCGAGAGCGCGCCGAAGACCGTTCCGCTCACCCACCGCAACCTGCTCACCAACGTCGCCGACAGCCTCGAGGTGCTCCAGCCGACCCCCGCCGATTCGCTCCTCGGTTTCCTCCCCCCGTTCCACTCCTTCGGCCTCACCGGCAACGTCGTCATGCCGCATCTGGCGGGGATCCGCAGCGTGCGCCATGCCGACCCGACGGACGCCCACGCGCTGGTGCGGCTCATCGACGCCTGGAAGCCGTCGCTGCTGTTCACCACCCCGACGTTCCTCGGTTACATGCTCGCCGCCTGCCGGGGCACGGAGATGGCCAGCCTGCGGAAGATCATCGCGGGGGCGGAGAAGTGCCCCGAGGCGATCTTCGCCGGGTGCAGCCAGCGCGCGCCGGAGGCGGTGATCCTCGAGGGCTACGGAATCACCGAGTGCGCGCCGGTGGTGGCCGCCAACCGCCTCGACCTCACCAAGGCGGGGAGCATCGGCCGGCCGGTGAAGCACGTCGAGGTGACGATCGTCGATCCCGAGACGCACGAGCCGGTGACCGGCGCGGAGGGGGGCATGCTCCTGGTGCGCGGGCCGTCGGTGTTTCCCGGCTATCACCGCCACGACGGGCCGTCGCCGTTCGTCGAGTCGCAGGGGTGCACCTGGTACCGGACAGGCGATCTCGTCAGCGTGGATGCCGACGGCTACCTCTTCTTCCGCGGCCGGCTCAAGCGCTTCCTCAAGGCGGGCGGGGAGATGATCTCGCTGCCGGCGCTCGAGGAGCCGTTCCAGAAGCGCTATCCCCCCGACGAATCCGGGCCGCGCGTCGCGGTCGAGGGGATCGAGACGCCCGACGGGCGCCATGTCGTGCTCTTCACCACGTTCGACCTGACGATCCGCGAGGCGGCGGCGATCCTCCTCGAGAACGGGTTCCGCGGCGTGATGCGCCTCGACGAGGTGCGGCGCATCGAGAGGATCCCGGTCCTCGGCACCGGCAAGACCGACTACACCACCCTGCGGCGGCTGGTCACCGAGGCGCTGCCGGCCTGACGCCGGTCGGCGCGGCAGGCGGTTGTGCGCCGGCCCTCGATCTGGGAGACTGGGTCCCGTCGTCCCACGTGCCGCCGACCACAGGAGGGTGAGCGATGGAGACCGGAAGCCGGACGACCGAGGTCCACCTGCCCCGTCGGGTGGTGACCGGGCGGGGGTGCGCGGCGCGGGTCGCCGAACTGTGCGACGACGCTGGATGGGGGCGCGTGTTCGTCGTCAGCGACGGCGGCGTCGAGGCGGCGGGGCTCCTCGCCCGGGTGGTCGAGCCGTTGGCGGAAGCGGGGCGGCTCGCCGGCTGGTCCACTGCGGTGCCGGCGGAGCCCCCCCTCGGCGCGATCGATGCCCTGGCGGCGCGGATCGTGTCGAGCGGTGCCGACGCGGTGGTCGGCCTCGGCGGCGGGAGTGTGATGGATGCGACGAAAGTGGCCGCCCTCGTGGCGGCCCGTGGTGGCACCGCGGCCGATCTGGTGGGGATCGGCCGGGCCAAGCGCCGGGGCCTGCCGACCGTGCTCGTGCCCACGACCGCGGGCACCGGTTCGGAGGCGACGCGGGTGGCGATCCTCACCGACCAGGCCAGCGGCACCAAGGTCGGCGTCGTCGATGCCGTGCTCCTCCCCGACATCGCCGTGGTCGATCCGGCGCTCACCGACCTCCTGCCGCCGCTGGTGACCGCCGCCGCCGGGATGGATGCCCTCGTCCATGCCATCGAGGCCTTCACCGCCCGGGTCGCCACGCCGCTGGCACGCGGCCTCGCCCTCGAGGCGGCCCGGGGCATCGGCGGCGCGCTCGAACGGGTCTGCCGGGATCCCGCCGACACCCTGGCGCGCGACGCGATGGCCGAGTCGGCGCATCTGGCGGGGATGGCGTTCAGCAATTCCTCCTGCTGCGCCGTGCATGCCCTCGCCCTGCCGCTCGGCGGCCGCTTCCATCTCCCCCACGGGGTGATCACCGGGACGTTCGTCGGGGCGCTGGTGCGCTTCAACGCCCCGGCCGCCGCCGCCGACTACCGGAGACTCGCGGAGGCGCTCGGCTGGGAAGCGCTCGAGCCGGAGGCGTGGGCGGGGCGCCTCGATGCCCTCGCCGAACGGATCGGCCTCACCACCGTGCTCCGGGCGACGACCGTGCCCACGGCGGCGCTGCCGGCGATGGCCCGCGATGCCGTCGCCAACCGGCGGTTGATGGATCCCAATCCGCGGCCCGTCACGAGCGCCGATGCCGAGGCGATCTACCGTGCGGTGCTGACGGTGGGGCCGTGACGGCGCGCAGCGGCCGTGGCCAGACCGCCCGCGGCACTGCAGCGATGAGCTGCCGGGAGCACCGCTCCCTTGAAAAGCGCGGCGTTGCGGATGGAAAACGGCGATGGATGGAGGTCGTCCACCGACTGCGGCGACACCGATCGACCCCCCTGGAGCGCGTGGCATGCGCACGATCCCCACGTTCTGGTTCGAACCCCGCCCCTGGGTGGAGGGGCGCTGGCAGCCGACCGCCGAGTCGTTTGCGGTCGACGATCCGGCCACCGGCCGCCGGCTGATCGACGTCGGGCGGGCCGATGCCGCGCTTGTCGGTCGGGCATGCGACGCGGCGGCACGGTGCCTGCCCGCGTGGAGCGGCACCTCGCCGTTCGCCCGGGGGGCGATGCTCACACGCTGCGCGGCGCTGCTGGCCGCACGCCGCGACGAACTCTCCCGGTTGATCACCGCCGAGCAGGGGAAGACCGTCGCCCAGGCCGCCGCCGAGGTGGACTACGCCGCCAGTTTCTTCCAATGGTTCGGCGAAGAGGCACGGCGCGTGCACGGGCGGATCGCCGCCCATCCCGATGCCGACCGCGAGTTCGTCATCGAGCGGCGGGCGGCCGGCGTGGCGGGACTGGTGACCCCGTGGAACTTCCCGCTCGCGCAGGCGGCCAAGAAGATCGCCGCCGCGCTCGCAGCCGGCTGCACCGCGGTATGGAAGCCGGCGGAGGCGACGCCGCTGATCGCCCTCGGGGTGGTGCCGATCCTGCTGGAGGCGGGGATGCCCCCGGAGGTCCTCCAGGTGGTCCCGGGGCGGGGGAGCGAGGTGGGGGGGGTGCTCGCGGCGCACCCGGCGGTGCGCGTGCTCAGCCTCACCGGCTCCACTGCGACCGGGCGGAGCCTGATGGCGGCGGCCGCCGCGGGGATCAAACGGGTGTCGCTCGAACTCGGGGGCAACGCGCCGTTCATCGTCATGCCCGACGCCGATCCCGACGTCGTCGCCGAGCAGCTCGTCCGCCTCAAGCTCTTCGTCTCGGGGCAGGTGTGCGTGACGGCCAACCGGGTGTTCGTGCCGGCGGCGCTCGAGGGGCGCCTCGTGGCGGCGCTGGCCGACCGACTCACCGCCGCGCGCGTGGGCAATGGCATGGCCGATGGCATCGATGCCGGCCCGCTGATCCACGCCCGGGCGTGTGGCGAGGTGGCGGGGCTCGTCCGCGACGCGGTGGCCGACGGCGCGGAGATCGTCGGCGAGAACCGCGGCTATGAGGCCGACCCCACCCTTCGCGGCGGCAGCTTCTTCCCCCCCACGCTGCTCCGCGGCGTGACCGACGGCATGCGGATCGCGCGCGAGGAGATCTTCGGACCGGTGATCCCGCTGCTCCGTTACGAACAGGTCGCCGACGCGGTGACCCGGGCCAACGCGACGCCGTCGGGGCTGGCGGGGTATGTCTATGGCCACGATCTGGCCGCCTGCCGCGCCGTGGCCTCGGCGCTCGAGGTGGGGATCGTGGGGGTGAATGAATGGCGCCCGCTCAAGGCGGAGATCCCCTTCGGAGGCGTCAAGGAGAGCGGGATCGGCGCCGAGGGGGGCGAGGAGGGGATCGCCGAGTTTCTCGAGACGCGCGTGATCTCGCTGCCGCGGCCGCCGATGCCGGCCTGACGGGCGTGTCGGCAGGGATCAGACGAACTGCCGGCGCAGGCCCCAGCCGACCGCGACGAGGCTCAATCCGATGACGTCGAGCGGGACGGGAATCGACCGCTCACGGACGTTCCGCACCACTTCCTGGTACTCCGCCGCGTTGACCTCGTGGGTGAATCGCAGATCGTCGGTACCCGACGGCCAGGTGGCATCGTCGAACGCCGTCAGCCACGTGCCTTCGCGGGGGCCGGCTGATTCCGCGGGAAGGACCTTGCCGAACAGCGCCGCAAACGTGTCGGCGGGCAGGGGCCGGGAGTAGCGACACTGCGCCGCCGACCATGACCGCGCGTTCTCCCCCTCGCCGAGGGTGCCGTTGGCACGGCCGGGGACGACGACGAACGCGCGCAGCACGCTCGCCTGCCCCTCGGCGGCGAGATTGTCGGTGGGAACACGGTAGGCGAACATCGGAATCTCGGTCTGGAACGACATGCGCACGCCGCCGGTCTCGATCCGCGACGCATCGGCCGCGTAGCGGAAGGCGGTGATGATCCAGCCCTTGGCGACGTAGGGCTCGGCCCATTCGCGGAGGGCCGGCCGCGACTCGAACCCGTTGGTCGCGAGCCAGTCGGTGAGCGCGGTGGTGTCGTCGGCCGCGAGCACGGCGACGTCGTATTGGCCCACCCGCTTGCGCTCGAGCACCCGCACGTCGGCCATCGGCGGAGCTGCGCGGCTCGTCGTCGCCGGGGCTTTGAGCAGGAACGGCATCAGCACCAGCGGCGTCGGATCGGCACGCCAGCGCTCCACCTCCTCGATCCGCGGACGGATGAGGTCGTCGAGCGCGGCGAACACCCCGTCGTCGGCCTCCGCCACCTCGGGTTGCGTGGGCGACGGCACGAGGAACCCGAACGCCTTGTCGGCGGCGTCGGCCGCTGTCTCATCACCGGGGGGAGCGCCCCCGGTGGTGCCGGCACGGAAGCCGGCCGAGCGGATGAAGTGCTCGGTGCGCGTCTCGGGATCCCAGATGACGAGGATCTTCTGGTCGGCGATCCGCACCGGTCGGCTGCCCTTCCAGGCAGGACAGCAGGCGCGGGCGACCGGAATGCCGGCCACGCACACCAACAGGCCGAGCGCCATCGCTGCCGTCGATCGCCGCCAGCCGTGTGCCATGACGTGCCTTCCGGTCGAAGGAGCCGGTCTTTCAATCCGCTCGGGAGGGGATTGTAGCGGGGAGGGTAGCCCAGGAACCACCACCGTGCGGGTGGCTTTCCGTGGCGATTCCGGCTGCCTACACGATCGACTGACGGGCTCGTAAGGCGTGCTTCAGGGATCGCCGGTGAGATCGGGGCGCGGGCGGATGAGGAGCACGAGGGCCACCGACAGGATCGCGCAGGTGGCGAACCCGGCGAAGATCACCGCCAGCGGCACGCCACGGTCGCGGAGCGTGCCGAAGCCCCAGTCGGCCAGTCCGCCGCAGGAGATGCTCACCATGTTCATCAGCCCGTAGCCGGTGGCGCGCTGCCGTGGCGGTGCGATCTGGCAGAGGATCGGCATGTTGTTGATGTCGAACAATCCCCAGCCGAGGCCGAACACCACCAGCGCCCCGATCGCCGCACCGAGGCTGCCCCCGCCGCCGTCGCCGAACGCCAGCGCCGTGCCGAACAGCGCCACGACGATCAACGCCATCCCCAGGGCGCTGGTGTTGATCCTGCCCCGGGAGCTGACGCGCATCCAGCGGTCGGCGAGCCAGCCCCCCGCGGCGGCGCCGACGATGGCGGCGAGTTGCCAGTAGAGGGTCGCCGAGACACCGGCCTGCCCCTGGCCGATCCGGAACCGCTCCTTGAGGATCGCGGGCATCCAGTCACGCACCACCCAGCCGGCCAGCGCCGGCAGGGTGAAATAGAGCACGAGAAGGATGAACGACGGGTTGGCGAGCAGGTCGCTGAGCGTGGCGAACACCGACGACGACTGCCGCTCGCGCTCGGCGACCGGCCGCCGGCCGTCGCGGAGCAGCAGCGCCAGGGGCACGGCGTAGAGCATCCCGACGATCCCGCAGAGATCGAATGCGCTCCGCCACCCGAGGCGCGGATCATCGGCGACGTAGCCGCCGAACCCGCCGAGGATCACGCCGCAGTAGATCCCCATCTGGTGGAGGCCCATCGCCCGTGAGCGGGTCGCGCCGGAGTGGTGGTCGGCGATCAGGGCGAGTGCCGCCGGGATGTAGCAGGCCTCGCTGATGCCCATCGCCGAGCGCGCCCAGAGCAGCTCGCCATAGCTGCCGACATGCCCCGTCCACCAGGTGACGGCCGACCAGACGAAGAGGCTGCCGCAGATCACCCAGCGGCGGCCGAAGCGGTCGGCGAGCAGGCCACCCAGCGGGCTCACCGCGGCATACACCCACTTGAACTGGCCGAGCATGTAGCCCCAGTTCTCCTGCGTGCCGATCGACGGGATCGCCTCCATCACCGACGTCTTCATGCTCGCGAGCAGTTGCCGGTCGAGGTAGTTGAGCAGGGCCACCGGCCAGAGCAGCGCCACCACGAGCCAGGCGGTGCGCAGATGGGAGCGGGAGTCGGTCATCGGGGTGCTCCGGTGAACCGCCCGCGGCGGTCGATGGGGTGGCGGTCAGGGGGTCGCGCCGGTCGCCAGCCGCCGGCAGTGGTCGAAGAGCCGGCGCCATTCGCACCGGGCAGCGGCCTCCACGAGCGCCTCGTGAGGGGATCGGCCGGCGACGACGGCGGCGCAGAGGTCGGTGAACCGGAACGGATCGAAGCGATCCGCGGCAGTGAGCCAGGGGAGGGCGGCCGCGCCGGGCAGCGGGCCGACGTGCCGGTGCAGGTGGGCCGCCAGTTCGCGGAGCAGGGGATGGTCGCCGACCCGGCGGAACCAGTAGGCCGCGTTGGAGAAGTCACCTTCGCAGCGGTGCATGATCCCGTGCCACCAACTGCCCTCCGGGGTGTCGATCTCCTGGCTGATGCGGTGCGATTCGTCGAGGAAGCCGTGGCCGAGCCAGAGCCCCGCCAGACAGGCCTGGGCCGCGGTCGCATCGACGGGCGCCCGTCCGCCGCACACCGCGTCGACGGTCACTCCGTCGAGCTGGCGCCGGAGCCGCGCGTCGCCCGCGGTGGGGCGCAGCGGCGGCAGCGGATCGAGCAGGGAGTCGAGCGGGTCGGTCATGGGGGCGTGGTGGTTTCGGGGGAGTGTTCATCGGCGACCGTGTCGCCGATGCGCGCGAGGTCGCAGGCGGTCGCATCGAAGGTGACGCTACCCGCCGTGGCCCGCAGTTCAGCGACCAGTTCGACGTCGGCCGACTCGTCTTCGACCACGAACGTGTGTTCGACCACGGCACGCGAGGTGCCTTCGAGCCCCTGGTCGCGCGACGCACCGGAGACGCGCACCCCGGCGCCGCGTCCCTTCTCGTCGTCGATCGCCTCAACGGCCCGGGTGCTGGCCGGCATCCGCAGGCGGTAGGTGCCGCGCGGCAGCCGCAGGCGGCAGCGCCATGAGGCGGTGCAGTGGCTGCCCGGGGTGGCCCTGATCTCGAGGCGCGGTCCCGTGCCGGTGTCGTGCATCGCCACGCTGACCCCGTCGGCGAGCGTGCCGGGCTGCCAGCCGGTCGGGCGCAGCATCCCCCGCTCGTCGAATGCCACCGGCACCGGCTCGGGGGCCTCGGCCTGCTCGCGGAGGAACTGGGCCCGTGCCCGGAGCCGTTCCGCCAGTTCCGCGCAGCGCTCTCCATGGGCTGTGGCCAGCGCCGGATCGATCGCGGCGAGCACCGGCGCGAGGCGGGCGCGAAGCGCGTCGACGCGGCCGACGAGTGGCTCCGGGGGATCGAACAACGGGAGCAGGTCGCGGACACGGTCGCGCCAGTCCGCACGCCATGCGGGGTCGGCCATCACCGCCACCGCCACCAGGCCGTGGGGCGGATCGAGGATCGGGGCCGTCGGCTCGGCGAACAGCTGGTCGGCACCGTGCGGCAGGAAGATCGCCGGGGCCCCCTCGGGCGGGAAGAAGAGACGGTAGTTGTTGACGTTGGTGGTGTAGCCGTCCCAGTGGCCCGTCATCAGTTCGAGCGCCATGAACGTGAGGAAGCGATCGACATCGAGGGCGGCGCCGATCGCAGCGTGCCGCTGCTCCGGGGCGTCGGTCCTGCAGGCGGCGACCAGCGCCGCCAGGTCGCTCCGGTCGTCGGGGCCGGCGCCGGAATCCTTCTCGAGCTCCCCGTCGATGTCCTGGCAGAAGCCGCCGTCGTAGAGGGTGCCGGCGGCCGAGCCGAAGTGGCGCTCGAGGAACGGCGTGTCGAAGCCCTCGCGGAGGACATACAGGCCGAGGTCGCGGTCGTTGATCCAGACCCGGGCGTGGGCGACCCGGGGGGCGGGCAGGCCGGCGTCGGCGGCGAGCGTTGCAAACAGCCACTCGTTGGCGAAGGTGTCGTCCTGGACGGCGTTGTTGAGGTGGAATCGCTCCAGACCGTGGAAGCGCCGGTCGGCGGCGCGCCGGGCGACATGGAGCGTGAGGCCTGGCCGGTCGTCGTAATCGCGGAAGCTGCCCGCCGCCCCCTTGAGCTTCACGGCGACGTCGTCGAGTGCGTCGCCGCCGTCCTCCCCGAGCCGGCAGGTCACGTAGCGGCGCGGCTTGTCGCGGAGGCGCTGCTCGTCGTCGGAGGCGATCCGCAGGCGCAGCGTGGGCACGGGGCCGGGGAGGAGCGGCTCGGCGGGCGTCGGCTCCGCGCTGCACACCAGCGTGAGGAGCGCGACGACACCGGGCAAGCCGCGCATACCCCGTGGGCTGGTGCGGGACGGGCGGGCGTTCACGACGGGGCCGCCAGTTCGAGGCAGCGCAGCCAGAACGCCGCGTAGGCCGACCAGAACACCATGTTGCAGCCCCAATGGGGCGCCGGGTCGGAGGTGTAGCAGACGACCCGGCCAGCGCCGACACGGCCGGTCACCAGCAGCGGATCGCCGGTCTGCGCCAATTCGAGGAGCACCGTGCCATCCGGTCGGCACCGGACCTGGTTGTAGCCGAGGATCGGCGGGCAGGCGCCGAGGTCGATGCCGGCGAACGCGGACCGCCCGGCGGCGGTGGCCCGCGGATGGTAGCCCTCGGTGCTCTCCACCAGGTCCTCGTGGTCGAGGCAGGCGACCGGCATCACGTCGCGCAGCAGTGTCCGGCCCCAGCCCCCCTTGCCCTGCTCGCCGGTGAACGAGTACCAGCCGCCGAGGAGCATCAGCCCCTTTCCCTGCCGCACGGCGTCGATGGTGAGCCGGACACGGTCGGGGAAGGTGAGCACGCCGTGCCCGAATTTCTGCCGATCGAAGAAACTCGGCGCCAACTGGAAGAGCTTGCCCTCGACGTCGCTGAAGACGATCACGTCGTGCGTGGCGAGCACCTCCTCGTAGCCCCCCGGGCCGAGCTTGTAGAAATCCCAGGCGGGCACGCTCGTCACCGTGTGGGCACCGGTCGATTCGAGCGCGCTTGTGAGCCAGTGGCCGTAGTTGACCACCTCGAGCCCCTTCATCGCGTTCTGGAACGGGGTCTCCGCGAACCACGGTCCGGTGAGCACCGCCCAATCGCCGACATAGTAGATCCGAGCCATGGCCGTTTCCCCCGAGCACTCCGTCGCCGGCGATCAGATCCGGGGATCGTACCGAAAACCGCGCCGCGCTTCCGCGGCCGCCCTTTCAGCCCCGGCCCCGGTGACCTGATCCACGTTCACGCCTGCCGTGGCACCTCGACGCCATGGCCGAACGGCCGCGGGAGGAAGTCCGCCAGGCGGAACGTGCCGGCGCCGTCGATGAGGATCACCGTGTCGGGGGTGCCGAACTCGTGCATCACCTGGAGGCAGGCACCGCAGGGCACGATCCCGGCGACCAGGTCCCCGGCGCGATCGCGGCAGGTGAGCGCCAGCCGGACGAGCGCCCGGGAACCGGCGACCACGGCACTCGAGACCGCGGTGCGCTCGGCGCAGATCGTCAGCCCATAGGAGCCGTTCTCGACGTTCGCGCCGCGGAACACCCGGCCGTCGGCGAATTCGGCCGCCGCCCCCACGCGCCAGCCTGAGTAGGGTGAATAGGCCCCGTCCGCCGCGTGGCGTGCCTCGGCGAGGAGGTCGGTGGCGGGGTGGGGAACGGGCAGGGGAGACTTCATGACTGGCGGCCGTGAGGTCGCTTCCCGGGGAGGATTCGCCAACCGCGGTCGAGGGGATATGATCCGCCGGAAGCCCCCGGAGGGGCGCAGAGCCGGGAGCATGCCATGCAGGGCGTCCACGTGTCGACCCATCCGCTCGTGGCCCACCACGTGGCAGCGCTCCGCGACCCGGGCACGCGGCCACCGGAGTTCCGCCGGCTCGTGCGCCAATTGGCGGCGCTCCTCGCCCACGAGGCGACCGCCGGCCTGCCCACCCGCGAGGTCGCCGTCACCACCCCGCTGGCCACCACCACCGGTCGGCAGCTCGCCGATCGGATCGCGATCGTGCCGATCCTCCGCGCCGGGCTGGGGATGGCCGACGCGCTCCTCGACCTGCTCCCCGATGCCGAGGTCTGGCATGTCGGCCTTGCGCGCGACGAAACGACCCTCGAGCCGCACGAATACTACAACCGCCTTCCTGCCCGCTGCTCCGCCACGGTCGCCATCGTCGCCGATCCGATGCTCGCCACGGGGGGCTCCGCGGTGCGGACCTGCGAGATCCTCCGTGCGGCCGGGATCGACCGGATCGTCTATCTGGCGCTGATCGCCGCACCGGAGGGGGTGGAGCGGCTTCACGTCGGCATGCCCGACGTGGCGATCCACGTCGCCGCGCTCGACGCCGGGCTCAACGCCGTGGGCTTCATCATGCCGGGGCTCGGCGATGCCGGTGACCGGCAGTTCGGCACGCTGCCGGACCACGCCTGACGAATCCTGCCGCCGCCGCGGCCGTGGGTGGAGGCTTCCCGATGCGGGCCGTCGATCTGATCCGCCGGAAGCGCGACGGTGGCACGCTCAGCGCCGCGGAGATCGAGTTTCTCATCGACGGCATCGCCGATTACACGGTCCCCGACTACCAGTGGTCGGCGTTCCTGATGGCGGTGCTGTGGCGCGGGATGGACGCCGTCGAGACGCGCGCGCTGCTCGAGGCGATGCTCCATTCCGGCACGGTCATCGACCTGTCGGAGATTCCCGGCCCGAAGATCGACAAGCACTCGACCGGTGGC
>SXGQ01210438.1_pt1 | contig 18174 bp, 16 predicted proteins | sample 3178371 | NCBI WGS metagenome assembly SXGQ01 (sample SAMN11356859, study PRJNA531348) | freshwater metagenome | isolation source: freshwater sample F1-20 | place: China: Fuxian Lake, Yuxi | collected 2017-12-25 | reverse complement strand
GCTGCTGAAGAATTTAGCACAGAAGACCAAGAAGGGCATGAAATTTTATCTATTCTTGAAGGAGAAAATCCGTTGCCTGCTACAATCGGTTTTAAACCAAAAGCAGAATACGCTACTAAAGAAGGAATGAAAAAAATTAAATTCGAACTTTTTAAAGCATACCCTGAAGAAATTGATGAAGTTAGTTACGAGGAATCGAGTGTAAATTCAGTGAACCTTGGATTTAAACAATTTGTATTTCTTTTTGGAGTAGTTGCTCTATTATTAGTGATTGTTGCTGTTGCAATGATAAATAATACAATTCGCTTGGCGCTTTACTCTAAACGATTCACTATCAAAACAATGCAGCTGGTTGGGGCTACTCACGCTTACATTCGAAAACCATTCTTAATTCAATCGATTTTTCAAGGTGTTGTTTCAGCTGTTATTGGAACAGGGCTTTTAATGACGCTTTTCTTTGCATTAAACAATGTGCTCGAATCAATTGAGATTAGTTTTGACTTAGGAAGTTTAATTATTTTATTTAGTACTATTCTAGCAATAGGAATTGTCATCACTTTCGTTTCAACTTGGTTTGCATTGAATAAATTCTTACGAATGAAATTGGATGACTTATATTAAAAGTTGATGTTGAGATTGATAAATTAAAAGATATTTTAGAAATTATGGAAAATAAAAAAGAATCATACACTTATCAACAGGAAAGTAAGAAAGAATCAAATACTTATCAACCTGAAAGTAAAAAACAATTATTTGCTTTTCAACCAGAAAATTACCGTTTGTTGTTAATTGGATTAGGAATCAATATTTTAGGCTTTATCTTAATGATTGGAGGAGGAACTTCTGACCCTCAAAAATTTGATGCAAATGAGTTATTTAGTAGTGTTCGTATAACACTTTCTCCTGCTCTAATTATTGCAGGATATGTGGTAATTCTTTATTCAATTATGAGAAAGAAAAAACCGACAACGCCAGAAAATAATTAATACTTCCTATGAATTTTATTGAAGCTATCATTTTAGCAGTTATCGAAGGATTAACTGAATTTTTACCTATTTCATCAACCGGTCACATGATTATTGGTTCCTCTTTTATGGGAATGAAATCGACTGACTTTTCAAAATTGTTTATGATTGCGATTCAATTAGGAGCCATTTTATCGGTTGTTGTTTTGTACTTCAAACGCTTTTTTAAATCAATTGATTTTTATGTAAAATTAGTTGTGGCTTTTATTCCAGCCGCTATATTTGGCTTATTACTAGGTGATTACATAGATAGTCTATTGGAAAATGTTACAGGTGTTGCTATTTCATTATTAGTGGGAGGTATCATTTTACTTTACGTTGATAAATGGTTCAATCGACCATCCTATCAAGAGGAAGAAAATATAAATTATTTGACCGCTTTAAAAATTGGTTTATTTCAGTGTATCGCAATGATTCCAGGGGTTTCTCGATCTGGAGCTACAATTGTTGGTGGTATGAGTCAAAAATTAAGTAGAAAATTAGCTGCAGAATTTTCATTCTTTCTTGCTGTACCAACTATGTTCGCAGCTACTGCTAAAAAATTATATGATTTCTTTAAAGATGGGCATACTATTACAGATGAGGAAGTTAAATTACTTGTAGTTGGGAACATGGTTGCTTTTATTGTTGCATTAATCGCAATAAAAAGTTTCATTGGTTTCTTAAACAAACATGGATTTAAAATTTTTGGATATTACCGTATTGCACTAGGAATCATTCTTTTAGTTTTAATAATGAGTGGTTATAAGCTTGAAATTGTATAATTAATGGAAGACATTCAAGTTTTTGCAGAAGGAAGTACCATAATTGTTGACAAACCATATACTTGGACTTCTTTCGATGTTGTAAATAAAATTCGTTGGAATTTAAAACAAGCTTTAGGTGTTAAGAAAATTAAAGTCGGTCACGCTGGTACTTTAGACCCTTTAGCTACTGGACTTCTCATTCTTTGCATTGGAAAAAACACTAAACTCATCGATGAATTAATGATCGGTGAAAAGACGTATACCGGAACAATATTATTAGGGAAAACAACACCATCTTACGATTTAGAAACTGAATATAATGAAGAGTTTCCAATAAATCATATCACGCCAGAACTAATTGAAGACATTCGTAAATCATTTATAGGTGAACAGCAACAAGTCCCTCCTATTTTCTCTGCAAAGCAAGTAGATGGAAAGCGCGCTTACGATTTAGCGAGAGCAGGTAAAGAGGTAGTTTTAAAATCAAATACCATTACAATTTCTGACTTTAAAGTAAACTTAGAAAGGTTTCCAGAAGTTGATTTTGAGATCTCTTGTTCCAAAGGAACTTATATTCGCTCAATAGCTTATGATTTTGGAAAAGCCTTACAATCAGGAGGTTGTTTAACAGCTTTAAGAAGAACGAAATCAGGTGATTTATCGATCGAAAATGCCAAATCAGTTGATGATTGGATTTTAGAAATAAGAGGACCGCAAGCAAATTGAAAATTTATAATGGAGAATTGAAAATCCAATTCTTTTAAAAATCATCACTCTATCTTTTTATCAAAACAGTTTCTTAACTTCGTGGTATAAACTATTCGTGAATGTTGCGGTTTTTTTTACTCGTTTTTTTATTCCTCTTTTCTGCTGGTATTTTAAATAGTCAGGTGACTAGTAATGGAAAATCATCTACTTTTCATTTTAAAGCACATCCAAATCAAAAGTTTGGCTTCGATGATTTTGAATATGAAGAATGGGCTTCCGATTATCACCCATTCAAATCAGAGGGTTTTTATCCTATTTACAGCGCTCATAAATCTGTCAGCTCTATAGAAAGGGATAGAGTTTTACTTATTTACAAAGGAAGTAAAAAAGGATACAAGAAAAATTTGACTATTACTATAAGAAATCAAAATGTAGCCTACACAAAATTGGATGATTCAACATTCACAGTTAATTTACCTCCTAAAGAATCGGATTATGTTGTAAAAGCAAGATGGAAAAATGAAATTGTAGCGAAACTTTTTGTTCAAGTAAAAAAACAGATTAGAGAAAAAATAGTAATTGTTCCATTAAACGATTTTCAATTTTCTCAAAAAAATATTGCAGATAAAATCAATACTATTTACCAACAAGCGAATATACAATTTGATCTCGAAATTAGTAACCCTTTTATATCGAAAATTTTCGAGCCACAAACTCTTTTCAGTACACCTTTGAATCATCACAATGAATACTCGGGACAAATGAGATTATTACGAGATTTGTATTTCGAAGCCAATCCCAAAATAGATAAAAACGCCTATTTCATTTTTGTCATAAATGGTTTTACCGATTCATTAATGAATGGTTTCATGGTAAAAAACAAATCTATCGGATTTATAAAAAACCTACAAAACATCGATACATTCTCAATCCATCTTGCACAAAATCTAGGTTTTGGAGCAGGTTCGTTTGATTTCTCTTGGGAGAAAAAAGGTCCAAAAATGGGTAGTACAAATAATTTAATGGATTCAACTTTTGGAACGCACCTTGCTTTTTTTCAATGGAATAGCTTACATAAAATGCCCAATTATTATTCGTGTTACGACAACGAAGAAAATATTAAAACAAATAACGGTACAGTTGCCTATTATTTTTGGGAGGAAAACAAAAAAGGAAATATCTATTTCAAAAACAATTCAGTTTTAGAAGCCATTAAACGCCCTTATAAATACAATTTTCTGTCATATCGATTTAAGGTAAAGTACCTTATTCTTAGACCATTTTACAAATTGGGAAGTTATTTTGTATCCATATTAGACCTTATTTTAATAGCAATTATTCTATTTTTACTCTGGTTTATTAGAAGAAAATTAAAACAATTTTGGGATCGAAAAAAATGGCGATTTAAAATCGTACGTCGCATTTTATTTTTCTCTATTCTTTGCTTTATTGCTTTTGAAACATATGAAAACTATTGGGTAACAAACCGAATTCTTTACTATTTCAAACAAATTTCAGGTCCATTAAAAGAATTAAATAAACTTGCTTATATAAATGCGCAAGAGCAATTGGTCAAAGACGAAAATATTTTACACCAAGAAGTACCAACAGTATGTTCAGAAATCTTAATTAAGCGAAAAAAATCGTGGTATGTAAAAAAGCGTTCAAAAGTGTTGTATTTCAATGTAACAATTGATGCTAACAATAAGATTGAAAAAATAAGATACGACTTAAGTAGTGATTCAATTCACTTAAAAACAATTAATTACCATAAAAAGGCTTCTAGTCATTATGTAATTTTCACGTATAAAAAAGCAGGGGAAACAATTGAACGACAAGAAATATACAATCATTTAGGTAATGAAATAAGTTCTAAAATCCAAAATGAAGATATTCCAAAACGAATTTTGGTATTTGTAAACGGTTACCGTCCAACCTCAATAGGAAGAACATTTGAGGAAAACTTTAGTGATGTACAAAATAATGGATTTGAATATTCAAATTCAAAGAATTACATCTATGATTTCGATCGATTCGATTATTGGCGACCTTGGAGAGAGATTAATTTATTGTTTCAAAAAAGATTAAATCCAAGCGAAACCTATTACGCAGATGGGCATTTTTCGGTAGAAACATCAAATTACCGTTCACTTTTCAATTTTTCAAGTATATCTTCATTATATCCAAAACGTTGTAGAAATTCAAAAAAACATACCTGCCATAAAATCCAAGATGCAACAATAAAACAATTCATTTTCAATCAATCAAAAACGATTAACCAATTGAAAATGAGACCAAATAAAAAAGGATTTAACTTAAGGAAATACAAAGGTAGAATTGCAGGTAGAAATCTGTTGCAAATTATAAATGAAATACCCGATTATTCTAAAAATGACACACTATTTGTTATTGCACACAGTATGGGATTTGCTTATTCTCAAGGAATTGTAGAAGAATTAAGAGAGAAAATTAATTTTGGAGGATATTACATCATCGCTCCTGAAAATGGTGAAAGTGGAAAAATTAATATGCAAGAATGGAAACAAGTATGGCAATACGGAAGTAATTTTGACCAGTCTAAACACGATGCCCCTTGTTTACAAGATGGCATTGCTCCTCAAAAAACAATTCCTGGACTGCCAATTAATAATCGAATTTTCATACCTGAAAGTCTTTACCGATGCAAAGGGTATTTTGACTCACATTTCATAGGATATTACACTTGGGTTTTGGATATAAAAAAGGATAATCCTGGTTATATATTAAGGAAATAGTTCGATTTTAAATTTTCGACATTATTATTCTTTTTCAAATGCCCTGAAAGGCTAAAATAACATGTGGGATACATAACATTCGTCGTTTCCTAAAAAAGTAATCGGTAACTAGTAAATACATCATATTCATCCCTTACAGGGCTATAACATTCAGTAGCTATTAATTCGATGGGCTTCACCCATCGTTTTTAGATTTAACCCTTTCAGGGTTTTGTATTTCTAGACTTTTATCCAAGTTTTTACAACAAAGTTTAAAGCATAATATCTTAAAATAATAATAACCCTAACTTTCGGAAAATATCCAATAATATTTTATAACTTTGCACTCTTTTTGAATATTTTTTTTACACGTAATATATCCAGTTTTATGACAAAAATGAAACTTTCAGAGTTTAGTTTTGACCTACCAGAAGAACTTATTGCAGAATACCCAACAGAAAACCGTGACGAATCAAAGTTGATGGTAATACACCGTGATACAGGTAAAATCGAACACAGATTATTCAAAGACATCATCAATTATTTCAATGAAGGTGATGTAATGATTCGTAATAACACGAAAGTTTTCCCTGCTCGTATGTACGGAAACAAGGAAAAAACAGGTGCTAAAATTGAAGTTTTCTTACTTCGTGAGTTAAACAGAGAAAGTTTATTGTGGGATGTATTAGTTGACCCAGCAAGAAAAATTCGTATCGGTAATAAATTATATTTCGGTGAAGATGATTCTTTAGTAGCAGAGGTTATTGATAACACAACATCAAGAGGAAGAACATTACGTTTCTTATTTGATGGTTCTTACGAAGAATTCAAAGCGAAAATAACTGAACTAGGAGAAACTCCAATACCAAAATACATCAAACGTGAAGTTGAAGCTTCTGATGAAGAAAGATACCAAACAATTTTTGCATCTGAAGAAGGAGCAGTAGCAGCACCAACAGCTGGCTTACATTTCTCTCGTCAATTATTAAAGAGATTAGAATTAAAGGGTGTGAATTTCGCTGAAGTAACACTTCATATTGGATTAGGTACTTTCCGCCCAGTTGAAGTAGAAGACTTAACAAAACACAAAATGGATTCTGAACAAATGAGAATTTCTCCAGAATCTGCAAAAATTGTTAACGATGCAAAACGTGCTAAAAAACGTGTATGTGCAATCGGAACAACGTGTATGAGAGCAATTGAAACTTCTGTTTCTACAGATGGAATGCTAAATCCGTATGATGGATGGACAAATAAATTCATTTTTCCTCCATATGATTTTAGTATTGCTGATTGTATGGTTACAAATTTCCACACACCATTATCAACATTGTTAATGATGATTTCTTCATTCTGTGGTCACGATTTAATGGTTGAAGCATACAAACAAGCTGTAGAAGAGAAATATAGATTCTATTCTTATGGAGATGCTATGTTGATTTTATAAGGTTAAGATTTAGACTAAGGTTGAGGTTGAGATAGGAATTGAAACAAAGACTGAGGTTGAGATTTAAAGTATTAAAAAGAGGTTGTTCATTATGACGACCTCTTTTTTTTATCCAATTTTTACGATAAATAAAGTTTAAGAATCACAATCAAACATTCATCATCAAAAATTCAACATCACTTAGCGCATTCATCAATAATTAATTGATTATATTTGTATTGAATTATTATATCATTATGTCAGCAGGAGCTAAAATAAAATCATATATTCTATTTACAAAATTTCGTCTATCTGCATTAGTCATTATATCAGCACTTTCAGGATATTTATTTGCTAATGGTCATGATAATTATGAAATATTCTTACTTCTAGTAGGGGGGTTTTTAGTAACTGCTGCTTCAAATGGATCCAATCAAATTTGGGAACGTGATTTGGACAAATTAATGAAACGTACCGAAAAACGACCATTACCAGAAGGAAATATGTCGTTAACAGAAGCTTATCTGATTGTGATAATTAGTTTAGTGTTAGGTACGTTCATGCTTTATCAAATCAACTTATATTCAGCATTATTAGGTTTGTGTGCCTATATATCATATGTTTTCTTGTATACTCCTTTGAAAAGAGTTACTCCATGGGCAGTTTTTGTTGGAGCTTTTCCAGGTGCGATTCCACCAATGTTAGGTGCTGTTGCTGCCTCAGGAAAATTTGATGTAGTGGCTGGAGTTTTATTTTTTGTTCAATTCATTTGGCAATTCCCTCATTTCTGGGCAATTGCGTGGGTAGTTTTTGATGATTATAAAGCAGGTGGATTTGCATTACTTCCATCTAAACTTGGGAAATCTAAAAATTCAGCTTTTCAAATAGCTATTTATTCATTTGTATTAATTCCTTTCAGTCTTTTACCTTGGTTATTAGGTTGGACAGGTGTTACATCTTTAATAATTGCAACAATAATTGGATTATTATTCTTCTTGCAATCTTATAAATTATTAATGACGTGTGACGATAAAGATGCACGAAAATTAATGTTTGCCTCCTTTTTCTATCTACCAATCATTCAATTTTTATACGTTTTCGATAAAATAGAAGGCGCCATTCCAAAATATTAAAAGTATGAGAAAGGATTTTAACGAAGAACTTGCTCCTGATGTAAAGGAGAAAATGAAAAAAAACCTAGTTTACATTGGAATTTTTAGTGTGTTTATGGTATTCGCTGGATTAACTTCTGGCTACATTGTTTCAATGGGTGATTCATTTTGGGTAAAATTTCCATTCCCATCAGCATTTTGGATCAGTACAGTAATCATTGTTTTAAGTAGTTTATTCGTTCAATTAGCGATTACTTTTTCAAAAAAAGGAAAACACAGCTTATCTAAACTTTTTGTTGTTTTGACTTTTGTATTCGGAAGTTTATTTGTTTACTTTCAATTCAAAGGTTATGGACAATTAAACGATAACGGTAGTCATTTTGTAGGTAATTTAATGGTGGTCGAAGGTCGTTACGGAAGTGCTGGCGACGAAGGACGTTATTACGGTTATTACGAAATTAAATACAATGGAAAATTCATTGGAATAGATGGAAATGATTACTTATTGAATGGTAAGAAAATGTCTGAGAAAGATTTTTTAAAAGTTCAAAAGTTCATGTCTCAATTCGAAAATATTGAATTTAAAAAAGCATTGGCTGTAAATAAAAACTACGGAAAAGAATTTTCTCTTTATTACAAACAGCAACCGGTTGATTTAATCAATGGGAAATTATCTCTACCAGATAGTACAGAATTAGAATTTGTTGATTTATCAAGATTACAAAGTTTAGCTGTTAACATTAGAGATGGAAGAGGTGATTTCTTCATGAAAGGGAAAATAGGGAAAGACTTTCATGTATTTTATAAAGGAAAAGAATTAGACTACAAAAACAGAGAATGGTATTACAAAGGAAAAGTATTAGATGATTATCTTCAAACGAAACCTTTGGAATCTCCAGATACAGCTTCTTCATATATGTTTTTAATAATGTGGCTACATGTAGGTCATATCATTTTCACTTTATTCTACATGGGTAAAATGACAATCTTCTCATTATCAGGTAAATTCGAGAGAGAAGGCGTTTTAAGTTTAAAATTAGGAGCGATTTTCTGGCACTTTTTAGGTGTCCTTTGGATTTATCTATTCTTCTTTTTACTTTATATTCACTAATCATTCTTAATTAGATTAATTATAAATTACAATTAACACGCTATTTTTTAAGTAATTACAAAAAATAAAAACGATTTAAGATCAAAAATTATAAAAAACAAGTAATTTTTATCAGTACAATTATTATATTTTTTACTTTTTATTCATTAAACTTGCACAAAATTTATTAAAATGGCTGAACACGCTGCAAAACAAATTGACACTAAAGCTTTATGGGGTGGGAAAATTTCTCCATTCAGTACTAGTTACGGAAAATTAATGATGTGGTTCTTTCTTGTGTCTGATGCATTGACATTTGGAGGTTTACTTATCTCATACGGATTTACTCGTTTCAATGTTCAAGAGGCTTGGCCTATTGGTGAGGAAACTTTTAATTCATTACCATTCTTAGGTCACGGTTATCCGTTGATTTATGTTGCATTAATGACTTTCATTTTGATCGTATCATCAGTAACGATGGTATTAGCTGTTGAGGCAGGTCATAGAATGGACAAAAAAGGTGTTACAAAATGGCTTATCGCAACAATCATTGGAGGATTTTTCTTCGTTGGCTCTCAAGCTTGGGAATGGAGTCACTTCATCCACGGTTCAGAATTTGGTAAAGTTGAATTAGCAGATGGATCTCAAGCGATTGTTAAAGGTCACTTTGGTGAATTAACAAGCTTCACTGTAACAGAGGCTGGAAAACACCACAAAAAAGGCGAAAAAATCGAAGAAGATTTGGTGCATCAATACCAACATGCAGTTGAAAAAGGTCACATCGAAAATGGATTCATTACTTTACATGATGGAACAATTGCAAAAGTGAACAAAGAAGCAGACCATGATATGATTTTGGTTATCAAAAAAAATGGTAAAACTCATAAAATTGGTGATAAAATAGAAGGAGCTGAAGCTAGTAAATTATATTATGAGTCAATCAACTCAGGAGATGCACATAAAGTAATTTATGGTGCTAATTTAAAACAAAATGAATATGGTCCACAACAATATGGACATTACTTCTTCTTTATAACTGGATTCCACGGTTTCCACGTATTCTCTGGAGTTTGTTTCAATATCATTATCTTATTAGGTGTAATGAAAGGAACTTACCAAAAAAGAGGTCACTATGAAATGGTTGAAAAAACTGGTTTATACTGGCACTTTGTCGATTTAGTTTGGGTATTTGTATTTACCTTCTTCTATCTTGTTTAATTAATTTAAAAAAATCTATCATGGAAAGAGATGATATCATTGAATATTCTTTAGACACGCATCATAGCGAAGAAGAAGGAGCACAAAAACGAAAAGCAATTTGGAAAGTAACAGGTTTATTGACCTTGATTACAGTAGTAGAGGTAGCTTTAGGGACAATAATTAAACAACATAGCCCTAGCTGGCCAGTAGTTAAAGTTTTATTTATTATTTTAACATTAATAAAAGCAGGATACATTGTTTTGTCATTTATGCACTTAGGGCATGAAAGAAAATCATTGAAAATGATTATCTTAGTTCCATATATCATATTCATCATTTATTTAATTTTCATCGCTTTAACTGAATCAACAGCAGTTGGAGAAGCTTGGGAAAAATACGGAGTTTAAAAAACATTCTAGTAATGGCAAATAAAAATAATGCCGGTAAGAGTAAAATAGTAGCGATACTTATTTTAGTTTTACCGGCTTTTTTGTTGGTTTTCTTATCAACAAGAGGGTGCGATCATAAGTTTCGAGAATTACCAGATTACGGTAAAGCGATTGATTATACATTTACCGATGGTTTAGGTAAAACATATACATCAAAAGATTTCAAGGATCAAGTTGTAATTGTAACAACATTACAGAAAACCTGTCCTGATAGTTGTGCGATTTCAATGTGGCATATAGATCAAGCGATTTACCAACACATTCGTAAAAATAAAAAGAAATTAAAACAAGTAAAATTAATTTCTTTCGTTACTGATGGATATGGTAAACCTGTTGATGATGTAACTGAATTAACAGAATCGTTAAAAGACAATGTGGAAGGATATGATCCATCTATCTGGTTTTTAGCAAAAGGAGATGCTAAAAAAGTATACGATTTCAAGTACAACAAACAATCATTACTAAAAAAAGGGAACGAATTTTTTGGAGGTGAAGCCTACTTAGAGTTAATGTTACTTTTAGATAAAAAAAATCACTTGAGAATGGTGAACAGAGGAACGGAAGAAGGTACAATTAGACGAATGTATCAGCACGTTGCCTTACTTCAAAAACAATACGATAAAGCACGTAAAAAAGAATTACAGTCTAAAAAATGAAATTCCTAATTCCTTTCATTTTATTGCTCACATTGCTTTCTTGTAATCAGTCAGAAAAGAAAGTAAGGGTTTTACCGTATGTTGGTAATTTCGACATTGTTTACTCTATGGTAAATGGGAAAGAAGTAGCCGATACGGTTTATCCTAAAATGATAGATTTTAGTTATTTCAATCAAGATTCGTTAGTTGTAAAATCATCTGATATGAAAGGGAAAATTTGGATAGCAGATTTCTTTTTCACAAGTTGTCCAACCATTTGCCCAAAGATGACAGAACAAATGAAACGTTTAAATGGAATGACAAAAGACATAAATGAACATATTCAGTATATATCATTTTCAATCAATCCAAAATACGATACGCCTGAACAACTAAGAAAATACATTCAAGTTCATAAAATTAAAGCAAAAAACTGGCATTTTTTTACCGGAAATGAAGCAAGAACGCACGATTTAGGAATCAACAATTTCCAAATATTTGCAGGTCAAGATGCTTCTGCAGCAGGAGGATACGCCCATACAGGAGCTTTTGCTTTGGTTGATAAAGAAGGTTATGTAAGAGGTGTATACCTTGGAACAGATCCGAAAGAAGTGAATAAATTAGAAATAGATTTACGTAAATTATTAAAATATGAATACTCCGTTAACTGATCCGAAAAAATTAAAAAACGCAAAAATTGCGATTTATTCTGCTTCAATAGCTATACCATTAGTAGTGGCTATTTTATTTGGTGTGAAAATTCCAGGAGTTAACTTAAACTTCTTACCAAAATTTTACGCAACGATAAATGGTATTACTGCTGTATATTTAGTGTTTGCATTGATTGCTATAAAGAGAAAGAATCAAGTAGCACACAGACGTTATATTCGCTTATCATTGTTATTGTCTTTGGTGTTTTTGGTCTGTTATGTTGCTTATCATATGACAAGTGACTCAACTCATTACGGTGGTGAACATCCAGGGTTATATTATTTCCTTTTAATATCACATATATTATTGAGTGTTGTGGTCATTCCAATCGTTCTATTTACCTATTTATTCGCATGGCAAGGTAACTTCGAGAAACATAAAAAATGGACTCGTTTTGCTTGGCCTATATGGTTTTATGTAGCTGTAACAGGAGTAATAGTATATAAGATGATATCACCTTATTATACACATTCATAAATCTTTTAATCGCTGAGACCTTTTAATAAAAGGTCTTTACGATATGATGTCGCAATAAAATATAGACGAATGATAAACTACAACCCTAAAAGCTGGATACATATGATATTCGCTCTTCAAAAGAGTGATACATTAAGAATGCTTTGGAAAGAAATTCTGTATATTGGTGCATTTACCTTATTCATCACTTTTGTTGTTCTTCATTATTTTCCAAATGCTGTTATACTTGAAAAATTAATCTCAGTTTATTCTTTAGTTGGTTTTGTTATCTCACTTCTATTAATTTTTAGAACAAACACAGCTTACGATAGATGGTGGGAAGGAAGAAAAAAATGGGGAGAAATGGTCAATGACACTCGGAATTTATCAGTCAAATTAGCTTCAATTATTCAAGAAAAAGAGGATAGAGATTTCTTTATGAGAATGATTCCCAACTTTGTTTTTTCAGCAAAAGAACATTTAAGAAAAGGAGTGAAAATTAATGAATTAGAATTATTAGATAATGAACTTCAATCAATAAAAGAAAAAGTACATCAACCATTAGCAATTTCTCAACTAATCTACCAACGATTAATAAATCTTAAAAAGAATGGAAAGATCTCTGAAGAAGAATTTATCATTTTAGATAAAAACTGCAATAAATTCATGGATAGTCTAGGTGCCTGCGAACGAATCAGAAACACCCCTATTCCCTTTTCTTATAGTCTTTTTATTAAGAAATTTATCTTTATTTACGTTACAACTTTACCCCTAGCCTTTGTAACCATATTTGGCTATTTCTCCGCTTTCATTGCAACTTTCATGTTTTATGTACTTGTAAGTATTGAAGTTTTAGCCGAAGAAATTGAAGATCCATTCGGGAAAGATGATAATGATTTACCAACAGATTTGTTGTGTGATCGAATTCGAAGTACAACTAAGGAGGTGTTTCGTTAAATAATAAATAAGGTAACTTTTAAATTTTGTTGAGAAAAAAACAGGTGAGAAATCATTGTTGTTGAATAATTCTCACCAGTTTTTCGTGACCTTGGACGTAAAAAGTTCAAACTTATTGCTTGAAGATATTTATGCAATTTTGGAATTATAAAAGTATGAGTTAGAGAGTGAGTTTTGAGGGAAGCCAGTTTTCTGTGTGAGTATTTCGCCTCTTGCTCCATACTCACACTCCAAACTGTCTTGTGACCGCGACAGGATTCAAACCTGTAACCCTCAGAGCCGAAATCTGATGCGCTATTCAATTGCGCCACGCAGCCATTTTATTGGTCGTCAAATGTAAGTACAGAAGTACAATTCACCAAAATAAAAAGCTATTAAATTGTAAAATCTCACTAAATCAAATAAATTTGGTGAATATTCGTTGTATATTATAAACAAAAATTGAATGAGAATACTTTTTGCACTTTTTATTTGTAGTAATCTATTTGGCCAAATTGGAACTGGACAGTGGAGATTACACGTTCCAAACAAAAATTCTCTTGATGTTGTTGTTGCAAATAACATCGTTTACAGTGCTTTTAAGGATGGTGTTTTAGAATATGATATTGAGAATTCTGAAAAAAGTTTGTGGACAAACGTAAACGGATTATCAGATATTTCAATTACTTGCCTTGGCTTAGATCAAGATAATCAAGCAGTATATATAGGATATGAAAATGGAAATATTGATCAACTTAAAAATAACCACATTGAAAATATACCTGCTATTAAATTAGCGCAAATAAATGGTTCTAAACGAGTTAATAAAATTATATCATATAATAAGTTCATCTACTTCGCTACCAATTTTTCCATCGTTAAATTTGATCCCGTTAGATTCGAAGTAAGAGAAACCTATTATCCAACAAAAACAAATGACCCCATACTAGATTTAAGTTTTCAGAATGATTCAATTTTTGCTTTAACAGAAAATAAACTTCTGAAAAGTAACTTATCTAACACTGCTCTTGCGGATTATTCACAGTGGGAAATAGATACACGAATTCCAATTAATACAAGTTTAACTTCAAAATATACCGAAATTGAGGTGATAAATAATCAGTTTTATTTACTTTACAGTTCACCCGATTACGGAAAAGATACAGTTTATTGTGTCAAAAATTCAGGATTAGATTTAGTAATCGATAAAAACGAAAGTTATGAAATCAATTCAATCAATGTCCTAGATGATAAATTAGCAATTAACATTGATGCTGGGGTTAAAGTGTTGAATTCGGATCATACATTATCTAAATTTTATGGGGTCTCTGGGGTTTCTTCAAATCGCTCCTTTTTAGATAAAAATAGTGTTTGGATAGCCGATAAATATAGTGGTCTCGTCAGATTCATTAACGGATATGGCGAACACATTGATTTTCAAGGTCCAACGGGAGATAAATTCTACTCTGTTGAATGTTCTAAGGATAAATTGATTGTTTCTTCTGGTGGTATGAATGGGCATAACATGACTTGGAATACGTCAGGAACCTATATCTTTCAAGATGAAAATTGGACTTCTTTTGATCGTAATTCAGAACCAATGTGGTTAAATACAAATTTTTGGGATAATTTAACATCCGCAATAAATCCTAATAACACCAATCAATTGACTGTCGGCACATTCTCTGAGATACCATTGACGATTTTTGAAAATGGAAAAACAGCTTCCAAAATTTACACCGTTGAAAATTCACCTATCGAAAGTACCATGTGGAATAAAGAAGCGATGATAAGTGCTTTGAAATACGATGAATTAGGCAATTTGTGGATTGGAAATGGATTTTGTAGTAATCCTCTGAAAGTATTAACAAAAGATCAAAAATGGCAAACAATTAATTTAGGGAGTAACTGTATGAACAAATCAATTAATAAAATTGTAATCGACTACAATGGAAATAAATGGTTAGCTGTTCCAAGTGTTGGGTTAGTTGGGTTAAAAGACAATAACACGATTCAAACACTTAGTGATGATAAAATTAAAATTGTAAATACAACAGATGGAAATGGTGGACTTCCAAGTAATCAAGTAACTGCTTTGGCTGCTGATTTTAATAATGAAATTTGGATCGGAACAGAAAGTGGCTTTGCGATTTTATATAATTCAGATAATATTTTCACAAGTACATCAGCTTTCAATGCTCAAAGAATCAAATTAAGTTTCGAAGGAGAAAATGAATATTTGTTAGGTAAAACATATATTACTGATATAGAAGTAGATGGTGGGAATAGAAAATGGTTTGGAACTGCCAATACTGGTATCTTTTTGCTTTCTCCAGATGGAAACGAAATCATCCAAAATTTTACAACAGACAATTCTCCCCTGATTTCAAATGTTATTTTAGACATGGCATTCAACCATAAAACGGGTGAATTATTTATTGCAACAGATAAAGGATTGGTTTCTTATAGAGCTGATGCATCTGAAGGAGATACAGAATATTCAAATGTGAAAGTGTTTCCAAATCCTGTAAAACCAGATTTTAATGGACTTATTACGATTCAAGGAATTCAATATGATTCTGATATAAATGTAACAGATGTTGCCGGAAATTTAGTTTACAAAACAAATTCAAATGGAGGAACAGCCACTTGGAATGGAAAAACAGTAAACGGAGAACGCGTAAAAGGAGGTGTTTATTTATTTTGGACAGCTCCAAACGACACGGATGGAAAAGGTAGAAAAGTTGGAAAAGTGGTCGTGGTTAATTGAGGTTGGGACTTAGGTTGAGATTGAGGTTGAGGTTGAGGTTGAGGTTGAGATTAAGGTTGAGAGGTAAAATTTAAATTGATTAGATGAAAAATACGGATAAAGCTATTTTACTGAATCGTATTTCATACAGTGAAAGCAGTTTGATTTTGACGTATTATACCTTTGAAAATGGGATTCAAAAATTCATATTTCAAGGAGGAAAGAAAAAAGCACATCAATTATTTCCTTTAGCAATTTCTGAAATAACGTATTATAAACGTCCGGATAGTGATTTGGGAAAGCTAACCTCATCTGAAAGCAAAAGAATACTTAATGAGCTCCCTTTTCATCCAATTAAGTCTACAATTGCGTTCTTTATTGCAGATGTTCTGTTGAAATGTTTAAAAACGGAAGAATCTGAAAGCTATTTATTTGAATTTTTAGAAAACGTCATCGTTGAACTTGATAAAACAGAGGATTTATCTTCCTTTCCAATCGATTTCTTGCTTTCCTTTTCACAGCATCTCGGAATCAATCCAAATAAATTGGATGAAGTTTGCCTTTATTTCAATCTAATGGAAGGCACTTTAGGAAATGTAAAACCAATTGGCGATATTTTTCACGAGGGAGAACCAATTCAATTGATATCCGAAATTATGAATCATTCGGATATAAGCATTGAACTCTTCAATTCAAAAAAAACAGGGACGAAGCCCTGCAAATTTTAATTCAATATTATCAATTACACGTTCCTCAATTTAAGAACCTAAAAACCTTGGATGTGATTCGTGAAATTCTTTATACTTAAACGATTAATCGTTCAATGTGGTTATCGCCAAATGCATAAGGTATATAAGCCAAAGATGGAATTGCTTTCGTAATGATAATCGGCGTTTTCTTCCCTAATGAAATAGTTCCATGTGTTTCTGATAATCCCATAGCATAGGCAGCATTGATAGTCAAAGCGTTGATTGCTTCTTCCGGTGTCATTTTCATTTTCACACAACCTAATGATAGAACAAATTGTAAATTCCCACTTGGTGTTGATCCTGGATTAAAATCACTCGCTAATGCAATAGGCAAACCAGCATCGATCATCCTTCTAGCACTTCCAAAAGGAATACTTAAAAAGTGAGAACAACTAGGTAAAAGAGTAGGCATACAGTTTGAACCTTTTAATGCTACGATATCTTCCTCTGTAATTTCTTCTAAGTGATCTACCGACAAAGCTCCTAATTCAACTGCTTTTTTAATTCCACCTAATGCTGTAAATTGATTTACATGTACTTTAGGAATTAAATTATACTTCGCTCCTGCTTCCAAAATTTCAGCCATTTCAGCCACCGAAAAATAATTATTTTCACAAAAAGCATCGATGTAATCCGCTAATTTCTCTTCTCCTATTATCGGTAACATTTCATTGATAATCAAATCAATATAACCTCTATGGTTTTCTTTGTATTCTTTTGGGAAAGCGTGTGCTCCTAAAAAGGTTGCTTTAATTTCAATATCGCACGTTTCTTTCAAACGTTTAATCACTCTAAGCATTTTAATTTCAGCTTCTACTGATAAACCATAGCCAGATTTTATTTCTAAAGCTCCAGTACCATAGGATTTTAATAAGTCTATTCGTTGTTTTGCTTGTTGAAATAAGTCATCTTCCGACATTTCTCTTAATCTACCAGCTGAATTTAAAATTCCACCTCCTCGCAAAGCGATTTCTTCATATGTCAAACCGTGAATACGATCAACAAATTCCTCTTCACGACTTTTAGCAAAAACAGTATGTGTATGAGAATCGCAAAAAGCAGGAAGGACATATTTTCCATCCGCATCGACAATTTCTAAATCACGCCAATCAGCAATACCACCCCATTGTTCCATTGAACCGTATTCAACAACGATTCCATCTTCTAAAGCAAGGAACGCATTTTCAATAATAGGCAAATTCGCCATTTCTTTTCCGCTCAAAAATGCAGTAAAATTTTCTCCTACTTGAACTAAACCTTTGATATTCTTAATCAGTATTTTTCCCATGGTAGTACAATTTTAATAAAAATTTCACATAAACATTTGAAAATTGAATAAAAACGGTAACTTTGAACTCTCTTACCAAGTCGTGGTAAGTTTTTACATAAGCCCAGGTGGCGGAATTTGTATACTCGCTGGATTCAAAAT
>SXGQ01409232.1_pt1 | contig 18177 bp, 17 predicted proteins | sample 3178371 | NCBI WGS metagenome assembly SXGQ01 (sample SAMN11356859, study PRJNA531348) | freshwater metagenome | isolation source: freshwater sample F1-20 | place: China: Fuxian Lake, Yuxi | collected 2017-12-25 | reverse complement strand
GATGAGATCGTTCACGTTCATCGCCACGCAGTCGATGCCGATGGTGTCGAGGCGCCCCATCTGGATCGCCAGCATCACCTTGGTGCCCACGCCGTCGGTGCACGCCACCAGCACCGGATCCTTAGTAGTTCTTGCGGAAGATGCGTTCCTTGAAGTCCAGTCGGAACATGGCGCCGAAGCCGCCATACGAACCCATCACGCGCGGCCCCTGCGTGCGTCGCAGAGCGGGCTTGATGAGGTCCACGACGCGGCCACCCGCTTCCATGTCCACGCCGGCATCCCGGTATGTCAGGCGCCGTGCTTCGTTGAGTGCTTCTCGCTCCATTTGGACCCATCCTAGCGGCGACTTCAGCACCAGTACACACGGCCCATTCAACCTTCGTACGCGCGGCTCGTCGACATCGCCAGTCGATGATCCGCGTCGCGACGAAACAACGGCGTCAGTGCGACTTTCAGTACTGTCCTGATCACTTTCGAGTAGAAATGCCGGGATGCCGCTTTGGAAACAGACCGGTGGACCAGACTTGGCCAAACGGCTCGCTCCGCTCCGCGTCGTTGTGATCATCGGGGGCATCGGGGCAATCCTCTACTGGGCTCGAGGACACGGAGCCGCGCTGTCCCCGAAGGGTTCCATTCTTCAACTGGCGCTCGCACTTCTCGCGAATCAGGTCGCCATCGGGCTTCTCGCACTGAGATTTCACGCCTGTATGCGGCTGTTCGGCATCCCGCTGTCCGCGTGGCAGTCGGCCCGAATCTGTCTTCAAGGCATCTTCTACATGTTCTTCATTCCTGTATCGATTGGGAATGAGGTGAGTCGTTACATCAAGATCCGGCAGGTCGCGCCCGAGACACCGGCCGCACCCTTGCTGGCGGGACTGTTGGTCGACCGAGTCGCCGGACTGATCGGATTTCTCGTGATCGCCGGAGCCTTGGCCCTGCATCAGCCGCGTTTCGCTCGAATGCCTGCCATGCTCGACGGTCACATGACGGCATTCGCAGCGGTCACGGGCATCGCGATCGCGGCCCTCTGTTCCCTGCTGTTCATTCCAAGGATTCGGCATGTCCTCCGCAGCACGATCGCGGCGACGCGATCACACGCTGATTGGGCAGCCGCAAACGCCGCGCTCTCCGTATTGGTTCCGATCGCCTTCACGGTCGCCATCCACACCTCATGCAGATGGGTCGGCTTCGACTTGCCATGGGATGCATTGGCGTTCGCGATCGCGGTCTCGTCGATCGGCCAGATCATCCCGATTTCGATCGGCGGACTGGGTGCGACGGAAGTTGGAACATCACTCATCCTGATCGCGCTGGGGACTCCCGAAGCCTCCGCGATGGTGGCTGGATCGATCTGCTACCTGGCACGCCTCATGGTGGCGGTCGAAGGTGGCGTCTGGGAACTCGCATCACGAGACGGTCGTCGAGCAGCGGCCGCCGCGATGAGGGACTCGTAGAGACGGATGTAGGCATCCACCATCTGATCGCGCGTGAACAGCGAATGCAGCCTCTTCAAGGCGTTCATTCCAAGGTGATCCGAGAGTTCCTTGTCCGAGCACAGCTGGTCGATCGCCGCCGCGAGAGCACGGGGATTGCGGGGAGGCACCACAAAGCCCGTCTGACCATCCAGATTCACCCACGACGTTCCGGTGCCGATTTCTGTCGAAATCTGTGGTCGAGCGTGTGCCGCCGCTTCGAGCAATACGACACCGAAGGCTTCCGATCGCGCCTCCGACGGCAGCACCAGACCCGCACAGGCCTGCAACCACGCGCTGCGCTCGCTTGACGAGACCGAGCCCAGCAGTCGAAGCTTGCCTTGCGACAACTGATTCGATGCGCGCGCCAATTCCTTCCGCAACGGACCATCTCCCGCCACGACGAGCGGGAATCTCGAAAGCCGCGCGGCCTCGACCAACGTCATCAGGCCCTTGTACGAGCGCAACACCCCGACGAACAGGATGAATGGCGCCCCAACCTGTCGCCGGATCTGCTCGACACGGTCAGCGCTCGCGCACACGACTCGCGAAGGATCGATTCCGATCGGTATCGTTCGCAACGTCGACCCACAATCCCGGAGCCACCGGCTGGACCTGGCATACGCATCCGAAGTCGCGACGACCGCATCGACGGAACGAACAGCCGAACGCTGCAGGAATCGGCATGGAACAAGGAACGGATTCCGACCAACAAGGTCGGAGTGATAGGTCATGACCGTCGGCACGGACGGTGGATGCAACACCTGAACAAACTCCATGGTTGGCCACGGGCCGTGGTAGTGAACGATGTCCGCGGTTGACGCGAGGTCTTGGAATCTCCTCACGAATGCGCGGGTCAGCCCGACATCGCGCCACGCGGGCCAGAGAGGCTCTCGGATCACCTCAATGCCTTGCTGATTGTCGACCGCCCTCTCAGGCCCACGAACAAGCACGCGAACCTGATGGCCCCGCTCGATCGCCCCCACGCCCAACTGGTGGATCACCTCGATCACTCCGCCCTCGAGGTTCGGGCGGTATCCCTTGAAACAGTGCAGGATCCTCATTCCACGACTGACTTTCGGGCGATCACGAGCATGATGTCACCGAGATTGAGCCCGAACGTGATCCTGCCCAACCAGCCGTCGGCAATCCACCGATGGACCGCTCGCATCCCCAATCGTCGCTCCAGGATCCAGCTTGAGATGCTGGCAACCGATCGCGTGATTCCTGGATGCGACACCGAGACCGAACCCATCCCGACGGAATCAAGGAGCAGGGTCGCCGAACGACCCGTGAAGTAGTGCACATGACTTGGCGGATGGATCATCCGCCACCGCCGACCCCGAATCCGTGCATTCAGCGATCCGATGTCTCCGGTCGTGAAACAGATCCAACCCCCGGGTCGCAGGAGTCGGTGTGCCGCCGCGATCGCGGACCTCGGATTCTGCATGTGCTCGATGCAGTCCCACATCGTTATCACGTCGAATTGTTCGGCTCCACCCAAAGATTCGATGTTCGTCGTCTCCGCATCAATGCCGAGTTTCGTTCGAGCGAATTCGACCGCGGCGACGCTGACATCGATGCCCTTCGCGATTGCACCGGCGTCCTGTGCCAATTTCGCGAAGTAGCCAAACGCACAGCCCACGTCGAGCAATCGTGCGCCCTGAAGCGAAATGCCCGCCCGTCCGAGTGAAGCAAGACGCTGGCGGAAGTTGTGTTCAAGCGCCTCACGCTCGAGCTCGTAATCGCCGTACTCCTCTCCCCGAAAATACGACTCGCCGTAGATCGCTTCCACATCAACCGTCCCAAACGCTTCCGCCGCTGCAACATGGCCGCACCGGCGGCAGCTGGCGAAACCGGGCCATCGTGTGGCCAATCCCTGACTGCCGCATGCGACACACTTTCCCACCTCGCATGGCTCGCTGGTCACGGTAGTGGACGACATGAAGCGAACATCCTATCAAGGGTGGTTTCGATGCATTTGCAGAGCGGCCTTCGTCTGCCGCAGCATCGCCACCGCGGCGCCCGCCCACCACCGAACCGGCACCGATCTCGTCTCCCGCCAGACGATTCCGACCGACTCGCGACAATGCCTCAATGGACGGTTGCGTGTCTTCGTCGTTGCATGATCACGGTTCACGGCGAGCATCCGGTCGACAAATGCCGGCGGACCCAGACGAGAGAGTCTCCACCAGAGGTCGTAGTCCATCGCGAGTTGATAGCGCTCGTCGAGACCGCCAACCGCTTCCCAGGCGCTTCGACGAATGAGCGTCGCAGGCTGGCAGATCGTGCACTTGCGCGCGAAGGACCGTCGATCGAAGGGGCGCGTGGGCAATTCCCTCTCGCGGCCTGCGGGCTCGGAACGATTCAAGCAACGGCCGAATGCGAATGGACTTTCGGGGCACCGGTCCAACGCGGCCGCCAACGCCTCGATCGCTCCCGGCAGCAACACGTCGTCCGCGTTGAGCCAACCGACATAGTCGCCACAGCCGAACTCGATCGCGCGGTTGATGGCATTGGCCTGCCCGCCGTCCGGACCACTCCAGTGCGTTCGAAGACGACTTGCATGCCGAAGGATCACCTCGTGGGAGCAATCGACGGAGCCACCATCCGCGACGATGACCTCGGTCTGGATGCCCTGCATCCAGATGGAACCCAGGCACTCGTCGAGGAAGCGGCCCTGATCAAGATTGGGGACGGCGATGGTGACCGGAACCCGTTCCGCACGCAGGCCTTGCGTCATGTGGACACGAGCTGGGGCAGCCGGTTCAGAAAGCAGTCGTAGGCGGTCTTGAGTCCATGCGTCGGGTGAATCGCGGGCACCCAACCGAGCGCACGAATCTTGGAGCTGTCAAGAAGCTTTCCCTTGGATCCATTCGGCTTGGAGGTGTCGAAATCGATGCGCCCCTCAAATCCCGTGACCGCGCGAATCATCTCCGCGATCTGCGCGATCGAGAAATCCTCGCCATATCCCACGTTCACCACGGGCCACGAACTGCCGCGCTGCATCATCAGCAGCATCGCGTCAGCCAGATCGTCCGAGTGCAGGATCTCCCGTCGAGGGGAGCCGTCGCCCCAGACGGCCATCTCCGACGCGCCCGAAACCTTCGCCGCGTGCATCCGCCCCATGATTCCTGCAATCACGTGACTGTGCTCCGGATGGAAGTTGTCTCCTGGGCCGTACATGTTCGGAGGAATGACCGTCAGGAAGTCGCAACCATACTGATCGCGGTACGCGAGACACATCTCGATGCCCGCCAATTTCGCGATCGCGTAGCTCCGGATGTTCGGCTCAAGTGGTCCCGTGAGCAGCATCTCCTCACTCAGCGGCGGATGGGCCGTGGTGGGGTAGGTGCAATTCGTCGCGACGAACACGAGCCGGGAGACACCGGTGCTCCAGGCGCCGTGAATCACGCTGGACTGAATCCGAAGATTGTCATGCAGAAATTCAGCGCGCATCGTGCTGTTGGCACGAATGCCGCCGACCTTGGCTCCGACATGGAACACCTGCGAAGGCCGATGCTGCTGCATCCAGCGAAGCACCGCCGCCTCGTCCCGAAGATCAAGCTCGGACCGCCCGACGAGCATCGGCTCGACACCCAGTCGCCTGAGCGCGCGAACCACAGCCGAACCCACGAGGCCTTTGTGCCCCGTCACCCAGACGCGGGAGAATTCAGTAGATTTGGCGTGCATTCTTGGGCCCAGCAGGAGTCTAGCTTATCTCGCGCGTGTTTCCAATGCAAATTCTTGCTGTCTCTCGAGCCCTCGCGCCCATCGTTGCAAACGAACGTCCGATCACCGCAGGAACACCGCAACATCATGTCAGTTCCATCGAATCAAGTGACACCCGGGGTGCTCCCAAGCGCCCAGTCGCCATCACACGAATCCGCCCGTCGTGTCAATCCCGTCATCGCGATCGTCGCCCCCTGCTTCAACGAATCGCTGGTGCTGCCGACTTCCATTCCGCGCCTGCTGAAGCTGCTTGACTCGCTCCGTGCGGATCACGGCTGCTCTCCCGAGAGCTATGCCTTGCTTGTGGACGATGGCTCACGCGACGACACATGGCAGCAGATCGCGGAAGCCGCCAGAGCATTCCCTGGCCGGATCCGCGGCGTGCGGATCGCGCGCAACGTGGGACATCAATATGCCCTGCTCGCCGGCCTGGAGCACGTGACCGGACAGTGCGATGCCGCCATCAGCATCGACGCCGACCTTCAGGATGATCTCGCCGCGCTTCCGCGCATGGTGGATCAATTCAGGGACGGATCCGAGATCGTGCTTGGCGTGAAGGAGTCCCGGATCGCGGATCCCATGCTGAAAAAACTCACCGCCACCCTGTTCTACACCGGGATGCGCTGGATGGGCGTGAATCTCGTGGAAAATCACGCAGACTGCCGGCTGATGTCGGCGCTCGCCCTTCGGAATCTCGCCTGCTTCCCTGAATACCTGTTGTTTCTCCGTGGACTGCAGCCCCTGATTCACAGTCGAATCACCACGGTGCACTACGGCATCTCGGCGCGCGTGGCAGGCGAGAGCAAGTACTCGCTGAGGAAGATGCTGTCCCTCGCCTGGAATGGCGTCACCTCCTTCTCGGTCGCACCCCTTCGATTGATCTCGCTGATGGGAGCCGTCGTGTTTTCCATCTCGCTGATGTTCGCGTGCTATGCGCTCTCGAAGGCCCTTCTGGGCGAAACACTCGCAGGCTGGGCATCCATCACGGTACCCCTCTACCTGCTCGGCGGCATGCTCATGCTTTCGATCGGGATCGTCGGCGAGTACGTGGCCAAGATCTTCATGGAAGTCAAAAAGCGGCCGCGCTACCTGATCGATGAAGTGGCTCTCGCGCGACGGGGATCGAATGCCAACTGACCCCCGATCCGACGCTCCGAGTCGCGCCAAGACGCCCGAAAACCGAAAGAGCGCCCTGCGTCGAGCAGAGATGGCGGCACTCGCCACCTGTGCCTCCATCTGGCTGCTGTTCACCGTTCCAGTGGTGTCACGCAGCGCGCTCTTCCCCCTGGACCTTCCCACGCTGTTCAAGATCGGTTCACATCTGCCCCAATGGGTCCATTCGATCCTTTCGCCGTACAACGGCTCTGGAAGGTATTTCCCGGTCTACTGGCTTTACTGGTGCACGCAGGTGAAGTGGTTCGGATTCGACGCTCGGCCCTACCTCGCACTGCAAAGCACATGGTTCGCGATTGCAGCAGGCCTCTCCGCCCTGCTGGTGCACCGCGCCACCCGCAGCCGCTTGGCAGCCCTCCTGACCTTCGCGGGCATCTACCTGAGTTCGCCGATCGCCGAGAACCTTTCCACCATCGGAAAGGGTGAGCCGCTGTCCTACCTGTTCATCGTCTGTCTTCTGACGATCTTTCAGCGCAACCGCTTCACCGGATCACGGGCGATCCTTGCTGGCGTGTCATGCGCCGTGCTGTTCTCGCTGGCGATCTGGACCAAGGAGACGGCGCTTGTGCTGATGGGCTTCGCCGCAAGCGGAGCGGTCGTGGCAACCGGCATCCGCAAACTCGGGTGGTGGCAATCCCATCCCCCGGCGACGCGTCCATGGATTCTGCTGCTGATGGCCCTGGGCTTGGGCCTTGCCATCAGTCGGCTGCCATACCTGCTGTGTGAACCAACGCAGACGGGAGCGAGCTACACGGACTTTGAGCTCACGAAGACGCTGATTGCGGACAACCTGATCTACTATCTGACCCAGCTCCCGGACGTGCTCATCACAGGCCTGCTCGCCGTCCTGCTCCTGGCACTTGCACTACGAAGACGCATCAGGGGCAAGACGCCGTCGCGCGAAGGAGAGGCCGGAGACTTCGTGTTCATGGCAAGCATCTGCGCGATGGGCTGGGGATATTGGATCCCCATGCAGTTCTGGCGATGGCCGATGGGCTACTACATGCTGCTCCCCGCGATCGCATTCAAGGTCTCCTTGGCGTACGCGATCTGGCTGCAGATTCACGATCACGCCTTCGTTGCCCGAGGGCCGCGCCGCCTGTTCATGGCGGTGCTCATCCTATCGACTGCCTACGGCACAGCCTTCGTCTACTACGTCACCGCCAGCCAGCTGACCTATTCCCGCATCTTCACCGAAGCGCTGGCGAGCGTGCGCCTGTTCCACTCGGGACAACAGCGTCTGATCGTGGAGTCGTATCCATTCTTCGCCGAGCAGATCGGCGGGCTGCAATCGCTGATCAATCAGGAAGCGCTGTCGATACGCGTGAGCGGCATCGGTGAACTGATCGACCCGGTGGTGCTGAACCCCGCGATAATGAAGTTGCTGAACGTGACCGACGAGGCGGTGGAAGCCAACGTCTCGAACGCTCCGCGCCGCGACGACCTGCTGCTCACGTTCACCGGCTCGGCACTCGGGCACTTTTCACTTCGCGGGGTCACCCCGTACTTCATGCCCGACTCCTTCATGAAGCGCGAGCGGATGATCGACCTCGAGGAAATCGCCGGCGATCAGGTTCGCATGTACGCCCCATTCGTGCACGAGTGGGATCACCTGCCGCGGTTCGGCGAAGTGTGGCTGGGGTACAAGCTTTACCGAGTGCGGGAGGAGATGCCGCGCTTTCTCTGGTCCGGACGATTTCCGGATGGCTGGGTTGGCTCCCATTCGACCCTGCGCGTGAATCCCAATTTCGGCAAGCCCGTGACGCTTTCGATATCCGCGCCACCGTATGTGGTGCCCGTGCAGGTCACCATCCGTCAGGATGGCCAGGTCGTAAGAGTCGTCGATCTGAAGGACACGAATGTGCAAGTGATCGAACTTGCCCCGATGCCAGGTGCATCCACGCGGATCACCTTGGACATACCGAAGACATTCTCCGGCCGCGATGTGGCGCTCAACCGCGACAGGCGCAAGCTCTCAGCCCGCGTCACCCTGATCGATCCCCCGCCCTCGAGCCCGTGAGGCGCCGGAGGATCGCTGGTTATTTCATCGGACGAGAGCCCGTGACCTGCCATCAGGAGCGAGAAGCGCCAAGGCACCATCCGTTCATGCGCCGCGCCAGGCGCAGCCCGTTCACCATTCTTTGCAACGCCGGCCTGACCACCGTGTTTCACACGCGCTGCGCGCGATACACCGCGAGTTGGCTGTCGCACTTCAACAATGCATTGTGCCTGTCCTGGTACGCGCTCTGCAGCCCCTCCAGCTCGAGCTCGCGCTGGCGCAGCGCGCCCTCCAGGCCAAGCACCTGGCCACGCAGCTGCTCGATGGTTTCCGCCGTCGCCACAGCCTGCGGAACACCGCCACGCGGCAACTCGGATTCCCAGCGATCGACCAGCGTCTGGCCCACGACCCCATCGATCGCGTAGCGCGGATCCTGATCGGCCCTCTCCGGGTGCCAGGTGCAGCTCAGGACGATGCTTCGGATGCTGGACTCGGAATCATGCAAGTCATCCTTTGCGGCGATCGGCAGCTGCGCAAACAGGCGTCCGTGCCGCACTTCGCACGATTGATGCGAATGCACGACAAAATCGTGAAAGCCGTACGTCGCAAGCGCGTTCAGCAAACCCTCGCGGTTGAAGTAACTGCACTCCCTTACGTCGTTCGGGGACTCCGCCCCGAGCGGCGTCAGCATCATGGGAACGCCATCGAAGGCTTCCAGATACTCGCACTGCAGCACCAACCGACCCCCGCGCTTCATCAATCGGCTCAGCGTGCGGATCAACAGGTGGGGATGGCGCGCCTGATGCAGGATTCGGGAACAGATGGTGATGTCGAATGAACGGTCAACCACCTGCTCAACTCCATAGTGCCCCTCTTTCACGAGTGTGACCCGGGATGCAAGGGACGCCGACAGGCAATTCGCCACGTTGGGTATCTGCCGTGCCACGCCAACCACGCTGGCTGCGCCCCTCGATTCCGCATAAAAGCACAGCACGCCATCAGTGCACGCGATGTCGATCACATCCTTGCCCGCGAAATCCAGCTGCGTCAGCACGTCCATGATCGCCATGGTGGGGGCGCGCGTCATGCCCACACTGGACACGGACCGCCCGTCGAGAACGAACGCGTTCACGACCCAGTCCAGTTGCGCATCGACGGCCAGCGGAACACTGGATTGCCCGAGCTGCACATAGGGTGCCGAGCAGTGCAGCCACGGACCGATGGCATCACGCGGAATGTCCCGGTAGCCCCAGCGCTCACAGAAGGTCGCCTCGGCCTGCATCACCCGCTCCAGGACATCGGCCGGTGCGCGCGCAGCATCGCGAATGCGCGGGTCCACTTCAACCGCGGAATGGCCCATCTGCTCGAGCACGCTGGGCACCACTGCTTCGCCGGCCTTGGTCAGGATGCGCAGCAGATCACGATTCAAATCCTCCTGACGCCCCACCTGGTCGCACTGCATCACGAACGGCGCGAAGACCTGCGACACGGGGCCGCCGGGAAACGCCTCGATCAGCTTCTCCAGAAATTCCCCGAAGCAGTCGCTCTGCGCGACCACCGAATACCCGTCGGTGCTCCATCCACTCTGCATCTGCAGGCACCAGTACGAACGCAACCAGCCAATCGGGTGTCGCACGAAACAGAAGTGCAGCCGCTTCTTCTCCGCCTCGCTGAGGGCGATGCTTGAAGGCCAGTCATGGAATGCCCCAACCTCGTAGGTCGGGATCGACATCTGCCGAACAGCGCTTCGGACAAAATGGCCCGCGGTGCGGCCGACATGGAAAAAGATCGACTTGGGAAGAACGAGTGCCATGATGCTGCCCTGAACCTTCGAATGCACCGCGCGGATCCGTCGCGGAGAACGCGTGCAACGTATCGTACGCTTTCCAGGACCGACGCCCACCCACGAATACCGGCGCGCCTGGCCGGGCCAAGCGCGTAAACTTCGGCGATGACTCGCACCACGAAGTGCGCAAAGCGCCTCGAGCAGCCCCCTGCATCATGAGACTCATCCTTCACATTGGTCTCCCGAAGACGGGAACCACCTTTCTGCAGCAGCAGTTTCATCACCATCGCGGGCGACTGGCGGACAACGGCATTCTGTATCCCCATGCGGGAACCCTGGGGTGGGTCCGCGATGCGACCGGAACCAACTTCAGCAGGTTGGCATGCGAAGAGAACAATCACGTGATGCTGGCGTGGGCACTCCAGCGGGCGCGAACCTTCCCGGAGCAGATCGCGCGCATGCTGCCGATCGTGTGGGATGCATTGCGGAAGGAAGTGGACACGGCGAAGGCGCAGTGCTGCCTGATTTCCGCCGAAACTCTCTCCTGGGATCTGCACTCGAGCGAACAGGTGGGCGAACTTCGAGATCGACTCGGCTTTTCCGAAGTGAAGGTTGTCTGCACGATCCGGGATCCTGCCGAATTCATCGCCTCCATGTATGGCCAACTGCTGCGCATGGATCGCGGTCCCTACACCCTGGATGCGTTCGTTCGCGAATTCGGCGGCAAGTGGGAGCCACGCTACTACCAGCGCCTGTGGGGGGCGGTCTTTGGCGAACAGAACCTCCAGTTCCTTCGCTACGGGGCCGAGGTCGGCGACGATGCCATGCATGCGTTTCTTGGCTCGGTTGTGCCAGAGATGCAGGTTGGCGCAACCGACTACCCGGCCATGCCCAACACGAATCCAAACCGATCGGCATCCCCGCGTTTCGTTCGGCTACTCGAGGAGCTGCACGCCAACGGCATCGACACGGCGCGCTTTGAGGACGCCTACGGCGATCTGCCCCCGCGTTACAAAGGTCTTGAGGCGCGGCTTGTCACGGCGCAGCAGATCGAAGCCGCGCTGCATCGACAGGGCCTGCCACCGATTTCAAGCGAGCTCGCGTCGGCTGCGGAGCCAAATCCGATCGACACGCTGCTGCGCGAACGCACGCTGCAACTCGACCGGACATCGAACGCGCTTGCGGAAGTCACGGCAGAGCTCCTGCGCGTTCGCCAACTGCTGCAGGATCGCACGGCGAGCAACGAACGGTCCCTCGCGGAGGTCACCGTGGATCTGGCTCGCGTTCGCCAACTGCTGCAGGATCGCACGGCGCGACTCGAGGGTGCCGCGACAACGCCGACACAGGGCGCACTTCGCGCCATGATCGGCGCATTGCTTCGTCGGATACGCGGCACAAAGCCCCCCCATCAGGGCACTTGATCCATCGACACTTCGGGCCGATCGCTGGCCGTCGAATCGCCCGGCTTGGCGGCCCCGCGCGCCATACGCTCCGCGATCAAGGCGTTCGCAGCTGAACGGTCGACCGCATCTGCAGATCGACGAGTCCCGACGCACGATCCACACCCTCCGCTCCCACGCGGAACATGGCGATGTCAACGCGACGATGCAGGAATGTTTCCGTTGCATCATCGCCATCACCAAGCACCCCGGCGTTCAGGAAGTAGGTGCCCGGGTTGAGGGCGCAGAGGAACATGAATTCCACCTCATATTCGGCCCCCGCCGGCACCTGCTGGATGGCTTCGTTGCCGCTGAGCGACGATGCGCTGCCGGCGATCTCGATGCCGGAAACGGTCTTGATCAGGGTGCCGAACCGCACCCGCGACCCGGGTCGGTCGAAGCGAACCGTGTAGCGCAACCGATACGCGCGCCCTCGCACAAGTCCGTTCACCCGGCGCCCATCCTGCGTCATCAGGCTGACCTCCGAGATGTGGGCCCCCCTAGACGCGTAATCGACGCTGCTCTGGGATTGCATGCCCGGATCGAAGTATTCCTGCGCACCCGTGTCCGGCGCCAACGGATTCGCCGGCGATGCGGACGCCAGAGGCGCATCGAACATTCCTTCGACGCCGCGCCCTTCGCGGATCGCCGTGCGCGCCGCCTGTCGAGCATTGGATGGCGCGTAGATCAGGCGCTGGTACTGCGCAAGCACATCCTTCGGTTGGCCTTCGGCCAACTTCTCGCCACCGTCGAGCAGCATCACGCGATCACACAACTGCGTGACCATGGCACCCGAGTGCGAGACGAACAGGATCGTCGCGCCGCCACGCTTGATGTCCTCCATCCTGGAGAAGCACTTGCGCTGGAACCGCTCGTCACCGACCGCCAACGCCTCGTCGATCACCAGGATGTCGGGATCCACATGCACCGCCACCGCGAACGCGAGGCGCACGACCATGCCGCTGGAGTAGGTCTTGACGGGCTGATCCATGAACGGACCGATGTCCGCGAAGTCCGCGATCGCCTGGAACCGATCCTGGATCTGCTCGTGGCGCAGGCCGAGAAGCGCCCCGTTCATGAACACGTTCTCGCGTCCCGTGAATTCGTGGTTGAATCCCGAACCCAGCTCCAGCAGCGCGGCGACCCGACCGTGCACCCGCACCGTGCCGGTCGTCGGGTGCGAGGTGCCGCAGATCACCTGAAGGAGCGTCGACTTTCCACTGCCGTTCTGACCGATGATGCCCACGGTTTCGCCGCGCAGCACGCGACAGGAGACCCCACGAAGTGCCCAGAACTCCCGAAAGTGATCCCGGGGCGCGATGCGCACAAGGCGTCGAAGGCGCGGGAGAAGGAACTGCTTCAGCCGGTCGCGAGGGGTCGCGTAGATGTGGAAGCACTTTCCGACATCCACGACCTCGATGGCCAGGGCATCAGAGGACATCGGCGAATCCCTTGCGCGTGAGCTGGAACCACGCGAAGCCACCACAGGCGACGCCGACACTCACCCCGAGATAGGCGCACAGCGCCGGAACATCGGGCAGCTGCCTCCAGATCAGCACGGCACGAACCTGCTCCACGATGAGGGTGAGCGGATTGAACATCATGAAATCCCGCGCGAATGCCGGCACGGCGGAGCTTGGATAGAAGATCGGCGACAGGAACAGCAGCATCGCCAGAACCACGCCCATCAGCTGCGAGACATCACGCAGAAACACACCCAACGCGGCGAGGATCCATGCAAGCCCGAGCACAAGCACGATCAACGGCAGCAGGATGAACGGCAGAAACAGCGCAGTCCAGGGAACACCCACACCCAGAACCAGGCACGCCGCGAGAAGCACCACAAGGCTGATGCATGCGTGAACGAGAGCGGAACCGACGGCGACGACGGGCAGCAACTCCAGCGGGAAGACCACCTTCTTCACGTAGTTGACGTTGCCCACTATCAGGGTCGACGCTCGGCCGAGCACTTCACTGAAGAAGCCGTTCACGATCAGGCCGGCAAACAGGATGAGCGCGGCAGGCACCTGGCTTGCCTGTTCCTGCTGCGGATCCGCCCATCGGGACTTGAAGATGGTGGAGAACACGAACGTATACACGCCGAGCATGAGGAGTGGATTGAAGAACGACCAGGCCAGGCCGAGGATTGAGCCCCGGTAGCGTCCGAGCACCTCGCGCCGGACCATCGTGCGGACCAGACCTTGGCGATGCCAGAGGCTGGAGACGGCTTCGAATGGAGACGGACTGAAGCGATTCATTGCGCGACCACCGTCACTGACCGGTCCACTCCCGCAGCCGAGTCCGAGCCTTGCGCAGGCGGGCTCCCACGCCTTCGATCCGAAGCTGCCACCATTGGGCAAGCCACCAGGCTCGCGATCGCAGACTGCGCTTCATCGTTGGCGGAACGCTGGCCTCCCGGCCTCGGGTTGCCTCGATCACCTCGTGCGGGTCAGCCACCTTGCGCCCGGCTCGCACATGCAATGCCTCGGGGCAGGTCGCCTGCAGCACGGCCCACTCCTGCGCGTGGCGAGTCGGGTTTCGGTAGATCGACGGCTGGCTCCCGTGATGCTGCACGATGGAGTTCCAGGGGCTGTGAACGGGCCGATTCCCGACAAGCGCGGCCATGGAGCGATGATCCAGCGATGGCAGCGAGAGCGCGAGATCCGGAGCAAGACTGGCAATCCGAATCAGGAAGCGGGAAAGCAGCGGCGGCAACATCGGATCGAATTCGGTGAATCCGAGACGATCCAGAACGCCTGCCAGCAGCGAACCATCGGCGCCATGCACCCGGATGGCCGAAACGGCGCTCGTCGCATCCCGCTGGCCCTGCAACAGCCGAGCCAGGCCGGAGACGTGGCTCGAGAGCATGCGCTCCTGAGGTCCCACGAACATGACGGCATCGCAATCACCCACGCCATCCAACGCCCCCGCAAGCAGCGATCCCAACGGTCGTCGGTGCAGGATGTTTCCTCGCGCATCGCGATCAAAGCATCGGATGGTGCGGAGTTCAAGCGACAACCCGCGCTGGCGTGCCGCAGACTCGATCTGCCCGCGGCGGTCAGCCGGAAGTTCGGCGTCGATCATCAGCGAGCATCGGATGGCGTCGTGATCCTGCGCCGCGAAGTCGTCGAGCATCGCCTCCACAACGACCGAATCCCAGTCGGCGACCAGACCCACCAGCGCCACGCGCAAGGAACGCTCCGCCCCTCCACGCTGGAAGCGCTCGATCTCGCGCACCCGGGAATGGAAGGATTCGTAGATGTTCCGCAGACTGTGCACCAGGGAGAATCGATCCTCGAAGATGCGCTGCGAACGGCGGATGCGCTCGAGCGCCTGCTCGGGATCGGCTCGGATGGATTCGACATGCGCCAGCACCTGCTCCGCCACGTCCTGCACGGGCTGGCGCGTATCGACGTACAGCAACGAGTCGCCAAAGTGTCGCTTCGCGAAGGGATTCTCGTCGCAGATGATCGCGGCACCGGCGGAAATGCCCTCAAAGAGCCTGCTGGACATCAACTCGGATGCCTTGTGCGCCTGCGATGAGAGCACCAGCGCGATACCGGCCTCATGGATGGCCTTGGGGACCGATGTCCCGTCGAACGGCAACTCGCGCTGGTAGCTGCGATACCCCTTCCAGACTCGAACACCCTGAAAGATGTGCGGGCCGTAGATGCGCAGCGCATCCGACCCGTCGAGCAACTGCAGCAACGCACCGTGGCGGGACTGGCCCCCGGTGATCACGTCCCAGTTGATGCCTGCATAGAAGAGCTTTCCTTCACCCACGGAGGGGGGATAGGCGACGCCTGGGCACGAGTGATACAGCTGCAGGCCGGGTGGAAGATGACTGGTGGTTCCACGGATCAATCGTCCGATGTGCGCGTCTGCACCCGTGGAACTGCAGCTGAGAAAGTCCTCATGGGTGAGCAGGTTGCGCGAACAGTTCGCGTAGCCCCACTCGTGATAGAAGTCGACCGGATTCCACAGGGCCACGAACGAGAAGGCGTCATAGCTCTTGGGAACGCTGTAGTGCAGATGGATCGCGAAGTCGACATCCGTGCGCTTCACGAATCGGTCCGACCCAAGGATGCGGCCGTCCTCGAGGATCTCGATGCACGAAAGTCCGAGCGCGCTCGCCGCCGCCTTGATGCGCGCGATGCACTCGTCCTCGGCGGCCTTGAGGTTGGGCCACATCTTCACGATCGCGAAGATTCCCTTCAGTCCTTCTCCCCGAATGCGCCCAACCCATTCTTCGTTCATCGTGCCAAAGATGTTAGCGGTCGAGCACTTCAAGTGGAACCCAAGGGGCGTGTTTTAGGCTCACACTTGCAAGCCTGATGCAGCCCAAACCACGGTTGTCTTCAAGTGAAATGTCGAATCCAGTCCAGGTCTGCTTTGCGCTATCTTCCGCCCTCCCATGAGCATCCTCATCGACGGTTCCACGCGCGTGATCTGCCAGGGCATCACCGGCTCCGCCGGCGCCTTTCACACCAAGGGCTGCCTCGACTATGGCACGCAGATGGTGGGTGGCGTCACCCCCGGCAAGAGCGGAACCAAGGACGCGAACGGACTGCCCATCTTCAACACGGTGCATGAAGCCGTGAAGCACACCGGCGCCACCGCCACCATGATCTTCGTGCCGCCGCCGTTCGCGGCGGACAGCATCCTGGAGGCCGCCGACGCGGGCATCGGCATCATCTGCGGCAACGCCGAAGGCATCGCGGTGCAGGACATGGTGCGCACGCGCGCGCGTGATTCGACTTCCTGACCGAATGCTTGAACTGGCATGCAAGTTGGCCGGCCTGCGCGCCGTGCACGAGCGACTGTGCGGCTCGCTGCAGGTCGACATGACTGCAACCACGGTCCGCCTTAGTTGGCGGCCCCTGTTCTGTGGTCGAGAAGCCATTCGGAGGGCCGCTCGTGAAGCGCGCGATTGACCTAGTTCTGGCGATGCCCCTGGCCATCCTGCTGGCGCTGCCGGGCGCGGCGATCGCGCTGCTGGTGCGCCGCCAGGATGGTGGACCCGTGCTGCACTGGTCCACCCGCGTGGGCCGGAACGGCCACCACTTCCAGATGCCCAAGTTCCGCACGATGAAGGTTGGCACACCGCAGGTGGCGACGGACAAGCTCGATGATCCAGCAAGCCGGTTGACGCCGATTGGAGGCCTGCTGCGGAAGCTTTCACTGGACGAGATTCCGCAGTTGTGGTCCGTGATCGTGGGCGACATGAGTCTGGTCGGCCCGCGGCCCGCGTTGTTCAATCAGGATGCGCTGATCGCCGAACGCAAGGCGCGAGGCATCGATGCACTGCGCCCGGGCATCACCGGTTGGGCCCAGTTGAACGGGCGGGATGATATCCCGGATGCACGCAAGATCGAACTGGACGAGGAGTACCTGTTCCGACGCTCGTTGGGGTTCGACCTGCACGTGTTGTGGCTGACGGCATGGAAGGTCGCGCGACGAGAGGGCGTCGCACACTGAGCAACGCGATCCCTTATCGGCTGTTCACGTGCGAATCCTCGTCTCCGGCGCTGCCGGCTTCATCGGCTCCCGCGTCACCCAGCGCCTGCTGGAGCGTGGCGACCCGGTGGTGGGCTTCGACAACCTGAACGACTACTACGACCCGGCGCTGAAGCGCGCGCGACTTGCGTTGCTCGAAGGCCGACCGGGCTTCCGCTTCGTGCAGAGCGATGTGGCGGATGCCGCCGCCTTGTCGCATGCATTCGCCGAATCAGGTGCCACGCACGTGGTGCACCTCGCCGCGCAGGCCGGTGCCGGCGCCAGCATCACCAACCCCGCTCGAACGATCCAGAGCAACATGGTGGGCATGGGCCACGTGCTGGAGGAATGCCGCCAGCGTGATGTGCAGCATCTGGTGTACGCCAGTAGCAGTTCGGTGTACGGCCTGGACCGCGCCCTGCCCTTCTCGCCACATCAAGGCGGCGATCACCCGATCACCATATACGGCGCCACCAAACGCGCCAATGAACTGATGGCGCACAGCTATGCGCATCTGTTCAACCTGCCGCGCACGGGGCTGCGATTCTTCACGGTGTACGGACCGTGGGGCCGACCCGACATGGTGCTGTCCAAGTTCACCGGCGCCCTGCTGCGTGGCCAGCCGATCCGCGTGTTCAACCATGGTCGAAGCACGCGCGACTTCACCTACATGGATGACGTGGCCGAGGCCGCAGCTAACGTGCTTGCCGGCTGCTTGAGCGGCCAGCCGGCCTGAGACAGCCGCCGTAACTCAGGACACAGGCGCAATCGCGCCGCTCACACCCGCCGCGCCGACATCGTCGACGGTCCCTTTGCCCGCTTCACACCCGCCAAGCGCTCCACGATCGCGCGCACGGCCTGGCCATCGCGCTGGCTCACCACCGCCTCGAGTCGCTGCAGGATCGCATCGAACTCCGCCCACGGCACGAAGCCCTCGCGCGCAGTCATGATCGCAGGATGCGTGGTGCGATCGACATCGCCACCGATGATGAGCTCCTCGTAGAGCTTCTCGCCGGGGCGAAGGCCCGTGAACTGGATCTGGATCTCGCCGGTGGGGTGCTCGGCATCGCGCACGCTGCG
>SXGQ01116424.1_pt1 | contig 18178 bp, 9 predicted proteins | sample 3178371 | NCBI WGS metagenome assembly SXGQ01 (sample SAMN11356859, study PRJNA531348) | freshwater metagenome | isolation source: freshwater sample F1-20 | place: China: Fuxian Lake, Yuxi | collected 2017-12-25 | reverse complement strand
GTTACTTAGCTCAAAATACGCTCGACCTTTTTCAGCTCCTTCTAATTCATTAATAACTTCCCAGATTTCATCTTCTTTCTCTGGACAAATTAGTCCATCACTTTCCATATCCACTCCCTTTCACTCCTGGGCCACTCAACTGGCCCAAGGCCCAACCCCCTCTTAAGGGGGAGGAGGATGTTAGTACATTTGTTCTATGCCTATGGTGGGGTCCTTTTTGACTATCCAGCCCGTTTTCAACGCGCTCACGTAAATATGCTCACCTTCGGTGACGAGCGCTGCGAATTGGGTAGGCGCGCCGCGAGATACCGTATTGCAACGCGCTGAGAAGTGGCACTTCTGCCGGACGGTAGAGGAGTCAGTAGGACAACATTTGCAGAAAAATCAAATCGTTGTCATAGTTAAAGTAGATTAGTTCTTACGCGGAGCAGCCTGATGGAATCAGTTCTTTGCTCATCGGCCTGCCTTGCAGTTGTGAGAAAGTCACAAACTCCTCGTAACTTGCATCCACAAACTTGGGATCTGTTACGAGTAAACCAGACTCCAGACGAATTTTAAGTCGAATGTCACCTTTGAATGAAAGCCAATTGAAACTTGTATTAATAAAGAAATCATCTGCAATCAATATTTTTTGATGGCTATCATCCTTAAAAAGAATAAAACTAAAATTTGAATAACGTTGCTTTAATTTTATAAGTCCTTCTAGAGCACTCTTCGAATTCTTTTTTTGTTCAGTTTCCCTATAGGGATTATTTTCGGCAATACCAAATCCCCATGCAATTGTCACCAAGACTCCTCTTCTGAGAGTCGACTCAAGTTGTTTAGTGAAATTATCATTTACTACTTTTTTAGATATCCAAGGTGAGAAAATTAACACTCTTTTTTCTGCTTGAGTCAGCGCTATTTGGAGATACTCGGGATGCTCATAAGTCTTTAGCTTTCTAATTTTATTTGAAGCATCAAATTCATCAACAACATCTAAAGTCTGATCAACAAATTTGGGAACTGCAATTTCTAATGTTTCGACATCCTTGAGTTCTTGCTCACTCAATTGACTAAACTCGATACCTATAGCGCTTAGCCCACCTTTGGAGCGCAACATGCTTTCAAACTCAAGCGATTGTTCTAGCCCTCTTTCTCCCTCAAAAACAATAACAAAGTCTGAGTTCGCTCTACCAGCATAGACGAGCAAATAGCCAATAAAGAAACCATTTATTTGCTTAACCAGACGTCTTAAGGATTGAATTTCAGTGCGTTCTTTCCCACGCTTTTGGCTTGGCAATTTATTCAAATCTGGAAGCTCGAGATTATCGAGCGAAATACTCTTTTGACTAGTCTCAAGAGTTATCAAATCCGAGGAATACTTTTGGAGCTGTCTTCGAGTCTTGAATCTAGCAATTTCTATGTGACTGACGATGTTGTTTGGAGTATCAAACAGAAACTTGAAAGAGAAATTTTTTGGCTTTCGAGAGAGACAGTCTCGAAGTGTTTCTCGACCTTGCACGGTCAACATGTAAGTATCATCTTCTTGTGTAGTCGGTCGCACATTTCCTGCAGATATTTCTTCAGAGACGATTTCAGCAGCGAGATCCGGATAATCCTGTAAACCTAGGGCTTCAGACAATCCAACAACAGTTGATATTCCTAATTCAAGGAAGCGAAGAACATATTCAGTTGTTGGAGAAATCTCCTTTATTACTTCACCCTCCACCTCGAGATGAATTTGCTTAATTGGTAAGGCTATCTCAAGAATTTCTACTAATTGTAGATTTGAATGTAAATCGCGAAATTGTTTATCGATGATTCGTTTTATTTCAATCATTTGGCACCTTGAGCTGGAAGTCAATATCATCATTTTGATTTTCGACATAAGTTAGTACTTTATTTAGTCCAGAAGATTTCGAGCTCCAAAATGCGGCACTTCCAATAATAATGACACTCATACGTCCTCTCGAAAGAGCAACATTGATACGACGCCAATTATTACTATTCAAAAAACCAAGCGAAAAAACTTTATTATTTCTCACAGGACTAAAGAAAACTAAATCCGCTTCTCGTCCTTGTACTGCATCTATTGTGTTAAATTCAATATCTACATATTTGGATGGTATATCTCTAATTATTGCTCTAGCAAGTGTGACTTGAGCGGCATAAGCACATATGACCAATACACTAATTTTATTATTTTCAGGAATCTTTATGAAATTTCTTTCTATTGCATTCGCTATCGTTTTCAAATAATCAACAATTGTTAGTATTTCATGCCGGTTAGAATAAGAAGTGCCGACTCTGTGTTCATTAACGTTGTCCGCTTCTCCGGTGTCATGCCAGATCACAGCAGGCAGTAATCGTTCGATACCGTAAAGCGTTGAAGGCCCCTGACTGCGAATTTCACCGTCATAAAAACAGTCAGAAATCATTTGCCCTATGGGGTTTCGCATGCGGTATTGCGTATTCAAAGTCCGTATATGGCTAACCGGGAGTCGCTTCTCTAGTCTCGAAAACATAGTTTCTTCGATATCGGAGGGCGTTAGCTCATTCTTCTTTAAGACATCGGCATTTTCAGGATCTTTTAGCTCATACTCGGAAGATGACAGTTGATGACTATCTCCAACTATAACGAATCTCATCGATCGACTTAATGGAACAAGTGCCTGAAGGGTTGAAGCTTTAGATGCTTCATCAATTATGCATACATCAAAATTTATTTCTCTGACGCTTGAATTACTCATGAATCCTTCACATGTCCCTGCAATCACGTTGCAGGTTTTTAAGTAAAGAGGTTCAATTTGTGTGGATGTTCCAATTTTGTTGATCCATTTAGATTGTGTTTCTATCATTGACAAGAATTGTGCTGATAGATTCCGATTGCCAGTTATTGCGTCTCGCAAGTGTAAGCAGGTTACTGAGTCAACTTCTTTGGGTAGAGTCAAACCTACAGATAGAGAAGTATTGCGAAGCTCGGAAGTCAAATCTTGTTGCTCTTTGGTGAGTTGTTCGATTCGCTTACTGGCAACTTCGGTATTTGTTCCAACGATACCATCTAAAATTTGAGATTCTCGAGAGTCTTCACGTTCTTTTTTTAACTGGCGCAAGTCGTCAATCTCATTTATTACTGCAATCAATTTATTAAGGACAATTAGGGTGCTTGATTCTGCAACTGTCAAACCCTGACTATTTGCAAATATCTCGGCATTCGACTTGGACCTCTTTTCGAGTCGTTTACGCCAAGCAAACATTTGATTTTCAATGAGATACTTCTTGCTCTTTGTGCTAACACGACGATCATCTTTACCAATGCGGACGATATTCTCAATCCCGAGCTTTCCAACTCTTTCTATCGCATTATCAAGAGCTACATGAGTTTGGCTCACTAGCAGAATCTTCACATTGGGGTTTCTTCGAATTTCCTGATAGATATACTCGGAAATGAAACTCGTTTTTCCGGTACCCGGGGGTCCTTTAATCAGTGCAAAGTTACTAGATCCAAGTGCTAAGGAAACTGCTTCTTTCTTAGATTGATCTAATTCTTCTTGGCACCAAACCATCGGTTCAATTGGATTGTATTTTGGAGCCGTTTCTGGGTTGAGCAAATATGAGCCAAGTCTTGTGTTTGCAGTTCGTTTCTCCCGCACCGCTCGAACCGCTTCTCGCTGTCTTTCTAATTGGACTTCAGTGCCATAGTCCAAACTAGGCTTTATCATTCCTTTATTCTTTGGTTTTCCAATCGGGTCTCGCCCAAAAGAAATAATTAATTCATTAGCCGAATGGAAAGTAACCTGTCCCGTTGCGGGTCTTTCAAAAGGGACCTCCCAGCTGGTTCCTTCAAGGTCTCCATCGAATGCCTCAGCAAGCTTAATCTGAACTTCAGAATTTGCAGATTCAATTGATATGTAATCTAAGGGTGAATATTTCTGTTCTTCAATTTCCTCTTTTGCGTCTGTGATTCTTTCCCAAAGATTCAGCATCTTTTCTAGTTCATGTTCAGCAAAATTTGAGTCAAAATGTGAAGTAGTGCCCCGCCGATTCCAATTTGACAAGGCTAAATTGACCAAAGTAAAGGTCGCTTGTAATCCCTGTTTTTGAAATCTACAATTTTCTGCTGCTTTCCAGTTCAGAAGCAGATCATTTAAGAGAAAAGAGTTTGATCTTTGATGTTCGATATCATTATCTCCAAGTAAACTTGCTTCGATTGCTACCCAGCCATCTTGTTCATCATTTGCCCTTAACAATATTTTAAAGTCGTCCGAGATTAGCCAAAATCTATCCTTAAAATTCTTTCCTTCGGGAAAAGCATAAATCTGCTGTTCATCTAACTTCTCTGTAATCACCTCATCTAAAGTACGACTTGAACCAGCTAAAGGCCTTAATTCTGATCGTGCTTTGTTTGTCAGCTTAATCCAAGCTAAATGAGTGGAAGATTGTGATTTTTTATTCAATCTCTTGGCACGAGTTTCAAGGGAGCTCTTGACTTCAAACATAGTCTTATGTCTGTGCCTTGGATCTCTCTCCATACTTTTCGAGAGAAGCAGGCCAGTTTCAGCGCTTATGTCTTGGTTCTTGAGGCCAGATGAGAGCAAATCAGCGGCATCTTCAAAACTGGTTGTGAGTCTCCCCATAATGATTTCTATGCTGACAATCGCCCAAGAGTAAATGTCGTGTTGAGCTAGAGTTCCAGAATTTTGGGGAGTGTAATGTTGTGATTCAAATCGTAAGACAGTTTCAGATTTCTCTTCGTGTGCCAAGATTTTGGCAGATCCAAAGTCGGCCAAAACAGGATATCCCTTTTCGTTGATAAGTACATTGCGAGTTTTAATATCCCGATGGTATACCTCATTTTGATGTGCAAAAGTTAGTGCATCAGCAAGTGGTGTCACAATCGAAAGTAGTTTCTCCACTCGTCGTTTAGGTAATCTGTTGGAACTTATCAAGTCATATAGAGAATTTTCGTACCAAGGCATCATGATGTAACCAATTTCTTCACTTACTTCAAAATCCAAGATTGGCACTATTCCAGGGTGGTCTAATCTTTTTAGTGCTGTAGTTTCTCGCTTGAAAGTCAGTTGTCTGATTGGACTATTTAATGGAATAGTTTTTAATGCCACTAATTGATTGAAATTATCGATGCACTTATAGACTTTGCTAATACCGCCATACTTCACTTCATTTGGTGCGATAACTTGATAACGACCCAATAACTGGATATTCTTCAACGAGTCCATATTATGAAATTAAGTACCTAATTGTGGAGTTCATCGCCAGCATACTTAAATTTTAATTGATTAAAGCATTTTTGAATAGCCTTCTAGGTAGTAAGCTTTGCATACCTAAACGACGTCAGATCAAGAGTCGAGGCTGCAAACTTTTATTAGATACCGAGATATTGAATAGATACTCCAATAGGGCTACCTTTCCCATGAATAAAAGTGAAAGATACGCTTCCCCGAAGGAGAAAACGAGATGAGAATAGATTTATACACTCTGAGCTCAATGGCAGAGTATGCATTTAGAGATGCTCGATTGGCTCCACTTGCCAAAAGTATTCACTCTTGTCGGGGGTCTAGCCTAGGTTTCCGTCAATGAATCCCGATTTTAGTCATTTCCAGCTTGGGTTTGATGAAGAGTGGTGCCATGAAGTACCTTCATGGTTTTCCAAACTAACAGAGTTTTCGTATGAAGTTTGCTCAGCTAGAAACATGTCGAGCGAGAGCTCAGAGCATTTTGTCATATCTTTACCTGATATTGATGGGGGGTTTGCGGCAATAACCCTTGGTATTTTAGCCGCTGAGGTGGCTCGAATTGAAAAAAATTCCAATTTTGAAGAAATTTCTCTAGACGCACTCGAAGTTGGGATGAGAATTTCCATCGATAGTGGGAATATGGGTCAACAGCGCATCACAGGACAGGTAAAAACGATTTCTTTAGACGACAAAATACCGAGAATTGAAATAGGATCTAGATGGATTGTCGCCCAATTTATCAAACGAATTTGGCGATTACCTCTTGAAGCTGGAAATCCACAAATTTATGAAAAGAAAAATGAAAATGCAGTCCAGCCTCCCTGTTTCCTCCGTCATCTTGCATTTTCTTCACTCCCAATTCATCGAGCTTTAGTCGACATACGATCTACTTCTAAAATTATTGAAGATGAATTTGAATGGAAATTCTTTAACCATCAAGATAAAACATGCTTCAAGGTAAAAGACATCGTTCGGCCAATGAGATCTGGCCAAACTGGCTCCGGCTGGTCAATAGTTTTGAATTCTTCTGAATCAGAAGAAATAGCATGGTCAAATCTGAAGTCAGAGCTAACAACTTCTGAACTTGAATCAGATATTTCGGTGCTTTGCTCTAGTGCTGCAATTCTTTCTCAAATCGATTCTGTAAATTCAAAAATTGTATTCTCAATTCTTGGGCGAGATGACCGTCAATTAGCAACCACAGAACTCGCAATAAGACAAAGGTACGAATATAGCAGTCCACTGAAGCGTAAAATTAATACTGAAATTCTTGGGCCAAGTATTGAACTGATATCCTTCGAGGTGCCATTAAATGTCTAGAATAAACAGGTTGAGTGATATTTACAAATATTCTGAATTGTCGATTCAACACTTAGCAATAAAAGATGACCTTTTAAGAACCTTCTCTCGTAATGTTCGAAAATTGAATCAAGAAATGAGAGACTGGCTTGATGTCTCATCTAATTGGGATGAGGCAATTGCTAACTTGAGAAGAGCGGACTGGAGACTAAGAAATCAACCTGCGGAATTCTCCAGAAACCACCCAGCAAAAGTTTATCTCGCACAAGGATTGGCACAATTAGATGGTTTATTTTCAAATCTCGGCGATGAAATCCGAAAAATATGTCAGATTATCATTGAGAATGGAAATGCAATTCTTCGTAGTTCAGAATCCACGCTAAATTTAAACCTCTTAAGAATAATAATGGAAAGTAAGCAAGAGGGTGCCAAGAATATTTTTGTAATTCTTGGTCAACAAGATCTAATTGCTCCTTTTAAGGTATTTCTAATAGATAACTCAATAACCGATGTGACAGCGGAAACCAGTTTTAATACGCTGCAAGGCAAACACCAAATTGATAAACTTATTGTCATTGGAAATATTCTGGACTACTCATCAAGTCTCTTCAATAGTGTCTTTTCCAAATATGGAACAACTTTAATTGGATATTCATGGGTGCCTGAGCAAGATTTGATTGGAACGGCGTTAAGTGAAATAGCGCTCAAGCCACTTCGAATAAAAGTAGTTCATTCTCTAACGAAAGAAACCAGAGAGGCAATCGATGTATCTTTTTTCTTAGAACCTTCCTTACAAATTGCCTCACGTCAACTTCGAACAGTTGCTAAAAACATATATTCCCATATTGATAAATCAAATACAGATGAAGAAAGCATTCCTTGCCGAGCCTATTTGCTCGCTGGCAATAATGTTGTATTTCTACCGACAAAGGAGGGCGCAATTGACAGTCTAGATATGCAAGCAGAGTCCGGTAATCGCGTTCAACGGATCGCAATAAGTTCTATTGGAATTGGTTCTGTAATTCTTCTTCGTGTGGGAAAATCGGACTCGGATTCAATATTTGATATGGCAAATTCAATAGGCGGTAAAGAAGCTCAAGAATTCAGAAGTCTACAGATGGAATGGAAGGATGCACTCAAGATGAGAATATCCTCACTGGGATCACAACTTGTTATTAAACAATTGAAAGACTTAGGAATAAAAAATCCATGGATTGGGGAGTGGAAGAGTTTTAAAAATAATATCAGGCCTGAAAGTGATGAAAATTTTCAAAAACTCCTCAAGTATCTTGCAATCGAGCCATCAAAGACGATAGGTGCCATGAACGCCTTAAGACGTCTTCATTTAATGGCTGCAATGAGACTTCGAAAAATGTTGAAGGAAAAATTTGAAAATGCAAATTTACAAACTATTCATGAAAATGGTTTTCTCATAGTTGATTTGGGAGAAACTCCCGAGATTGCTAAATTGGGAGCCTTCGTCTGCCTGTCGATTGGTGAGGAAATTTTTGAAGTTCCTGAATCAGCAGTTAAGCAACTACAAAAGGCAGTAAATTGATGGCAAAGATGTATCCAAATTACTGCATTACGGAATCTCCGGGAGAGCAAAAGCTTTTCACCTATTTCAAAGAAAGCCCAAAAACAGAAGGATGGGTAGTACTGCATTCTCTTCATATTGCACGGCACATAAGTAAAACAAAAGGCGAGGCAGATTTTGTTGTCCTTATTCCAAATGTAGGTATTGCGATAATCGAGGTAAAAGCTCATCAAGAAGTTAGAATTAAGCAAGGTTCGTGGTACTTTGGTCGAGGCAATGTACCTCACGAGAGTCCTTTTAAGCAGGGCGAGACAGCGATGTTTAGTATACGAAAACATCTTGTTAAATTGAATCCAGTCTTTGGCAAAATCCCATTCCTCAACATGTCTTGGTTTACTGAAGTTGATTTTCCTAAGTCCAGCAAAATGGAATACCAAAATTGGCAGGTACTTAATATTGAAGATTTGGATGATGCTGCCAGCTCGTTATTGACTTCTATGGATGCCGGAATCAAACATCTTAAAAGTAAAATAGGAATTTCAAATGTAAAAAGCGTTTCCTTAACTAGTGAAGCAATTCAATCTGCAATTCATCTTTTGAGACCAGATTTTGATTTTGCTATGAGCGAAAAGATGTTTAGATCAGAAAGGCGAAAAGAGCTACTAAAATTTGCAGAGGATCAGTTTATGGCACTTGACATTGCACTCGATAATAATGCTGCCATCATCAAAGGTGCGGCAGGCACTGGAAAGAGTGTTCTTGCTATAGAACTTGCTCGACGATTCGTGGCCCAAAATAGAAAAGTAGCTTTATTTTCTTTCAACAGATTGCTTTCAGATGAACTTGTTGGTCAACTGCGGGATACAACTGTTTTTGTTTCAACAATTGACTCTTATGCCTTGAAGATGGCCCGGGCGAAAAATATAGATCTCCCCTCTAATAATATTGAAGCTGTGAAACGGATCAATTTTTCAGACATTAAGCTTTCAAATGAAGAGAAGTTTGATGTGCTTATTATTGATGAGGCTCAAGATATTTTGAATAGCACTTTTCGCCCAATTCTTGAGGAAAGCATTTCAAACGGCTTATGCCATGGTCAGTGGTACGCCTTTGGCGATCTCGATGCTCAGAAGATATATGACCAGACTGATTCAATTTCCTATGTTAGAAGAGAAATTCGAGATGTCCCGGTTTTCACTTTAACAAGGAACTGTAGAAATATAATTCAGATTGGACATTTTGTTGAGGGAATACTGCCAGCTAAGCCAAAATGGAACTCATTCTTAAGAAATGAGAGTCATCCGGATCCGCAATTGATTAAGATAAGACCTGATCAGGATATGACTCCAATTTTGGACAGTGTCATAGAAAATTATAGGGAAATTGGATTTAGTTTTGATGACATTACAATACTTTCACCACTAGAGATATCGGACCCACAAAACATATTTATTGATTCAAAATTCAACTCAAAATTTATTGTTAGTGGACGAAAAGCTGGAAGAATTAGCTTCATAAGTATTTCTAAGTTTAAAGGGTTGGAAAGTCCATGTGTTGTTTTGATAGATTTAGAGCAACTAAGCACCTGGACCAATAGAAATGACCTTCTTTACGTTGGTTTAACTAGAGCGACAGATAGACTAGTAATCTTAGCTAATGATTTAGCTCATAATTTATTGACTAAATTGATTGAGGGGAGTGCTTAATTTGTCTTATCAAAGCCGAAGACACGTCTTCGATTTCCTAGAGCAGGAAATAATTGGCCCAAAGAAGTCAGAGAAGAAGCTTGATATCAGCATTCATCCAGTTTTCTTTTCGTCTCGGGATGGCAGCGTTGGACCGTGGATTTGCGCCGAAACCAGTCAGGAAATATTGTCAATCAAGCCTCGAGACCGTTATGGATCAGGAGTCTTGGAGCCAGTTAGGTCGAAGGAGGAGAGTACTCAAAATCCTTCTGACATGTTTCCTGAGGAAGATGTAGTAAACAACCTAGAAGTATCGACAGGCGAAATTGAGAATTTAGCCGATAAACCACCAACGGCAATGGATGAAGCTCGAGACAGCTTAGATCTTGAAGTCAAATCTAATCGAGCCTGGTTAAACCCAAGAAGTATTGGAGCAAGCTTTTTTGTTGAAACTAAGACAGGTGGAAAACTTGACATAACAATTAAAGGTGGCACGTATAAACCTTTTCAAGTTTTAATCATGGACTCCAACAAAACTTCTGAATCGAAAGAGGAAATACAGCTTGAAGAAGTTGGTAAACAAAGAGAATATATATGGTACGTTAGAGAAGAATTCAGTCAAAGTTTTGAGTTGAATCAAGCTGCTTTCAACTTTCCAGAAGAGAAAAAACTTATTAAACTTGAAAAAGTATCTTTTGTTGGCAAAAAACTTGAAATTGAAGTCTCAGTTTTAGCTAGGCGGCTATCTCCAGATTGTTATTTGTGTACTATCTCATTTGTCAATCGATCCATCAAAGTAAAAGACGAAAATACTTTGTATCAGACTTCTATTGATTTAAAGACTAATGATGAAAGCAAGTTCATTCCATATCCTGAATCTCGCAAAGATTTTGATATGGATGTCGATGATGAAAGCGCGTTGCTTCTATATAGAAACTATCCAACATTTGCTATAGGTCACAATATTGGAATTGGCTGGAATAGAGAAGCGGGGTTAACAACGGATGAGCTTCACTTGACACCAATGCCTATCTACGAAGCCCCAAGTATTACACCAAGCATTTCTTTTGCAAATGGAATAGAAGCTGAAGTGGATATGCGAACGCAGGCCAATTTTACTGAAGAAGTAAAGGCAAAGTCGGTTTTGAAAAGCCTAATCAATGAATATGAGGCCTGGATATTGGCTCGCCAGATAGAGGCATCTGAAGACAAACTGATTCAAGAAAACTATAAGCGCTCTGCTGCTTTGAATATTTCTGAGTGTCAGGAAGCTTTGAAGAGAATGAAGTCAGGACTAAAACTCTTAGAGACTGATCCACTCATATATGAGGCCTATCGATTGACGAATGAAGCAATGCTTATGCAGCAGTATCATTCAAGACTTCCAGAAAGAAAAGTTCTTTTTAATGGAAGAGTATCAGTGCCAGATCCATACCCTCCCCAAGGAATACCTACTTCGGGAGGCAAGTGGAGGCCATTCCAGATTGCTTTTTTCCTGTCCGTGCTTGAATCAATAGCGAATCCACGTAGCTCGGATAGGGATCTTGTAGACCTCATTTTCTTCCCCACAGGGGGAGGAAAAACTGAGGCTTACTTAGGTGTATCTGCATTTACAATCTTGCTCAGACGATTAAGAAAATCAACAAATTCTGGAACAGTTGTTTTAATGAGGTATACGTTGCGGCTACTTACAACTCAGCAGTTCATCCGTGCAGCAGCACTCATATGTGCCTTAGAAGTAATTCGTAGGCGTGACACTAAGAAATTTGGTTTAGATGAATTTTCGATTGGTGCTTGGCTCGGCGGTGCAGTGACACCAAATACACACCAGAAAGCGATTGATGCTCTACCTGACCTCAGGAGACGTGGAGACCGTGCCGTAAATCCATTTTTACTACTGAAGTGTCCATGGTGCGGTTGCACACTTGGCCCTGTCAAGAATGATGTTTCTACAAACGATGAATACCACACCGCCGGATATAAAGTTCTTACAACTTCCCCCAGAGAATTTAGATTTTTCTGCCCTGATTCAAGGTGTGATTTTTCTGAAAAACTTCCCTTAAGTGTTGTCGATGAAGAAATTTATAGAAGGCCTCCCACTCTAATTATTGGCACTGTGGACAAATTTGCACAAATGAGCTGGCAAGAGGGCGCAAGAAGCATTTTTGGCATTGATTCAGAGGGAAGTCAAGTTGTCCCACCACCTGAATTAATTATTCAAGACGAGTTTCACTTAATATCTGGACCCCTTGGTTCGATGGTAGGACTCTATGAGGGAGTAATAGAAGACCTATGTACTGTAAAAATTGATAACAAAGGAATTCTTCCTAAGATCATTTCATCAACAGCGACTATCCGCAGGTTTAAAGCTCAAGCAGAAGCGATTTATGGAAGAAAAAGAGTTTCTTTATTTCCTCCACCCGGACTAGATGCTTCAGATTCATTCTTTGCTGTTTGGGCTAGGGAAGAGGGAAAGCTTGTGCAAGGCCGAATGTATGTCGGTGTCAATGCACCTGGTTTAGGTTCCGTACAAAGCGCGCAGGTAAGAGTTGGAGCAGCGCTAGCGCAAGCTCCAATGGATTTGGATTCAGACGAAGAAAGAGATCCTTGGTGGACCAACTTATGGTTTTTTAACAGCATTAGAGAACTCTCTAATACAGTGTCACTCTTCCAGAGCGATATTCCAAATTACCTTCTCGATATGAAAAGAAGATATGGGACTGAAACACGGCACCTAAATACCATTAACGAGTTAACCAGTCGACGTCAAAGTCATGAATTGCCAAAGATATTAAGAGAACTTGAAAAGAAGTACAAAGGAATCTCCGATCCGAGACAACGAGGAATCTGGGACGCTTGCCTTGCATCAAACATTATTGAGGTGGGAATTGATATTCCAAGACTTTCGCTTATGACGATTGTGAGTCAGCCAAAATCCACTTCTCAATATATTCAGGTTTCAGGGCGTGTAGGCCGTGAATGGAATATAAGGCCAGGGATGGTTGTGACTATTTATACTTCGAATCGACCCAGAGACTTATCGCATTATGAGCACTTTCGTTCCTATCATGAAAAGCTCTATGCGCAGGTTGAGCCAACAAGTGTCACGCCTTTTGCTCCTCCAGTTATTTCTCGGGCGTTGCGAGGAGCAGTTGTTGCATTCATAAGAATGAAATGTCCTATAAATATTGCACCTAAGAATGTTGATACCAAATTAGTTCTAGAAGTCTTAGAAAAACTAAAAGATCGGGCTACAAAAATGAATTTGTCTGTCGATGACGTTAAATTTCTGGAAAGAGAGACTGAAGCAATAATAAATGAGTGGACTGTCTATCGTGGTGATGAATGGGGAACTCAAGAAGGTTCTCTAAACGGAATTCTGATTGCTCCAACTGAAGATAAAGATATTTCTGGATATCGATGGTCTGTTCCAGTCTCAATGCGAAGCGTTGATGCAAGTGTTGAATTGGAGATTTCTAGACGATACAGACTCGCGCAACTTGATGAGGTGACTGATTAATGGGTTCGTATAATAATCAATTGCGTCGCGAACAACTGATCACACCATTTGGAGTTGGCGCTATGACAGTGTTGCCTGATGGCACAAGCATCATAATTGGCGGACTTGATTATTGGTTTCCTGATGAAATGTCTGCAACTAAAGAAACATTCGTCATTGATGACTGGCGTCTTTCCAGGAGATTAGGAATCAAGCGTCTCTACGGGCCTCCAACAGTAAAGCCTGACGGCCCCAGATTTGCCAGAGGTCGAGTACCAGATCCTCGGATTCCAGTGTTGAGATTCCCCACTTGGTATTTCTGCAAGTACTGCCGACGAATGGCTCAAAAAGAACTTGATATTTCTGGAGCCATAAAGTGTCTAGACCCAGTTCACGCTCAACGCGGAATTAAGCAACCAAATATGTTTCAAGTGCCTTATGTCGTGATGTGTCGCAAGGGGCATCTGGATGATTTTCCTTGGAGAGAATGGGCGCATAGATCTGTGAATCCAACATGTCAAGGAGTATTACGTTTTGCCCCTTCTGGTAATTCTAATCCTCAAAGCACACGTGTCTATTGTGATGAATGCAAGGCATCTAGAAATTTGGAATTCATAAGCAAGGATAATAATGATGGACGGACTTATCTGAGTACCAGTTTGGAAAAAAGGGAAACTTACTTCTGTACTGGAAACCGACCATGGCTCGGAGCAGGACTGTTGGCGCAAGAAAACTGCAATCAGGATGTTCGTGGTTCATTTCGAGGCTCTTCAAATTTATATTTCTCCTTAATAGAGACTTCTCTCTACATTCCTACAGGAACCAACAATGTTTCTGAAGAATTGATTGAAATACTCTCACGATCAAATATGAATGCAGCAAAGATTTTAGGGGCAGGAGATGCAACTAAGGCGACCGACTTAGCTCTTGATCTCGACAAGAACTATGGAAATGCCCTCAAGAAATTCTCAATAGAACAAATAGTCGAAGCTTTTAAGGACATCTATGGGGAATCTGACTCTCATGAATTTGATATGACAGATCAATCTAGGGAGTCATTCCTGTACATGGAATATGAGTTATTTCAGAATCCACTAGATAACGATAGGCTGCGAATACAGATCCCCGAAAGATCTTACTCTCCCAACATATTCAAGTATTTTGACTCGATAAAACTCGTACCAACTCTTGTCGAGACGAGTGCGCTTTGGGGATTTAGTCGTTATCAATCAGATCCGACTATGAAGTTCCAAGATGGTAGAAAAATGCTCTTCTTAAATGTTGCGGATCAGTATTCAAATGGTTCTTGGCTTCCTGCCAAGCAGAATAAGGGAGAAGGAATTTTCCTTCAATTTTCGGAAGACAAACTCCAAGAATGGGAACAGAGATCTAGTGTGAGAGAGCGTGTCTCTTCGTTTACACATACTTCGTTTTCAGATTCCTTCCAGTCAGTTCAATTGTCCCCTAGATATGCCCTTATACATTCTTTTGCTCACTTGATTCTTAAGCAGCTTGTTTTCTTTTGCGGTTACAGCCAAGCGTCACTAAAGGAACGCATTTACGTTGGTAGTGGAGATAAGAAGATGTCTGGCGTTTTGATTTATACATCCTCTGGAGATTCGGAGGGAACACTTGGAGGACTTGTTAGAATGGGAAATCCTGGATTCCTAGAGCAAGTAATTGAGCAAGCTCTTCGAGAAGCTGAATGGTGCTCAAATGATCCAGTTTGCACTGAGGGCAGTGAAATCCGAGAAGATGATGAAGTGATAACGAGATTATCATCTTGCTATGCCTGTAGTTTAATCCCAGAAACTGCTTGTGAATCGTTTAACCTTTTTCTAGATAGGTCACTAGTCGTTGCAGGCTCTCTTGGCGATGATCTGGCTTTTTTCAAAATTGACAGATAGTTTAGGAAAATGAAAAAAGTCGTAGATTTATTTGCAGTTTGCCGCGGCATGTCATTAGACCCAGAGATGGTAGGTTTTCAAGCAGTTTACGTAAATGAATTACATCCCGATGCTTTGGCAACATATCTATTGAAGAGAAAAGGAGCCTGACGTTTGTGGTTAATCAATCAAGCTCCAGAAAATTGAAATCTATCGACCTGTTCGCTGGTTGTGGAGGCTTGTCGTTGGGCCTAGAAATGGCGGGTTTTGAGACAGTATTTGTTAATGAGCTGCACCCTGACGCAATGCAGACCTTTCTTGTAAATAGACCAGATAGCAATCTTTCCAAAAGAGGGAATCATGTAAATGACATATTCTCGTTGACTAAGAACCCCAAAGACTTGGCCGCTTTCAAAACTCGAATGCAAAAAGAGCATGGAGAAATCGATCTTGTTTGTGGCGGTCCACCATGTCAGGGTTATAGCGGGATTGGCCATCGGCGAACTTTTAAATTGAACAAAGAAGAAATACCAACAAACCATTTGTATAGGGAAATGGCTAAAGTCGTGAAGGCCATATCACCCAAAATGTTTCTATTTGAAAATGTTCGTGGTCTATTAAATTCAAAATGGACCCCAGACGGAGAAAATGGGGAAATTTGGCAAGATGTAAGACACACTTTTCAGAAAATTACTGTGAAAGTAAATGGTGAACCCTACACGTACAACATCGGATGGCAACTAGTTTTTGCTAAAGATTACGGCGTCCCTCAAAATAGACCCCGCGTAATAATGATTGGCATAAGAGGCGACCTGCCATTTACCCCAAACCCTGATTGTCAGCATAAAGGTTTGCTTCCAGAAATTACTTCGGGTGCACCAGATTTAGTAGATTTGTTATCTGATTTATCTGATCCAAAATGGAAGCCGGGCGCAACGATGGATACCTATAAAAAGGATGCTTTAACGTCAATACAAAAAAGTTTAAGAACTAGACCAGATGGTTCAATCATGAAAAAAGGTGACGTCATTACTGACCATGAGTACTCAAAGCACTCTGACGACATCGTGAAGAAATTCCGCTACATGATTAAGAATAAAAGTGAAATTCCAAAAGACATGAAAACTAAGAAATTCTCTCAGAAGGTTCTTCCAAAAAAATGGGGCAAGAAAGGCCCGTCAATTACTGCCACATCTATGCCTGACGATTATGTTCATTTTCAGCAACCACGAGTTCTGACAGTACGCGAATGGGCCAGATTGCAAACTTTTCCTGACTGGTACATCTTTTCGGGAAAGAGAACGACAGGTGGAAGACGGCGAGCAGGCGATCCCGAAGCGGGACAGTGGGTTAGAGATGTTCCAAAGTACACACAGATCGGAAACGCTGTTCCAGTTGTACTTGCACGAGCTATTGGCGAACATTTAAAGAAGTTAATCTAGTGCTAATCAAATCTGATAAAGATATTAAAGAGGTGATGGCCAATTTAGCCGCGATGGGTATAGAAGCCGCTTACTTAGTGCCCACTTCGACGGGTCTTCAGAAGAGTATTTTGGATGCGCATGAAGGACTTAGAAATTATCTAAAACGAATGGATTTTCATGATTACAAAGCTCAACATCAAGGGCCTGAAAATAAACTTGTTGAAAAATGTTTTTTTATCACTGATAAGGAAGTAATACAATCCAAAGTATCTATGTATAGACCTCAAACAAAGTCAGGTGATCCACGAATTTGGTTTTATGAATTAACCAAATATGTAACTGAAAATAACCTACTAGTTATATTTGTGTATCAATCAAATCTATACATTGTGAATGCAAGTAATAGGGATACATGGACTTCATTGACGAGATCCGGTAGCCCCCTCAATGAACTTGTTACTTCGCTGGCTGGCAGAAAGAGCGCAGTAGAAACCGAGTTACTAAGAAAACTAGTTGATATTTATAATTTAGGATTTCTGCCTTCTACTACAAACGCAGATAACGGCGTTGGAGACACCTTAGAAAACTTACTTGGAATTACACGCAATTCAAACAAATCACCTGATTACAAGGGAATAGAACTAAAAACTGCAAGACTTTCGACGAGAACAGATAGACAAGTCAATAGAAGTAATCTATTTAGTAAAATACCAAACTGGGATTTAAGCATGCTCAAAAGCGGAGCAGAGATTTTAGAAAAATACGGATATTACCCATCTAATAGCCCCAATAATAAGGCATTGCACGTTACGTTAAGCAACACACCAAATGCACAGGGCTTATATCTAGAAATGAATTCAGAAAGTTATTCGATAGAAAATTTAAGAAAAACTCCGTCAAGTATTGAAAAAGTTGTGCTTTGGAAATTAGTCGAACTTGAGTCAGAGCTTGAGAAAAAACACGAAAAAACTTTTTGGATAAAGGCAGAAACAAAAATTCTAGACGAGCACGAGCAATTTCTTTATAAGGTTGTGGAAGCAACCTCAAATCCAATGGTTACAAATTTTGGGACTTTGGTGTCTACGGGTTCAATAACGTTGGATTACACATTCTCTGAAAAAGAGAGAGACAGTGGAAAGAAATATGCAAGAGATCACGGCTATTTGTGGAAAATCGCGCCTGGGGATTTTGGATTGCTATTTCCTCCAAAAAGAATTTTTGATTTGGCAAGTATTTCTGTTGCATAACTAATACCAGTTACTACCCCCACCTGCGGGTAACTAGATACTGCAATATTGCAATTAAAATGACTATCTCTGATTCTTACCAATCTCTACTAGCAAGATATGGAGAGTGGTTAGGAACCTATGATTCAGATTTAACGGCCTACCAAACCACCGCTATGGCTATGTTGCTCACTGATAGAGCAACCATCACTAGCCATACACTCTTGGGAAGCTTAGGTTTCTTTACATTCATGTAGCCAAGAATCAGTATGGCCACCAGGATGTTAGTTTTAAACCAGGTCTTTAGGTTATCTATCTCCTCATATTGATCTGGATAGCTATCAACTAATGAGTATCTGATTCCAACTAGGCCTAGCCCGGT
>SXGQ01071895.1_pt1 | contig 18185 bp, 25 predicted proteins | sample 3178371 | NCBI WGS metagenome assembly SXGQ01 (sample SAMN11356859, study PRJNA531348) | freshwater metagenome | isolation source: freshwater sample F1-20 | place: China: Fuxian Lake, Yuxi | collected 2017-12-25 | reverse complement strand
TTCGAAATTCGTTTAAATGCAGAGGATTGTGACATACGTCCGGAATTGAACCAGGAAACCCCGTAAATTAAAACACATGATAAAAAACGAAAATTAAAACACATGATACAATTAAAAAAATTGTTGTTAAACGAAGGGCCTGGTGATTTATGGACATTAACCAAGCACCAAGATCTTGTTAAAACAATATTTTCAAAAAAAACAATTGGAGAGAATGATGCAGACTGCCAAGACTTGTGCACTAAGCTAGGAGGCGCTAAAGAAGCTGCTGAAACTATTACTGGCGCTTTAGCTAGTGCCGACGCATTAAGTGTCGTAATTAAGCCAATGCTGCCCGAGCCCAAAAAAAATTCAGCTGGCAAAGTGGTTCCGTTATCATACAAAAAATCAAGATTATATGCTATATTTAACGCAATGGGTATTTCTAGAAAAATAGAGAAAAATAAAAAAGGTAAGACAATTCCAAATATTTGGACTATAGTGTCTGCCGTTAAAAAGCTTTGCACGAAAATAGGCGTTGTAGTTATCGATGATGTTAGCAGCTAGTGCGGACTGAAAGGACGCACTTATATTGCATTGACTTGCGTTCTACAACGTACTAGTTTATTTTGTAGTATTATATTTATTAAAAAAGTAATTTATGAAAAAGCTCAAAGACATTTTATTAGAAGGCCATGCATGGGAACGCAATGCGGACGGATCTTTACCTACACTTAAAGATGCAATATCTAGACATGCAACTAATTTAGCAGAATCTCCTGATACTAACAATGCATTAAACATGAAAATCTTAAAGTTAGAAAAAGAAATACTTGATATTAAACATCAATATTATTCCGTATCTAATTTAGATCCAGAACGAGAAAAACAACTTAGACAACAAATGGGTAAAAAAGGTCTTGAATTAAAACGTGCTAAACGAGAAATGAAGACCGGAGCAGCAGGATATAAAGGCAATCCACTTAAAACTGAGCCTAGATGGCAAGATAATGATGGTGATGGTAAGTGGTATGAGCCGGAAGATTTGAATGAATATGGTGAAGATGAATTTGATCGTAGTTCGCAAATGTATGGCGGTGGTAAGTCTCGTAGCGAAGGTAAAGAAATTTTAGATTTAGTTTCTCAGGCTGAAGATATGGTTCAAAATCTACGAAGCAATATGGCTACTAACAGTGTTTTGCAACGTACGGAAAAAATGGGTTATCTTAAAGCATATGATGACTTATTAGACTTATTAAGTGATATTGGGTATCAAGCCGAAATGAAATAAAGCTTAAATCTTACGTTTTGCGACAAACGTAACAAGTGTTAAACACTTTTTTATTGTTCTTATATTTATAACATATATGGAAACAAGTGAATCGCAACAACAGAAAATATCCAAAAACAACAACACTGATGTTAGTCCTTGCCACATTCTTCAATCCATTTGGTTTCGATGCCTTATTTGCGTTAACAACCAAATTAACCGGATCATATGTAGTAACAGATATTATTTTTTATTGCACTTCAATTATCTTTTTCTTATTATACTACATATTAAACAAAAAAAAAGTCATTAATTATTAGGTTATTATAACACCGTACTATATTAGTATAAAAACGAATCATAATATATTTATTAATGTATGGAAAATAGTTATAACAAAATTCAACAGCGAGATCCTATAGGACAAGCAATATTAGATTATGCAAATAATTACAATTATGATGATATTATAGTAAATTTTGAAACATTAGGTACGAGTAATCAGCCGATTAAACAATTTTTTCGATCTAAAAACGAGCTATGCGAACTAGAATTGCATGCACTTAAACTATGTCGCGGAGATGTTTTAGATGTAGGCGCGGGGGCAGGTCCTCATTGCACAATATTACAAAACAATGGAATCAATGTTTTTGCTATTGAAGCTTCGGCCGGTGCAACAAAACATCTAAAAAATATAAACATACCAGCTGAAAATATTCTTTTTAAAAATTTTAAACCTAATAAAAAGTTTGATACTATATTAATGCTTTGGAATGGTATTGGTATTGCTGGTACATTAGAACAACTCAAACCAACACTTTTGCATGCAAAATCACTTTTGAACCCGGGCGGCCAAATATTATGCGATTCTACAGACTCTAGGTATATATATGAAAGCAATGCATTGATATTAAATTTAAACGAAGAATATTATGGAAATTTCCGTTTTCGCTGCAGCTATAAAAAAACAGTTGGAGACTGGGTCAATTGGCTGTTTATAGATTATGATAGATTACAAAGTATTGCGCATGAAATTGGATATTCATGCAAACAAATTTCAGAGCAAGATCATTGTTTTTTAGCACAATTAATTATTAATTAAAATAGTAACATCGTATCATATTTATTAATATGATTAAAATTATTAACATGTACGAATTATTGTTACTTAACACATGTGTTATGTTTATTACTAGTAATATATTGTATATATAAAACTATTTGAGGATTTAAATAATGGCTGCAAAATCAAATACAATACAAACTAAAATTAAACGTGCTAAAAGAAAGCGCCCGGGTATACATGCAAAAAATAAATCAAGCAAATTAAAAAACAGCAAAAATTATATTAAATTATATAAAGCTCAAGGTAAATAATTAAATTTAAGATATGATACAATTAAAACGTCTACTAGAATCGAGTAAAAAACAAATACCTAACGTTTTATACGTAACTGACGAAATTACAGATATTCATAATAGTCCTATTCATAAACTAGATACAATTAAACTTAATGTTAAACATTATAACGACAATATTAAAAACAGTCAAGAAATTTTAGGAACGGTATCATTAATGATGTATGATATATGTATTATACGTACTAACGGGTTGTATAACAATGATCACGAAGAGATAATTGAATCACTTGAAACTTGGCAACAACTATGCAATAGGTTTGATCTTAAATTAATACTATTAACAATTCCGTATCCTAAATTTTTACAAAAAAATCATAAACTTTATAAGAAATCTGGATTTAAATATATTTTAAAGGTAAATAATTGGATCAAAACTCAAGACAATATTATCGATTTAACTGATTTAAATGATGATATATTTTTTAATACTCAAGGCAATCAATTAAATAGAGAAGGAAAACAGTTGTTATCAAAAAGACTTAAAAATAAAATTCTACAACTTTTTGACCCAGAAGAATTTGAACTTATTTCTAATGCAAAACTTCAAAAAAAATTAATAGATGCTGGATATCAAATTTCTAGAGATGAAATACGATCTAGAACAATTGGACAATCTACAAATAATGCATTAGAAGCATTTAAAATAAAAAATGATATTCCTAAATCTATCACTAATCATAAAATAATACTTGCAACTGTCCCATCAATTGTATCTGCTAATGATAAAAAATTAGCACAACTAGATATTGATAATCAACTTAAAATTAAAGGACCGATTGCAGTACCTAAATATATTTTTAATTTTTTAGTAAAAAAAGGACTAACTCCCGCAGGTGCGTGTGGTATATTAGGAAATATGCATGTCGAGTCTAGTTTTAACACATCAGCACTAGGTGATAATAAAACATCTGTTGGCTTAGTACAATGGCATGATGATCGTATGACTAAATTATTCTCCTGGTGTAAAGAAAATAATTTAGATGCAATGTCTGTCGACGGGCAGTTAGCATATTTATGGTGGGAATTAACGTCTAAGTATAATAACCTACTCAACATATTGCAAGCTACACAAGATCCAGAAGAAGCAGCCCAAGTATTTGCAAAAGATTTTGAGAGACCAAAAGTAATATCAATAAAACGACTATCATATGCACGTGCATATTATAACGAGCTTAGTCTAAAAAATCAAGAAGTAGAAAATGAAAAAGAATCTACATTATCTGCAGTATTAAAGGGAATTGCAGTAGGTGCTGCTGTCGTAGTAGGAAATACTATTATAGGAACAGGAGCTAATAACGCTAATATTTCTAATGCATGGAGTAGAGCTGCGAGTTTAAAGGGATATAGATATAATATGGGAGGTGTTGTTACTGCTGCAATGTTAAAAGCTGGCCGTGGAGCAATTGATTGCTCCGCATTCGTAAGTTATGTATTATTTGGACTTGGAAAGAGAAAATTATCAGCAACGTTATTAGAGGATTCATCTAACTTAAGAACCGCGCTTAAGTTAGACATTGGAACACTTAAACATGGAACCTTAATTGGTACTGATAAAGGACCTACCGGTCATGATAGAGGTCGACGAACTGGAATTGATCATGTTGTAATAGTACTTGCAGATGATACAGGACAATTACAAATGGCCGAATGCGCTGGTCGCGTAGGCGTTTGGATTCGTCCTTTAGCTGACGGAGTTGCTTATTGGAATAAATATGCAATAGATTATAAATTTGGCACGACTTATGGCTCTACTAAGTCACGTAAAACAAGACAATTTTGGATAGGAGAATCTTAATGAAAACTATATTTGATCACACAAACACAATTCATTTACGTATTTTACAAGAAGAATTAACGCGTATAAAACAACTAATATCAGAAGCGCGACAATATTCTGCAGATGAAACTTGGTTTAATATGTCTGCAACGGACCGTAAATCAGCACTATATGCTGGAAAATGTGAAGAAAAATATAAAGATAGTGAATGGGATACTATTCCAGCAGATTTACAAGATTTAATTGATTTATCCGATTATGTACTTGCAACTACAGATCCTATGGGAATTGGATCAATTAGAGCAACAAAAAACTTAATTCAGTCAAATCCAAAAGCAGAACAAGTTGCTAATATGTTCTTAAAAAAAATTGAACGTAAATCAATTGATGTTATAACATTAAAACAAGCCAATCAATTAAATTTAGCTATACAAACGTATGTTAATAATAACACTGCTACTAATTTTACCGCTGCTGCTAATTCTATTGATTGGTCAAAAGCTGATCAGGATGGTACTCCAAATAGAAGTGATTGGCGCGGCGGACGTATAAGTTAACATTTAAAATTTTAAAACAAACTATACAAAATAATTTATATGTGTAAAAATATAAACGTATTAATAGAACAGTTTATTTAATGCAGATATTTATATATAAATAAAAAAGGTTAATATGACATCACAAGAAATTTATGAAATAATGGAGTCCTATTGGGATACATTTAAAGAAAATCACCATCGTTATACTGATAAAAAAGTAAAGGCGGCAGGGGTACGAGCACGCAAATCAATTAATGAGTTAAAAAAATTAACTAGTAAGTATAGATCAACACAATTGTCTGAATCAAAATCAAAATAATGAACAATATTGTAGAATCATCTGTTATTAAAACATTAAAGCGTCTTGTTATTGAGCAAGACGCGAGTAAGGTTGCTAGTAAAGAAACAGATAATTCAACGGATTCATCTATAGATTCGCCATTTACCCCAGCAGAAGAAAGATTCCTAGGTAAATTTGATGCATATGGCACAACACACCTAGGAATAATATATTCTCCGTCAGATATTGGAATACGTGAGTTTATTATGCGTAGCGGCAAAGATTTAAATTGTACTCCAGAAATTTTATTAAATATGATTCGCAATAAAATTGTTAAAATAGTTCCATATACTGGCTTTGGTCGTAATACGGATTATACAATTGAATTGCAATTATCGTTAAATGATGTAGCGGGCCTAGGTAGTGAAGATAAAAGCAAGGCCGAAGCTGGATCAGCTGCTCCTAATCCGGCCGCACCACCACCGCCAGAAGTGGCTTGGGTTGTAAAATATGGAAATATATTAAACGAATCGGCGTTAATACTTAAACGTCTATTAAATTTGCAAATTACAGAACATAAACAAGACAAAATTAACGTATATACAGATAAATCTAGATTACTTAAACGATTTCCTAAAGAGTTTATTCAACATATGTCTCGTTTGCTACGCATAATGGATAAAAAAACAAAAAATACTTTAGAAAAAGAACGATTAATTGCTGATGTATTAGATAATTTGCAAATTAATTTAAACTTAAGTCCTAAACATATTAAACAATCGTATGAAATGCATAAAGAACAAAAAAGATTACAAAAATTTTTAAAAAAATAATTTGGTTTTGTTGATTTTTTTATTATAATAAAGATAGTTATAAATATTTAAAATTTAAAAGAAAATGAGTTATTATAATGCAAAAGTGCAATTGATAGAGTCAATTGATACGCCAAAAGGCATAAAAGAAAAGAAATTTACTGAAAATTATCTGGTTGAAGCGTTATCTGTTACAGAAGCAGAATCTAAGGTTATTGAAGATTTTAAAGGAGTTACATTTGATTTTGAAGTAAAATCAGTAACTGCTAGCAAAATTCTTAAAATTATAGAATAATGCGTATATATAGACAAGGTGACACTGTAATTGCCACGCAAGACGGTGTTAATAGGGTTGGAGTTATTTTAGACCAGTATGTTGTTAATAAACAAACTGTTTATGATGTATTATTAGAAAATCGATCTGCATTAGTAATGATTTCCGCCAACGGACAACATCAATATGTTAATCGCATATTAACAGAAAAATTATGTGAGTCTGGACAGATACAAACAACGATTCCGTATAAACAACTAGTAGCTGATGATGATTTGCCAATATGTAAATCATATTCTGCCGGTAAAGCTTCTTGGTAATGAAACTAGAAGCAATAATAAATCGAGTTAAACAATATTATCCAGGATGTACTGTCGCAACATCGATTGACGGATTATATTATATAGAACATGATGGCCAAAATTTAAATGATATATTTTTATTTGATGATTGTGATTCAATTGATGCAGCTTGGATTTTAGCTCTAGAGTCTACTAAAATACATCAAAACATTAATCGCACACATCCTTTAAAAAAAATGTTTTCATCACAGAAAAAAATACAAAATCGAGAACGAATATCTAATAGAATCCATGGACATAGACGTATTAACAGCTAAATTAGCTAAATCATTAAATAATATGAACGATGAATATATAGAATTTGATTCGTTAGTTCCGGACGATTTGGACTATATGATATCTAGTCCGATTCCAATGGGCTATACTTCTACTAAAGAACAATATTATTTAATGCAAAATTTATTGATAGGATATTCTCCAGACCAATCAATATTGGATATCGGATGTGGCAGAGGAGATTTAAAATTCTTAATTCAAAACTTTTATGACAGGTCAATAATATGGTCAGGTATTGATCATAATCCTATTATGAAAGATCTTGCTAAACAAAAATACGATCAAGATATCATACTAGGGCCATTTGAAACTACAAAATTATATAATCATGATTGGGTTGTTGCATGTAATTTATTTACACAAAAACGTAATAATACCGATGAACTTGACGTACAAAAATTAATTGAAGATGTTGATATATTATATCAATTAGCAAACTATACTGTTTCATTTAACTTGTTATCTTCAATTAATACAAATAAACATGACGGGTTTTTTTATACAGATCCCGGTATTATATTAAATATTTTAATTAAAAAATATCAAAATGTAATAATAAGACATAACTATTCAAACGATGTATATACAATATTAATTTACAAATTATTATGACAAAAAGCATAAATCAACCATGGGCTATTTCAATTGAGTATCAAAATCGATATGGAGACTTATGGTATAATCTAGATTTTATCATGGAAGATAAAATCTCCGCGGAAAATTTTAAATCAGACCCAATGGTATGTTTAATTGGAAAACTACATGTTGCTGGACAACAAATACGAATGACTTACAACGATTTAATTTTGTACGCAAAAGAAATTGCTAAGGCTTCTATAAATGCATATGAAACAAACTCGGATAAACAGGCATCATTTAATGTAGAAATAAAAGGTCGAACATTTAAAATGAAAAATCATGAATTATCTAAATTATCGCAAACAATTAATGATGCATTACATACTGCGATTCGTAGTTATGAATTAGGTTTATATTTATAAGTATGAAACTTAATTGGTATATTTTTCATTATAAAAATGATAAATTGCAAGAACCAATTGGCCGTGTACAAGCAGTTAGCTTAATTGACGCTAAGAATAAGCTATCGATAATTAAAAATTTACCTAAAAATTTAATTAACATGTTATTTTTAATCAAATCAATTGAGTAGATTATGAAAACAATATTTGATAATCATATAATTACTTATTCAGAATTTGAATATTTTAAATCTTTACCAAATTCTAGTAAAGTAACTTACATGTTTGAATTATTCGAACCACAGCTAACTAAAACTGTAATAAATTTAAATGCATTTTTTGAGCTAATCTATGATATTTCATCATATAAACAAGATTTAATTATTGATCAACTTCCGGATAAACATAAAAATGTAGTTGATGTAACTATTGATGAAGATAAGATATTAATTGAAACAAATAATTTGCGATCGTTGCGTAACATATCATATCGATTTATAGAATCGGGATATATACTTAAACGAGATTTAATATTAGAAAAACAATATCGAAAAAGAAAAAATGCAAAGTATATGCGAATATTTCATATTATCAATCATGATAGCAGAATATGTCCTAATTAATAAAGCATGAAAAAAAACTCAGCATATCCGGAAGTAATACGATTAAAGTTTAATAAAAGTCAATTTAAAATGCATGACCCTGTGATATTTACATGGTTAGGCGAAAAACAATTAGGGTATGTTATTCAAACTAAAAAAACTAATTGGGGTATTCAATACACGGTTGAAAGCGCTGGTACTAAATATCCTTGTGGTATTCAAATTAAATCACATAAAACAACGTATACCACAGGATGCATCCTGTATGATGACACTAGAACCATCGGGGAAGTTGAGCTTAAGAGACGCATCCAAACCAATAACAAACGAACACGTACAACAGTTTATACAGACACCGCAAGGACAGAAATTGAAAGCACGAGCAACAATACTTGTAGCGGACGAATATCTGAAACAAATGATATTGGCATTTCATCAAAACCCAACATTATCTCAAAAGTTATTAATAAGTCTAGCCCTGCAGGAATGCTTGATAGAAATACAAAAAAACGAAAAAATACTAGTCTAGAATCTGCGTTTCAACGGCAACGAGACTTTTTAAATGGATTTGTCAATAAAGAATAATTTCTTAATAACTTTTATAATAAACTTTAAATGCAGCTTTGCTTACGTCAATCAACGTCGACGATTAATCGTCGACCGACGATTTTGCCGTCCACTTGTCTGCGTTCCTGTTGGTGCTGTATGTCTATTTACCCAGCTCTCGAGACTTCTTCTAAACACCGCCTGTTGGTCAGGAGGAACTATTTGTAAAAAATCATCATTAGCGCGCATTATTCCAGCTCGATCAGAATTAGTCCATAAAGTTTTCATTACTCCATTTTTATCAAAACTATATAGCCTTAAATGATCATTAAATAATTTTTTGATCAATTTGTTTTTAAGATGTTGCATTATTAATATTTTATTGTCTTCAAATATATCAACCAATTGTTTAGCTTCATCTCGCGTCATTGCTCCTGCTTCAATTTGTGTTCTGCATGAATTTTTTACTATGGCTAACTGTCTGTTAAAAAAGATTGGACTCCATCTGCTTAATTTATCGTAGCTGACCATTGATTTATTATATCCTGGGAACGTTTCCCTGAATTTGCGTGAAAACATAATTTGTAAATCGGATTTAATCCCACAGTTAGCATTGGCAAATAAACGTTTATAAGATCCAGGAAATAAAATTTTTAGTAAGAATTTGAGTCCCCTCAATGCCGGCATAGAGGACTTGATAACTAGGGCACCAATTACATATTGAATAAATGTATTTGTTTTTTCACCAAACCTCTCCTGTTCCGGATCTATATAGTTTTGAATAAGATCATGACTAGTTCCACCCAAAGGATTTTTCACATTCCATGTATGTTTATCAGGGCTCAGCTCACCGGGTTTTCTTGTTACATTTAATCCTTTTAAATGTGTATCACATGAAATCCACCCGTCAGGTGGTGCCCCGGATTTTGCAAGATTATTGTTAAAATATGATGGGTTGGAAAAATCAGAATCTTTAAAAACCTTGCTTGTATTCATAAATTTTTGTATGAACAGCCATGGCGAATCTTTAAGATGTTTTTTAACTTCATAATAATGTTTGGCGTCTTTAATTGATAAAAATGCTATATTTGCTCTACTTTCTTTATCGTTATACCAGCGGGTTGATCCCTTAATAATATTTGCAATAAGCCAGGCATCTACTTTCCCATACTTTTTTAACGAGTTACGCATTGTTGTATTTACCTGATCATTCACCATATGCTTTGTATCTTGTCGGCGTTTCTTTTTAGTCTGATCGGCAGACTTTTTGTCATTTTTATTGGTACCTTTCATAGTTACAACTGTAAATTTATCAACTGAATAATCTCCCGTTTGCGTTGCATTTTCCCATGTTCCATCATGCTTATAGGTGATTCCATTGGCTTCAAACGAGTTTTCAGTATACGTCGGAATTATATTATCAACTTTTACAGGATGTGCAAAATTTACAGTATTACCAGTACTAGCTTTATATTTCTTTCCAAACTGTCTAGCCAATTCCATATTTGAATTCTTCTTAACCTTCTCGGAATCCTTCTTAACCTTCTCGGGCTCCTTCTTAACCTTCTCGGGCTCCTTCTTAACTGTAATCGGTTCTATTTCGACGTCATCATCGGCGAGCTCTTCATCTGGTCCTTCCTGTTCTTGCAACAGCTGTTGTATTTTAACTCTAATTATTTGTTCTAGGATCAAGTTATTTAGTTTATTTATTTGTTTCATGTTTTAATAATTATTAATATAGTTAATATTTTTTTATAATATCGTCAAGCTCTTGTTCTTGATCCTGTTTTTCTTTTTCTGCTGCTCTATTTTCAATCCAACGTGATATCTCATCAAATGATTTAAGAATTACGCTAGTATTAAATGCTAATTTTAATGCGTTTGCTAGCCATTCTATACTAGTAACCCGTAAAACAAGCATATATATGTCGTTGCCTGGGGTAGTTACTAGTTCACGAACAACTATTGCTATTATTTTTACGAGTCGGGCTACACCGACTGCAGTACGTTTGATTAGATTTGCTCCGGCTTGTATTATAAATTTTAAGATTGCAATTGGCTTTAGTAATAGATTATTTACTGATTCTGCAAATCCTTTTATTTTTTCTCCTACCATTTTAATTAGATTTTTTGCTGCAGGATATTTACTACCCCACTTTTCAAGTAATTTATAAATTACAGTAGTTATTTTAGATAACCCTGCACCACATAATGTTAATAAACTATTTAATAGTTTTTGAACACCAGGCCCACATATACGAATACATGATTGAATAAATGATTTAGATATAACAAAAGTTTTTGTGGCTATTATACCAAGTAATTTACCTAATCCTTTAAATGCAACGCCTGCTGCAGCACTTCCAGCAGCAAATCCGAGTAAATCAAAAATAATATCATCCCATATTGTACTTACAGTTTCTGTGGCTGTTGCTAATCGATACACATCATCTACAAGCAATATTCCAAACATTGCCCTAGGTAAAATGTTTACATACGGTATTACAGAAGCAGCTGCAGAGACTACAATTCCAGCTGGCGAATAAGCTGCGTCTCGAATACCATCTGACGCAAAATCCGCACCATTAATAAAGGTATCCCACGTGTTATGCGTTTTGAACCATTCATTTCCTAAATTTAATGGTACCCGGGCATGATGTGCTTTATATTGCCATTGTGAATCCATGACTATATGTAACACATCTTTTTCAATATTAGTGCCCCGTCCTAAATACTTTTGTGCTAAAGACGCCGGATCTGTAATTTTTAAAAATTCATCTTGCGTAATATATTTTTTACATGTTGCTATTGAAATGCCTATTCTATCTAAATAAACTGCCATTAATAGCCTATCACTTATTTTAGTAAACGTCCTAATATATCCAACTATAGATTGCCCGCCAGCTATACCTTTAAAAAAGTTTTCAACGTTCTTGTATTGTGATTGCGTTTTAATTGATTTTATTGCTTGTATTGTGCCTTTTTCGTCGTCGTAAATATATCCTTTTGAGTTGTATATTTTTTTTGCAATTTTTTGATCGGTTAGTTGAGAAGTAGGAGTAGCGGCCACTTGTTTAAACACTGCATTACGTCCGCCAAGTTGTTCTAATAATACTTGATCAATATATTGATCTAATAGATTCATTATATCCTTTAAGGTTTTATATAAATATAAGTAAAAAAAAAAGATTACGTGACACGTATTTTTGTATTTTTGGCAAGCGGCTGCTTTGCGGTAGCAGCAGTAAATTTTGGATTTAATGGTAGCAGTTGATCAATCGATTTTTTATATGCACTTGCAACGGTTGCTAGTGATGATCCTGCATTTTTAATAGTATGGTAAAATTTTGTAGCCGCACCTACGGCAGCTTTAGTACCTAGTTTATCTGCCGTAGATGCTGTCTTTTTTCCTAATCCCTTTGCAAAATCATCTACAGAATTCAAATAACTATGTCCTTTTCCTAAATTTTGTGTTGCGCCGCCTTTTACATATGCTGCAATTCCTTTTCCCCATGTAGCAAACATGTTTTTTACCCAAGCAATTCCTTTATTCAATGGAGCAAATACCGTTTTAAGACCTGGAATTTTTTTAATTAACCAAGCAATTGAACTAGTGATTTTACCGATAATTGTTCCTGCTCCCTGAACTATTTTAGAAATCCAACCACCAACAGATTTCCATATTGTTGGATTTTTCGTTAATGCTGGAATAAATGCGTCTATTTCTTTGATTGCATTAAATGCAGTTTTTAATGGCTTAAATACTACAGCAGCTGCACCTGATCCTAATACACCGATTGCCGACGTTATAATATTGTACCAATTCCAATTACCTTGCGCAATCCCAACAAATCCTACATCCCATGCTAAAAGTGCACCCCATGCAATTATATTGATAATATTGCCGCCTCCTGTTAAAGCTAATACAATTTGTATGGCAATTCCTGTGCCTGAATTTAAAAAGTTTCGAAATTCCTCCATCCAATCAGCCAATGTCATTTTTTTAATTTTTTCCCAATTTTTTTGAACTTCATATCCTAATTTTAAAATATTTACCCCGGGCACGAACCAAGCCAATTCTGATTGCATAACTTTGTTCCAAACACCTTTTGCAACATCAACGCCTTTTTTAACAACGGCTGTTGCAACGTTACCAACTGCATTTACTGCAGTTTTTGCTTTATCTAAAACGGCACCTGCTCCAGATTTAATACTATTCCAAACACCTTGTTCGGTTAATTGGTGTTTTGCATACATGTTAATGTTAATTAGATACGATTCGAATAAAAATGATTTTCTTAAAAAAGTAAAGTATGTAGCAAGCCTGTTAGATAAATTCATGGTTGATTCATTAAGCATTTTCGAAGCATAATTAGTTTTAAATTCATGAAAAACTACACGATTTGTTTTAAAAAATGTTTGCATATAATTGTTTTCTACAAACTTTAAAAATTGCAGTTTTGCATCAAATTCAACTAGTTGATTCAATTGTTTTAATATGCTAGATTCTTGTATTGATAACGATTTATCAATTATATTAATATAATTTACTATTAACTGTGAATTTGTGGTCATTGTATCCTTATTGGTTTCATATAAATATAACAAACTTAATTTTAATAAAATGGTTGGATATTAATAGTTAATATCTTAATATATAGTATAAACCAATTAAAAATTTATATCATGAAAAAGTTATTGTTTGTGTTTACAATTTTGTTTATCAATTTTGTATTTTTATTTATTATTTATCATGTGATAAACCCGCAATACATTCTATGGAATGATGCGTTCACTGTTTTAAAAACCCATGGTCCGATATGGTTTTGGAATTGCTTAATGCCCCGAGGAACTTTAAGTATTACTTTGTTTTGGGGAAGTTTATTTGGATCTATTATAATTAATAGGTTTGCATATAAAACATTGATCAATAAAAATATTGTTTATTAATTTATAGTAAAAATGGTATAGTTATTACGCTATACCATTTTTACTATATATACATTTTTACTATAAATTTATTAACGGCCTGGCATGTTTGGACCATCTCCCCAATTAGGTGCCCTGTACCAGTTTCCATCTTCGGCTTCTTCCGAATTATATTTACCCATAATATATTGCATCGGCTTAATCCACGGGTCATTCCATTGCGGACCTCCAAAAATTGTTCTGGTCCTAGTAGGATATGACCTGCCGACCTTCTGACCTGTTTGTACAGCAATACCATTATATGAAATAAAAGTAGCTACATTATTGTAATTTCTTCCATATTTTGCTTTAAGGACTGCAGATTTCTTTACCAATTGAAGTAAATTAGCATAAACTTGCGCGCCATTTTCTTTTCCTGCAATTGTGTCTATACTTCGAACTGCTGCAAGTACTCTATCTTCATCGTCAGCCATGCCTAACATTTTGCCGCCTAAGCCTTTATCTATTTCACTGTACACCTTTTGAGCATAGCCGTAAAATCTTTTATCGGGCTTAACTGGCGTTTGTTCTGCCAAATTCTGACGAACAGCATTTTGTAATCCATATTCATTGATTGTTTGCATAATGCTTTCAAACACTAATTTGCGAGTTGCTGATTCAGTCAAATTTTTGGTTCCGAATCTAAGCATGTTTTCTGATAATAGGTTTTTCATATTTATTTTTCTATATTAATTATTTATCAATAAATATAAGCAAAAAAAAAAACTAATAAAATGGTTGGATATTAATAGTTAATATCTTATTATATAATATAATTAACCAATTAAAAATTAAGACCATGAAAAAATTAGCATTATTATTTGTAGCAACCGTTATTGCAAACGTAGCAACATCTCAAGTATCATATGTAATGTTACAAGAAGTACAAAATGTGATATTAGATAGATACGGCATCGATTATACAGGAGCACATGTTCGTTATATGGTTGAAACAGGCGAAGTATACAACTTAAAAGATTCTGCCACTAAAGATTCAATGTTTGCCGCATACAATCGTTTTACGAAATGGAATAAAGGGTATTTTAAATCAATTCCAGATACAGTGTATTTTTCAGACGGAGAAGAATATATGTCAGATAAACAAGCAGATGATTTTCTTATTGGGGTATTTAATAATTCTAGAAAAATTCTAGGCATGTTTAATTTACATGTAAATGATTTCGAAAATAATATACAAACAATTGAAATCTTAGAATTATATAATACAGGTATGCCTAATTATATTGATCATGTTATTATGCTTAAGGATTTTAATTCTAGATGGACAATATTAAATATTGATGATTATGACATTGATAGTGATTGTCCAGCATGCCCTATAGAATAGTAAAATAGGGGCAGTACTGCCCCGTTTTTACATTAATATATTTTTATTTATACTCCGTAAAATGCTTTAGCATTTCCTGTTAATAACGGTTTAATTGCCGACGTTGACGCCTTAAAGGCTGCTATTCCTGTCTCAAACGCTGCTTTCTTCGGATGTGCAGCTAACATGGCTGTTAATTCAGCTACTGGATATTGATTGCATGCTGTATTTAATGCTCCGGCAATTGCAGCTACACCTGCCGGAAGTGGTAATTGTGCAGTTTCAAAATTAAGTATACTCCATGCACCAGCTATTGGAAATTCTAAAAATCCGCCTTCATTTAATGTAAAATTCGATGGCACCGGTAGTGTACCTACGCCACCAATTCCTTTTCCGTGTAATCCACCAACTTTACCTCGTACTATTGCACCTGTACCAAGTTGATCTGTAGTCTCTGCGTTAGACTGAACTTTTAAATAATATTGACCCATTCGTATGCCTGGTAACTTGGTTCCTTTTGCAATCTGTGCTTTTAAATTCTTTAAAGCGGCTGCGGCATTAGCATCTGCCATTAATTCAATTACGGCTTCTGTTAAACGTTGTTTGTCTGATTCAGATAAATTCTTGGTACCAAATCGGCACATGTTTTCTGCTAATATGTTTTTCATTCGTATTTCTTTTAGTTTCTTTTATATAAATATAAGCAAAAAAATAATAAAATGGTTGGATATTAATAGTTAATATCTTATTATATAGTATAAACCAATTAAAAATTTATATCATGAAAAAGTTAGCATTTATTTTAGCATTAGGATTCATTAGCAATTCTTTTAGTCAAAAAGAATCATATATTAGTAGTAGTATCACTAAAGAATTAAATGAATCTAGATCACAATTAAATAAAAATATATTTAAAAATCATGACGATTTAAAAATTGCTACCGACTTTTGGACTAGTCAGTACATTTTAGGTAATAACATTGATATTGACTCTATATCTAAAAAATTCAAAATTAATATTATAAGTGTAGAAATATATCCGGTTAGATATTTAGGTGAAGTAGTATGGAAAGAACAACTTCAATATATTATCGATGCAGAAACTGATAAAAATTTACGTTTAAATGACTCATATTTTTATCGTTGTATTACAGTTAAGAAAAACAAATTCGATGAATATATAACAATTGTAGCATACGGAACAAAAATGGCGATATGTCACAGGCCAGCTTATTCAGAAAATTAAAAACATAAAAATGGGATAGTTATTAAGCTATCCCATTTGTACTTATTTATAATTAAATTCTATTTTTGGAGTAGCCACTCTTTCTTATCCGGATAACCAGTATTTTCAGGTCTTAATTCTTTGAAAGTAATGTTATCAATATACTCGGTAATGTCAGTTCCGACCTCCGGTTGTGGATCTATATCTTTTGTAAAAAAATTTGGTTTCGCTTTTTGGAAATATTTGGTCTCCCTAGGCCAAAATTCCTCCTTCAACTTTCCTAACCGTACTTCTTGGTAAAGTACCTCTTTTTTCCTTAAAGGGCCTAGTGTTTCATCTAATGCACTTGCTATTTTTTCTTGTATCTGTGCAATGGTCGGCGGCCCTAAAGGTTTGGAGTTTGTACCTGAAACACAGTCAACTGTAACAGTAAATACAGTTCCTTGTAATGGTGAAAAAACAACTATTTTAAGTTTATCTGCAAATGGTTTTTTAATAAATGTCGGAAAGATTCCTACTCCATTTTGATCCACACCTGGTTTAATTGTAGTACTATTTAATTGTATAGTGCCACCTAGTTGTTTTATTTTTGTATTAATTGTTTTCATTAAATCTGGTATGGCGTCTAGTTCATCGGCATAATTAGAATTGCCTAGAAATCCAGATAAATATTCTTTTTCACCTTCCATTTTAATCCAAAAACAATCCGGTACCGTTTGGGGATCAAAAGTTAAATTAATTTTATCGCCAACAGTAAATGATGCTAATGAGTCAAATTCATATCCTACATAACTTTTATCCTTAGTGCCTTGACCGCCTTTAAAATTTTGTTTCTTGGATAGACACGAAAGCGTTTGTCCTGGGGGCTGAGTTCCTGTTTGTGTAATATTTGCCGTAATATCAGTAGTTTTGCCAACTGCTGACGTTTTTATAAATTTAAAGTTATTAGTTATTAGTTCATCAGTCATCAATGGTATATGATGTTTTATACACTCACGTATTAAAGTTTCTAATGTCGCTAATCTTGCTTTTGCTAATTTTGTATTATCCGTAATGCCGTCTTTATATATTTGTGAATTGGGATTTATTGGTGATGTAGTTGCTGATGCATTTAACGTAATTGTTGTTTGTATATTACTTAATTTTGCAACTCTAATATTCTTACATATTATTGTTAAATCTGTATATAACTTGGCAATATTTGGATCGCCAACTTGTTCCAATTTATATTGACCTAGTGGAAATGTAAATGTAAATATTACTGGATCAATAGCACCTTCTAATATTCTTTTTTTTACATACTGTATATCAGCTTCAGTTAAATTTTTTGCTCCAAAGCGTAACATATTTTCCGCTATTAATTTTTCTAAATTCATATTTTATATTTCTTTAAGGATTCTTTTATATAAATATAAGCAAAAAAAAAAATAATAAAACATTTGATTCTCCAAGTAAATTTCATATTATATATAAAAATACTATGATTAGAATCGGATATGCATGCATTAACATGGAGCTTGGACAGCAAGGCATCCGTACGGGTCGC
>SXGQ01055073.1_pt1 | contig 18187 bp, 14 predicted proteins | sample 3178371 | NCBI WGS metagenome assembly SXGQ01 (sample SAMN11356859, study PRJNA531348) | freshwater metagenome | isolation source: freshwater sample F1-20 | place: China: Fuxian Lake, Yuxi | collected 2017-12-25 | reverse complement strand
CCGCCGTTCGGCTCCGGCAACGATGCCAGCGCTTGCCACGGTTGCTCACCGGCTCCGAGGTAGGCCGACAAAAAAGGGAGAGCGAGCCCGGCGGCCCATTGAGAAAAGCGAGTTGATTTCATAAGAGATAACGCGAGCGGGATTAAAAAAATCAGCGAGCGGTCCAACCCCCATCAATGGGAATTGCCGCCCCGGTAATGGAACGAGCCGACTCACCGCACAGAAAAACCGCCAGGGCGGCGACTTCTTCCACTTCGACAAAACGCCGCGTGGGCTGAGCCGCTAAAATGACCTCACGAATCACCCGGTCGCGCGATAAACCGTGCACCTTGGCTTGACTCTCGATCTGGCCCTCGACGAGCGGGGTGCGCACGTAACCTGGGCAAATCGCATTACAGGTGATAGCGGTCTCCGCTAACTCGAGCGCCACACTCTTAGTGAGGCCGATCTGCCCATGTTTCGCGGCGACATAAGCACTCTTGAAGGGCGAAGCGATCAAACCATGCGCTGAGACCAAATTAATGATGCGGCCCCAACCGCGGCGTTTCATGCCTGGCACCGCGGCACGAATCGCATGAAAACTTGAATTCAACACGATATCCTGAATGGCAGTCCAGCGCTCCGGCGGAAAATCTTCGACGGGCGCAACAAACTGAATCCCCGCATTGTTGACCAAAATATCTAAAGCCCCAAAAGCTTGCTCGGTGTCCGCCAGCAAGCGCGCCACCTCGGCCGCTTTACTGACATCGGCATCATGGTAACGCACGGTCACCCCAAACTCAGCGGCTAAAGCTTGGCGCAAGCTTCCCAACGCCACCGGATCGCCGAGACCATGCAACATGAGATGAACGCCTTCCCGGGCCAGCGCTCGAGCGATGCCCAGACCAATGCCGCTGGTCGATCCGGTAACCAGGGCAATTTTATTTTTTAGCATAAAATTTAACGACCGATTAATAAAAAATAATTAACTGATCGGCTCCGTGCGTTCCGCGCGGGGATATTTTTTAGCATAGATCGCCACGGTTGCGGCGACGGGCGTAATCACGCGATCGCCTTGGACCATGGCATCGAGGGCCTCAGGGATCGTCCGATAAATTTCCGCCGCCACCGCGGCAAATGCCGCCGCCCCGAGGCAAGCGCGCTCATGGCAGCGCGGGGCAATCATCGTGACGTTGAGCAGATCGGCGTTGATTTGCAGCCAGCTCGTGCTGCGGGCGCCGCCCCCCGTCGCAATCACGCGCCGGATCGTGGAAGCCGCCTGCACTTGGTGCAGCAGGTCGCGCTGCGTCGCACTGATCCGTTCCATCATAGTGCGAATGGCCACCGCGTGCTTCCAGTCAGGATGGTCACTCGTCTTGGCGGCCGCGGCCCCCTCTGGCGGGACGGTCCCAGCGAGTGCAACCAACTGCGCGACGTCCAAATGCGGGGCAAATTTTCGCTGATAATCCTCTAACTGTGTGGCCCCCGCAGGATCAAAAGCTAGCCGGTAAAATCGCTGATCCACGTGCGGTCCATGATAGCAATTCATCACGGGCTTGACGGCATCGACGAGAATCAAAGCGGCGAGCACGGTCCCCGTTGAAATACTGGCCTCTGCCAATCGCGCGATCCCCGAGCCAATCGCCGCCATGTGATGATCAATGGCCCCGACGGCAAAAGGCACGCCGGCCGGTAAGCCTAAAAACTCCTGCGCCCGCGGCGTAGTCCGACCCACCACCGTACCCGGACGCAGGGGCTGCGATAAAAAGGCGCGCGGTACCCCAAAAAACTTCAAGGCCTCGGGCCACCACCCATTCTGCAGATTAGAATATAATCCCGTAAAAGCGGCGGTGCTCGCATCGCCCACCGTGGCACCGGTCAGCATAAAAGTGAAATAATCAGACAAAGTCATGACCCGCGCAACTTGCGCCCAGAGCGCGGGCTCATGCTGCTGAAACCAACGATATTTTACGGAGGAAAACCCTGGGGCCAGACCCTTGAAGCCAGTGGCTTGCTGAAACGCCGGTGATAATCCAAAAGCCTCGATCGCTGGTTCTAATGGCTGCGGGCGGACATCGGTCCAAACGACCAAAGGCGTCAACGGTTGATCATGGCGATCGAGCAACAGCAGCGTGTTCGCCTGCGAAGAATAGGATACGCCGACAATGTCGCTCGCCGTCGCCTGCGCTTCCGCGAGTGCCGCGGTGAGCCCCTCCCCCAGGATCCGCCAAAAATTCGCGACGGGGAGTTCGCTCCAGCCAGGGTGCGGTGACGCTTTGTGCACCGCGACGCGACCGAGTCCTTTTTGTGCGCCTTGAGCGTCGAAGAGCCCTACCTTGAAGTAAGATGTACCAAAATCGATGCCGAGGAGCAGAGCCATGTGGGCCGTGGTCTAGCTTTTTTCACCCAGCAAGGCGAGCGTCGCTTTGACGAAGCGATCACCATTTTCCGCGCCAAAGAGTGCATTGGTCGCTTCGTAGCCACCCAACGCGGCCGCGGCAGGCGTCACGATATAACCCTGCAGTTCGCCGTTCGCCATCGTGACAACAAATGTTTTCGGCCAAAGCGCTTTAATCTCGAGCGCGTATTCGACGAAAAATTCTCCCGGCCAGAATACAAAATTCCATTCACCCAATTGGATGATTTGAATTTCTGCGGGGTTAGATCGCGCCGCCGCGACCTCGAGCCGACCGTCGACCTTAGCGCGGGCTAAAGATACCGCCTCTTCCGCGCCGAACCAGTCACACTCGGCCGTGCGCACCGCGGTGCGTGGCGCCCCAGCCGCGCGCATACCATCGAACCTAGCCTTCACTTCCTGCGCCCGCAGCTCGGCCGCCGCTACGGTGGGCAGCGCCCGCAACTGCAGGGCGACGAGCGTACTGCGCACCTTTAAGGGCAACGCTTGCGAATAGGTAATGCTGGGGATGACTCGCGCGATGGCGGCGCCGAGAATTTCACCCAAACGCTGCGCTTCTTTAAAAGTATTCTCGCGCGTGACGTGACGTGGGCTTTGGTTACCCGAGGCGCCATTATGATAGAGAATGGTCGCGTGCTTCGGCACCAAGCCCTGCGTTCGCAGATATTCTCGGGTGAAATAAGGGAAATCGCCGCTGATTAACGTGGAATCCTCATGCAAGACGGTGGGGTGCATCGCATACGAGACCATGCAGGCCAACGGTCGGTGATCGCTGGCCGTCCGGACCATCAGCACCGGGACGTCTGGATCCGCCGGACCAGCGGGATCATGTCGATTGGTGCCGACGCCCTCCGCTCGGGCCACCGCCAAACCCGCTTCGGCGGGCACAGCCAAACGGACCGCCGCACAAGCCGCTTCCACCATGCTGTCCGCAACTGATTTGACGTAGTTGAGATCAGTCTTCGGCACCACGGGATCGGCGCTATTGCTTAAGTAGTCGAGCATGACCGGGCCCGAGTGAGTGTGCGTCGCAGTGATCGCGATGGCGCCCATCGGCACGCCCGTTTTAATGCTGACGCGGCGACGTACCTCTTGGGCGAGCTGCCGGCCGACAAAGATCAGATCGTTGGAGATAAAAATTGCCTTCTCGTCGTGGTGGCGCAGGAAAAGCGCGGAGGTCTCGAGCTGATCGTGAATGCCCGTGCTTGCGCGGGGGACATGCGGATAGCCAAATAAGAAGACACTCGCAGGGGGCGTTACCACCGAGGTGGCAGCGCCGGCCCAGAAAGTTGTGGTCACAGCAGAAGGGGGCGTTGGCATAAATTGAGCCTAAATCCTGCTAAATACCCCTAACGTGTAAATGTTATAATATGTTCGTTTAGCTATTTATTTGACTTTTATGAACATTCGCCGACAAATCACTGTGTTGAAAAATCTGCCCTCCGCTGCTCGCCAGACTCAGATTCGCGAACGTTTCGCCGAGCGACCGGGGGTGTCTGTTTCTGGTTTAGCCCTGGAATTCGATGTGAGTGCTATGACCATCCGCCGCGATCTGGCCGTGCTCGAAGATCAAGCCCACATCCAGCGCACCCACGGCGGGGCCGTGCTTACGCAGCGGATGATGCTGGAATTTGATTATCGCGGACGGCGCGAAAATAATGGGGCGGCAAAAAAAGCGATCGCCCGGGAAGCGCGCAAATTGGTCCAATCAGGCCAACGACTCATCTTAGACACTGGCACGACCACCCTCGAACTGGCCGTGCTGCTCAAGGATGCCCTCAACATCACCGTCATCACCCCCAGCCTCGCGGTGGCCTCAGAGTTGCAACATGCGCCGGGGGTGGAGGTCATTCTCCTCGGTGGTGTTATCCGTCGGGGCAGCCCTGATTTAACTGGCCCGGCGACCGAGCACTGTCTCGAGCTTTTTGCCGCGGATCTCGCCTTTCAGGGCGCGGACGGCATCGGCTTGGATGGCGCGATCTACAATTCGGATCTCCGCTTAGCGCGGGTCGACAAAATCATGCGGCGAGTCGCGACCCAATCGTGTGTTCTCGCCGACCACAGCAAGATCGGCCAAACCGCCCTCGCCCGCAACGGTACGCTGGCCGATGTCGATTTTTTTATCACGAATACCGCCGCTCCTGCGGCAATTTTGAAACGCTTTGCTCGCCTCGGACCAAAAATAATTACCGTTAAACCTTAATTTATCATCATGAAAAATAACACCACGCCTGAATCTTTCTCCACCCTCAACTGGGGCCGCGTTGATCTTAAGCGCGTCCCGCATATGCCCGTGCCCGCCCCGGGACCGCTCTCCAAGCACTGGCATGATCGCTGCACGAAGCACTTCAAGGGACTGAGCGGCCAAGTAAAATTATTTCCCGTATCTTTTGAATCGGGCGCCGGCTGCGTGCTGCGCGATGTCGATGGCAACGAATACATCGATTTCTCCTCGGGCATCTACGTGACGACCCTCGGTCACTGTCATCCCAAGATCAGCGAAGGCGTCGCCAAAGCCGCCTCGCAACTGATGAATGCCCACGACTTCACGACCCCGATTAAGACGGAGCTCATGGAGAAGCTGGCTTCGATTTTACCCGGCGACCTCAATGGCTTTCAGCTCTACGACTCCGGCACCACGGCCGTTGAAGCGGGTATTCGCGTGCTTCGCGCGGCGACGGGCAAGCACGAGACGATTAGTTGCTTCAACGATTACCACGGCAAAACCTACGGGGCGGTCTCGCTGGGCCAGATCCGCTCTCATGTTTACGGTGCCACCCGCGCTCCTGGCGCCCACATGGTCCCGCGGCCGGACCTTTACCGCCACGTCTGGTCCAAGGCGGACGGATCCATCTACACCGATAAATACATCGAATTTTACGGCCAGTATCTGGACAAGGCCACGATCGGGGCGGTCGCTGGGTTCGTCCTCGAGCCCATTCAAGGCTGGGGTGGCTCGGTGATGCCGCCGGATGATTTCTTCCCGAAACTTCGTAAGTTCTGCGATGCGCGCAAGATTCTCCTCATGGCAGATGAAGTTCTCACGAGCTGGGGCCGAACGGGCAAGTGGCTCGCCATGGAACACTGGGGCGTCGTGCCCGATATCGTCACTTTGGGCAAAGGCTTCGGCAACGGCTTCCCGGTAACCTGCGTCGCCGTGCGCGAACAATACAAGGAATGCTTCGAGAGCATTTCTGCTTCCAGCAGCTACGGCGGCAACCCCATGGCGTGCGCCGCGGCGCTCATCTCGACCAAAGTCATCGAAGAGGAAAAATTGCTCGAGCATGCTACCCATCTGGGCGAAGTCGCCCTCAAGCGGATGGAACGGATGAAGCAGCAGCATAAAATCATCGGTGATGTGCGCGCCAAAGGCTGCCTCATGGGCATCGAGCTCGTCAAAGATCGCACCACCAAGGAGCCCTTCGACCAAGCCGGTACGCTCGTTTACCAAAAAGCCTTCCGCAAGGGTCTCGCCTGGATTCCCGCTGGCCATATTCTACGGATGAGCCCACCGATCGTTATGGATGAAGCCACCTTGCTCAAAGGCATGGATCTCATCGACGAAGCGATCGGCGAAACTGCGCAAGAACTTGGTTATAAATAAAACTGAGCAGCATTTATTATATTTCACATGAATTCTTTCCGCCTCAATCGTCTCTTTCATCCCGTATCGCGCCGCTGCTTCGACGTAGCGATCGATCATGGATTTTTTAATGAATTTGGTTTTCTCACCGGCATCGAAGATATTGGCGCCGCGGTGCGCACCGTGGTCCAAGCTAATCCTGATGCGATCCAACTAACCGTCGGCCAAGCGCACCACCTGCAATCCCTCCCGGGGCGACTGAAGCCTTCCTTGGTCCTCCGACTCGATGTGGCTAATGTCTATGGCAAAAAATTACCGCGCCGCCTTTACAGTCAAATGATCGCCGATCCCGTTGAGCAGGCTCTGCGCCTCGATGCGGCCTGTATGTGCGTTAATCTTTTCCAAATCCCCGGCGAACCGGAGGTAGGCGAGCAATGCGTAGAAAATATTCTCCGCCTAAAACCCGCCTGCGAACGCTACGGTATGCCGATGATGGTGGAGCCACTCGTCTTCCAAGCCAATGAGAAGGCCGGCGGTTACATGGTGGATGGCGATGAGAAGAAAATCATTCCGCTTGTGCGCCAGGCCGCTGAACTCGGGGCCGATATCATCAAGGCGGATCCCACGGATAACGTGCAACTCTATCACCAAGTGATCGCGGCCGCCGGCAGCGTGCCGGTACTCGTTCGCGGTGGTGGTAAAGTCGGTGACCGCGAAATTCTACAGCGCACGCACGATCTGCTGGCGCAAGGGGCTTCCGGGATTGTCTACGGTCGCAACATTATCCAGCATGCCAATCCTGTAGCGATCACGCAGGCCCTGATGGGCATCGTCCATCAAGGTCTGAGCGTCGATCAGGCGTTCAAAATCGTCAGCCCCAATTAATTGAGCGCTCTCTAACCGCGCTCCTCCCCTAAGAAAATCCCCATGAAAAAAAATTCCGGCCAGTTCACCTTCGCCCCAGCGAGCTTCATTCCTTTTCGCGATACCCGGGCCATTGCCCGCGCGCGAAAAATTAAACGCGAAGATATCACGAAGCACGCCAATCCTGATTTCCGCATTACGGTGTTCCCTGATGCTGAAATGGAATTCCTCTGGATTTCCGATATGTATTTCCGGATCAAAACGGCGATGGAAGCGGATAAGCAATTCGTTGCTATTATGCCCAACCCCTGGCCGGGGTACGCGAAACTCGCCGCCATGCTCAATCGCGGCCGCGTCAATTGCCGCAAGCTGCATACGTTCAACATGGACGAATATGCGGATGAACAAGGCCGCATTGCGCCTGAATCTTGGGAATTTGGTTTTGGCCATTGCTTCAAGAAATTCTTTTTGGCCAATCTCGACCCCAAGCTGCGCCCCGCGGAAAAACAGGTGCGCGTCTTTACGGATAAAAACGTGAAGGACTACGGCAAGATGCTCGCTGATCTGGGCGGCGCTGATATTTGCTACAGCGGTCCCGGTTGGACCGGCCATCTCGCTTTCATTGAACCGGACGCGCCAGAATTTGCCGGCTCGCTTGAGGAATGGAAAAAAATGGGCCCCCGCGTCTGCACGCTCAGTCCTTTTACCATCGCTCAAAATTCCCTCCATGGCTGCTTCGGCATGAGCGGTGATCTCTGCGCCGTCCCACCTAAAGCCGCCACAATTGGGCCGGCCGAAGTGATCGGTTCTAAGCACCGCATCGATATGCACGCCATCACGGTTGATGGTTCCTTCGCCTCCTGGCAGCGCCTCACCACGCGGCTCGTCTTGCACGGACCGGTCACCCCGCGCGTCCCGGAGTCGATTCTGCAAACCCTCCGCACCGATGTATGGGTGTCCGAGACGGCCGCGGCGAACATTGAGACTTGCTGGGATAAGGGCTACTAAAATTTAATTCGCTAGACGCCCGCCCCATTCCACCAGGAATACCCCTACTGGGGCAGGTCACCATTAGGATCGCTGCCGCCGAGGGTCGGTCTAATTTTTATCATGACAATTGCCACAAAATTACCCCCCCGCGCTTGGCTCATCGTCGGCCTCCTCTGGCTAATCGGCTGCCTGAATTACCTCGATCGTATTATGATCACGACCATGCGCGGCTCGATCGTTGAGGCTATCCCGATGACCGAGGCAAAGTTCGGGCTTCTCACGGCTGCTTTCCTGTGGACTTATGGTCTCCTCAGCCCGTTCGCAGGGTTTCTGGCCGATCGTTACAGCCGCTCACGGGTAATTGTTATTAGCCTCTTTTGCTGGTCCGTGGTGACCTGGCTGACCGGAAAGGCCTCCACCTTTGAAGAGCTTTTGATGACGCGTATCCTTATGGGAATAACGGAGGCTTGCTATATCCCTGCGGCCTTGGCGCTCATCACGGATTATCATCGTGGTGACACCCGCTCTAAGGCGGAAGGATTACACATGAGCGGCATCATGGTTGGGGCCGGTCTTGGCGGTCTCGGCGGATTGATTGCAGACCGATATGGCTGGGAACATTCCTTTACCATCTTTGGCCTAGTTGGTATCGGATACAGTCTGGTTGTAGCCCTGTTGCTGCGCGATGCGCCGCGGGAACGCTCTCGGGACGACATCCAAACGGCCGAGGGGGCCCTGCCCAAAATCAGCCTGTGGCCGGCGTTTGTCAGCCTCTTTAGGCACCGCTCGTTCATCCTCGCCCTCGGTTACTGGGGTCTGCTTGGCCTAGCCGGCTGGGCTATAATGGGGTGGATGCCGACCTATCTAAACGAACATTTCAAGCTCTCTCAGGGTGTCGCTGGCCTCTCCTCCACCGGTTATCTGCAGGCCGCCGCACTGTGCGGAGTAATCGTCGGGGGGGCTTGGGCCGACCGCTGGTTTCGCACTAATTCTAACGGACGTATTTATGTTCCCTTGATCGGCCTCTGTTGCGCGGCACCTGGGGTTCTGCTCGCGAGCAACTCCAACCTCTTGCCCGTGGCGATCCTTGGACTGGTGATCTATGGCTTTGCCCGCGCATTCACCGATAGTAACATGATGCCGATCCTCTGCCAGGTGACTGATCCACGCTACCGCGCCACTGGCTACGGGGTGCTCAATCTGTGCGGAACGATGGTCGGCGGGGTCACAATTTATTTCGGTGGGGCCCTCAGGGATGCACAGATAGATGTAAGCCTGATCTTCGGATTTGCCGCCGTGAGCCTGCTGGGCAGCGCCGCGCTACTTTGGGGAATAAAAAAGCAGGCGGCCTCCCATGATAGCCGCTCTCGCAAAAATATTGGCCCCGGCGGTCGTGCCGAGAACTGATCGCGGCGAATGCGCTGAGCCCATCCTTTCGTCGACCGGTTCAGGCAATCGTTAATCCCGGGCTAACGCTCTGTCCCGAGCACTTTACTCACTCTCAGCCTCCACCCTGTCTCACATAAAAATACGCTGATTCTCCGCTAAATAAGCTAATTTTGTTTGTATACAGATGGTTAATAATTAATCGTGCACTTGTATTATGAGCCGAGCGCTTTAATCACCCTCATTCTTCACCCTGTTTTGCATGAAAAGCGCGCAGATTCTCCGCCAAAAAATCGCGGCGGGGCAGCCGACCCTTGGGGTCTTGATCATTCACCACCTCTGGCTTGATCTCATCGAGATTCTGATGAAGGCGGGGCTGGATTACGCGATCATTGATAACGAGCACCACCACCCCGGTGATAATCGCGTCTCGGAGGCACTTGCCCTGGGGCGATTATTAGATTTCCCCATTTTATTACGTCCCCCCGAGCCAACTTATAATGCGGTGCGGCTCGCGATGGATCGCGGGCCCTGTGGTTTATTTTTGCCAACGGTGCGCGATACGCAGGCCCTGGATGAGGTGCGCGATGCCATTTATCTTCCACCCCGTGGTCGCCGCCGTCCCGGTGGTCCGGGGGTTCGTTGGGTCAGCAATTTTAACGCCTCCACATGGAAAGAGGAAGTGGAGGATGATCTGATTCTCATTCCACAAATTGAAGACCGCGAGGGGTTAGCTAACGCCGAGGCGATTGCCCGCCATGAGATCGTCACGACGATGGGCGTGGGGCCCTACGATTTATCCGCCTCACTTGGCGTGTGCTGGGAGCCCGACTCGCCCATCCTCCTCGCTGCGATTGATCGGCTTAAAGTCGCCGGCGAACAGGCCGGCAAGAAAATGATGATGGTGGGCGATCCCGCCACGTGGATCCCGCGCGGCTATCCTTTTATTTGCATTGGCGAGCCCAGCGGCATGCTCGAGGGCGTCCTCACGCAACGCGTAAACGAAATTCGCACGCAAAACAAAACTCCCGCCCAACCCAAAGCTACTCCCGTGTAACTCCCCCCTCGTCGACTCACCGGCTAACCCTCAGCCAACCGCCATCTTTTCCCCCGCTTTTCTTCCCGTTCGCTGCCTCAACCCCTCATGACGACTACCCCAGAGCTCCTTCCATCCCGCGCATGGTTAATGGTGGGTTTATTATGGATGGTCGGCTGTTTGAATTACCTCGATCGCTTAATTTTGATTACGATGCGCACCTCGATCAAGGAGGCGATCCCGATGACCGACGCGCAATTTGGACTGCTCACGACAGTTTTCTTGGTGAGCTATGGGCTGTTGAGTCCGATCGGCGGTTTTCTAGCTGACCAATTTAACCGGAGCCGGATCATTATTTTTTCCCTCTTCGCCTGGTCAGCGGTCACGTGGCTGACCGCCCACGCAACCTCGCTTAACGAACTGTTGTTCTATCGCGCCCTGATGGGGATCAGCGAAGCCTGTTACTTTCCCGCTGCTGGTGCGCTGCTCATGGATTATCATCGCCACCACACCCGCTCACTCGCGAATGGCATTCACCTCAGCGGCGTCATGGTCGGCTCAGGTTTAGGCGGCCTCGGCGGCTGGATCGCCGATAAACAGGATTGGACCTTTGTTTTTAAATTCTTTGGCGGGATCGGGATTATTTATGCGTTAGTGTTGATTTTCTTTCTGCGCGACCGACCAGCGACGCCCGTTCAGCCCGGCACAATCACCACGCCCCCGCCTCCCGTGCGCTTAGGGGAAGCCCTCATTAGCTTGTTCAGCTGCCGCGGATTCGTGCTCGCCCTCCTCTTTTGGGGCATGCTGGGCCTCGCCAGCCACGCCTTCATTGGTTGGATGCCCACCTATCTCCAAGAACAATTCCACATGACCCAAGGCCGCGCCGGCCTAACGGCGCTCGGCTATGTTTATTCAGCTAGCCTGATTGGGATGGTGGTCAGCGGTGCTTGGGCCGATCGTTGGAGCAAGCTCCATTCCCGCGGGCGGATTTGGGTTGGCGTCATCGGCGTGCTCATGACCGTGCCGGCGGTTCTTTTAGCAGCTAATGCGCCGATACTTATTTTTGTGCTGATCGGTTTATTCATCTATGGCTTCTTCCGGACGTTCCCCGACTCTAATATGTTGCCCGTTTTGTGTCAGGTGGTTGAGCCGCGGTATCTCGCCACCGGCTTTGGCCTGCTCAACGCCTTCGCCGTGATGGTCGGTGGCGCCACCATCTATGTCGGCGGCGCCCTGCGTGATGCGAATGTCAGCATCACCACCGTATTCAATTTTGGCGCCGGCGGCTTACTCGTTTGCGCAGTGATTCTGTGGAATATCAAACCACGCCTTAATCTCACGACTCCCCTCAAATGAAATATCTCGAAACGCTTACTTCCCGCGACCAGCAACTAGCCGCCAGCGCGGTGGCAGATTTTTTGCCGCAGGAGATCTACGATATCCACACGCACCCGTATCACGCGGATCATTTTGCCCCGAACGCTTGGCCCTTCTTAAGCGATAAAAAAGTTCTCGGGTGCGTGGAACATCGCGCCGCGCTGCAGCGTTATATGCCCGCCAAGAAAATCCATGGGCTTTATTTCGGCTTGCCGCACAAAACGGCAGATCGCGGCGCCATGAACACTTGGGTAGCGGGGGAAGTACGCGCCCAAGGCACGCCCCTCAGCCGCGCCTTGATGGTGGTTTCACCCAGCGACAATCAATCGGCCGTCGCGACGGCTTTACGCAGCGGACAATTTTGTGGGATTAAAGTTTACCACTGCTACTCGCAACGGCCCGACACCATGAACGCGACCATCGAGGAATTCGCGCCGGAGTGGATGTGGGAGTTGCTGCATGAGACCCGCGGCGTCCTGCTGCTGCACATCGTGCGAGATGGCGCGATGGAAGACACGAGCAATCAAGCTTCCCTGCGCCGCCTCTGCCGCGCTTATCCTCAAGCTAAGTTAATTTTAGCCCACGTGGCGCGCAGCTTCAGCTACCGCAACGCCCGCAAAGGTCTTCACGCCATCGCGGATATCGACAATGCGGTCATCGACACCTCCGCCATCTGTGAATCCGAGGCCTTTCGCGCGGCTCTCAAGATTTTAGGGCCCCGCCGAGTGCTGTGGGGCTCCGATTTTGCGGTCAGTGAATTACGGGGACGCTGCGTCACGACCGGCGGCCTCTTTTTCTGGCTGCACCCCGAATTAATTCGCGCGGATTATAAAGCTCCGAGCAGTACCGACCTCACGCTGGTCGGGATCGAGTCGCTCCAAAGTTTGCGTGAAGCCTGTGAAGACACCGGCCTGACCCAGGGCGATATTAACGATATTTTCATGGGCAATGCTTTGCGGACGCTAGCGCCACACTTACCCGCTGAAGCGGTACCTGCCGCAAATACGGGCCTCATGCTCTGGCAACGCGCCCGCACGGTTATTTCCGGCGGCACGGGCTTACTCTCTAAACGCGCCGAAATGTTCGATGCTAAATCGTGGCCCGCTTATTTCTCCCGTTGCTCGGGCAGTGAAGTGTGGGATTTGCAAGATCGTCGTTACATCGATTTTGCCGGCGGCGTCGGCTCCATTTTACTGGGCTACGCTGATCCAGATGTGACCGCAGCGGTTCGCCGCCGGCTTACACTCGGCTCTTATTGCACGCTGGTTAATCCGCAGGAAGTCGAACTCGCCGAAACTTTAGTCGCGCTGCATCCGTGGGCCGGCAAAGTGCGCTATGCTCGCGGCGGCGGCGATGCGATGACTATGAGCGTGCGGATCGCCCGCGCCGCTACCGGACGGAGTGGCGTAGCCTTCTGTGGTTACCACGGCTGGCATGATTGGTATCTCGCGGCCAACCTCGGTGAGAGCGACGCGCTTAACGGTCACTTGCTGCCCGGTCTAGAACCCAAGGGCGTACCGCGTGAATTGAGAGGGACCTCGGTCCCCTTCCGCTACAATGATCTGGCCTCACTGGAGGCCGCGATTGCCAAGCTCGGCGATAATCTTGCCGCCGTGGTGATGGAACCCATGCGTTCCCAGTTACCCAAAGATGATTTTATCGCGAAGGTCGCCGCCCGCTGCCGCGCGGCCGGCGGTATCTTTGTGGTCGATGAAGTGACGAGCGGTCTCCGTTACGGGTTCCCCGGGGCCTTGAGCCGCTTGGGCATTGAGCCCGACTTAGCCGTCTATGCTAAGGCGATGAGTAATGGTTTTCCGTTTGGCGCAGTTGTCGGCCGCGACGCCATCATGCAGGCGGCGGACGGTAGTTTTATTTCGTCTAGCTACTGGACCGATGGCGTGGGTCCCGCCGCTGGACTCGCGGTGCTGAAAAAAGTAAAGAGCCTCGGCGTTTCTGAACTGGTGTGGCAACGCGGCGGCATGCTGCAAACCGGCCTCAAGACCATGGCGGCGCGGCATCCTGTCTGTAAATTGATCGTCGGGGGTATGCCCGCCACGCCGACGATGAGCTTCGACCTCGGCGCAGATGCGCCGCTGGCCCAGACACTGTATGTGCGCAAGATGCGCGAGCGCGGCTTCCTCGTCTCATCGTATTATTATGTGATGCTCGCGCATGATGAAGCGAAGATTCAGCTGCTGCTCACGGCTGCGGATGAAACCATGGGCGAGATTGCGGCCATTGTTCTCGCCGGCCGCTTAGCCGAAGAATCAGGCGTCGCCCGCGGCCTGCGGGGCTTCACTCGTCTCGCGTAACCTCACCACAAATTATCGTGAATCCCATTCGCGCAAAATCTTTCATCACCGCTAGTAAGTCTCGGCTTGAGGCCGTAGCTAACTGGCCCCGTCTGCCGGGGATCACCTTCGATCGTGTTGTCGGTGTCGCCGTCGATTCTCGCGGCTTGATCTATGTCGCCCACCGCGGGGAACACCCGCTGCTCTGCCTGCATCCTGATGGAACCTTGTGTCGTGAAATCGGCGCTGAAGTTTTTAAAAAAACCACCGCCTATGATCTGCGCGGCCCCGTGCCAATACCGATCGCCACGCGTTGCTGGGTGCACGGTCTCCATATCGATCCGTGGGATAATGTTTGGGTGACCGATGTGGGCCGGCATTTGGTGTTCAAATTCGATCCCAAGGGAAAATTAGTTATGACCTTAGGTGTTGATGGTGAGTCCGGCTGCGATCAGCAGCATTTCGGCCAGCCCACCCACACCTGTGTTGTGCCGACGGGAGAGATTTTTGTGACGGATGGCTACGGCAATTCGCGCATTGTTAAATTAAGTGCGACCGGAAAATACCTCCTCGAATGGGGAATTCGCGGCACTGCGCCCGGGGAATTTCATACCCCCCACGTGATCACCCTGGGCCAAGATGGTCTACTCTACATGACGGATCGGGAGAACGATCGCGTGCAAGTATTCGACCAGCAAGGGAAGCTCCGCGCGACGTGGCCCGGGCTGCACTCAGTGGATGGTTTATACGCTGCACCCGATGGCTTAATTTATGGATCAGCCGGCATGGACAACGCGGTGATTCGGTTTGATCGCCAGGGTAAGCCACTCGATGTGTGGGCTGAGCCGGGCATGTTTTGTTATCCCCACGGGATCGCCGTCGACGCCACCGGCGCGATTTACACGGCGGATACGGGTGATATCTGGATTCTCAAAAGTGATCTGGCCGAATCACACGCCACCCAAGCCGAGCGCACCGGCCCCGAAGGGAGCGCACTGAGAAAATTGATTATTAAGAGCGGCCGTTAAGCCTAAAGCTTAGCGCCCTAGCCTCCCGAAAAAATGAGCGATGAGACCACCGATTTGTGTGCGCTAGAACCCCGGTTACAAAACCGTAATGCCTTTATCTTTGCAACCGCTTGGTCGCTCACTTATTTAGCCGCGCCCGCCCTCTACGTTGGGTTTGTCCAAGCGGGTCTCTGCAAGCGCCTGCATACTTCCGATACCCTCGCTAATCTTCCCGCGACGATGTGGCTCGCGATGGTTTGGGTCTCGGTGGTCGTGGCCTGGTTGTTTCCGGAAGCTCGCTTGCTTAAGCGCATTCTGGCCTCCGCTTATAGCGTGATGGCAGCCGCTAGCGCCGGAGTGGCTCTCGTGCTCTTTTTTAATTTATCGAGCACCTTCATTATTTGGTCACTTATTTTGCACGCCACGCTGGTGGGATCAGCCAATGGCGTACTCGCAGTGATGAATTGGGAAGTATTGAGCCGTGGATTCTCCCCCCGCTATCGCGGGAAGGCCCTGAGCCTCGCCTTTGGCGTGGGTCCCGCCTTCGCGGTCTTGGGCTCACTCGGAGCCCAGCTGTTATTTAATGGCTCCCTGTTTAATTGGGTCGCGCCTGCTTGGCTCGCGATAGCCTATCCTTATAATTACGCCCTGCTATTTACCGTAGGCGCGATCGGCATGACATTCGCGGCATTTCTAGTGAGTCTCTATCAAATTCCTCTGCCGGAAATTGAGGTTAAACGAGAAAGCTTCATGGCAGGATTGGTGGGAGGCTTTAAAGCTTTTCTCGGTCATCGCATCCTGCTCATCGCCAGCCTTGCCTACCTCCTCGTGTACTGCGGCAACATGGTACAAATTAATATGAGCCTGTTTACGCAAGAGGCAGTCGGCCGATTATCGGAGGAATTGACCGGCTATCAGCTCGGCCTGCGTTTTTCCTTTAAGATGCTCTGCGGATTTTTCCTGGGTTGGTTGCTGGTGCGCACTAATCCTAAAGTCCCCCTGCTGGTCACCATCGGCCTGCAGATGGCCGGTATCCTCTGGGTGCTCTTTGTCCCGGGCTACTGGTTCCTCCTGGCCTTTGGCATCAACGGGGCCGGCGAACTTTTCGGGGTATATTATATGAACTACCCCATGCTCTGTTCGCCCAAAACCCGCGTCCGCCGGAATCTTTCATTTTTAGTCCTGCTCTCTTCCTTAGTCGGCTTAGCGCCGATATTTTATGGCTGGATCTCCGACACGTGGAGCCTGCGGGTGAGTTTTTGGGCGGCCCTCGTCCTGCTTTTTTGCACCACCCTTATGGTGATATTTAAATTGCCGAGCCGACCAAGCCCGCCAGCGGAGTAGCTAAAAATGCGAGCCAAGGCCTAGCTTATTTAGCCCAATCATCTCTCGCCTAATGAGCCGCTAGACCGGCCGTACTTCTCTTCAGCTAAGATCAAACGCCACCAGCTCCTTCGATCAGATCGCCCACCCCAGCATACTCGATCGTGGCTTCATTGACGAAAATCTTAGGACGACCTAATCACGCTTCCTCCCAGTACCATGCCTTACGAAATCATCCAGGTCGGCTCGAGGGAGCATAGATCGCTGGTTAAGATAACCTGATGAATACCCCGCTCGCGATTCTTTCATCGTCGGGTTTATTGCTACTCACGCTAGGAGTTATCGTCGGAGTGGTTATCTTAATCGCGAAATTTAAATGCAATGCCTTCGTCGCATTGATTCTCGCTGCGCTGGCCGTTGGCCTAGGCTCGGGTATGCCGTTAGTCAGAACAGGATCGCAGCTGGGCTTAGTCGAAAGTCTAGAATCAGGCATCGCCAAAACGTTGGGCGGCATCGCCATGATTATTGGGTTGGGTATGATTCTGGGAAAGTTACTAGCCGAGTCTGGAGCCGCCGAAGTGATCGCTAATCGACTCGTGCGTTGGCTGGGGGAGAAACGGCTTGATTACGCGGTCATGCTGATCGCCTTTGTGGTGGGCATTTCAGTGTTTTTTGGAGTCGGAATTGTTTTGCTCGGACCCATTGCCTTTATGCTCGCGCGGCGCACGGGCACCCCCATTTTACGTTTAGCCCTACCGCTAGCGGCGGGTCTATCGACTGCGCATGGGCTCATTCCACCGCATCCCGGCCCGATGGCGGCCATCGCCACACTTCAAGCTGATATTGGAAAGACGATTCTCTACTCCATCCTCATCGGATTACCGACCGCGCTGATCACCGGACCGCTCTTGACCCGCTGGCTCGCGCAGCATGTCGAGTTAGAAATTGGCGGACAGGGCGCGGAAGCAATCACTCGAGCCGCCGCGCCTCAGCCGCCGAGCTTTACTCTTAGTATATTCACCCTGCTCCTGCCCATTTTACTTATGCTCATGGCAACGGCCTTTAATGTCTCCGGTCTGCCCCGCGATCATGCAGCTAGGCAATGGGCTGATTTCGTCGGCTCACCCTCGGTCGCCATGCTCATTGCGGTACTCGTCTCCTTCTGGACGTTTGGTTGGAACTGCGGATTAAGTAGCGCTCAGATTTTACGGTTCTCGGAACAATGCGTTGGTCCAGCCGCCAGTATCATCTTGGTGGTCGGTGCGGGCGGTGGCTTTAGTATGGTGCTCACGGCTTCTGGTGTCGGGCAGGCCATTGCCGAAATGGGATCAAATATTCCCGTGTCGCCCTTGCTGCTTGGTTGGATCATTGCCGGTCTGCTGCGGATTGCGGTGGGATCTGCCACGGTGGCGGTGATGATGGCGGCAAGTCTAATGGGGCCAATTTTAGTCATTCGGCCCGAAATTAATCGCGAGTTACTCGTGCTCGCGATGGGCGCGGGGTCATTGCTGCTCTCCCACGTGAACGATGGGGGCTTCTGGTTTGTGAAAGAATATTTTGGCATGACCGTACCGCAAACCCTCCGCACTTGGACCGTGGTAGAGACCGGCATCGGCACGGTCGCAATAATTTTTATCCTGGGCCTCAACGCGCTGCTTTAACGCGACGCGCGACCCCGCCCCATTAACCCCCACCCCGTGCGATTCCATGCCTGAAGAAACCTCAACCCCTTTCCCGTTGGAGCCGCGGCTACAAAATCGCAATGCGCTGATCTATGCGGCGCAAGTCTCCATAACGTACTTAGGGGCGCCCGCTTTGTACATTGGCTTTGTTCAAGCCGGACTGTGCAAACACTTGGATACCTCCAATACGATCGCGAACCTTCCCTCTACCGTGTTTCTTTCCATGGTTTGGGTTGCCGTGGTGGTGGCTTGG
>SXGQ01110314.1_pt1 | contig 18190 bp, 18 predicted proteins | sample 3178371 | NCBI WGS metagenome assembly SXGQ01 (sample SAMN11356859, study PRJNA531348) | freshwater metagenome | isolation source: freshwater sample F1-20 | place: China: Fuxian Lake, Yuxi | collected 2017-12-25 | reverse complement strand
TGGTGGGCAAGGGTCAGGTTCGCCTCGTAAATGCGAGGTTGGAGCCAGGGAAGGGGTCCCAAACTGTCTTGGGCCTGCTTGGGTTACTGACCGGTGAGCCTCGCTTGCGGGGATGTCCTTTGACCACCGCTAAGGCGACCTGGTTCATCCAACCCAACGCCTATGATGTCACCGAGATTGTGGCCGAGGCCCCTGGCCTCCTTCGTGCGGTTGGACATATTCAGGTGCGTGGACAATCACTGGCGGGCAGAGTTGAACTAGGTTTAGAGGGTGATTTAGGGAGAAAAGTAAATACCCTGACTGGTGGAGAATGCTTTGCTCGATTAGAAAATGGTTACTCCGTTCAAACCATTCAAATCTCAGGAACGTTGGACTCACCGCAAAACGATCTTCAACCCAAACTCACCGGGGCCTTGGCGCGAACTGCGATCCGCACGGGAGCACAGATTTTGGAAAAAGCAGCAGGGGCCCAGGGATCAGGAGATGCAGCGGGCGCAGCGGTCAACGTGCTCAAAAGCCTCTTTGGACCTGTGCCCAAGTAGAGGGATCGCCACGGGCTTAGCCGTAGCTTTTAAAGTACTTCTTTTTTTCGTCAGCTTCCGCGGTGACGGTGGGGGGAGAGTCTGGAGTTGGCTTTGGGGTAGGGTTGACTGGTGCGTCATCTGCGCCCATTTCCTCCTCCAACGCAGACAGATCTACTTGAGGTCCGCGGTCCGGCATCATGCCCACTGGAGTCCCCCCACTTGCTTCGACAAAGGCCAACTGAACTTGTTGGAGTGCTTCCGTAATAATCTTCGTCTCTTGGGTGGTCAGGTTTCCCTCCGTTTTGATGCGAATGAGTTCAAGATGATCAATCATCATCTTGGCCGCCTGAAGGTTGGGTGGAATCCGTTCGCCTTCCGGGGTGGGAATCCGACCGAGCACGTACAGAATGTTTTGTGCCTGCACCATGACAAACTGGACGAAGCGCTTCGTCATTTCTGAGTTCAAAGCGGGATTATTTTTCTGAACTTCAGCCATGTTAGGACTTCTTGTGGGGAGAGGGAGAGTCGGATTTTCTTTTTCTCCGGACGGTGGGGGAGGGGGCAACTTCTCGGCGCCCTTTCTTTAGGGATACTCTTTTTTGGGAGGGTTGAAAGGGGGTGACAAACGCCTCATGAAAGGTCCAGATCTCTTGAAAATCCTCCGGTCGGTCCGTTTCGCTTTTCCCTAAAATACCGTGCTGGACGAGGTGAAAGACAATGTCTCCCACTTGCGAACAATTTTGCAAGCCCCACTCGTTTAAAACGGTTATGGCCATAGGTCCGAACTCATGCAGAGCCAATTGGCGAAAACCTTCCAGCAGTTCATGCCCGCGGACGTGCGAGGGTTTCATGTCCTCCCCACGACCTAGTTTCTTTAGAGACTGATCGAGTGAACGCCGAACAAAGTCAAAAGCACCCGGGGCAAAGTGTGGATCCGTCTCACGAATCTTTTTCACGGCTTCAGAAAATGGCAGTTGGCTCATCGCGAAATTATGATCGAACCTTTGGGTTTTGTCTATGGGTTAGGCAAAATGTCGCCACCCTCGCCAAGCGGACAAAAGCAGGAGCAGTAAACCCAACCCAAGGACAACAGCTCTTTCTCGACGACGTAAAAACCAACTTTTCATGGGCAGATACAGTTCACGATTCGTCCCGGCACAACAATAATCTTTTGGATTTTCTTTTCTAAACTCCATTTGGGTAAATCAGGATGATTTCGAACCATTGCCTCAATCTCCTCGCGGGTGGCCGTGGGGGAGACCAATATCTTTCCCCGGACTTTGCTGTTGATCTGAACGGGCAATTCCACCGTTGTTTCAAGTAAGTCCTCGGGACGAAAGGTCGGCCAGGGAGCCAAACTGACAAGTCCCACTCCGCCCAAACGTTGCCAGACTTCCTCCGCCAGGTGGGGGGCGAAAGGAGCCAGAAGCCTGCTCAGTTGCAGAACGGCTTTCTGAGGCCTCTGGGGGAGTCCTGTGAGATGGTTCACCAGAATCATTAAAGAGGAGATCGCCGTATTCATCTGCAGATGTTCAATATCTTCCGTCACCTTGGCGGTGGTTTTCGCCAAAGCGTGAACGGTTTCTGGATCGGGCTCAGCCTTATGCAGAGAAGAGGAGGGGACCCAATCCCCTGTGGCCGTTTCCTCACAAATCAGACGCCAAACTCGGGCAAGAAATCGCACCGCCCCCTCCATGCCTTGAGCACTCCATGGCTTCATTTGTTCGAGTGGGCCCATAAACATTTCGAAAACCCGCAAGGCGTCCGCGCCGTGTTCAGCGATGACTTCATCGGGGTTGACCACATTACCGACTGACTTCGACATTTTCCGATTGTCCTCCCCAAGAATAATTCCTTGGTTCACCAAGCGGTGAAATGGTTCCGGGTGGGAGACAATTCTAAGATCAAACAGCACCTTATGCCAAAAACGGGCGTACAAAAGATGAAGAACCGCGTGCTCGGCACCTCCGACGTAAAGATCTACCCCGCCTTGACTCATCCAATATTTCTCGGCCTCTGCTCCGCAGGGGGACTGAGCATTCTGGGGATCGCAGTAGCGCAGGTAGTACCAGCAGGAGCCCGCCCACTGCGGCATGGTGTTTGTTTCCCGCATTCTTCCATCGGGCATCGTTCGCCATTGCACTGCTTTGGCCAAAGGGGGTTCACCCGAGGGCGAGGGCTGGTAGTCCGCCATCTCGGGCAGGGTCAGGGGAAGATCGCTCTCACCTAAGGGTTCAGGCCGATCCCCGCGCCAGGCAACAGGGAAGGGTTCACCCCAATATCTTTGGCGGGAGAAAAGCCAATCTCGTAACTTGTACCTAATTTGCGCTCGGCCTTTACCATTTTGCTCAAGCCATTTCACCACCGCTTTTTTGGCCTCGGGGGTTTTTTTGCCGTCCAGAAAATCCGAGTGAAAGTTTACACCCTCGCCCGTAAAGCAAACTCCCGCCGCGTGGCTGCTGGGAGGTTGAATCACAAATCGAATCGGGAGCTTAAAAGTTTCCGCAAAGGCGAAATCTCGCTCATCGTGGGCCGGGACGGCCATGACCGCTCCCGTCCCGTAGGAGGCGAGGACGTAGTCCGCGATCCAGATGGGAATCTTTTCCCCATTAACCGGATTGATTGCCAAAACTCCTAGTGGGACGCCCGTCTTGGTCTTGGCGAGGTCAGTTCGATCAAGGTCGGATTTTGCGGCCACGCTTTTTCGATAAGCCTCCACCGCCTTTTCCTGAACTGAGGAGGTGAGAGCTGCGACACTGGGATGTTCGGGTGATAGGACTAGGTAGGTCGCCCCAAAAAGAGTGTCGGGTCGGGTGGTATAGACGGGGATCTTTTGTCCGGTCTCGTGGACGACAAAATCCACTTCAGCTCCTTCACTTTTTCCAATCCAATTCCTTTGCATCTCCTTGAGCGATTCAGGCCAGTCCAAAAGATCCAAATCTTGCAACAGCCGTTCGGCATAGGCCGTAATCTTAAGCATCCATTGTCGCATCGGCCGTCTTTCCACGGGATGCTGGCCACGCTCGGACCGTGATCCATCAGGGGTATGAAGAATCTCTTCATTTGCGAGGACCGTTCCGAGGGCAGGGCAGTACCACACGGGGGCTTCGGCCACATAGGCCAGCCCTTTCTCGTACAATTTAAGAAAAATCCACTGAGTCCACCGAAAATATTTTGGGTCAGTCGTATCAATCTCGCGAGACCAGTCATAGCTAAAGCCCATGGCCTGAATCTGCCGTTTAAAGTTGGCAATATTCTTGGCTGTGGTCACGCGAGGGTGAGTTCCGGTTTGGACGGCATGCTGCTCCGCCGGGAGTCCGAAGGCGTCCCATCCCATGGGGTGGAGAACATTGTAACCTTTCATTCTCCAATATCGCGCCACTATATCTGTTGCGGTGTAACCCTCCAGATGCCCAACGTGGAGGCCAGCACCCGATGGGTAGGGAAACATATCTAAAATATATTTTTTGGGTTTCTCAGACCCAAGTTGACCGGGTTGAGCCGCTCGAAAGCAGTCCGCTTGTGCCCAGATAGCTTGCCAACGAGGCTCGATCTCAGCAAAGGGGTAGGGCGCGCGGGTTGGCATATGAACGTTCGGGGGTTATTAAACGCAAAGCGTTATGCCAAGTCGAACCCCCACTACCAGACCTACCTTATGGGTGGCCACCAGAAACCGAGGTAAAACACGCGAATTCCGTCTTTTGCTAGGAAAACGAGTCCTGGTTCGTGATCTCTTTGCTTACCCGAAACTTCCCGAGGTCCGTGAGACAGGAAACACTTTTCTGGCTAACGCCAAGATCAAGGCCATGACCCTCAGTCGAAAATTGCCGGGGAGATTGATCTTGGCGGATGATAGCGGTCTGGTGGTACCGGCCTTAGGAGGTCAACCGGGCGTCCGATCGGCCAGATATGCTGGAGCAGAATCAACCCCAGAAAAGAATCGTCGCAAGCTCTTACGGAAGATGACTGGGCTCCATGGAGTTCATCGTAAGGCCTACTTTCAAGCCACTCTGGTTTTAGCCAAGAACGGGCGAGTTTTGGGTAGCCAAAGCGCCAGAATCTGGGGTCGGATCACTAGAGCCGAGCAGGGATCAAAGGGCTTTGGTTACGACCCGATCTTTGCACCACTTAGATTTAAGAAAACCTTCGGGGAACTGTCTCAGGGCACTAAAACAAGGATTAGTCACAGAGCTCGGGCTACACGGGCAATGAAGCGCTTATTGAGCAGGGAAATTAAGACATCAAGAGCGAAAGACTAAGTTTGATACAATATTTATTGTGCGACAAATTATCACTCGTCCTTACGCCCTTCGATTACTGAATCCAGCCCCAACGCTTAGAAAACGGCCAATAAACCACCGCGCCTTTCCCGACTAAATTGGCCGCGGGCACTGCGCCCCAGCCTCTGGAGTCATAACTGTTGGGACTATTGTCACCCATGGCCCAGTAGTCCTTTCCGGGAACGCGATAAACATCGTTTGGATTACTTAAGTAGGATTGGCCCGGGGTATAACCTGGGTAACCATCCTTTTTGCCAGCCACCCGAACACAGGCCGGATTCGTCGCCGGAGCCCCATTAATCCAAAGTTCTGGTGGGTATATTTGCAAGACATCCCCACCCAGTGCCACGCATCTTTTGATGTAATATTGAGATCCCTCAATCCCTCGTAACCGTAAACCCGACTCGATCCCATCGATCTTTTCCGTGGTAAAAACAAATGTCTCCGCCCTTTCGGGCTTGCGAAAATGGTAAATCAGCTTGTTGACAAACAAATGATCCCCCGTCGTTGAACTAAAGTTAACCAGAACATCCCCTTTTTTGACCTGATCCCCACTTCGCACCCTTAGCCCCCCTTCCCGCGCCTCCGGTAACCCACAGACCACTACTTTTTTCCACCCATCCCCATGAATCTCTGTTGTGGTCCAAGGAATAAATCCAAGCAAACGCCCCTCCCGTACTGACACAATCTGACTATCAGAGGGAGCAACGGCTTGGTGGTAACTCCTGCCCTCTTTCGCTAACTCAAAAATTCGCCTAGGCCAGGATGGTGGATTCTTCTGCTCTGGATGATTCAATATCCCCAAGAGCGTGGGGCGCATCGAATGGGTTGGAATTTTGAAAGGCTGCAAAAAGTAAGCCCGAACTCCTAAAGCTAAAACAATCGCCACCAGGGCAACTTCAGCATTCTCTTTTCGCCCATGGTGCCTTTCCGTCCGCAGGAGATCCCCATACTCTTTTTCAAGTTGGCCCAGAAGCTCGGTCCGACGCTGGGATGGGGTGGTGATACCTAAGCCCTCAGCACAAAGCCCGCGAGCTTGCTGGAGTCGCTCGAGCAGTTTTGCTGGCAAAACATCCCGACCGTAATGAACCCGCTTGGCCAGAAAGTGAGCCATGGCATGGAGCTGCTTTCTCTCCACTTTGGCCCGGCCAAAAAAAAGAAAATCGATCATCGCTCAATCCCCAAAGGCTTTCAGCACTTGTAGAAAGGCTTCTTGAGGGATATTGACCTTGCCAAATTGCTTCATTCTTTTTTTTCCCTCTTTCTGTTTCTCTAAAAGTTTTCGCTTTCTCGTGATGTCGCCTCCATAGCACTTGGCCGTCACGTTCTTGCCAAAGCTTTTCACATCCTCTCGTGCCACAATCTTGCCACCAATGGCTGCTTGCAGCGAAACCTTGAAGAGCTGAGGTGGAATTACCTCTTTCAGTTTCGCCGTTAAGGCCCGACCGCGCGCGGGCGCCTTCTCCCGATGGACAATACAAGAAAAAGCATCCATGGGTTCCCCATTGACGAGAATTTCCAGTTTGACCAGATCATCCGCCCGATAGGTCCCGTGCTCGTAATCCATCGAACCATATCCACGGGTGATGCTTTTAATTCGGTCACTAAAATCAACCAGAATTTCGCTTAAGGGGATTTCGGTAGTGAGCATGACCCGCTTCCCATCGAGCGAGTCGGTCTTGGTCACCTCGCCTCTTTTTTCCCGAACCATCGCCACTAAGTCACCGATGTTCTCATTGGGACAGAGCAAAAACACAGTAACCATCGGCTCCAGAATCTCTTCAATCACACTTGGGTCAGGCAGTTGTACGGGATTTTCCACGGAAAGCACCTTGCCACTGGTTAATCGAACTTCGTAGATCACGCTGGGATAGGTCGAAAGAACCTCCATGCCAAATTCCCGGGAGAGCCTCTCCTGAACAATCTCCATATGAAGAAGACCGAGAAAGCCACACCGAAAGCCATAGCCCAAGGCGGGAGAGCTCTCCGGAATAAAAACCAACGAAGAGTCATTCACCTGCAGCTTGCCTAAGGCTAATTTCAACTTTTCAAAGTCATCCGTGTTGATTGGATAGAGTCCTGAAAAAACCATCGGCTGGACCTTGCGAAATCCAGTCAGAGCCTGCTTGGCAGGATGAATCGCATGGGTAATCGTGTCCCCAATATCGATTTCCGCGGTGGTTTTTAGGTTGGCGACAAGATAACCCGAGTCGCCGGGTCCCAGCGTTTTGCCAATCGTCATTTTCGGACTGAATGTGCCGACCTCCTTGACCTCATACTTCCGGCCGCTTTGCATCAACATAATCGGGGTACCCGCAGTCAGTTCCCCTGAAATTACCCGAACATAGGCAATGACCCCCCGAAAGGTGTCAAAGACACTGTCGAAGACAAGAGCTTTTAGCTCCTTCCCATCTGCGTCCTTTGGGGTCGGTAGACGCGCCACGATTGCCTCCAGCACATCCTCTATCCCCTGCCCTGTTTTTGCGCTGACCAAAATCGCCTCCTCGCCCGGAATGGTGAGAATTTCCTCCAGCTGCTTCTTAACTCCCGGGATATCTGCACTCGGTAAATCGATCTTATTGATAATCGGAATCAGGGTTAACCCCTCTTTATTGGCCAAATGAACATTGGCCACCGTCTGGGCTTCGACTCCTTGGGCGGCATCCACCACGAGCAAGGCGCCCTCACACGCGGCCAGAGAACGCGAAACTTCATAAGAAAAATCAACATGGCCTGGGGTATCGATCAGGTTTAGGCGATAGGTCTTACCATTTTTGGCCTTATAGTTAAGCGTCACGGGATGAGCTTTGATGGTAATGCCCCGCTCTCTCTCTAAATCCATCGAATCGAGGAGCTGGGCCTGCATATCCCGCTCCGCAATCAATCCCGTGACTTGCAGCAGTCGATCCGAGAGGGTGGTTTTGCCATGATCAACGTGGGCAATGATACAGAAGTTGCGAATCAGGCTCGGGTCCATAAAGAGGGTCGAGGCTTAGCTCAGCCAGAAACATTGGCCGCCGTGGCAGCGGAGCGCATGTCTGAAACCGCTTGGGTTAGGTCCGGTTGGGAAAAGAGGAACGAACCTGAAACCAGAATATTCGCTCCAGATCCAACACACCGTGCCGCCGTTTCGTTGTTAATTCCACCGTCCACGGTAATATCTACCTGATAATTTTGCCGTAAAATAATCTCACGAGCCTCTCTGATTTTTGGCAACACTTCAGCCAAGAAAGGCTGCCCCCCAAAGCCTGGGTTCACGGTCATGCAAAGAAGTTGATCACACAGGGGTAGAAGTGGAACAGCATGTTTGAGCAAAGTAGCCGGATTAATCGCCAATCCAGTTCGACAGCCTCTCTGCCGGATCGAATCTAAGGTGCGAGCCGACTGATGACGCGCCTCCAAGTGGATGTTTAAACAGTCCGCTCCTGCATCAATGAACTCGTTTGCGTAACGGTCCGGTTGCTCAATCATGAGATGAACATCCAAAGTCGCCTCCCCCATCAAACGACGGAGGGTTCGAACCATATTGACGCCAAACGAAATATTCGGAACAAAGTGACCATCCATGATATCAACATGGACCCACTCCGCGCCACTGGCCCTAATTCTGTCCGCCTCCACCTCGATTCGGCCTAGATCAGCCCCCAAAATGGAGGGGGCAACTTGAATGGGGCGGTTGGTCATACAGCCTTACCTTGCCGAAAAAAGGTCAATCCATCGAGCCATACGCAAGCGGGTAAGGAGCATGACTTCATCAACGGACATCATTCCCTCCCCACGCTCCCCCGTCGAACAGTAATCTCCTGCTATTCTGATTCCGATTTGGAGCCTCGGTCCAAAAGAGCGAGCAGACCTTCTTTGGGGGACTTTCTCCCTTGCAAGACCTGAAAGAGCTCTTGCGCAATGGGCGCATCGATTTTATTGCGTTGTAAAATCTTGTGCAGAGCCTCGGTGGTGGGCACACCCTCGCACACCCCGTCAACCGAAGCCAATGCCCTTTCCAACGTGTCCCCCACTCCTAGGCGCTCACCCACGCGGCGATTCCTACTGGAGCGACTGTAGGAGGTTAGAATGAGATCCCCCACCCCACTTAAACCCTGAACCGTTTCCTCTTCTGCGCCGAAATGAACGGCCACGCGAGTCATCTCCCTTAAACTTCGCGTGGTTAGACCTGCTAAGCTATTTTCTCCTAATCCAAGGCCTGCACACATTCCGGCGGCCAGGGCGTAGACATTTTTCAGGGCCCCTCCCCACTCCACCCCGATCAAATCACAGCTCCGATAAACCCTCAAAGCTGGCCCATGCAGGGCTTGCTGGACAACCAAAGCCAATTTCTCATCCGTGGAAGCAGCCACCAAGGCGGTCGGGACTTTTTTGAGAATCTCCCCAGCCAAGCTTGGTCCGGAGACCGCAGCCAGCGGCGACTGGGGGCAAAACTGAGCCAGGATCTCACTCACCCGTTTTCCCGTGGAGATTTCAATCCCTTTGGAAAGACTGACGAGGGGGATTTGGGTGGGAATCCCTTTTATGTTTTGCAGACACTCCCGCACCACTTGTGTTGGTAAAGCCACCCAAAGCAGCTCGGTTTTCGATGGAATTTGAAAGTCTCCTTTGTCCAGCCAACAGACGGTATGGCCACGCTCCTGCAAAGCTTGACCCATGGCCTCGCCCCAAGCCCCTTTGCCTAAAATAGTATGATTCATGGTTTCTCTAGTTTTGTGAAGCGACTCTCTTTTCCTTGGAGAAGTCGACTCAAGTTATCCCGATGGCGAAACCAAACCAGCAAAGTCATCCCGACGGAGATCCAAAAAAAACCGGCCTGGCTGGGCACAAGCCAGAAAACCAGCGGAGGAAAAGCCGTCGCAGCCAGCAAGGAGGCGAGAGAAACCGTCCGGCTGATTTGAAAAACAAAGAGCCAAATAAGGCCCACTCCAAGCGCAACCCCAGGGGCTAAACCAATCAGTATCCCAGCCGAGGTGGCCACTCCTTTTCCTCCCCGAAAACCAAGCCAGGGTGAAAAGATGTGACCCAGCACTGCACAGACACCTGCCGTCATGACCCAAGAGGGGGGTAAATTTCCCACGTTTTTCGCCAAGGCAACCGCTCCCCATCCCTTTCCCAGATCCAAGAGAAAGACCAAGATTCCCCACTTTTTCCCAAGGACGCGCCCGACATTGGTAGCCCCCGTGTTACCGCTTCCTTCTTGCCTTAAATCAACCCCGCGAGCTTGAGCCAACCAGTGGCCAAAAGGCAGAGAGCCAAAGAAAAAGGCGGCCAAGGCGTACCAAATAGGGTTATGCATGGGAAGCGAGTTGGCCTAGCGCATGGAAAAGGGCAAGGAAAACCCCACAAGAATTTCCGTTGGGTCATAACTCCTTTTGGGGTAAAGTTATTACTATGCCTGAAATCACCTCCGCGCAGTTAACCGGCTCCAACTTGGATACCTTTCGCAAGGCCAAGGATGCCATGGCGCGACAAAATCATGACTATGTCATTATGCTGATGCCCCCTGTTCTTGAAGCTAATCCTGGGCTTTTGGAGGGGCGGAAGATTCTGCGAGCGAGTCAGATCGCCAAAGCTAAAAGTGCTTCCAAGATGGATAAGAATATGGCGGCGGTTCGAATCGCCCCTGCTGTCATGCAAGCCAAGTCAGCCATCGGAAAATCCCTAGGGGCAGGATTGGCCAAATTGGAGGAGGCTTTGGCTCTGGATCCTTTTAGTCCTCAAGCCAACGGAGCCCTTGGGGAAATTGCCCTTGAAAATGATCTTCCCGGAACGGCCATCTTTGCTTTTGAGACCGTCCGCTCAGGTAAGCCTCAAGACACCCAAAACTTACATGGGTTGGCTCGCGCGCTCATCGCGGCCAAACAGATGGCCAAAGCCCGGGATGTTTATCAAACCATTCTTGAGATGACCCCCAACGACGGCGCGGCCTTAAAAGGGATGAAAGATGCGAGTGCCCTCGTTGCCACGCAGTCCGGTGGCTGGGAAAAATCAGAGGATTTTAGAGACTCTCTCAAAAATAAAGATGAGAGCGCAGCGCTGGAATCGGCCTCCAAGGTGGTCAAATCGGCCGAGGCGATCGCGGAGCAGTTGGCTCGTCTGCATGCACAGTTCGAAAATGAACCGCAAAATGTTACCCTCGCCAAACAGATCGCCGAGTTGTGCGAGGTTCAGGGCTCTTTAGATCACGCTCTGCAATGGTTTCAATTTGCCCATGAGCTGACCCAAAAAACAGACCCCGCCCTTGAAAAAGCCGTCTTTCGATTGCAATGCGCCTTACTGGATGCGGAGTTAGATCAGGCCAAGGCCGCCGGAACGGAGAGTTCAGTCTGCGAGGAAATTATTGCACGTAAAAAATCCGTTGTCCTGGAGGGCGCGAAGGAACGGGTCAAACGTTATCCAAACGATCTGCAATATCGGTTCGATTTGGGTGAGGCATTAATTGATAACGGTTCCTTCAAAGAGGCCGTACCTGAGCTTCAGCAGGCCCTTCGTCAACCCTCGGTTCGGCATCGGGCCCTGAATCTTCTGGGTGTCTCCTATCAAAAGAGAAAGATGCTCGATCTTGCCGCCAAACAGTACGCCCTCGCTGCCTCTGAAATTGTGGCAATGGACGCGGTGAAAAAAGACGCCATCTACTCTTTGGGTGTGATTCTTGAGGAGATGGGCAAAAAAGAGGAGGCCTTGGAGGAATTTAAAAAGATATACGAAGTGGATAGCCAGTTTCGCGACATCGCCGAACGAGTCGAAGCGGCCTATCAGCAAAGCGGTTGATCCATCAAAGGCGAAGGCCGGATGGCCTTTTCGCCACCCGGCCCTCGTTCCTGTGGAATCCGTAAGCCGGATTCTGTGGTTCCTCAAGTTTCCTCAAAGAACTGGCAGCCATTTCTCTAACTCGCCCAAAGGCAAGTTTCGGTTCCGTGTTGCCACTTCCCCGATGCGGCTCCAACCCGGGAGTGTCTCGCTTGCGCGAGACGGGCGGATCACCCGTTCCCCCTGTTCGGCCTTGCACCATCCGTGGTTTGTCATTCCTCTCGGTTGCCCGAGAAGCGGTGGGCTCTTACCCCGCCTTTTCACCCTTACCTAACTTGCGTTAGGCGGTATTTTTTCTGTGACACTTTCCGTCATCCTTAACTTGCGCCAAAGATGCCCCCAGCTTTCCCAGGGCGGATTATCCTGTGGTGTCCGGACTTTCCTCCCCCAGACAAGCTGAAGGCGACTGCCCTGATTCCAATAATATGATAAGGGCTAGAATCGTTCTGACAACCCTGGACCTAATCTAAAAAGAAACGATATTACTCCATCCAGATCAACGGGTTCCAAGTGCAAAGCGCTATCCACTCGATGACCAATAAAATAATGGCCGACGGAATAAGGATGGTCAGACCGAGTCCCACGACAATCGGGAAATGCGGTATATCTTGCCGATGTTTGATGAGTTGAGCTCCACCTGCCAGAGCCACCACCGCCCCCAGTGTTAAAGAAGTCAAAATCATGTTCCTCTTCTAACTCTGAATCCGACCGAGACAAGTAAACTCCCCTACCCGATCAATCTATAGCCTTCCCTTGGCTATTAATCGTTCGGGATTGATTGCCCACACGAACATGCGCTTGCCCATGGTGAAAATCAGTCGCCTCATCAAAGTCGGGAGCAATGGCAATGCTCCCTTTGGCATTGATATAACCAAACTTACCCGCAATTCGATCCTCCAACTGGACGCGAGCTAATCCCTCCGAAAACCCGCTCGCCCAAGCGTACTTAGTTTCAAAAGGAGTCTGGCCATTCGCCTGAATGAAAACCCAGGTTTTTTTATCTCCCGGGGGCCCACTTTTCTGCACGGGCGCAAATCCTTCCGAAAAACCGCCCACTTGATCAAAGTCAGGTTCCACCACCAACTTCCCCTTTGTATCCACGAAACCCCATTTCGAACCATCCTTTACCGCCCCATATCCGCCCTGAAAGGGGCGCGCCCAATCGTATTCCGGTTCAATCGCCCAACGTCCCTGACGGTCGATATAACCAAACTTGCCTGTTAAACGATCTCCCTCCGAGGCCGGGGCAAGATTTTCAGAGAATTCGCCCGCCCAGGAAAAACGCGGCGGTATTTTCCAATTTCCAGTGGCGTCGATGTACCCCCACTTGTCTTTTTCCCGGGCCGCCGCTACCTCACCCTGAAAAGGCTTCACCTCGATAAATTTCGCCTCCACCGCCCAAGTCCCGTCAGGCGATAAAAAACCCCACTTTCCATTCTCGCCTTTGGCTGGGGCAGGCCCCTTCGCAAAAAGAAGTTTTTCCGCCTCGTCCTGACCTAGAATCGTCAGACTCGAACCCAAGATTACCAACCCCGCGGCCAAAATAGAGTCAACTTTCACCGATCTAGGGATAGGATTCAGTAAAAAAGCGGTCAAGGCAGGGCTGGCACTTTATCCAGAACATCAGATAATGGCTGTATGACAACTTTTCTCCCGCTTTTGTGCCTGCTCACTATTTTAGCCCACCCCGTCTCCTCTTTTTCGCAAGACATCGGTTTTCAAGGTGGGGCCAGTCCTTACACTCCCCAGCAACTGCACGAACTTCTTGTCGGACAAAATAGCATTGGAGTAATTAACTTCTTCAGCCGCACTCCTGACCACCAGCAGGGGTTTGACTGGATCTATCATCGTTTACTGATCGAAATCCCAGACCGCGAACAGTACTTTACCACCGCCGTGGTCTGTTTTTCGCATGGCGATCACCGCGTTTGGCAGGTGGTTTGTTATCCATAGGAGCTTGGTCTATCCTATTTCATGCTTGGACGCGCGCTTAGCTCAGTGGTAGAGCGGCTGCTTTACACGCAGTTGGTCGGAGGTTCAAATCCTTCAGCGCGTCATGTTTTCTTCGCTCTGCTCCTTACCACCCCTTCTGGCTTGCTCGGCACCCCCGCCAGTCCTCTTGGGCCCGTCTATGTCTTGCCCATTCAGGGTGAAATTCAAAAAGGCACTGTCTATGTGGTCCGTCGCGGCGTCAAAGCTGCCCTAGAGGCGAAAGCTTCCGCCCTCGTCCTCGATATGAATACCCCGGGCGGTGAGGGCGAAGCGATGAAGGAGGTCATGGCCACCTTGGCTAAGTTTGAGCCCGCCGACCAAACCTACACTTACGTCAATCGCGAGGCCTTTTCTGCGGGCGCTTTCATCTCTGCCTCCACCCGCCATATTTGGATGGCCCCTAGATCCATCATTGGGGCGGCCTCCCCGGTCACCTTGGGGCAGGAAGGCCCCAAGGAATTGCCACCTAAATTTGTTTCGGGTTATGCCGCCATGATTCGCGCTGCCGCCGAACAAAATGGCCATAACCCCGCCGTCTTTGATGCCATGGTAAACAAGCAGATCGGACTTCGCTTAGACGGCCGTGATATTGTTGCCAAAGGCGATATCCTCACCTTGACCACCCAAGAGGCTACCCGCAAATTCGGTAATCCGCCCAAACCCATCCTCGCCGCAGGCGTTGCCCCAGATTTATCGACCTTAATTCAAGCGACCGTCCAGCCAGGGGCCGCTGTCGTCAGAATTGAACCCACCGGCTTTGAAAGCGTCAGCCGATGGATCATTACTATATCCCCTCTCTTACTCAGTGCCGCTTTCCTCTTTGGCTACCTCGAGTTTAAAACCCCCGGCTTTGGGCTTTTCGGAGTTCTCTGTGGCATCTGTGCCTTTATTTTTCTTTTCGGGCACTACATTGCCGGGCTCTCCGGCTACGAAAACGCCTTGCTCCTGCTTTTGGGTCTCGCCCTTCTCATCACGGAGCTCTTTGTTTTTCCGGGAACTTTTGTTCCGGGCTTGGTTGGTCTGGGCCTCATTCTTTACGCGGCCCTGAACACTATGATCGATCGTTATCCGACCGATTCAGCTTTGCCAAGTTTAGCCCAGCTCAACTCACCTGCCCTCAACCTTTCCCTTGGTTTCTTTGGGGGTCTGGCCGCCATCGTTCTGGCCGCTCGCTACCTACCTGAGACGGTGCTCTTCCGACCTTTTCGGCTCAGTGCAACTTCGCCCACGGCGTCCATTCCCACCGATGGCCAACTTCTGCCCAAAACGATCGGCCAAGCCCTGACTGATCTTCGTCCGAGCGGGACAGCTACGTTTCACGGTAAGACCTTCGATGTTTTGGCCGAAGGCCAATTCATTCCCCAGGGGGCTAAAGTGCAAATTCACCAGCTGGAAGGTGCAACTATTTTTGTCCGACCGGCCAAAGGAGCCAAAACAAGGAAATGATTTTTTTCGGTCTATTCGTTTCCCCTTCACGTAAACATTCTTCTTTCTGCCGCGTTGATTCTCCCCCAAAGTAAATCATGTCCATTATACTTCTCGTTGCCGTCGCGGTCGTTGGTTTGGTCTTCGCCGTCGTTCTGATTAACTTTTTTGGCCTTTGGCTCCGTGCTTTAACCTCAGGTGCACCCGTCGGCATACCGACCTTAATCGCCATGCGACTTCGGGGAATTCCCAATTCCCTCATCGTCAATGCACGGATCACGGCCGTTCGGGCCGGCATTGAAGTTTCCACCGCCCAGCTCGAAACTCATTACCTCGCGGGTGGTAGCGTCGATCAGGTCATCCGCGCACTCATTGCCGCCGACAAAGCGGGCATTAAACTGGATTTTAACCGCTGTTGCGCCATTGATCTGGCCACGTCGGGTTCCGGTAAAACAGTTTTTGATGCCGTCCGCACCAGTGTCAATCCGCGCGTGATCGACTGTCCGGGCACGGACTCAGGCAAAGGCACCATCGACGGGGTGGCGAAGGACGGCATTACGGTTCGGGCACGAGCCCGCGTCACTGTCCGCTCAAACTTGGATCGCTTTGTCGGTGGTGCAACAGAGGAAACGATCATTGCTCGGGTCGGCGAAGGGATTGTGCGAGCGATCGGTTCAAAGGAAACCTACAAAGGAGTCTTGGAGAATCCTCAGGACATCTCCAAAGATGTGTTGAACCGTGGTCTGGACGCGGGCACTGCTTACGAAATCCTTTCGATCGATATCGCCGATGTTGGTGTCGGCACCAATATTGGGGCCAAGCTGCAAGCGGAGCAGGCAGATGCGGATAAACAAGTTGCCCAAGCCAAAGCCGAAATGCGCCGGGCCGCGGCCGTCGCCGCGGAACAAGAAATGAGGGCCAAAGTCGTCGAGGCCGAAGCGCAAGTACCTCTCGCCATGGCGGAAGCCTTCCGAAAGGGCAACCTAGGAATCATGGACTACCAAAAGATTCGCAACGTCTCCGCTGATACCGAAATGCGATCCTCTATTGCCAAGGATGCGGGTAAGACCAACTAAGGTTCAGTCCTTTTGCCATGGAATGGCTTGTCCCGATTCTTTTTGTCCTCGTCAGTCTTGCTCAGTGGTGGATGAAGCGCCGCCAAGCCACTTCCCCCACCCCGTCTCCTTCCCCAGAGCACTCTGAATCAGAGAAGCCGGGCGATCCTCTGGACGAGTTTGGGGATCTCCTGGAAGCCCTAGGCCGAAGGCGCCATGAAACCCCTCCCCCCCCTCCTAAAATTGAAAAAACTCCGCCGCCACGAATTCTTCCTCCGCTCGAGCCTACGCCTGCCATGGGAGACCCCTCTTTCGGAATGGCCTTTACGCCCCAGCCTGCTTTACCCTCCCCCATTCAGCCATCTGAGCAACAAGCCAATTTTCGAAAAACAATGAAAGATCCTTACTCTGTTCAATCTCTCTTTCGCCGTTCCTCCACCGACTGGTCAAAAGCGATTATTTTATCTGAAGTGCTCGCCCCGCCTGTTGCCTTGCGCTGAGATTGACCCATGTCTTCGCCCAGCAAAGTTTCTGTTGCCCTGATTCAGATGGCCTGCACCGCTGATCCCTCGCGCAACCTTCATCTCGCCCTGGATCGTATCGCCGCTGCCGCTAAAAAAGGGGCCAAACTCATATGCTTGCCTGAACTTTTTCGATCACTCTACTTTTGCCAAAAACAGGATTACAAGTATTTCCAACTGGCGGAGCCAATCCCGGGACCCACTACGCAGGCTCTTTCTGCCGCTGCGAGAAAATGTAAGATCACCCTCGTCGCTAGCCTTTTTGAAAAACGAACGGGCGGCCTTTACCATAATACGGCGGTTGTCTTCGGGCCCAACGGAAAGATTCTGGGGACCTATCGCAAGATGCACATTCCAGATGACCCGGGCTTCAACGAAAAATTTTACTTCACCCCAGGAGATACCGGTTTCCAACCCATCGACACCCCTGCTGGCCGGCTGGGTGTTCTTGTCTGCTGGGATCAGTGGTATCCCGAGGCGGCTCGCCTCATGGCCCTGCGGGGGGCGCAAATCCTTATTTATCCGACCGCAATTGGTTGGGCTCGCGGGGAAAAGAAAGAAGTCTGCCAAACCCAGCGAAGTGCCTGGCAAACCATTCAGAGAAGCCACGCCATCGCCAACGGTCTTTTTGTCCTCTCGATTAACCGCACCGGCCGGGAAAGCAACCTGGACTTTTGGGGGACGTCTTTTATCAGTAATCCAATCGGGCGAGTCCTTTCCGAAGCATCCGCCAACCGCCCTGAACTTCTTTACGCCACTCTGTCGCTTTCCGAAACAGCCGTGACGCGGCAGCATTGGCCTTTTTTGCGGGATCGGCGGATCGATGCCTACTCGGGTCTTGATCAGCGATTTCTTAAAGCTTGAAACCGTCGCCCCCCCGCACCCCTGTCGACGGCTCCTTGTATCGTCTGCCAGCCGAGTGGGAAAAACACGAGGCCACTTTTCTTGCTTGGCCCCATAACGAGGAAACCTGGCCTGGTCTCCTCCCGAGCGTTCAACAAACTTATCTTGCGATTATTCAGGCCCTCGTTCCCGGAGAGAAAGTTTATTTACTGGCCAAGGATTGTCAGGTGGCGGAGGAGATTCAGGAAGCCTTGCAAAAGGCTAAGCTCGCCTCCCCCAATCTTAAGATTCTCACTATCCCCAATGACGATGCTTGGGTTCGCGATAGCGGTCCTATTTTTCTTTTAGGACGGGGCGATACCATGCCCCCGCGGATCGCCTACGACTTTACTTTTAACAGCTGGGGACAGAAATATGGGCCATGGGACAAAGACGATATCATTCCGCAACAAGCAGCTCAGATGCTAAATTTTCCACTGTACACCCATGACTTTGTCCTCGAGGGCGGCTCTTTGGATACAGATGGAGAAGGAACTCTTCTCACCACCGAAAAATGTCTCTTAAACCCCAACCGAAATCCTCAATTCGACCGAACTCAAATCGAGGACCGGCTTCGAAATTGGCTCGGAGTGGAGAAGATTCTTTGGCTTCATGATGGTTTGGAGGGGGACGATACTGACGGACATATTGATGACATCACTCGGTTTGTTGCCCCAGGAGTTGTCGTGACGGTG
>SXGQ01519335.1_pt1 | contig 18192 bp, 13 predicted proteins | sample 3178371 | NCBI WGS metagenome assembly SXGQ01 (sample SAMN11356859, study PRJNA531348) | freshwater metagenome | isolation source: freshwater sample F1-20 | place: China: Fuxian Lake, Yuxi | collected 2017-12-25 | reverse complement strand
GCTTTGTTGATACGACTATTAGGATCTTTCGCCGTCTTCGCCGAAGTCAGTTTCTTCTTCATGCCGGTCATCCGGGCACAGAAGGAGTCGCGGCGAGAGCCTCCCTCTGGTTGAGGGGGTTTCAACCCCGGCTTCCCCGGGTTGGCTGCGTTGTAACTGGCTCGCCCTTTGGCATTCAAACCACCAGAGGGATTTTTGCCTTCTTTGCGTTGCCATGCTGGTGTCTTCGCCATTACTCTTCGCCTCGTGCTTTAGCCATCTTTTCACGCATACGAGCTTCTAACTTCGTAATCGCTTCGGTCAGACCTGCATAGTCCGGCGTACCCTTACGCATTTCATCGCGCTTGAGCTTGCGGATCTCATCTTTGAACTCACGCTCGATACGCTTGGCTGCAAACCCCTGCATAGCCAGCGCTTCATCCACATTGTAGTCGTAGAACTTCAAGCCGAACATACGTGCAAGAGGGAGGCCGCTCGGCAACGCTCCGGTGACTCCCTTCTTCTCGTCGATGATGTCCTGTACACGTGCTAGCTGTCGGCTAGATATCGCCGGTGGGGTCGCAGTGTCGTACGCGAACTTCGCGCGGTTCCACAATTTGTCGAGGTTTGTATCAGTGGGCTTGTCGAGTGAATTACCGGTGTAGGGGTCGACACCTGCAACAAGACCAGCGATCGCAGAGACAAACGGGCCGCCCGGGGTGATAGCCTGCGGAATCCATGACTGGCCAAGAAACCCGTTGGGTAACCCTTTGACGGACGACGCGAGAGGGATGTAGTCACCGAGGCGGTAGTACACCGGGTTCTTGTCATCACCTAGGAACGGGATGCGGATGTTCATATGGGGGCCGATACCGAACATGCGGTCGCGCACCCACTCCGGGCCTTTCTTACGCGTCTCTTCATCATCGTCACCTGCCATCGACGACATCGCCACATCCAGCAGGTAGTAAGCCATCAGGACGTTAGCGATCTTCCATGGCTGGTACAGCGCAATCCGCCCAAGCACCGGCATTATTGCGTATGTCCACGACACAAAAGGCAGTACCGACTGCCGTGCGATGCGCACAGCCTTGGAGTCGATGTCGTAGTTGAGGAACGCCTCACGTGCGAAGTTGCCCGCGTCACGGAAATTTTCTGGTGTAGGCGCGTCAGTGCCTGAGCGCTGTTGAAGTTCACCAGTCTTTTTCATGAACGCCGCGAGGCGGAACACATTATCCTCGGCCGCATACAGCTCGGTTGCGATGGTGTCGAGTCGATTGGCCGCACGTTTAGCCAACTGCACGCCACGCTCCGCTTTAGACTTCTCGTACCCAGTAAACGCCTTCAAGCGGTTTAGCAGGCTGGCGTCATTCGACGCTTCCATGTTCTTGCGCCATGCGTCATAGATCGCTTGTTTGACCTCGACGCTGGAGTAGTCACCCAGCATGGCTCCTGAGTTCATGAACTGCGACATCAACTCAAGTTCTGCACGACTCAAAGAGTCGGGGTTAACCTCATAGCGCGCGAACAGGCTGGCAGCTTTGCCGATCGTAGAGATCGGTATGTCATGCATCATCGCCAGCGTGATGTTGGACGCGATGTTTGTGACGTGCGTGCCCGGGTTGTAGACCGTTTTCGACTTTTTGAACCACCGCATCGTGTTGTTGTAGCTGCGGAAGTTCACCAAAGGTTGCCGGTCGACCATATCGGTCATGGCGTTCCATACTGGCCCGGGGAGGTATTTCCCAGCAAGAGCACCGTATGCGGTCGAATTAGGTAGCTTGACCCACGTGTTTGAAGAACGGTAGAGATTCTGGATGACAGGTGTCTTTGCTTCACCTTCAGATACACGCAAGATCTGAGACTTGTCAGGTGCCCAGCCAAACGTCTTGCGGATATCGTCAAGCGTATCGAACGCAACTGACTCAGCAGTAGGCTTGCCATCCTCATAGCCTAACTTCGCCATCTCGGCCGAGAACCGCTTCGAAGCGTAGTTGTTGGCAAGCGCGGCCATGGTGTTACGCATGGCGTTCGCAAGATCTTCAACACGACCTTCCGCAAACGCCTGTTGGGCTGACATGTTCGATACGAACTGGTAGCCCTTATTTGAGAACTTGCCGACTCGCCACTGCCGCGTCGTATCTACAGCGAAACCGTTGGGTGCGCCCGTTTGTTCAAAACGATCAGCGTTGATGAATCCTTCTGGTAACGTCTGGCCAGTCGTCGGGTCTTTGCGGAAGACTTGGTAATACGTGCCGTCTAGCACTACATCGCCATTAGCGTCACGCCCCATCCAATCAGCAAATCCATCAAGCGTCTTCTCACTGCGACGCTCCATGCCGATCAGTTTGTTTAGATCAAGCGCACCGAAACGACGACCTGCAACTTGGCTCGTACGACCGGCAAACAGAAGCGACTCGGAGAACTTGGCGCGCTGGTAATAGTTTCGCTCACGATCAGGAAGTTCTGCGATGTACATGGCCAGATGGTCGCGTACATTGTCCGCGATCATCTTCAGCTTCGAAGCCCCGGTCATGCCATCAAAGGCCTTGGTATTGCCATCGAGGTAATCGATAATCGCTTTACCTTCGATCGGCGGGCGCGTTAGAACTTGGTTCGCAAGCTCTTCCATCTGCTGATAGCCGGTGTTCTTCTCGACCTTGAAAGTCTCCATCAACGCACTTGGACGTTGAGCGACATTAAATCGAGAGTTGACGTAGCTCAACCAACGAGTCGCTGCGGGGAAGTCTGCGCGGATCTTATCTGCCAACTTGGTCGACATTTCGGCGACTTTTTTAGCGCCACGCTGCCAACCAATGATGTCAAAAACAAACTGGCTACTAAGTAAAGACCGCCCCTGACTTTTCGTAAAGGCAAGGTAGTCTACAGCGTTGCTGTCAGAGGCAGTCTGTATTGCTTTGTTTGAGGCAACCGCAGCCTGAAGCGTCTGGCCCGTAAGTTTGGCAGGAGCCTTCTGTTCGGTTGTAGCGACTTTCTGTAGCAGCGACATCGTGTTCTCGACGACATCGTTAGCCACTGTGTCTTTAACACCGAGGAAGCGCTGCATGAGGGCGATCAGCCTGTTATATAGGTCTGATACGGCGCGCCGCCACTTAGTTGTCTCGGAGTCAGGCCGAGAGGGGATAGCTTTGAGAAGCTCACGGAAATCACGAAGCGTGTTGCCGTAAGAGATGAACTCCAGCACAGCATCAAGGTCGGCTGTCTTCTTGTCTTTGGATCTGGTCTTGACCGCTCGTATCGCGTCGATAACTTCCTGTGCTTTAACCTTCTGCGCATCAGTCAGCTTGGTCTTACTGACATCAGTCGCCAGCACACGATCAAGCGCAGCGGACAGCGCTTTGACTTCAGGAAGATTTGGATTCGAATGAACAAACCACTGAAGCGCGGCGTGCAGCGTCTCGTGAAGCGTTTCCTCGGCTGATGCGTTGCTCCGTAGCGTGACGGTATCTGTCTTTGGGTCATACGACGGTTTAGTCGTGGTGTCTTTGTCATCGATCCACTTGACCTTTGGCAACGACTTGGCGTTCGTGTTACGGATTGCTTCAAGAATCGCCTTTGACAGCATGTTCTCGTAGCCCGTGCCGCGAAGCCCCCGGAAGTAATTTAGAACCGCGATGATGGGGTTCTTGGCTTCTTCTACGCGAGCTTTGTAGCGAGCTTCCGCTTCTTTTTGCCGGGCAGCGAACTGCTCTGGAGTTTCATTCGGACGCTGCTTGGTGACCGGCTTAAACGGAAACGATGGCTTGGCTTCTTCAACAGCCTCACGAATGGGTGTATCTAGCCCTCGCTTAGCGCCTTCGCGAGACTGGCGAGTCTCGGTACCCCGCACTACATCAGCGGATTCGGCACGAGCTAACGTACCCTGCTTCAACGAGTTCCATGACCGCGAGATCAGTGAATCAAGGATCTCATCGTATTCCGCCTGTGAAATTTTGTCTGCGGATTTTTTAAGAAGAGACGCTACTTCCTTGAACCGACTGGTATCACCCGACTTTGTGCCGCCTTTTTGCGTCCGAGCCTTGAGGACTGCGACAAGAGCTTCGGTGTTTGCGTCACTGCCGACTGCGGCACGTAGAGCTTGCAGCGCGTTGTTCAACACCTGACGTTGAGCTACAACCTTCTGATACAGCTCAGTGGCTTCGGCTTCGGCCATTGCTACGGTGCCTTCGGGTGTCGTAGCTTTGATAGGCGTGGTCTCTTGACCAGAGGATTTGAACAAGTTGTTTTCCGACGACGCGAGATCACGCGCGGCCAGCAACACACGTTGTGCCGCGTTGTAGATCTCACGCATCTGACCCGCGTACTTCACCGTATTCTCTGGGTCAGCGGCCGCACCTTTGTCGGCGTAGACAATTGGCGCTTGCTCAGACGGGCTACGCAGCATGCGTACAAGACCCTTAAACACACCCTGCGGCAAACTAACTTTGCCTTGTACCTTACCCGCGCGTTCGGATGCGACACGAGCTTCTAGAATACGGTCGAGATTTGCTGCAAGGTCAGGATCAAGCGGTTGTTGTGTTGCTGGAACGGTAGCCGCTTTGCCGGCTGCGGCAGCCTGCTGGCCGCGTTGAGTTTTGGGTTGCGCAGGGGTAGTTGAGGGTGCAGCAGAAAAAGCCCCCGCCGCCGAAGCGGCAGGGGAACCGGCGGAAGGAGGAACGCCGGGTACTGCACCCACAAGAGACACTGGAGGAACGTTGGCACCAGTTTCAATGCGACGCGCTCTGAACTGCTCACCTTTAGGCGCGGTGTAAACGCCCGGTGCGACTTCTTGGATACCCGGTGCGGGAGGGCGACGCACAACACGACCCGCAGCTAAGCCGACAGCCGGTTGCTGCTCGCCGGGAGGTTCTGTCAGATATACACCTGACTCTAGTCGCCGGATGTTGGGTGATACAAACCCAGCCGTCTGTACCTGTGTGGTACCGGGCGGTAAGGTCGCTGTAAGCCCACGTAAAAGAGACGCCGCTTGTTGCGACGTGCTGGCGTTTGGCCCAGTCATTGTGGTGAGGTCGATGCCTTGCGCAGCCTGCTCCTGCCGACGCGACAACAACTTACCCATCGTTAATTCACGATCGACAACGGACCCATCAGCAGCCTGCTCTCTAACTGAGATACCGCTTGGTGCGTTGTAAGCAGCAAGAAAATCTTCTTCGATCTTCTGTTGCTGGTCTTTGGGTACCCAAGCAGCACCACGTACACCTTGCTCAGCCGCCATAGCCGAAGCGATGTCACCACGCGCTACCGACTCTTGCCAATCACGCAGCATCTGTGCTGCTTCTTCGAGTCGGATCTGCTTATCAATCCGTTCACCTTCGCGCAACAACTGCTCGCCTGCCCATGCGTTGACGTCGGCAGCGGGGATACCCTGACGCGTGGCTTCGGATTGAATAAGCTCGTACGCCTGCATCTTGGTTTCGAGCGGCAACTGTGAGTCAGGTGCAAGCGCTTCCCGTAACGCACTAGCTCGCTGTGAACGTTGTACAGCGTTGCCGAACTGAAGCGGGCCCAGCAGCATGGCCATACCAAAGCCACCAAGCGCACTCTCACGTGCAATGCCACCAATATCCTCAGGCTGAGCACCATAGGCACGAGCAACATACTCGGAACCGATATCCTGCAATACCTCGGTAGCTGGCTGCACTGCGAGGTTGGTGCCGTAGGCGCGTGCGAACGGCGCAGCGACACCGGGGCGTGTCATCTGGCCTGCAACCTCAGCGGTTGTCCTAGCCCCGGGAAGTAGCGGACGCAGTGCACGGCCAAGACCCAGCGTAGCAGTCGTTGCCGCAGCCTCACCTACACCCTGAATCCCTGCGGTACGGATAGCGGCCGAACGCGCCGCCTCTTCATCGCCTGTATCGCGCAGAACGCGTTCGTAGGCTTCTTGATATGAAGACCCACCAAAGAGGGCAGCAGCGGCCGCAGGAGCCGCGTAGAGGCCCACGCCGGGGATAAGTGCTGAACCAAGCACCGGAGCCGCCTCAGCAACGCCCCGCGCGCCTTTGATGGCAGCCTCAGCAACCAGCCCTCGACCACGCAGATCAGGCTCGTATAACGGTGCTCGGGCTTCACCGAACTCCCGCATCTGTGTACCGACGTCATAAGCTGCACCACCGGGTCCACTAATAGCCTGAACGGCGCGACCGGCCATGGTCGGCACACCTGATACAAGCCCGCCAACAAATGGGCGGCCCATTTCTGCGCCTGTACTTCTTGGGCGAACACCCAGATAGTTCGCCACATCCTCGAAAGGCACACCCATCTCACGACTGTACTGCTGGACAAGTGTTACATCGTCCGCACCCTCAAACTCCGGCATCTGCTCCCGAAGTTGTTTGATCGTGTAGATCGCCATGTTGAGCCTTTACATTCCGGCGCGGTCGGTTAAAGCGCGCTGAACATTACGAGGGAAGAATTCAAAATAGGGCGAATTACGTAGGTCTCGCGCACGTTGCGGTGCTAGTCCTTTAGCAGCATCAACTGTCAATCCAAGCTGTTCAACTTCAGCGCGGTAAATAGAACGAAGCTCATCACGAGCAAGTCCTCGTTCAGCCGCACGTTGCGCCAAATCAGCTTCTATAACGTCACGAGATGGGGCTTGAGGCTGGCTAACAATAGAAGATAGCCCACTACCAACAGCAGGGGTAGGAGCCGGAGCAGGTGCAGGTTGTGTGCCACGCGTTAGCCCCGGTGCAGGCCTCTCACCGACTCGGCGGTCTGGTATCCCGCCGCCATAACCAGCTTGTACAGGATCAAACCCGTTATCTATCAGTATCTGTCGCTGTTCGGCAGGAGAAGCGTTCTTAAACCTATCGCCTTTTATAAGCTCTTCGTACCGCTTCATAGCCATTGGGTTGAGATCTGGCGCAGGCTTAACTTGCGCGGCCGCGCGAGGTTGTATAACTCGACCAATCTCGCCTGCAAAAGTTTTATACTTCAGATCAAATTGTTCGATAAGTCGCTTAGCTTTTGCTTCGTCCCCAGTTTCACGCGCTGCATCGATATCAGCGCTCAAATTGTTCAGTTCTGTTGCTTGCTCGGGCGTAAACGAACGGCTGGCGTTCGCGATGGCATCGTTTCGGTTGGCCTGCGACTCGTAGTATTTGATCTGCGCACGACGGGTTTCTAGGTTTGCGACGTACTCACCTACTGTTTCAGGATTTGTGGCCATTCGGCTCAAGTAGCCAGTAGCTTCACCTTCATTGGCAAACCTCTGCGCGCCGCCAACCGCGTTACCCGTAGCCGCATCAATAAGGGTTAGAGACACCGCACCGCTTTTCGGATCACGATCAACGCGGTAGTTGCGACCCGGCCCGATTAGATCGGACTTATTAAACTGGTCAACAATGCCGTCAAGCCCCTTGCCACGAATCATCTTCTTGATATCACGTTCGCCTTGCTCGAACAACGCTTTATCGACACCCGTGATGTTTTGCATCACTTGATAAATTTCGGCCGTACCCAAACCCGACTCTGATGCCATCTGAAACATGGCAGAAGGTGTCATATTCGGATTCTGGCGACGAGCTTCAGTAAGTTGCGCGGTAAATGCATCCGCTCGTTGACGCTGTTGCGCTTGTCGTTCTGCCTCTTGAATCTGCAACTCTGACTGCCGGCGAGATAACGCTCCGCTCGCAACCTGCCCACGCAATGCTTCTAGCTCAAGCGGCGTCCGGGCAGCTTGTCGTTCTTCAGCGGCCAGAGCCGCCTGCATGCGCATAGCTTCGGCCGGGTTCCGCACGGCCAACACAGGGATCGCCTGCTGCATGCGCATGCGGTTGAGTTCATCTGCACTAAACGGAGTCTGCCGCGTCAACCCACCGAAAGAATACGTAGTCGGTGTAGTCGTAGCTTGCGCCGACGGCATCTGCGGTGCGTAGCGCGCTGCTTCTTCAGAAGACAAGCCAAAATCCGCAATATCCTGCCTCTGCAAACGCCCTGTCTCAAGACCAGCGCTCTGAATCTGTTCAGGAGTCGCAGCTTGACCCGGCGTCATCGTTGGCTCGGCACCATATATCTGCCGTAACCGCTCACGTTCCGCTAACTGCTCTTGGTACTCTTGGTTGCGACGGCGCGCTTCGCTGAACTGAAGACCGGTCTGAAAGCCACCGGCAAGACCTTTGAAGAAGTCAGCCATGATTATCTTCCCGCCCTCGCGCCCATGGCGCTTCCAAACCCACCGGCATACGCACCCAGCCCCATACCCAACACCGTAGCAAACGGATCAGCTTGTGAGTTCATTGCGTTGGCGTAGCTTGTCTGCGAACTCAACACCGACCCAAGGCCCTGAATCTGCATTCCTAGGCCGCTGCCTATCGTACTGACACCCTGACCGTACAGAGCGCCGAACTGAGTGCCCGGAGCCATCGTCGACTGAAGACCCGCAGAACCTGCTCCTGTAGCGCCGCCGTACGCAGCCAACGACGCGCCGGGTAACCCCCGACCGAGCCCAGTGACATCCATCTGACGAGCCCAGCCCATCTGTTCAGCCTGCCGGCGAGCACCTGTCATTGCGGAAGCACGTTGTGCTGCCAGACCAAGCGAGGATTGCGCCTGAATACCCATCCCGGCACCCGATGCTGGGTTCACACCCATCGATCGCATGGCTCGTTCAGAGGCTGCCTGTGTAGTGCCGAACGCACGGCCGGCCGCCGCTGCGGCTTCCTGAGCAAGCTGTTCTCGGTAGGCTTCCGTGTTGAACTCTTGGGCTTGACGAGCAAGCCCTTGCTCAATAGGTCGGAAGGTAGTCGTGGCGTAGTTGTAATAATCCTGCGCCTGTCGCATCTGCTCTTGCTGTGCCGCGATCTGCTGCTGCGCAATCTGGCGTGCGACGGGTGAGACTTCTGCGTACTGTTGACGAGCGAACGCAAGCTGCTCTCGACCGAGACCAGCCATGGTCTCAGCGGCTTCTTTGCTAGCAGCAGCAAGCGGCGCGTAATCTGGGGCCGGTGCTGATTTTCCACCCATAACTTACTCCTTGCGTAGCCAACGACATTTATCGGGCCACATCACTAAGACGTGCATGTCAGCGCCCGGAGCGCCGTCTTTCATAATAAATTCTTCTTCAAAGCCGATGTGCTTATCAAAGGCAATGATATGTGGTTCGTTTGAGGGAACCATCCCTGTCAGACGCTTGAGCTTGCACTGGTTAAAGGCGTAGTCGCAAACGGCTTGGAATAGCGGGATGATGGCTTTCGTAAACCGCTTGATAGCGATGTGAGCCGTCGCGTTCGCGCCGTTGAAGTTGTTGATGACGACACCTGCGATCATCTGTCCGTCCCGTTCAACGCCCATAGCGTAGTAGGAGCCCCAGTCTGCACCCTGTCCGACTTCTTGAGCAACCCATGCAGCGACACGAGCCTTGTCAAAAAGGACGAGTTGTGCCATAGGCTCGTATTATGACGCACGCTCAGTCATTGCGCCAGAACTTTACAGAAGCGCCCAAGACCAGCAATCCCAGCAGGGCGACCGTAGCTGCTTGCACGACTGACCGCATTGCCGTTTTCTTAACCCCCCGCCACCCATCGATCAGGGAACGTAGATCGTGGACATCTTTGCCGGCGGTCTCATCATGCAGGCCCACGGACTCAAGCGCGCGGCGCGCCGCCTGATCCATCATAGTCTGAAGCTCGGCTTCGGTCAGCACAATCTTAGCAACGACCGTGCGCCGGGGTTTGCGTTTGATGGTTGTTGTAGTCATGGGTTAGGTGACGAGGTCTGCGATCAACATACTGATGTTGCGCACTGTGACTGTGGCTCCACCAGTTCCTAGATTTTGTGTAGCCCAAGTATTTGTACCTGTTCGTTTCCAACCTACAAGTGCAACAGTTTGAGAAATTGCAAATGATGCACCTGCTACAATAGTAGCCCAGTAGATAGGATTGACTAATGTCTGCGATAACGTACCGGTTATCTGATCAAAGTTCGGAGATTGCAAAGTAACTGTCCCTGACACAGCGTAATCTGTAAGCCACAAAGGTGAATTAACCGAAGAGAAAGCTACATCGCCGTTGTCTTTTTTAATTACTAACCCATTACCTGTAGGCGTTGCCCCCACATACTTGGCGAATACTTTAATTTTATTAATATTAGTAGCCACAGTTCCACGTACTAAAAACTCCCAGTTGTTACCTACTTTGTTTAGTCCTGCTACGACGCCTGTGTCGTTAACATCAAAATCAAGAAATATCATAGGTACTAACGAAGTAGGCAGATTTATACTGTATTTCTGCCATATTAGGCCCCACGTAGTATTGGGCACTCTGGTTGTACCTACATATGTAAGCCCATTAATAATATGGTATCCAAGGTACTCAGACGATACCAATATCTGCCCGTTATCAGCGTAGCACCTAAAACCATACATATTATGTCAACAGAAAAATTACATTTACTGTAGTTGTAGCTACACCTACATTACCCGGGTTAAGCGTTATCGTAGCTGTAGTTCCGACTATCGTTTTTGTTATAGTGAATAAATCTGAGCGATAAAAAGCATCATTGGGGCTAACAAAAACTTTTACATCAGCCCCGCTTGGTATCGTGTAGGTATATGTATAAGTTGTGTTCGCGGCCAGTGAGGCAACAAACGAATCCAGCAAAACACCACCTAGCCGCGACGTATCAAACGATACTTGACCGGATGCGTTGTAGACCTTTAAGCCGGTAGCCATCAGGCAAGATCCCCGATCTGCACACGCAGTGTACCGGCTGAGTCATAAACCTTGATCGTGCTGTTGGTGATCTCCATGCGGGCGCCGGACTCGGCGCTCTTGACGTTCAGACTACCTGTGAAAGTCGCGGCACCATTGTTGATAGTCAGCCCGGGTGCTGTGACGTTACCGTCATACGTCACCTGAAAATATTTATTGTTGTTTAAGTTGCCGAGCCGCAGACCCTCAGCACCTAGGTAGAAACCATAGGTACCCACCGTTGGCCAATTGTATGAGGTGAAGTCAACACCAGCAATCGAACCCCGCACATTGACCTGATTGAATGTAGCAGTGCCGGCTTTGTTAATCTGCCAGCCAGTTTTGTCGTCGACACTATAGTTGAGTGACTGAAGAGTGTCAGCGACTTTGGCCGTTGTAATGGTTGAGTCTGCGATCAACGCCCCAGTGATGGTCGAGCTTGCAATCAACGAACCTGTAATCGTAGCGTTTGCGATTTTGCCGCCTGTAATCGTGGCGTCGGCTATCTTGGCGTTATCAACTGCAAGGTTAGTAATTTTGGCGTTGGTAATCGTCGCGTCTTTGATCATCGCGGTATCGATGTAAACGACACCACTGTCTACAACAAAAGGCACGGCTATCTTAGCCACCTTAGACGACGCAGATATACTAGGTGTATAGCCTTGTCTATCCGTGTAGAAAAAACTAGACCCAAATAGAGCAGTAACAGTAAATGTTACTAAATTGTTATCAAACCCTGTTACGTTAAAAAATCTTACTTTGTCACCCACCACTAAGCCGTGAGCGGATACCCCCCACAATATAGTAGAGCTTACAATAGTGACAGCAGTTACAGTTTTTTGATTAGCAGCCGGATTTATAATACTAAATCGATCAGCGCGTATCAGGAATTGACTGAATGGTGTTGAATTTACTAATGTTGATGAAAGGCCGAAGCCCGACACATATCCGTTGTTGTCGATCTTGACGCTGTACTGTGCGTACAGCCCGTCATTGACTGTCTTCTGCGTCGTGAATGCCTGTTCGATCGCAGCGGTATTGCCCTGTCCATCGGTCACCGACACTTGCTTGACCGCCGTAGCGAACGGCAGGCCTACGTTCCATGTCAGCAGGTCTGTGGGGTTAGCTAAATTCCACGCGTCAACGTCATCTTTTGTCTTGATTGCACCATTGTTGTCGAAGACAAGCCCCGTTGCGTTACGTGTAGCGTAGCCAATCTTGGTCTGTTCGACATTGGTGACTCGGGCGTCTACCGTAGCGATCGTGCCGTCACGGATCGCAACCCATGCAGAGCCGCTCCAACGGTATGGCTTATTACTATCATCCGTGTCAATCCACAGATCGCCAACACCCTCAGCCGTGGGGGCGCTAGCCTGCGCAAACGTGACAATCTTGCCATCAGCAGTAGACTGAGCATCTGCGGCCGCTTCGGCCGCGTCAATAGCAGTTTGATCGTTGATGTCTTGCCACGTGTTGTCGGAAGCCCGATAACGCTTTAACTTCTGAACCTCAGCATCTGTGTCATACCAGAGATCGCCGTTGTGCTTATCGCGCGTAGGCTGGTCCTCCCACGCCGTGCTGGGATCAGAGGTTTGAAAATACGATTCAATCTTTCCGTCGATCTGCGTTTGAAGTGACGTTTGCCCCGGAGTGTAAGTCGCGGCAATCCACGCATCAAACGCAGCCGTATCGGTCGACGCTACCCACGCCGAACCATTCCATACATAAGTCTTGTTGGCGTCATCAGAATCGATCCACAGATCACCAGTCTGCAAAGCAACATCAGCAGCAGTCTCAGGGTCAACTCCACGTTTCGTAGGTGCTGATGCCTGCCTAAATGTCTTCGACTGGAGGTTAGCGTATGACCGCAAGAACGCTGCGTTAGTGGCGATCGCAGAATCAACCGTCGTACCGGTGTAATACTGTGTAGTAAGAAGCGACCGTGTAGCCGGCAGACCTGTACTGGCGTTGTTGACCTGGGCATCGAGCGTGGTAACGGCTGATGAAACTGCACCGACTGCTGTACCAATCTCAGTATCAACCTCGGCGCTGGTGTAGTAATCGGTGATCAGGAGGGCGCGCGTAGCTGGCAGACCTGTAGTAGCGTTATTAACTTGTGAGTCAAGCGTCGTAACTGAAGACGTTACTGCACTTACCGCTGTAACCCGGGCTTCCCGCTCGCTGTAGATAAGACCTGATGTGACAGCCGCCAAATCAGTGCCGGTGTAGCTACCCCGGATCTGAGCAGCAAGTCCCTCACGAGCGGATACCTCGGTAGTCAAGTTGGTAGCTATAGTTGACCGCGCTACCTTCTCATCGTAGATAAGCCCAGAAGTGACGAGCGCTAGGTCAGTACCGGTGTAAGAACCTCGGATCTGTGAAGCAAGCGTCGTACGCGCTGAAGTTTCTGCTGATAGATCCGTAGTAAGTGTATTGATATCGGTTGAGTGCGCAGCTACCGCGTCGGCTAGTGAGTTGTAGTCGCCGATCTTTTCCCAGTATGTCGTATTGGTAGGGAGGTTGCCAGTCGTAGTCTGCAACGCCTTATACAACCCACCGTCGTATTTAACTAGGTCATCAGTGTTGTATGTCGTTGCGTTATCGTAGGTCGGTGTATCGTTGAGATCATCGACCTGCCCTTGAAGATTAGCAATCTGGTAAGGAATCGTACCTACCGTTGTAGACGGCCCATCAATAAGATCGATACGTGTACTGAGTGACGATGCAAGCTGAGAAGATGTTATCTGGCTGGTCAGTGTACTGAGAAGATAAGCTACTTCGGCCGAGGTTGTCGCAGAGACACCCGACACAGCGTTATACGCACCGGGCGTGCTATCCACGTTGACAAACCGCACCCAGTAATACCGTGTCACACCGGGACCAACCGGGTCAGTAAACGTCGAGCCGGGGGACATACCAACACGAACTGCTGAGCCAATTGTATTCGTCGTATTTCGCCAAATCTCAGTGTACGCATGCCCTTCATATAGCGGCGCATCCCACTCAACGATGATGTTACGCGTCGCGGCAGTTACAACCAGATTGGTAGGTGCAGGTGGTGTCGCGTAATACGTCGTAGTGGTCGATGGTGTGAGGTTGCCCGCCTGATCAACACTTGCGATTCCAGCATCAGATAGCTCTTTCGCGGTGACAAGACGTTCTTGCCCTGAGCCTGTTACAAGCTCACGCAAGCGCTCAAGGAACATCCGCAAGTCACGCGGGATGTCTGAGCTAATGAAGGGTAGTTTTTTAGACACTCTTCAACTCTTCTACAGACTCGGCCATAGTAAAAGAAAAAACTTCGTACGACGTTTCAAACTGAACTTCCCAATCACGTCCTTGTACGGGGGGCAAACGAAATGGATCTCGACTTGTGACGGTCTGAGTGTGGATCAACGAACCATCAGCGTAGAACTTAGCCGTAAGGTTATAGGCTTCAGCCTCTACCTTCGCCGACGCAAACCCCATAAACCTAGGCAACGTAAACTTTTTTGATTTCCATGTAACGTTGCGAGCTGACCCAGCAAGCCATACCTTGATCGACCGATCGGCGAAGGTCAGATATAGTTTGTCGTTTTGAAGATCTGTGTAGCCAGCGGTTGCGTAGGTATCGTTAACGATAAATTTGCCAGTAGCCAAGTCGTAGACAAAGCCACCAGACGTCGTGCCGTTGTTATAGAACGCTACATACTTCATATCCTGCTGGTATGCGTGGATCGAGGTAGGTAAAAACAGTGACTGCCACTGCGCGCGTGTAAACATCCCCTCGGTCAGAACCTTAGAATTACCGGGCGACAACATCACAAGTCCATCAGGACTGGCGTACAACACCACACCACCGAAACTCACAATGCTCCGTTTAGAAGCACACGCCTGCTCAAGATTAGATTTAACAACCACCATCGCTTCAGGCGACGACCCTTGAATTAAGTACGGCACGCCTTTGGTCAACACCGCGAGCGTCGTGTCCATGCGGCCGAGGCCGACGACAGGGAAATCAAGAGACTGAATGTACTGCAACGGCCACGCATACGGACGATACGGCACGCTAAAGTAAACATCACGTCCCTTGAATCCTGCCATCAACCCATTAGGAAGATTGATCAACCCAATAAGTGTGTCGGGTGGTGTTGTCCACGTCAGGGATGGGATCTCTTCGCCTAGATCTTCCGCAAGAATTGAGTCTGTGTAGGACGATGTAGCAACTGCGATCTCAGCAACAAATAGATAAACGCCGGATGTAGAACGATAGATCCTGCGGTGCGTTGCAGTGTAGCCGGCGGGAACAGCGGCAAAGGTGCCGATCGTGACAGACTGCGTGGGGTAGACCGTGACCTCAGATGAGGCTGGTGATGGGGCAGACTCGACTTCAATACCCGACACCTTGTTGACATACGTGAACGTGTAGACCCGCGTCTCTTGAATTGCGTTGGTGCTGGGTGGCAGAGCACCCGCAGTCACCACGGGGGCTGTTGCTGGAGCGGGCAGGCCTAGAGGTATTGAGTTAGTAGGGTAATCAGAGCCTGACGTGGCAATCGAAGCGTAGGTAGCCTTTGGCTGAACCCCATCGGTGTAGTACGTCCATTCTGAGGTATCACCTGCAATCTGCCCACGACACACATCGACGTCGGTTGTCCAGTGAAACCAATACTGTGTATCCGAGACGATGTCTTGCCCGAAACGATAGATAGTCAGTGGTGTACCTGCCTTGGTGAGCGTCGTAACAGACGAACCAATATTAGCCAACGGCTGCAATGACCCATTGAAGACGTTTGCATTAAGCGCCGTTTGAGCGCCAGAATCCGGCAAATACCGTGGCGGGACTTTAGGGGATATACCGTCAAACGACTTGATCGTCAGAGCCGTCATCACGCCACCTCGATTGCCCTCAAGGCCTCAGCATACAACGTTTCTCGTTGTGCGAGTCCATTATCACCACCGTTTACCAACTTCGTTATTTTACGCACATCTCCCGCCTCTGCGGCGTCTTCAATACCCGCACCACGACGCGAGGCCCAGAACCACGCCGCAGACAGCGCTGCTGCTGTAGGTTGAGCAAGTTGGTCAGGGTCATCAATTAGGTCAATCCCAAGCGCTGCCCCGCATGCCTTGTAGTTAGCACGACCAGTAAGCTGTTTAAGACCGCGACCACGGTACTTCCAACCATCTCCGTGCTCGGTGTTACCAAGGTTGCGGCGTCCAAATTCACCGCCGTACAAGATATTGGCGAGCATCTCTTGGTTGGCTTTTTGTCCTGTAGCATCGTTACGACCATACAAGTTGGCGTCTTCCTCGCTGATGCGGTGCTTGCCGAATAAAGCAATCAACGCAGAAACCTTGTAATTCAGATTCTCAACAACTGCCGTAAGCCCACCTGACTCAACGCCGATCTGACTGAGGAACCCTGCGACAACTCTAGGTTCGTCAATTTGGAAAAGACCCATAGCATCGTTGATAGGACCAAGATATTTTTCAGCGTTTGTGGTGTTCGCCTTAGTAGCGGCGCAAAGTTGTTCCAAAGTAATAATCATTTTTTCAGAATGTCCTTTTGCTGTGAAGAGTTCGAACTACCTAACCAGAAGTTATAGACGCTAGCTGTTTCCCTCGCTAGAACGCCGAGCAAAAGCATCATAACGTCAGACCCGGTAAGCCTCATCAGGTCTAAGGCAGACCCAACAAGTAGCCCAAAAAACCCGCAGACGGTAATGATCGATAGAAACGCGGGCATCTTACTCCGCGTAGCTTTCTGCATCTCACGGGCGCTATCCGTATTCTTAACGTTTAGCTCAAATATCTTTGTGTCGTTCGCCATCTTGGCGAGTTCGCCGTCTTGTTCGAGCTTTTGTAGCGCTTGCTTGGCAGCCTCGGCCGCCGCAGGATCGGGCAAGACCCTATCTAAAATCTTCGAGCCGACTTCAAGCAGTGGGCCTAGGGGTAGCATCTTTATCCTCCTTAACATCCGGCTCTGCCGGTGGCTTGTTGCTTAAAACGTCTTTGCCTTTTATTGCGAGTAGCGTCGCTAGGCTGCCTAAGATGTATTTGCTCATGTCCGACAGTAAAAAGAAGAACTGCTTATCCGCTGGCGCAATCCCGCTCATCGGTTGCGTTACAAAGACAAGCGAATAGAGCGAGAAGAACACCATTCCCATTACAGTTAGGGCAAAGACGATGCCAATTACAAAGCGAAGCGTTGAGTCAAGCTGCTCGGGGGATCGGTTTATCATGGTTCGCGCTCCGATTTCATATCATTCGGCCTATTGAGTTGATCCGGGCAGACTCCGTTTATCGCGCAGTCCGGGCGCTTACATTCTGCATTCGACCAGTTCTTCGGGTCTTGACACGGATACCGATATCGCTCTTCGCAACCTTGCAGCATTAACAACACGAAGGAAGCGACAAAACCGACAACCGCCCACTGAAAACACTGAAGAGCCGACAAGTAACGGTGCGAAGTCATTATCGCCCCAAAGGATTAGAGGTGGCGCGTTTCAGTACGCTCATCTCGGAGCGCAGCGCGGAAGCGGTCGCGTCTAAGTCTTGCTTTAACGCGGCTAGCCGTGTTTCTACCTCGCGTTGTTGACTAGTCAATGCAACTTTAAGCTCTCGCTGCTGACTATCAAGTGCGCCTTTAACCTCGCGAACCTGACTCTCTGCTAGGCTTTTCGTCTCGCGGCCCATCGCAGCCGCTTCGGTTGCGGTGCCCAGCGCGATAGCTTTTGTCTCTCGGGCTAGCGCGATAGCGTCTGACGATCGTTCAGCGATTCGAACCACAGCCTCAGCGGTTTGAATCTGCCGCTCCTTCATCGCTTGCATTTCGATTTGAAGCGTCTGCATTTGCTCGCGCAGCGCGGCGTCGTTATACGGCTTGAACTTATCGACCGCTTCGATCGTCTCCATCATCTTCCCATAGAACTTCATTCCGCCGTATGCCGTCCCACCGATCACGGGAAGGCCCGTTAGGATCAAGCCAAGAATCATCTGACTTGAGAAGTTCACCGAGTAATTCTTGTTCTCGTCGGTAGGCATCGGGCAACTCCTGAGACAGCGACAGCGTAGGTGGCATTCTAAGCTGTGGGAGGGTATTTTGAATAGGTAATCTAACAGGCGTCGGTAGCGCCGGCGCAGGTGTACTGGTAGTGGACGGCGGGGGTGTCGACACTATCGTCGGCGCAGGTATTACCGGCGCAGTTACAGGTGCGCCCTGCATGACGTGTACAGGTATGGATGGGGTAGATGGGAGATGCGGCGTCAGAGGTGATGCAAAATTCAGAGGATTGGAGATCATCTTGACGCATGTTGACTCCGTTATTTGCCAACTCCCCCAGAAGGGGGTCGAGGTCGGCGTTTGGCAGATGCTTTGCCGTGCGAAGATTTGGTTGCCGACGTATCCGGCTGGGCACTTGACTGCTTGTCAAAATGGCTCGCAAGAAAAATGCAATCTTCAAAATAAAGATTGAATTTTTCTTGTGTTTATCATGCTGGCAATGGAGATCATGTAGAAGGG
>SXGQ01315438.1_pt1 | contig 18197 bp, 20 predicted proteins | sample 3178371 | NCBI WGS metagenome assembly SXGQ01 (sample SAMN11356859, study PRJNA531348) | freshwater metagenome | isolation source: freshwater sample F1-20 | place: China: Fuxian Lake, Yuxi | collected 2017-12-25 | reverse complement strand
TGAATCAAGTGAGTTGACCCGCGTCCAGAGTTGGGTCGCACCAAAGTCGATGCGGCTGGCGACATCGATGAGACCACGACGAGCTGCTTCTTTGTCGGCCATCGGAATGGCGTCTTCGAGGTTGCCCAAGATGATGTCGACGGTCGGTACGACCTCTGGCAACTTGGCGACGACTTTGTCGAGATGCGGTGGGAAGAAATGAATCACCCGGCTCGGGCGGAATGGAATCTCGCGAAGTGGTTCGGGGGCACCGACAGCGAGCGGCTTGAAAAAATCACGGGCGGAACGCACGAGTCAAGAGTAGGGGACACCTACGCTTTCGGCATGGTTGCACCCTTTGATGCCGTGCTCTTCGATGCCGGTGGGGTACTGGTGGTGCCAGATCCCGTGGTGCTGAAGCCCCTGCTCGATTACTACGGGGCGACCGCAGACCATCAGGGCCATGTGCGTGCTCACTATGCCGGCATGGCGGCGAAGTCGCGAGCGCGGTCCAACGAGAGTGATTGGACTCGCTACAACAGTGCCTATGTCGACAGTGTCGGCGTGCCCCCCGAGAACCACGACGATGCCGTGTTCGTGTTGAGCCGCACTCGTACCGCACACTTGTGGCGTCATCCGCTACCGGGTTCCGCAGAAGCGCTCATCGCCTTGCACGAACGCGGCGTTCCGATCGGCGTGGTGAGCAATGCGAGCGGTCAGATCGAAGACATCTTGAATCGAAGCGGCGTCTGTCAGGTCGGACCAGGACGCGGTGCGCCGATGCGTTGCATCATCGACAGCAACGTCGTGGGTGTCTCCAAACCAGATCCGGCGATTTTCGACCACGCCTTGCCACATTTCCCCGACGTCGAACGTTCGCGCATCGCATATGTCGGCGATTCTCTGGTCATGGATGTCGAAGGCTCGCGTGCCGCTGGTCTACTTCCGTATCTGATGGACCCCTATGGCGACATGTCCGATGCGCCAGCGACACGCATCAGTTCATTGTTGCAGTTGCTTTAATTCAGACCGTGTCGCACAGACGCTTGGCCACGACTTTGAGGCACAAGGTTTCGTCGGCACCTTCAAAAATCGACAGCACGCGTGCGTCGACGAACAATCTCGAAACGGAGTACTCCTCGGCATAGCCGTAGCCACCGTGGATCTGCATTGCTTCACGAGTGACCCATTCGGCGGCTTTGCAGACGTAGGTCTTGAGCATGCTCGCTTCCATCGCGCCTTCACCTTTGCCCATGAGGCGAGCAACGGCGTAAGAGAACTGTCGGCTTGCCTGGGTAATGGCTGCCATGCGACCGAGTTTCACTTGGGTCAGCTCGTATTCGGAAATGTTATGTCCGAACACCATGCGGTTCTCCGCGTAATCACGCGCCGCTTCGCAAGCAGCTTGCATCACGCCGACGGCGCGGGCCGCAGTCTGCAAGCGACCGTTCTCGAACCCCGCCATCTGAAGATAGAAACCTTTTCCGATTCCGCCTTCTTCACCGATGAGGTTCGCTGCGGGCACCCACCAACTCTCGATGGCGATCTCGTACGAATGCATTCCGCGATAACCGATCGTGTCGATCGGGCGACCTTCCATTCGTCCACCACCGTCTTGGGTGAAGACGAAACCATGCCCATCGCCACGCGGTTTGGGGACGATGAACAAGCTGAGTCCGCGATGTGTCTTTGAACGATCCGGATCGGTGCGAGCGAGCAACATCAACACGTTCGCGCGTGCACCGAATGTGCACCATGTCTTGACGCCATTGATGACGTAACCGGCTTCGCCAGACGGACCTGCGGCGGCAACGGCGGTCGTCTTGATTCCGGCCACGTCACTTCCGTAGTCCGGCTCGGTGACGGCGACAGCTGACATCACTTCAGTGGTCGCCAATTTCGGCAACCATTCGTGCTTCTGTGCCTCTGTTCCGCCAGCGACAAGTGCGCGGGTGAGGATCTCCGGCCGTGTGATGAGTGACCCACCGATACCAAGCGACGCACGGGACAACTCTTCAGTTGCGACGACCGATGCCATGTATTCGCCTTCGCCGCCTTCGCCATAGCCGCCGTATTCGGTCGGCACGCTGAGGCCGAACGCGCCGATCTCGGCAAGTCCGGAGATGATGTCTTCAGGAACATCTTCATTGAACCGATGAACGTGTTCGGCCCGCGACGCGATCTCATTCATTGCGAACGACCGGAAGGTGTCTTGCACCATCTCGAAGTCTGCGTCGAGATGTCGCGGTCCTTGAACGCGCGAGATCGACGAGAGGAATTTCGGGTCACGGAACTTCGCTACGAAAGCCTTCGTCGACGACAGATCATCGATTGAGACACCCCACAATTGCTCACGGCCGATAAGGCGGGTGAGAAGGTCGTGCACCATGTCGGCGGCGAACGCACACGTCAGTGCGGCCTCATCGTTTCCTTTCGCGCCGTAGTCGAGCATCGACCGTGCGGTTTCGACGGCGGCGGATGCGTGCGCCACGTCGTAAGCGAGAACCTGGTTCTTGTCGGGGCCACCTGCACTCTTCAATGTCGTCACCGCGCGCTCAACGACGGATGCCGCCGATGAGATCGCAGAGGCGGCGTCTTGTAGGTCTGATGCGCTGAGAGTGCTCATGTGAGGAAACGCTAGTGAGCAATCGCGGAGATGACCCCACCGTGACATGAAGCAATTGCCAGCATCTGCCCAACGCGGATGCATTTTGGCCCGGTGCGTGACCGAAAGTGACCCGCCTATTCTGAGGTGGTGACGTCAACTGATCCGGCGACCTCGAGGAATTCATGACGACGGCGAGCAGCCCCTGGCCGTCAGGGTCGCCTGATGCTGACGTCGATGTGGACACATGGGAGCGTGGGGTATCGGCCTTGATGTCGTCGACGACCACGACCGGTCAGACCCAGGCGATCGTGGCTGCGCACCGGGGACGCATCGTGTGTGAGCACTATGGCGAAGGTCACGATGAGTCCTCGACATTCATTTCGTGGTCGATGGCAAAAAGCATGGTCGGGGCGCTGTGCGGAATGGCTGCCCAGGACGGACACATCTCACTCGATGACCCGGCGCCCATCAGTGCGTGGGCTCATGATGATCGTGCAGAGATCACCGTGCGGCATCTGCTGCAAATGACCTCGGGTTTGTCGTGGGTCGAGGACTATGTCGATGGGGCGACGTCGCATGTGATCGACATGCTGTTCGGTACTGGTGTCGACGATGTCGCGGGTTACGCAGTCAGCCGGCCCGCAGCGGCACGTCCAGGTAAGGAGTGGTTGTATTCGTCGGGCACCACGAACATCATCTGTCGCATTCTCGGTGACGCCTTGGGCGACACTCACGGCTCACATGCTCGTGTCGAGCAGTACCTCCATGACCGACTTTTTGGTGCGATGGGTATGTCCTCGGCTTCACCGAAGTTCGACAAACGAGGAACATTCGTCGGTTCTTCCTACGTGTATGCGACCGCACATGATTTCGCACGATTCGGACAACTGTTCCTCAATCGCGGTGTGTGGGAGGGTCGACGTCTCGTCTCAGAAGAGTGGGTTGATTTCTCACGACACGTTGTCGCCCACGACGGTGACAATGGTTTCAATTATGGAGCCCATTGGTGGATGTGGCCCGACGAGCCCGACTCGCTCGTCGCGCTCGGATACGAAGGTCAATACACCTGGGTTGTGCCAGGACGTGATCTCGTGCTGGTGCGTCTCGGAAAGACCGATGCGGCACAGCGCGATGACCTCACAGCAGAGCTCGTGAAGCTTGTCCGTGCATTCCCAGAGTCGACCGTCCACATGGACAAGAGTGGTGGACGTGGCTGACGTCGATCCTCTCGAGGGCACCGCTGAGTTACGGCGAAGTGGTTGGCGTCGCACGGTGAAGTTGGTGCTTACTGCCGCAGTTCTTTATTTCTTCGTCATCCCACTAATTCCCGGATTTCGTCGAGCGATAGATGAGTTGAACGAGGTCGAGCCGTCTCTGCTTGCTGCGGGCATCGGGCTGCAAGCGTTCTCGTTGTTGTGTTACTCGCTGCTGACGCGCGCTGCACTCGGAACTGAGGCACACAACGTGAGCGTGCTTCGACTCTTTCGCATTCAGCTCAGCACGAAGGCTCTCGGCAACATCATGCCCGCTGGCAGTGCGGCTAGTTCCGCTCTCGGTTATCGATTGTTGACCATGAGCAAGGTGCCCGGACCAGATGCCGGATTTGCGCTGGCGACCGCTGGCATTGGTTCTGCGGTGGTGCTGAATTTCATCTTGTGGTTCGGACTCATCGTGTCGATTCCCGTGCGCGGAGTGAACCCTGTGTATGGAACAGCAGCCATCGCCGGTGTCATCTTGATGGCGGCAGCTGGTTTCATCGTCTTCGGATTGGTCGAAGGTCAAGGAAGAGCGGAGCGTCTCGTGCGTGTCATCGCTCGTCGATTGAGGCTCAACGAACAACACGCCGCCGAGGTGCTCGAGCATCTCGGAGTGCGTATCGAAGGTCTGATTGCTGAACGACGACTTTTGGCACGCGTCGTCGTGTGGGCGACTCTCAATTGGTTGCTCGACATGGCCTCGCTGTGGGTCTTTCTTCAAGCGTTCGGTGCGTCGATCAGTCTCGATGGTCTCGTCGTCGCGTTCGGTCTTGCGAATGTGCTCTCCGTGGTGCCGGTGACTCCTGGTGGACTCGGCATCGTCGAAGGCATCTACATCCCTACACTCGTCGGCTTTGGCCTCACGCGCGCGAACGCGACACTTGGCGTCTTGTCATATCGCATCGCGCAGTATTGGCTTCCGATACTCATCGGCTGGCTGTGCTACCTGTCGCTCCGCGTCGGTCCATTCGCTATCGACCGGCGACACCGATTGCGTCCACTTCCCGAAGTCGCCGAAGCCGAAGCGGCCCGCAACGTCACGGCGGCAGATTGGGTGGAGCGGTTCGCCCCACGTGATCGCACCGGTCAATTCACCATGCCCACGCTGACACGCGAAGACCTCGAGTACTTCGACGACGACACCGGACCACAGTCGCTACCGAAGTAGCGTTCGAACCATGACGACACATGAGCGCCCATTCGGCAGATGTCTGGAAGATTTCGTGGTCGGGGATGTGTACAAGCATTGGCCCGGCAAGACGATCACCGAGTACGACGACCATCTGTTCTGCATGATCACGATGAACCACCACCCACTGCACACGAATGATTGGTTCGCGAAGGAGAGTGTGCAGGGTCGCAATGTTGTCGTGGGAAATCTCGTCTACTCGCTGGTGCTCGGCATGAGCGTTCCCGACGTGAGCGGGGCTGCCATCGCAAATCTTGAAGTCGAGACGCTGCAGCACAAGTTCCCGACGTTTCATGGGGACACCATCCACGCCGAGACTCGCGTGCTCGACGTCCAAGAAAGCAAGTCGAAGAATGACCGCGGTGTCGTGACGGTTGAGACCAAGGCCTTCAATCAAGAGGGCAAGGAAGTGTGTTATTTCCGTCGCCGCGTGATGGTGTGGAAGCGCGAGTTTGCGCCGACCCGCCGTCGCCCGTACGACGGCGTCGACGTGTGGGAGAACTGACCCAACGCTCCCGTGACCGGGTGACCGGCGCGCTGCTCGCGTGGGGCGAATCGCGTCTCCGCGACCTGCCATGGCGTCGAACACAGGACCCGTGGGTCATCCTCGTCAGTGAGGTGATGTTGCAACAGACGTCGGTGGCACGCGTGTTGCCAAAGTTCGATGCATTCATCGACCGTTTTCCACGACCTGGGGACTTGGCTGAGGCACCACTCGGAGATGCGCTCATGTTGTGGGAAGGCCTCGGATATCCACGTCGATGTCGAAATCTGCGAGACGCAGCCGTCGTCGTTCAGCGTGAACACGGAGGTCGTGTGCCAGACGACATCGATGCGCTGCTCGCGCTTCCGGGAATCGGGCCGTACACGGCGCGCGCAATTCTTGCGTTCGCATTCGGCAGGAATGTCGCGGTGGTCGACACGAACGCGGCCCGAGTGCTGTCACGCCTCGTCGGAGAACCGATGAAACTCGCAGTGACGCAGGGGCTTGCCGACGACGTGGTGCCCGAAGGCCGCTCGTGGGAGTGGAACCAAATCATGATGGACTTCGGGGCGACGTTGTGCACCGCTCGTGCGCCTGCGTGTGACCGTTGTCCGTTGTCGCGGTTATGTGCGTGGGGTGGCGACATCAATCGGCCCGACCCGGCGGTGGCGACTCAGGGCACGAGTCGGCCGCAACCAAAGTTCGAAGGTTCAGATCGCCAGGCCCGCGGTCGGGCATTGCGCGCCGTCGCTCAACAGCCGCTTCGCGACGAGGAAGTGTTTGCGGCGATGAACATGATCGATGACGTCGACCGGGCAAAACGACTTCTTGGTCAATTGCTGGATGAAGGTCTTGTCGTACGTGTGAACGGAACTGTCACTTTGCCGTGACCCAATCTACGACGAGTTGGTTCACGATTGCAGGTTGCTCGACTTGCAAGAAGTGCCCGGCGCCGTCGACAAAGGTGACATTCACGCTCGGACACATTGCTTGTGCAGATTCAGCGACTTCTTTTCCGCAACAACCATCGTTCACGCCGTGCAAGTACAACGTCGGTTGTGGCGGCGCCTCGAAACACATTCGCTGCTCGTCGTCGACGGCGGGGTCCTTCTTCGCATCTCCGAGTGTGGCGCGGTAGTACCCGAGCGCAGCTGTCAGATTCTCGGGGTCGCGCAGACATCTCTTCACGTTCTCGATGTCGTCTGCCGCGCTGAAACCCGGCGACCAGTCGGCCCACAACATGTCGATGAACGCAAGATCATTGGCGGGCACGACCACATCGGCGAGTGCATGTTGAAAAAAGAACATGTACCAGCTGCGCTTCAGTTGAGCCTGATTCGTCATGAACGCGAGACTGAACGCAGGCCCTGGTGGTACTGCCATGCCGACGACTCGACTCCAGCGGTCCGGATGTCGACCTGCGGCACCGTATGCAGAGGGTGCGCCCCAGTCATGTCCGATGATGACGGCATCTGACGCGCCGCCGAGGGCATCGTGAAGTGCGTTCGCATCGGCAGCAAGTGTTCCGGTGGCGTAGTACCCGTCGGCTGCGGTGGACGTGGGTGCATAACCACGGGTGAAAGGCGCAACCGCTCGGAAGCCGGCGTCTGCGAGAGCCGGCAGAAGGTGGCGCCAAATGTGGGCGCTGTCCGGAAATCCATGCAGACAGAGCGCGAGAGGGCCCGCACCACATTCGAGGAAGGCGAAGTCGATGCTATTGGCGGTGACGTGTCCCGTCGTGATTCGTCTGCTGTCAGTCACGCATCGCACCGTAGTCGGGGTGTCTGCGACACAGGTCACGCAGGGCTCCTTTAGGCAGGCACCGTGAGGCACCTCTAGCGTGTCGACTCATCGGGGGCAACGACGCATTCTCTGTGACGTTCCATGGCGTCCGCGGTTCGACACCGTGCCATGGTCCAGACACTCATCGCTATGGCGGCAACACGTCATGTGTTTCTCTGCGTGTCGGTGACGAGTCCCCGTTGATTCTCGATCTCGGCACCGGTGTGCGTTATCTCGGACATCAACTGCGTACAGAGGGACGGCCGTTCGTCGGTGCCGCCCTGTTGACACACTTGCATTGGGACCATGTGCAAGGTCTGCCGTTCTTCCCACCGGTACTCGACGCCGGGACGCGCATGGACATCTACGCACCGACGCAGGACGATGGACGTCCAGCGCGCGTCGCACTTCTCGACATGATCAAACCCCCGATGTTTCCCGTCGATGTCTCCGATCTTCCCGGAATACTCGATGTCCACACCATCGGTGATTGTGAATTCAAAGTTGGTCAATTTTCGGTGACATCGCGCTTCATACCCCACATCGGGCCGACACTCGGGTACCGCATCGAGCACGGGGGACGTTCCGTCGCGTATCTCCCGGACCATCAACAGCCCATTGACGGATCCTTTGACATCGCTGACGCGGTGGTAAATCTCGTCGAAGGAGTCGATCTTCTCATTCATGACTCGCAATACACGGTGGAGGAGTTTCGTCATCGTTCCGATTGGGGACATTGCACCGGCGACTATGCGCTGCACATCGCTCGCACACTCAACGTGGGCACGCTCGTCATGTTCCATCACGATCCGAGTCGCACGGATGATGCCTTGGACTCCAACTTGTCATCATGGACAGCGGGCGATGACGATCCGCGGGTGGTGCTCGCGCGCGAAGGAATGACCATCGCCGTCGAACGCTGAACGCCCACGTAGGTGCGACTCTCGTCGCCGGTGAGGTCAGCAACTACTCTGGCGGCGTGGCCGACATCGACAGCAAACACTTTCGCAACATCCTCGGTCATGCCCCGACGTCCGTCGTCGTCGTATCGGGGCTCGATGCTGCCGCCGAGCCGCAGGGCATCACGATTGGTTCCTTCGCATCTGTGTCACTGTCGCCGCCGCTCGTCGGTTTTTTTGTCGGACTCTCGTCACGCACATGGTCCCTCATTGAGCCGCAAGGATCATTTTGTGTCAACGTTCTTGCTGCTGACCAGAGTGAGTTGTGCTGGCGGTTCGCCAAGGAATCTGAGAACCGATTCGACGGAGTCGAATGGAATCCGGCACCGAGCGGGTCGCCGATTTTGGGCGGCGTGACCGCTTGGATTGATTGCTCGGTCCATTCAGTCTCTGAAATCGGTGACCATTATCTGGTGGTGGGTGAGGTGCGCCATCTCGATCTCGGCGACTCAACTGATTCGGCAATGGTGTTCTTTCGCGGAAAAGTCATCGGTGCCGAGTTGCCGACTGACGGCTGACACCACGTCGTGCCATGGACACCGTGAAGGGTCGATGATGGTGTGGTTACTTTCCGCTGTGGTGGGAGTTGTGTTCGTGTTCGCCGGTGTCCAAAAACTGACGTCATGGTCGTCGTGGCAGTCGGACGCGCAGGCGCAGAGAGTTCCGTTGAGCATTGCGGTTCTCATGCCCGTGGTCGAGGTGGTGCTCGGTGTGGCACTGATCGCATTGCGACCGACGAGGGCAGTCATCTGGCCTGCCTTCGCAGTCTTGGCGGTGTTCACGGCACATCTCGTCGTGCGAATTCGACGCGGGGACGACATTCCGTGTGGATGTTTCGGCTCGACTCGGCGCGTACCGCCGTCATGGCGTGATGTCTGGCGCAATACGGCGTTGATGGTGTGCCTCCTGGCGTCGCTCGCGGGCTGACGCGCTTCCTAACTGATTCGTACGGGCTCGGACTTGGCAGGACCTGGGGTCACACCGATACGGTCATCGTCGTGCGCGTGTGGATCGACCAAGACTTGTGCACCGGTGACGGCCTGTGCGTCGACCACTGTCCCGATGTCTTCGTTCAACTCGAAGACGGCATCGCCTATGTCGCCGAGCGTGGCGAAATTCTGAACGACCCAGGGGGATCAGGAAGCCTCGCCACTGTCATTCCTCGACATGTGGTGTCGGTGCTTGAAGCCGCCGAGGTCTGTCCAGGGGAGTGCATCTTCATCGACATCGACGACATGGACACAGATCTCATGCCGGCAACCGATGCCGTCGCCTGACGCCTGTTTTCGTGTCGAAAGCGCGCACAAAATAGCCCCTATTTCTTCAAATAGGATTGTCGCCAATACCCAAATACGACACACCCTCGGTCTATCGTCGAAAGCGATGAAGCGAACGAGTGTCTCTCATTTGAACAACGGCACCGCCCGTGCCCTCGACGTCATCGGTGAGTGGTGGACCCCGCTCATCATCGGTGGCGTCATGGTGGGCCACACCAGGTACGAGGCGCTGCAGTCCGATCTTGGAATTGCGCGCAACATCTTGTCCGATCGTCTGAGCTGGTTGGTCGAAAACGGAGTGCTCGAAAAAGTTCTCTACAGTAATCGCCCGAAGCGCTACGAATACCAGCTCACCGACATGGGCCGAGACTTGTACGCAACGCTCGCAGCGATCAAGGCGTGGGGGGACAGGTGGCTCATGGGTGGTCAACCTTCGTTGACCACCATCCACGAGGAATGTGGAGCCGCGTTCATTCCTATGCTTGTCTGTGATGCGTGCAACAAGCCCCTCGACATCGACGCAGTCACGCTGCGCAAGGGACCGGGGTGGAGCGGCAACACCGGTTATGACAACGCGCCCAAAGTCGTCTCGTCATAACGCCGCTCTGGTGCTCGGTGCCATCGGCATCGCAGTATCGGTCGTCGCCACGCAGTCGAACGCCACTCGTTCGACACAAGTACCACGTGCGTCAGCGACATCTGCTTATGACCTGTTCACTTCAATTCCGGTGAGGTCCGAAGTCAAAGTCGGTTATCAGCGAGAGTTGTTCAAACACTGGGTTGACGATGACTCAGACGGTTGTGACACACGTGAAGAAGTGCTCATTCGCGATAGCGCAAGCACGGCGCAGGTGGACCGCTACCGATGCAAAGTCATTACCGGTGATTGGTATTCGCCCTATGACGGTGTGACACACACGGATCCCTCAGACATCGACATCGACCACGTGGTCGCGCTCAAAGAGGCCTGGGACAGCGGGGCAAACGTGTGGTCCTCCGCCACGAGACAGCGGTTCGCAAACGACATGAGCGACCGACGCACGTTGATTGCGGTGACCGACTCAGTGAATCGAAGCAAAAGCGATCGAGATCCATCGAACTGGTTGCCGCCGAACCGCTCATACATCTGCGAGTACCTGGGTAACTGGGTCGCGGTGAAAGCACGGTGGGGCTTGTCAATGGATCAGAGCGAAGCAGGTCGTGTGCGCAAGATCCTGTCGAATGAATGTGCAGGCACGACAATCGCTCCAATCGCCAAAGTGAACGGTGTCGCCACAGTGTCGCCCACGACAACCGTGCCGGTGCGAAACCGCCGCCCAGCCACAACAGTCGCACCACGAGCAACGACGTCCATTCCCTCGACCGTGACAACGGAGGCTCCATCGAGAGAATCCGGCGCAACTGTCTCACGCCCCGGAGCGTTCTGTTCGCCAGCGGGGGCACGCGGCACCTACAACGGACGGGCGTACACCTGCACCACTAGTCCGACCGAGGCGCGAAACCGCTGGCGTCAACTCTGACCAGCGCGGCTTGCCGAAAGTCGACCTTTCGGCGATAGCCTCACATCCTTATGTCGAAGAAGACCAAGAAGCGCAAGGCGCGTATGCGCCGCTCAAAGGCCAACCACGGCAAGCGCCCGAACATGGGTCGGGGCTGACCCGCCCGAGTGCCTTGGTCCGCCTGGCTGCCCTGACAGTCGGCGGTTCATCTCATCGGTGGCGGAACCTCTTTGCTGTGCCGCCAGATGGCGATGTCGCCATCGCTGGTGTCAACCTAAACGTCACCGCGTCATGTGACGGTGTGTGCGACTGGGGATTTTCTTTCGACGATGACCTTTTGGTCGAGCACCTCACCGTACGAAACGACGTCGACGGTATTCCGACGCGACGTGTGGCCATGTCCGCATCATGGGGAGACCCACGATTTGTGGCCATTGACCATGTCGTTGTGAACACCGATGACCTGGCTCGAACGAGCGGTGCCATCGAGGGCGTTCTCGGTGCGCCGTTACGTCGGGTTCGCGATGCAGGACACGGGGTGTCACAGGGGTTTCATGTGCTCGACAACACGATCATCGAGGTCGTGAGTGGTCCGCACGTCACCCATGCAGCGTCTCGACTGTGGGGCTTCGTTGTCGTCGTCGACGATCTCAACGACTTCGCTCGTTCGATGGGCCCAGATGTGATGTCTGCACCGAAGCCCGCAGTGCAGCCGGGTCGACTCATCTCTTCCGTGCGTTCAGAGACCGCCCTCGGTGTGCCCGTGGCATTCATGTCGCCACGGGTGAAGGACATTGATGTCATCTAGTTGTCGTCGCCTGTGGCGCGGGTGAGGAATCGCTGCCCCTCGTCGCATGACTCATTGACTGGACACCAGCGACATTGAGGACCCGCCCGACGACTGGGCTCGCGCCGCCCAGTGACGAGATCGGCCATGATGCTCACTCCGTCGATTGTGCGACGAAGAGCGGCTCTCAAGAGCCCTTCGCTGACTTCTTCGACATCGATGCGTGCAGCGTCGAGCGAGAAACTGGCGAGCGAACGGGGAGCCTGTCGTGAGCGCAAAGTTTCGACGAGTGCATAGAAACGCAAGTCGTCGCGATGGGTCGACGTGAGCTGACCGGTCTTCAGGTCGATGAGGACCTTGCGTCCGGCTGTACCAATGACCAAGTCGGCGCGCGACGAAAAGATGATCGATTCATCGAACAAGGTGTAACGCGCAGAGTGTTCGACGACCGGTCGCCATTGTGGTTTGAGTGGTGGGAAGCTCTCGAGGTATGTGGTGACGGTGTCGACGACCATGCCACGTAGTTCGGCCACATCGCGATCGGGCAACTGTGCGAGGTACATGCCTGCGCTCTCGCGAGGATTATTGATGAGGCTCTCAATCGCCGAATCGGCGAGCAGAGCAGGAACGGGCTCGCCGCGCCAATTGATGAGCAATTCGACTGCTTTGTGTGCGACTGTTCCACGCACGGTCGGAAGACTCCATGCAAACGCAGACTTCTTCTCTTCGACATGGTGAGTCTCGCATCCGTGGATAGTGGACATCGCACGCTTGGTGACACGCAATGGTTCGTCGCGTGTGAACACTGTGTCGAGGGCAGCGAGGCCGTTGACGAGTTCAGTTTCAAGTTGGATGACGAGATCGTCGGGCAGTGGTGCCCAGCCATCTGGAACGCGCAGTGCATCGAACACGTCGCGCTGGATGGGGTTCAGTTCGCTGGAGGCGGCGCCGTCAACTGAGCTCACATGCGCACGCTAGACCGACGGTGTCACACCCTCTTGAGAAGATGACCAGTCATGACAACGCCGACCACCACTCACTTTGCCTCTGCGGCACGCGTCCTCTCCGACGCCGTGCACGCTGCAGGTCTCGTGGTGCCGGGGTTTCGCTGCCCGCCACGGGTCATCGGGGTCGACCGTACGGTGCGCCGTGCACCGGGCGGTGTCGGCGGAGTGGTTGCCGTGCGCCTTGCCGATCGACCGTTCACCGCCGCTGTTAGCGACATGATCGAAGGGGTGGTGGTGTTGAACAACCTCGCACCACCAGAAGCCGACCGAGTGCGCACCATGTTGTGGCGCTCGATGTTGCACTTCACCGTGCAACTCACCACACGAACTATCGACGAGCATCACAACGCTGACACGAGCATCTCGCGCGTAGCCTGACAATTGTTCTTGGCCCGGATGGCGGAACTGGCAGACGCAGGGGGCTTAAACCCCCCGGGTGGCAACACCTTGTGGGTTCGATTCCCACTCCGGGCACCATCTGTCGTCACGTGTGACCACCGTGGTGGCGAGTGAGCCATTGGTGCCGACGGAGTGAGCTCGCGAACTAGAGATTTCCGATGACAGAGAAGTCGTGGCCAGTCAGCCAGTGACGGCCGACATTGCGCACGGGCTCCCACTTGTCGATCAGGTCTTGCGCAGTCTTGCCTTCGCCCAGCTGACCAAGTTCTTCGGGTGTCGGGCCGACCTTCTCCGAGATCTTGCGCAACTCGACCATGTCGAAACCGAATGCATCGCCAGCCGACAAACCGAGCATCACGCGGGTCTCGTCGATCGGAATGTCAAAGAATGTCTTTTTCAACCATTCGTTCGTGCGTGGCCAGGTTCCTTCGGGGTGTGGGAAGTCGGTGCCCCACAACATGTTCTGGATGCCGATCTCGTAGCGCTGACCAAGCTCGCGACGCTTCACGTTCGCAAGGCCGGTGAAGCAGTTGCGGTCGATGTATTCGCTCGGCAACATCTCGACCTTTCCCTTGAACGCGCCAGAGCCGAGTTTCTCTGAACCCTTCTGACCCATCCAGAGACGGTCCCAGAACCACAGCAACTGCGGCAACCACCAGCAACCACCTTCGGTCGCGCAGAACTTGAGACGTGGGTATCGCTCGAACACCCCTGACCACAACATGAACCACATCGGACGTGCCGGCCACCACGTCACCTCGCTCACGTAGATACCGAGATGATCACCGTATTCTTCACGCGGAGCAGAGCCGGAGTGCGTCACAATCGGCATGTCGTACTCCTGACACATTGCCCAAATCGGGTCATATCGACGATCGTGATACGGCGTCTGGTTGCACCAACGCGCCGGAATCATGATGGCGCCGAGACCGTGTTCCTTTGCCCAAGTGATTTCTGCGAGTGCATCTTCCACTTTTCCTGTGATCGGAACGAGCGCCGCACCGCAACGACGCTCAGGACTGACGGAGCACAAATCGGCGAGCCAACGGTTGTGTGCTTTCGCGCCAGCAAGTCCGAGTTCCGGATCAAGGTCGCCAGACAAACCGAGACCCGCGCCAAACGGAACAGCAGTACGTGATTCAACTGCGTCGGCGTCGGGATACACCACTTCGCCGGCAACGCCATCTGCATCGAGTGTCTGGTCGCGACGGATCGCGTCCCAGCCGCCAGCCAACTCATCGTCATGCTCTTCGTACCAATTCTTGGCGAATTTCTCGTCACGCACGCCTAGTCGCGTCGACGCTTCGATGAGTTCATGCTGTTCTTTCAGGAAATCCTCGAATTGGGGGATGTACTTCTGTTCGAGGTACGGCCTGTATTGAGCAGTCGGCAGACCGGCATGACTGTCAGCAGCAATAATGAGATATGGATCGTTGTCTGCAAAGTCTGCAGTGGTGAGTGTTGTCTTTGCCATGGTGTGTTCCTTAACTCTTAGGACTGGTTGATGTCGTTGTAGGTCGTTTAGCTGTGTGCTTCAGTGTCGTTCATCGGCCGTCAGGCAGCGAACTCGTAACCGATGAATGCTGGGCACTTGTCCGCTTCTTTCGGGGCTACTCGTGGCGGTAGTCCGGCGAAAACATCTGCAGCACGCGGCCCGATGCGGTCAGCGATCGGTTGAAGGAATTCAAGGTCGAATCCGTAGAGACGAGCGGCGTTTCCAGACAACATCATCCTTGTTTCTTCAAGCGGCACCCCGGCGAAGCTCAGCGAAATGGCCTCACGGGAGTACGGAGTACTTGCTTCTTTGTGCGGATAGTCGCTGCCCCACATGATGCGCTCGACACCGACCATGTGTCGCATGCCAACTTCCATCGGACGAATGAAGCTGGCACCGATATGGCATTGACGTTGGAAGTACTCACTCGGCTTCAACGTCAGGTCTCCCATCACCATCTGGCCCCACACTGCTTCTTGTGAACCGTTCGGCTGGCTCATGCGATCAAACATGTAGTCAAGTCGCATCAATTCTTGAGGAACCCAACCGGTGCCTTGCTCGGTGAACACGAGCTGCAAGTTCGGATGACGCTCGAAGGCGCCGGCGAGAATCAGTTGGTAGAAGGCACGGTGGGCGTACCACGACACCTCGAGCAAGAACATGATTGCATCGACCGGCTCTGGGCCCATCGGGGGAGCAGCCGAACCAGTGTGATGATTCACGGGCATCGACAATTCCTCACACACTTGCCAAAGTGGCTCGTAATACTGCTCGTGAAGTTGCGGTAAATCGCCACCCGGAGGTGTTCCCGGAAGCACGATGCCGCCAGTGAGGCCGTTCTCTTTCGCCCAACGAATTTCTTTTACCGATTCTTCGATGTTGTGCAAGTTGATCTGTGCGATGCCGACGCGACGTCCGGGGTACGCGTCACAAAAATCTTTCAGCCAGCGGTTGTGAGATTGCAGTCCCGCCCAACGACGCTCTTGGTCGGCTCGCGTCATCGTTGGGGGCTGAGCGGTGAGTGTCGAGTTCGGATAAAACGGCGGAACAGTGTTCGGAAAGATGACTTCCGCTGCCTGGCCATCCGCTTCCAGGTCGCGCATACGGCGATCTGAATCCCAGTTGCGTTTGCCGAGGTCGCCGATCAAGTCTTCATGCGGATTGACGAAGTCTTTCGCCCACGCGTCAAAGTCGTCGTGCCACTTACTGGCGAGATACGGCCGGTAGTCGTGGATGTCGCCACCCGCATGTCCATCTGCCGAGATGACGATGAGACGTTCGTCGCTCATGATTCCCCCTTGCGCGTCGCCCCGAATCATCTGGATTCGACCTGAACGACCCGTTCTTTCCGGTCGTAACCGTAGTAGTGCCACGTCCGGCGGGCAACACCTGCGAGTATTCTCGAGGCATGCCAAATACCGGAACAAGCGCCAGTGACGACCGCCAGCCGAGTGGCGTCGAGGCGTACATGCTCGGCCGCGAATACACGGTCATGCCGATCGCCATTGACTGGTCAAATTCTGTCGAGGTCGGCGCGGGTCCCGTGACGTTCGTGGTCGAGGCCCGAAACCTCACCCGTGAGGCGATCATCCAGAACGAGGTAGTCCAGGGACGGTCAGATGGCATCGACCACGATTACGACGTCCTTGATGGCGGGGCCAGCTTGCACGTTCTTGGCAGCGATGATCGAGTCGAGTACTTGCGATTCGACTGTTTCGACAATGAGCCGCACTATCACTACATCCGAGCCGCAGAGGGAAGAAACATCGTCGTGCGTTTTGACAATGTCGCAGAAGGTGACCCGCTTGACTGGACCGTGTCCAGGGTTCGCCATCGACTACCCGACATGCTCGAACATGTCGGAGCTCACGACCTTGCGGAACATGTGCGCAAAGCATCGAGCGATGTGTCGCGAGGCGTGGACGAGCTCAACGCTCTTCTCGCCCGTGCCGCGGTCGCTTCAGGTCATCCATGACCGACCACATCACGGCAGCCGACTTCTCGTCGGCTGACATGCTCGGCGACATTGAACAACTCGTGATGTGTGAATCACCATCACGTGATGTCGCGCGCCTTGCCCACTCGGCTGACGTGTTGTCGACACTCATGACGCGCCTGCTTGGGTCTGCACCGCGCATCATCGAATCTGCTGCGGGTCCGCATGTGCATTGGAGTGGTGGCGGAGATCCTCACGTACTCATCGTCGGCCACCACGACACTGTGCACCCGGCGGGATCGACAGCGGCACGTCCGTTCACCGTCGACGGAGACACGGCATCTGGACCTGGCATCTTTGACATGAAGGCCGGCATCGTGCAGGCACTCCACGCCGTGTCAAAGCTTGCGGATCGCTCGCACATCGAGATACTCATCACCGCCGACGAGGAAGTCGGATCCCATGCGTCACGTGATCTCATCGTGGAACGTGCGAAAGCCGCTGGTTCGGTCATAGTCCTGGAACCGAGTGCCGACGGTGGCGCCGCAAAGGTCGCACGTAAGGGAACAGGGACGTTCGAAGTGGTGGTCTCTGGCAAGGCAGCTCATGCCGGACTCGAGCCGGAAAAAGGTGTCAATGCGCTCATGGCGCTCGCAGAAATCCTGCCGAACATCGCTGCTATCGCAGATGTCACCAAGGGAACCACGGTGACGCCGACGATGGCCAAGGCTGGCACGGCAGACAACGTCGTTCCCGATGAAGCCATCTGCACCGTTGATGTGCGTGTCGTCGAACCTGGCGAGAAAGAACGGGTCGAAGCAGCAATGGCGTCGCTTGTCACGAACGTGAGAGGTGCGACCATCACCATCCGCGGCGGCATCAACAGGCCTCCGATGCACGAATCTTCTTCACGTCAACTGTTCTCGTTATTGACATCTGTTGGTCGCGAATTGGGTATGAACATCGATGGTGTCGCCGTGGGCGGTGGTTCAGACGGAAACTTCACGGCGCAAGCCGGAGTCCACACTATCGATGGCATGGGTGCAGTCGGGGAAGGTGCGCACACCACCCATGAATGCATTGTCGTGTCGTCGCTAACTTCGAGAGCCGCGCTCGTGGCGAAGATGTGTCAGCTTTTGTCTTCGATGGACAAGATGGAGCCCTTGCCGAGCGTGCCCGCCGCGCGATAGACGTCGAGTTTGGCTCGACTGTCGTCGATGTCGAGATTGCGCATCGTCAACTGACCGATGCGGTCCATGGGCCCGAACGCCGCATCGTCGACCCGCTCCATGCTGAGTCGCTCTGGTGCGTATGTGAGGTGTGGACCCTTGGTGTCGACAATCGTGTAGTCGTCTCCGCGCCGCAGGGCGATGGTCACTTCGCCTGTGATGGCGGTGCCGATCCAACGCATGAGGGGTTCACGCAACATCAGAGAGTGCGGGTCGAACCAGCGTCCTTCATAGAGAAGACGGCCGAGACGACGACCCATGGTGCGGTAATTGTCGATTGAGCCTTCATTATGGATGGCCGTCACGAGGCG
>SXGQ01074471.1_pt1 | contig 18198 bp, 18 predicted proteins | sample 3178371 | NCBI WGS metagenome assembly SXGQ01 (sample SAMN11356859, study PRJNA531348) | freshwater metagenome | isolation source: freshwater sample F1-20 | place: China: Fuxian Lake, Yuxi | collected 2017-12-25 | reverse complement strand
TCCAGCAGAGCATGGCCAGTCAAAATCTTTTGCAAAGGTAGATCTTGTTTTCGAAGTTGCCGGGCAATTGATTCCTTGCCAGCATCGATCGCTTCTTCTCTACGTTCCTTGGAAAACCAAGCCTTGATTTTTGAGCGAGCACGTGGACTTTTTACAAAATTTAACCAATCGTGACTTGGCCCGGCGTTTTCTGACTTATTTGTCAAAATTTCAACGACATCGCCATTGACCAATGGAGTGCCTAGGGTGACAAGTTTTCCATTTACTTTCGCACCTATGCACCGTCGTCCAACTTCAGTATGTACTGCGTAAGCAAAATCAACCGGAGTTGATCCGGAGGGAAGCGCTAAAACCCTTCCTTTTGGCGTAAAGATAAAAACCTCTGGAGTTCCTAAATCAAACCTTAATGATTCCAAAAACTCTTCGGCATCTTTGGTCTCTTGTTGCCATTCTTGTAGTTGCTTCAACCAGGCCATGTTTGCATCGGTATTAGCACCAGCCATTTCATTAGTGCTCTTCCCTTTTTTATATTTCCAGTGGGCGGCAATTCCGAACTCCGCGCGTGCGTGCATATCTTTGGTTCTAATCTGAATTTCGACGGCTTTACCCTCTGGTCCAATTACAGTTGTGTGCAGAGATTGATAAAGATTGAATTTGGGCATTGCAATGTAATCTTTAAATCTGCCTGGAACTGGATTCCAATGTGCATGGATAACACCTAGCGCTCCATAACAATCTTTAACATCCTCTACTAATACTCTAACTCCAGTTAGATCATAAATTTCATTAAACTCACGGCCACGCATCACCATTTTTTGGTAGATCGAATAATAATGTTTGAAGCGCCCAGTTACTTCGGCTTTTATTTCTGCCTCTTTCAACTCTCTTTTAATCTCCACAATTACATCATTTGCATACTCCCCACGAATCGATTCGCGATCAACTACCAAACGACAGATCTCTTCATATTTTTTAGGTTCTAAAGTCTTAAAGGAGATATCTTCGAGTTCCCACTTAATTGTGTTCATACCCAATCGATGGGCAAGTGGTGCATACATATCCAAAGTTTCGCGGGCTTTACGAATTGCGGTGTCGGGACTCAGAAATTCCCAAGTACGTGCATTGTGCAATCGATCGGCTAATTTGATGACCAGAACTCGAATGTCTTTAGACATTGCAACAACCATTTTTCGTACAGTTTCAGCTTCGGCATCTGGCCCATATGTGACGCGATCTAATTTAGTTACTCCATCAACAAGATCTGCTACCTCTCCACCAAAATTAGTGCGCAACTGTTCAATTGAATATGAAGTATCTTCAACGGTGTCATGCAACAAAGCAGCGATTATGGTTGATGAACCCATACCCAACTCTGCCAAAATTTGGGCAACGGCAACCGGATGGGAGATGTACTCCTCGCCAGATTTGCGACTTTGACCTAGATGCGCCTTTTCTGCAGTTTCGTAAGCACGTTCAATATCAGCGCGTTCTTTTTTATTCGCATCGATAATCGACAGTAACGGCGAAATCAGGGTCGAACTCATGCAGACAGCCTACGGTTACCTGCCCCTACTTGCGTTTTTTGGCTTTCTTCCGCTTAGGTTGATTGCGCGGCCCACGCTCACCGGTAGCTGATGCAGCAGCCGTTGCAACAGCACCGGCTGCTGAATCGTTCTTTCCGGTGCGAGCATTAACCCTCTTTGACAAGGCTTTCATCGCTGGTTCGCGCTCGCGCATCGCAGCCAAAAATGGTGTGGCCACGAAGATAGAGGAGTACGTGCCGACAGTTAAGCCAATAAACAACGCAAGTGATAAATCCTTTAGTGGGCCTGATCCGAGCACGCCAGTACCGATAAACAAAATTGAACCAACCGGTAGCAGCGCAACAACTGAGGTATTAATTGAGCGGATCAATGTTTGATTCACTGCCAAGTTTGCAGCAGCAGAGTAAGTCAATCTTGAGCCACCGGCTATTCCGCGCGTGTTTTCACGCACCTTATCAAAAACTACTACTGTGTCATAAAGTGAATAACCTAAAATAGTTAAGAAACCAATTACCGTCGCTGGCGTTACTTCGAAACCAATCAAAGAATAAATTCCGACCGTAATCCAGACGTCATGGAATAACGCGATTATCGCGGCAACCGCCATTTTCGGCTCAAATGCGATCGATAAAAAGATGATAATTGCAAAGAGGAATACCACCAATGCGGTTAAAGCTTTCCTGGTGATCTCTTTACCCCATGATGGACCAACTAAACGGGTATCAATTTCATTTTTAGGAACTGAGAATGATGATGATAAAACATCAGCAACTCGAGTTGACTCGACGCTGGTGAGCACACCAGTTTGGATTCGGACTTTATCGGAGCCAATTGTTTGAATAATTGGATCTCCTGGCACATTCGCTTTGTTCATGGCTGCTCGTGCATCTGGCACACTCACGCCAGCTTTATTAACTATAAATTCTGATCCACCTTTAAATTCGATACCTAAATGTAATCCTTGCAATCCGAGCGCGAGTGAGGAGGTGATAATTAAAAAGGCAGAGAGTCCATACCATCTACGACGGTTCTCAATAAAATTGAAGGACTTTTCGCCACGGTATAAACGATCTCCGAAAGAAAGTTTGGAATTCATTTAACTGCTCCCTTTCTCATTTTTAGCTGAATTAACAGCACCTGGAACCTTGTGGGCATTTAGACCTGACATTGGATTGCCGTCGCGGAAGAATTTAAGATTTGCCAGAACGGTGATAATCGGTTTGGTAAATAAGAAAACGATAATTAAATCGATCAAAGTTGTTAATCCAAGAGCAAAAGCAAAACCGCGCACATTTCCAATTGCGAAGATATATAGCAAAAGTGCTGCAATCAACGAAACAATATCTGAGATGATGATGGTTCTGCGCGCACGTTGCCATCCCATTTCAACAGCAGAGCGTAAAGATCTGCCTTCTCGGATTTCATCTCTGAGACGTTCAAAGTAAATAATAAATGAATCCGCGGTAATACCGATCGCCACAATTGCTCCAGCGATACCAGCCAATGTCAATGTGAATCCGATGTTCTCACCCAACACCACAACTGTCATGTAAAGCATTAAAGCGGCTAAGCCGAGTGAGCCAATAGTTACCAATCCCAAGGCTCGGTAATACAAGAGTGAGTAAATAACCACGAGAATCAGACCTAAACCACCGGCGAGAAGTCCCGCCCGCAATTGATCAGTTCCCAGTGTTGGTGAGACTTGTTGAATTTCACCTCTGTCAAAAGCCAGAGGTAATGATCCGTATTTCAAAACATTTGCTAAATCACTCGCTTCTTGCTGAGTAAAGTCACCAGTAATCTGCGCGCTTCCACCGGTAATGGCACTGATAATTCTTGGCGCTGAAACTACGAGACCGTCAAGCACAATCGCTACTTGATTTTGTGGAGCGGTAAGTGAAACTACTCGCTGGGTGACCGCACTAAATTGCCCACTGCCCTCTTTATTAAAATCAAGAGATACGAACCAGCCACCGCTACCTTCTTGATCAATTGCCGCTGATGCATTTTTTACTTGAGTACCAAGAACTTCAGCAGGCCCCAAAACATAACGGGCACTTCCATCACGATCACAAGTAACCAACGGTAACTCTGGGGAATCTCCTCCGCCACCTCTTGTTGATTCCTCTTTTGTGCAATCTAATGCTGCAAATTGTTGTGAAAGTATTTCTCCCGCGGCAGTAACTGCTTGAGTTTGCGCATCACTCTCTGGAGTTGATGCAGGTGCAGGCGCAGGTGTACTTGCTTTTGGCGTAACAATCGGTGCTGGATCTGCAGAATAAGGTGCGCTCTTAGAAAGTTTAGAAGTTGATCCCGATGGAGTTGCTGCAGGTGTTGCAGTAGTTGAATCTGCTGGTGCTGGTGCAGGTGCTGGTGGTACTTCTACTGCGCCACCGGTTGCCAGAACTTGGCGAAAACGTAACTCAGCAGTTTGGCCAACTAATTCGACAACTCGCTCACCAGATTCCCCTGGAACAGAGATCAAAATTTGTCGGTTGGTACCGCTTCCTTGGGCCACAACTTCACTTTCGGCAACACCAAGTGAGTTAACTCGCTGGCGAATAATTGTTACGGCTTGATCAATAGATTCATTTGTTACTTTGCCTTCTTGGCCAGCTGAAATCCGTGGTTGCAAGATAACGCTGGTGCCGCCCCGAAGATCTAAACCAAGACGAACCTCAGAGGCGCCTTGGATAAACATTGCTGCACCTAGCGCCACAAAGATCAGCAAAAGGGCGATAAATGAGCGGCCCGGCCGAGAAGTAGAAGTAGTCGTAGACACGAGGGGTGAGTCTAGGGTTCTAAGGGGCTAGAAGCGAACTCGCCGCCGCTAAATAGGTTGAGGCTCTCAGGTGGGGTTAAGCCCAAATGTCGCCACCCAATCTCAGTGGCCACCCGTCCTCTAGGGGTGCGTAACAACAAGCCGGTGCGGACTAAAAATGGCTCACAAACCGCTTCCACCGTCTCGACCTCTTCGCCCACTGTAAGCGCCAAAGTTGAGATTCCAACCGGCCCGCCATTGAAGCGCTCCACGATGGCTCGCAAAATTGAGCGGTCCAACCGATCAAGTCCGAGTTGGTCAACTTCGTAAAGTTCTAGCGCTGCTTCAACTTGTGCAACTGAGATCGATTTATTTTTACTAGAAGCACTGTGAACTTGCGCATAATCCCGGACACGTCGAAGTAAACGATTAGCAATTCGCGGAGTGCCTCTTGATCTGCCTGCAATTTCATTTATTGAATCAGCTGAAATTTCTAGTTGTAATAACTTCGCACTTCTTACAAGCACCCGAGTTATCTCTGCTGCATCATAAAAATCTAACAAAGCCGTGAAGCCGAATCTGTCACGTAGTGGACTTGGTAATAATCCGGCACGAGTGGTTGCGCCTATCAAAGTGAATTTAGGTATTGCTAGTGGAATCGATGCAGCGCCAGCACCTTTACCAACAATTATGTCTACCCGAAAATCCTCCATAGCGAGATAGAGCATCTCTTCCGCGGGACGAGACATCCGATGTATTTCATCAACAAAAAGAATTTCGCCTTCTGTCAGAGTGGACAATATTGCCGCTAAGTCGCCTGCTCTTTGCAAGGTTGGCCCGCTAGTAATTCGTAATGGTGCATTCATCTCGGTCGCAACAATGTAAGCAAGTGTTGTTTTACCTAATCCGGGTGGACCTGAAAGCAAAATATGGTCTGCAGCACTGCCTCTTTGTTTAGAGGCTTCTAAAACTAAACTTAATTGTTCGCAAACTCTTTTTTGCCCAATAAATTCCCCCAACGACTTGGGTCTTAATGCGCCATCAATGCCTTCATCTAAAGAGTGAATAGCGCCTGAAGTTAACGGCTGGTCCTCATCCACGTGATCCACCTCGACCCTGGGGTGATTGCAAATTCAACAGTGCGACTCTTAGTTTTTCTTCAAGTGGTTGATCTAGTGCGGATGCCGAAACTGAAGCAATCGCTTGATCAATTTCACGCCCAGTGAAACCCAGACCAGATAGTGCTGCACTAATAGAACTTTGCCAAGCAGTATCTCCAGTAACGCTTTTTGTATTCACTCCAGAGACTTTATCCTTTAATTCCAAAATAATTCTCGCTGCACCTTTTTTGCCTAAGCCAGAAACTTTTTCAAGCACTGCTGCGCTTTCGCTTCCAATGGCATTTCTTAAATCACTAACTGTCAAAGTATTCAAAATTGATTGCGCAACTCGTGGTCCGATACCAGTTACAGTTTGTAAAAGTACAAACAAATCTCTTTCTTGGGTATCTTCAAATCCAAAAAGAGTTAATGAGTCTTCGCGAACCATTAGTGAGGTATGCAAAGTGGCTTTAGAACCGATGCTTAATGTTTGCAACGTTCTCTCAACAACCAAAGTTGAGAGTCCAACTCCCCCAACATCGATAATCACCGCGTTATCGACAATCGCTAATACTTCGCCTCTAATGCTGGCAATCATCGCAACCTGGCATTTTCAATTCGGGCTTTCATCGGTGCTCGAATAATGTGACAGATCGCTAGAGCCAGTGCGTCCGCCGAATCTGCAGGTTTTGGAATCTCATTCAGTTTCAATAACCGCTTAACCATTTCACCAACTTGGGATTTCCCCGCAACACCAGAACCAGTTACGGCAGCCTTCACTTCAGTTGGAGTATGCAGTGCAACCGGAATATTGCGCTGGGCAGCGAGTAATAATGCAATCCCTGCTGCTTGAGCTGTTTCCATTGCGCTGGTTCGGTTGGCTTGGGCGAATACTCGCTCAACTGCGATTGAATCTGGTTTGATTTTTTCAATCCATTCAATCAATCCATTTGAAATTTCTAGCAAACGTAATTCAACCGGTAACTCTGCTGAAGATCGAATCACGCCCACATCTACTAATTGTAAAATTTGCCCTGGAGCGCCAGAAACAGCACCGACTCCGCATCTTGTTAAACCCGGGTCAATACCTAGAACTAGCATAGGTAGAAGCCTAAGTGAGGCCAGTTAAACAAGACGGCTGCCTCGCCGAAATACCAGGGTTAAAGCCTTACAGATTAGCCATTACCTCGTCAGAAACATCAAAATTGGCAAAAACGTTCTGCACATCATCGCAATCTTCAATTGCTTCAATCAATGCAAAAACTTTATTTGCACCATCGGCATCTAATTCAATTGTCATTGTTGGTAAAAATGGAGTGTCAGCAGATTCATAATCAATCTTTGCATCTTGTAATGCTTGACGAACTTTAACTACTGCAGATGCGTCGCTAACTATTTCAAAAGTTTCACCAAGATCATTAATCTCTTCAGCCCCGGCATCAAGTACAACTGCTAATAAATCATCCTCTGTTATGGCCCCAGCATTTTTAGAAACTATAACTACTCCCCGGCGACCAAAAAGATATGAAACAGAACCTGGGTCAGCCATGGATCCACCAGTGCGAGTAACCGCTAAGCGAACTTCACCGGCTGCACGATTTCTGTTATCTGAAAGACATTCAATTAATAGCGCTACTCCATTAGGACCATAACCCTCATACATAATTGTTTCCCAATTTGCACCACCTGATTCAAGACCACCGCCACGTTTGATCGCACGTTCGATGTTGTCAGATGGAACGGAATTCTTCTTTGCTTTGGTAATCGCATCAAACAAGGTTGGGTTTCCGGCGACATCAATGCCACCAGTGCGCGCAGCAACTTCAATACCTTTAATTAACTTTGCAAATGTTTTTGCTCTGCGACCATCAATGATCGCCTTCTTGTGCTTAGTAGTCGCCCATTTGGAATGACCCGACATTTCTCAACTCCTTGTTTAGCCTATTGCGAACTCTAGTTAATTCAACAGATTTTATCAATAAAATAACGGTGAACTCGGAGATCACCAGTTAACTCTGGATGGAAAGATGAAACAAGTACATTTTTTTCTCTGGCTAAAACTGAATGCAATAATCCATCAGAACTCTTGATTTCTGCAAGTGATTTAACATCTGTGCCTATCTGCTCAATCCACGGTGCACGAATAAAGATCGCGTTAAATAGTTTGGAATCGATTTCTGGAATTAGTAACTCTTGCTCAAATGAATCCACTTGACGGCCAAATGCATTTCTTTTAACTGTTATATCAATTATTTCAAGAGTTTCTTGGTCTGGAGTTCCATCGATAATTTTGTTTGCAAGTAAAATCATCCCAGCACAACTTCCAAAGACTGGCAAGCCATTTGTTAATGCTTTTTGCAATGGTTCGAAGAGTTCAAATATTCGTAACAACTTTGCAATCGTGGTTGATTCCCCACCCGGAATTATCAAACCATCAAGATTTCCAAGATCCCTTGAGCGTTTTACTTCAGTGGCAATCGCACCGCAATTTTCAATTGCAAAAAGATGCTCACGAACATCCCCTTGTAGGGCCAATACACCAATTTTCTTCAATTGATCTCAATCCATAAAGAAATTAGAGATTACCAACCACGCTCAGCAAGACGGTGTGGTGCTGGGATATCTGCAACGTTGATTCCAACCATTGCTTCACCCAACCCACGAGAAGCATCTGCCAAAACTTTTGGATCATTGAAAAAAGTAGTAGCTTTAACGCAAGCTGCTGCTCTCTGTGCCGGGTTACCGGATTTGAAAATACCAGAGCCGATAAATACACCGTCAGCACCTAATTGCATCATCATCGATGCATCGGCAGGAGTCGCGATTCCACCAGCGGTAAATAGAACCACTGGAAGTTTTCCGGTTTCTGCAACCTCTTTTACTAATGCGTATGGAGCTTGTAATTCTTTAGCGGCTACATACAACTCTTCTGGACGCAGTGAAGCCAAGCGGCGAATTTCTCCGGTGATGGTACGAATATGTGTTGTCGCATTTGAAACATCACCTGTACCTGCTTCACCTTTAGATCTGATCATCGCGGCACCTTCATTGATGCGGCGCAAAGCTTCACCAAGATGTGTTGCACCGCAAACGAATGGAACAGTGAAATTCCATTTGTCGATGTGATGTTCGTAATCTGCCGGAGTTAAAACTTCTGATTCATCAATGTAATCAACGCCGAGTGATTCCAAAATTTGGGCTTCAGCAAAATGACCAATACGTGCTTTGGCCATAACCGGAATTGAAACGCTGGCTTTAATCTTTTCAATCATGTCAGGATCTGACATACGTGCGACGCCACCTTGCGCGCGGATATCAGCCGGGACTCGCTCTAAGGCCATGACTGCAACTGCACCAGCATCTTCGGCAATGCGCGCTTGATCGGCGGTAACCACATCCATGATTACGCCACCTTTTAACATCTCCGCCATGCCTCTTTTCACGCGGGCGGTTCCGGTTACCTGATCCATTGCTTACTCCCCTGCTTATCCGTCTTTAAAGTTTCTACTTGTGCGTAGGGAGACACTCTACTTTGTTGCGGTGGAAGCGGCATCTGCTGGGATTTCAGGTTCAATCACCTTGGGTTGGCGCTCTTTATCCACTAATGCAATCCATGTTTGGCCAGTTGCGAATGGGATATCGGCCCCTTCTGCATCTCGCCAAGTTGTGGTGTCCAACGCGGTTGACCTACTCCAAATAGCATCAAAAACTTTTCCATTTCTGAAGATCAACGCCTTGCCAGTTCCAACTGTTTCCACCTGTGGCGTTACACCACCAAATTTGTCGCCGTATGCAGATTCTGTGATGGCAACTAATTGCACCACCAAAGTGTCCGCACCTAACTGTGTTCCTGCTTTAGCCATCTTGGGTTCGCCATTTTGGCGGATCAACCACCTCTTGCTTACTTTGTCCCAATCTGCACCGTATTTAACTGCCGGCCAAGAGAAATCAACGCCTAAAACTTTACGTCCATTTTTAGCAGCAGGCCCGAATACCCATCCGCTTTTTGTTGCTTTATCAAAGTAAATATCTTTTGCATGAGCTTTCTCTAACAAAGTGTTTGGGTTGATATATAAATTCACTGGTGCATATCTACTGTTATCTCTAAAATATGGTTCCCAATAACCAAATTTTTCGGCGCTCATGTTGAATAAATTTGATGCATTTATAACAGTTGTCAATTTTTGTTGTGCACCTGAGTACGCAAATCCAACTTTTCCATATTGAGCAAGAATCTCGATATCACTGATGCGGGCACTTCGGACCGGTCCAACTACCTCTGGATATTTAGAGGAGTAGAGCACGGCAATTCTTGTTGCCCCTCCTTCAACTTGTTCAATGTAAACCACATCTGCATCTTCGATTCCAGTTTGAGGTCTGGCTTGATTAGTGTCATCTATTTTCACAACGATAATTTCGTTATCACTGCCAGGTAATCCATTAAGTAGATTTTTCTTTACTTCAATTTTCTTCTCTTCAGATCCCTCGGTGCTCGACATCGAGGAACAGGAGGTAAGCAAAGCTAAAATTAAAGTGACCCCGAGAAATTTTTTCATACGGCGATCTCCTCAAATGGGAATCTGACCGGATCTGGAGCACGACCAGCTAAGCGGAAGAATTTTATCAATCCTCGAGCGCGTTGCAATTTTGTGGAATTTACCGCTTCAATATGAAAGGAAATTGCAATTCTTACTCGTTCCCGAACTTCATTTAAACTTACAGTTAACTCCGAGGCTTTCGCTCGAAGATCAGAACCCAGCACTTCGATATTAACCATCGAAGTGATAATTTCAGAAAGATCTTCCTCCGCATCGGAACGGTTTTCAGGCAGGGCAACTAATGCTGAATGAGCCGCAGTTGAAAGAATTACTGAACTTGCTGGGTCAAGCATTCCCGAGCGCGCAATTTCAAGTGCCAAACCTGCTCTCTGTTGGAGGGCAGCATCTAGATTCGCCCACGTTGTTTCTACTCGGTGATGCAATCTATCCAAGCGCGTTGCAGTGAAAGATAAATACCAAACTATCAGAAGCATCGCAAATAGCAACGAGATTAATAGCAAACTCAGCATCTAATTTGACCTCATCCATCCACGCAAATCACTGCCAAGTGAAACTTTTTCGCCGGAAGAGGTCACCATTTCGTAAACATTTTCAATTTGATGTGCGACATTTTTCCAATCATATCGTTTCGACCACTCTTGACCGCTATTTCTTAATGAAGTATTTAAATCTTTATTCGATAAGAGATTTTTCACTACTCTGGCTAGGTCCTTCACATCTTCACTAATAAATAATGCACCTGCTTTTCCATCATTAAGCACCGCTCTGAATGCCGGCAAATCACTTGCTGCAACAGCAGTGCCTGCGGCCATTGCTTCTGCCAAAATAACTCCAAATGATTCACCTCCGGTATTAGGAGCGACGTACAAATCAACTGATTTTAACAATCGTGCTTTTTCCTCATCTGAGACGCGACCCAGAAAGACAAACCGATTACGAATTGATTGTTCAACACCTTTTAATACATCTTCTTTTTCGCCGGGTCCAGCAACAATGATTCGAAGATTGGGATTTTCTTTAACAATTTCAGGAATTGATTTGATCAAAATATCTAAACCCTTTCGCGGTTCATCAAATCTACCAACAAAGCCAATCGAACTGCCCATCCAATCAGGATTTGCTTTGGCACCTCTGAAAAATTCATGGTTAATTCCATTAGGAATGACAATTGCATTAGTTGTTAGATGCTCAGTTAATGTCTCGCGTGCCATCTCGCTAACTGCAATTCGAGCGCTTAACTTTTCAATCGCCGGTTCAAGAATCGGACCAACTGCAAAAATTGCTTTTTGCCTTGGCGCGGTGGCGTGAAAAGTGCCGACCATCGGACCTTCGGCAGCCCAACAAGCAAGTAATGAAAGTGAAGGTATTGCAGGTTCATGTAGATGCAATAAATCAAAATCACCTTCAGAGATCCATTTACGTACTCGTAGCGTTGCAACTGGACCAAAACTAACTCGTGCAACCGCACCGTTATAGGGAATCGCTAAAGGCCGACCTGATGATTGAACCCAACTTGGTAATAACTCATCTTCAATAGCAGGAGTAAGTACTGATACTTCATGACCCTTGGCCATAAAGAATTCAGCCAAATCTCTGATGTGGATCTGCACTCCACCTGGTAAATCCCAACCATACGGAGAGACCATTCCAATTTTTAATTTTTCACCCATTTGAAACCTCGGGCTCGATCCAAATCCTTTGCAACATATGCCAATCCGCTGGATTTTTAGAAATTCCCTTTTCAAAATTATCGGCACATTGCTGAACTACATCTTTAGCCCGCTCCTCTAGGGATCCCTGAATTCGCGGGGTAAGTGGTCCCAGAAAATCTATTTGTATTCCATTTGGGTTGTATGAAACTTGAGCAGTAATTAATGGAGCGCCAGTGCGTAGCGACAAAACCGCCGGACCGATCGGCATCTTGGCTTTTTTGGAAAAGAAATCTACTTCCACGCCGCTTTTTGAGAAATCCCGATCTGCAACCAGTGCAATTAATTTGCCCTCATTTAAACGATCACTTAGCGTTGGTAAAGTGTTGCCATCAAGCGGCAAAATTTCCATACCAATAGCTCTGCGGTAAGTTAGAAATTTCTGAAAGAGTTTTTCGGGCTTCAATCTCTCTGCGACTGAAACTAATGGGATCCCCTGCGCGCAAAAATATGCGCCAGCATGATCCCAATTCCCAGAGTGTGGCAAAGCAACGATTACTCCAGTGCCGGCAGTAACGGGATCTGTAAGTAGATGTTCATTTGTAACTTTTACGGTACTTCGAATCTTCTCAACACTCCACCCTGGAAATCTAAAAGTGTCACACCAGTATCGAAAGTATGAGGATATCCCTTTGATGAGTATTTTTTCTATTTCGGCTGTAGAACTGCTTGGTAACACAACTTCTAGATTGGACCTAAATCTTTCGACCGCTTTGCCGTTTCGGTTGTAGAAAACTTTTCCTAACTTTTCAAATAATCTATAGGCAACTTTCTCCGGAAGTATCTGGACAATTTTCCAACCAAGTAAATACAACTGCGCGCTAAGTAGATCTTTCAATCTACTCACCTCTGTTTCCAAACTTGATAAACTCGAAAAACAAATGTCGCCAAAGATGAAATTGCTAGTATCCAAATTCCGATTGCGAGAATGTACGGAACTCCAAGGCCTGCAAAGCCAACAGCGGTTAGCAAAATAATTACTCGTTCAGCTCTTTCAGCAAATCCCCCATCACATTCCAATGAAAGTGCTTGTGCGCGCGCTTTAACGTACGAGACTAAAAAACCACCGATCAATGCCGCAAATGCTACGAAAGCCAATCGGTCATCATTTTTCAATAAAGATAAGAGCAGTGCACCAATTAGTGCAACATCCACTACTCGATCAATAGTGGAATCGAAAAATGCTCCCCACTGGCTACTCTTTTTACTGATCCTAGCCATGGTTCCATCAAGCAGATCGCTAAAAATAAATGCGATCACTCCAATCGTTCCCCAGAAATACTCTCCTTGTGGCCACAACCACAAAGCCATCGCGCAGGTACCAAGTGAGCCGAAAAAAGTCATGCTGTTTGGAGTGATGCCAATCCGCAGCAAAAAGACCGCCACTGGATCAACAACACGGGAGACCGGCTTGCGTAAAATGGCACTTAACATAGTGAGTACATCGTAGGCTTTCGGCAATGGGATCAACACCGCTCAAAATCGCCTTAATCGGTCATACAACCGCCGATTTACCACCTTTGGCGAAATCAATTACTGATCGCGGCCGGCAAGCCCTCGATCTACCTTTAGCGGTTAGCACCTTTAATAGTTCCGCACCTTTATCAGGTGAACAGAATTTAGAGGATTTTGAACTAGCTTTTTTTGCAATGAGTGCTCATGAGGGTCTGGATCAAGAGATATTAAGGTGGTGGGAAGCCGCTTCTGAATTATCACTCCCTCGTGCGTTGCTCATAACAAAAATTGAAGATGAACAAGCAGATTTTGATGAAGCAATTTTAATCGCACGACGCGTGCTCGATAATTTCACAACTCCATATTTGGTTTTGCATGCAGATGACGGTGCGCCTTGTGCGCTAATAAATCTTAAAGATTTAACAATCCATGATTACTCAACTGCTGAGTTTAAGATTTACCCTTGCGATGAAGATCATAAAGTCGTCATTCAAGAATTTAGAGATGAATATCTGACATCACTTGAAGAATTCCCTGAGGATACTTTCGCTTTAGGACTTTTCATTCCGGCAATTCCACTCTCCATTAAATCCAATATTGGATTTAATGAAGTGATAGATCTAATTAAAGTTGTGAGCGATCAGCAATTGCCTTAGAGATTTCAGCAATCGCTTCCTCCACTGAAATACCATTTTTCTGTTCTCCATTACGGTAACGAATAGAGATTGCATTTGCCTGTTCGTCAACTTCACCAGCAATAATCATAAAAGGAGTTTTTTGCATTTGGGCATTCCTAATCTTCTTCTGCATGCGATCATCAGAAGTATCTATCTCGGCTCTAATACCTAACTTGCGCATCTGTGACACTATTTTTTCGAGATATGGCAAAAATGCATCAGCGACCGGGATCGCGGTAACTTGAACTGGAGATAACCAAGGCGGGAACGCACCTGCGTAATGCTCGGTGAGAACTCCGAAGAACCTTTCGATTGAACCAAATAGCGCTCTATGAATCATTACTGGTCGCTGTCTCGTGCCATCAGTACCTACATACTCAAGTTCAAATCTTTGCGGTAATTGAAAATCTACTTGAATCGTTGACATCTGCCAGGTTCGCCCGATTGCATCTTTTGCTTGCACTGAAATTTTTGGTCCGTAAAAAGCCGCACCTTCTGGATCTAAAATCAATTCAAGTTTTTGACGTCTTGCCGATTCGCGCAATGCCTCAGTTGCTTTCTCCCACTCATCATCTGAACCTACAGATTTAGCTGGGTTCTTAGTGGAAAGTTCTAAGTAGAAATCAGTCAAACCGTAATCGCGCAGTAAGCCAAGGACGAATGTCAGCAAACTATCTAACTCTTCAACCATTTGATCTGGTGTGCAATAAATATGCGCATCATCTTGGGTAAAACCGCGAGCACGAGTCAGGCCCTGGATAACTCCAGATTTTTCGTAACGGTAAACAGTTCCAAATTCAAATAAACGGAGTGGAAGTTCGCGATAAGAACGTCCCCGTGAGCGATAGATCAAATTGTGGAACGGGCAGTTCATCGGTTTCATGTAGTACTGGGCACCAGCACGTTTAACTTTGCCATCTATATTGCGTTCTTCATCCAAGATCATGGGCGGATACATGCCTTCGGAATACCACTCAAGGTGTCCAGAAGTTTCAAACAACGCCGCTTTAGTTAAATGTGGAGAGTAAACAAACTCATAACCTTCTTCTTCATGGCGCTTGCGCGAATACTCTTCCATTTCGCGACGGATGATTCCGCCCTTCGGATGGAATACCGCAAGACCAGATCCAATCTCTTCTGGGAAAGAGAACAAATCAAGTTCTACACCTAAACGACGGTGATCTCTCTTCTCGGCTTCAACTAAGAAATTCAAATAACTATCTAACTCTTCTTGTGATGGCCAAGCAGTTCCATAAACTCTTTGCAAAGTTGGATTCTTGTCTGATCCACGCCAGTACGCACTTGATGTCCGCATCAATTTAAAAGCCGGAATGATCTTGGTGCTAGGGATATGTGGTCCGCGACAAAGATCTCGCCATTCGATCTCGCCATCGCGATTTAAATTATCGTAAATAGTTAACTCGCCGGAACCGACCTCTACTGAGGCCTCGTCTGTAGATGGCGATTTATCTTTGATCAATTCACATTTAAAAGGTTCAGCCGCTAGTTCTACTAACGCATCTTTTTCATTTGTAACTCGACGTCTAAATCTTTGGTTCGCTTTAACAATTTTTGTCATCTCTTTTTCGAGTGCTAAGAGATCCTCAGGCGTGAAAGGCCTTTCAACTTCAAAGTCGTAGTAGAAGCCATCTTTAATCGGAGGCCCGATACCCAAACGGGTTTGTGGAAATAGTTTTTGAACCGCTTGGGCTAAAACGTGAGCGGTTGAGTGCCGCAAAATCATCAATCCGTCGGCGGAGCTAAGTTCGACCGTCTCAACTTTGTCACCACTACCAATTACAGCATTTAGATCCGAAAGTTGATCATTGATACTCAGGGCGATTATCTGTGGGTGATCTCTAAAAAGTTCGCTGGTGTATTTTTCAACCGTTACTGATTTGGGCTCGCCATTGAGGGTGATTTCGAAGGTGGCCATGACCTCAGCCTACCAATTGCTAACGCGCGAAAAGGTAATAAGAGATGGCTGCGCCGATAGCTATCGCTATAACTACAACGGCCGCGATTAAATAAATCACGCTTTTTCGGGTATCTGCCGGAAGGGCACGTTGCGCAGTTTTAATCGCCACCATCTTGGTCTTAATTAATGCCTTGTCGGCCCACGCAAACTCGGAAGCCAAAATGCCAAGACCCGCAAAAATAATTAGCCATCCCGGTCCTGGTGCCACCAATGCGATCGCTCCAAGTACGGTGATTAAACCACCGATAACGCCAACTGAGATTCTCCAGATCAATGAGCCAGATTTGCTGCGCTTAACATTTTCGCGAAACCGCTTAATCATGGGTTTAGGTTACTGGATAATTGCTCGGAGAAGGAACTCATAATCTCTTCAATTTTTTTGTTAACTTTAAATGAACGCGCATTGATCCGATCTATCGGTTGTAAATATCTCAAACTTGAAGATAGCAACGCCCCTTCGGCTTTTGCCAAATCATCAAAATTCAAATCAGCCTCCTGCGCCAATCCCCACTCGAGAACTAATTCGCGAGTTATCCCAGGTAGAGCACCTGAATCCAGATTTGGAGTCACTAACTTATTTCCCAACAACAAAAAGATATTTGCAGTACTGGCTTCTGCTAATTGACCTTTACTACCAAAAAGAATTGCATCATCGGCGTTCCGTGCAGTTGCATACTTATGCGCACTCAACGAGGTCGCGTATGAAGTTGATTTAACATTTGCCAGAAGTGATCTCTCATTTAACGGAAATGGATATGTGACAACTCCGGCTGGCTCGCTCCATGGAGTGTAAGAAGTATGTGTAATTATTAAATTTCCAGATCCCGAAAGAGTAATCCGCATCCGGCCGATTGATATTTCCTTTGTGGCATTTAAAACTTCACTTACCGCTGCTCTAAAAAAATCATCCTTAGGAAGATTGATCTCTAAAACTGTGGCCCCTTTACGCAACCGCTTCAGATGCCGATCTAACGCAACAGATTCTCCATTTTGAGTTCTGATAGTTTCAAAAACGCCCTCACCTAGTAAAAAAGAACGATCAGTAACCGGAATTACGGCATCTTGAGTTGCAACTAATCGATCGTTTAGCCAAATCACATCTGACCTCCGGCTATTTGTATTAATCGATTTGCTTTCAAAACCGTCTCATCCCATTCCTTAAGCGGATCTGAACCCCAAGTGATTCCTGCTCCAGTTCCAAAATATATCTGGTTGCTTTTGAAATCTCGCCAAAAAGTTCGGATACCAACTGCCAGTTCGCACTTATCTCCCATAATCCAACCAATCCCCCCGCAATAAGGACCGCGATCGACAGGTTCTAACTCTTTGATAATTTCCAATGCCGAAATCTTTGGCGCACCGCTTACTGAACCTGCTGGCGAAACCGCTGCAAATATCTCACCCCAAGAAATATTGGGACGTAATTTTCCACTCACATCCGAAACAAGATGCACTAAACCTGGATGTTGTTCTACCTCCATCAACCTTGGAACGTGAATCGAACCCATCTGACAAACCTGGCTTAAATCATGGCGAACGAGATCAACAATCATGATGTTCTCGGCTTTGTCTTTCTCCAAGATCTCGGCTTCATTTTTTCCAGTGCCTTTTATTGGGCTACTCATTAAATCATCGCCGTGACGTTTAATGAACAATTCAGGAGAGGCAGAAACTATTTCAAGATCCGGCAGTGAAATCACCACCGCATGTGGTGCTGGGTTGGCAGTAGCTAATTCATTTGCTAAGCCCAAAATTGATTGATCAGCTGAAATCGGATGTGAAATCACTCGGCAGAGGTTTACTTGATAAACATCTCCACGCGAAATCCCTTCGCGGATTTTGGTAACCCCATCTTGATACGCCTCTTGATCTAGTGATGTCTGCCAATTGCCGGCCAACTTGCTCCAAGCCGGTAAATCCGGCGGTTTAGAAACTCTTTCCACCTTAGTGAAATGCACAAAACGAAAGCCACCTTCAAAGTTATTGATTACCGCCCATAAACCGCTTTGGATCCGGTCTAAATCTGCCGGGTCGGTACTTTCCAGATCAATCTGTGTAGCCAACAAGCCACCCATCCAGAGGAAAGGCTCCTTCAAATCCATAAGTGAACGGTAGTCCAACCCCATTTATTAAGTGCAGTTAGCCCTGCCATAGGCTCTGCGGTAGATTGACCCTCTGGTTAAGCAGTGCGGATGTAGCGCAGTGGTAGCGCATCACCTTGCCAAGGTGAATGTCGCGGGTTCGAATCCCGTCATCCGCTCCAACTTTAAATGGTTCTATCTGGTGGGATGGCCGAGAGGCGAGGCTCAGGACTGCAAATCCTGCTACACGGGTTCAAATCCCGTTCCCACCTCAACTATTTCGACTACTGCTATGGCAAGTTAAAGTTCTCTTCGTGCAACAAACCTCGGGTGA
>SXGQ01818185.1_pt1 | contig 18201 bp, 15 predicted proteins | sample 3178371 | NCBI WGS metagenome assembly SXGQ01 (sample SAMN11356859, study PRJNA531348) | freshwater metagenome | isolation source: freshwater sample F1-20 | place: China: Fuxian Lake, Yuxi | collected 2017-12-25 | reverse complement strand
CTTCCCATTCCACTCATCATGTGGTACAATATATGGCAATGAAAAAACCAGTCTCCTTCCATATTGGCATTAAACTCAAGCGTATCGGTCTCCATGGGCATAATGTCAATGATATTCTTTAAAGGTGCATTTTCTCCTTGTCCATTGAGTACTCTAAAATCGTGTCCGTGTAAATGCATAGGGTGTCTCATCATGGAACCATTGTAGATAATCATTCGAACGTTCTCGCCCTTTTTAATTAAAATCTTGTCAGATTCAGAGACAACCTTATTATCCATACTCCATACATACCTGTTCATATTGCCTGACAACTCAAACTTAATGACTTTAGTTGGAGCTTCTTTTGGTAGTGAAGTGTTATGAGGAGACTTGAGCATGGAGTAATTCAAAGTAACAATATCAGATAGAGCGTTACTATTGTATTGATTCTCTTTATCCTCCTTTTTTTGAGCATTACTTGGGCCAGTGATTTCTGGATACATAACAACATTCATATCCATTTGATTTAAACTCATTTGCATTCCCATATCATCTAAGTCCCCATTCATTTTCATCATAGAGTTCATCATCTTCATACCCTCAAAATATTTCAATCTAGGCACGGGTGTCATTATTTGTTTTTCCCCTTCACCCAGATACATTAATGCTCGATTAATTCTATCTTCTGAAGTAGCTTGGAACGCGAATGATTTATTCTTTTCAGGAACAGTCAAAACAATGTCATAGGTCTCAGAAACAGCAATGATCAATCGGTCTACTTCAACGGGCTCAACATCATTACCATCATTTGCCACTACTTGAAACTTACCACCACCATAGTTTAACCAAAAATAGGTGGATGCTCCACCGTTAGATATTCTCAATCTTACTTTATCTCCAGCTTTGAATTGTGATAATTGACTTTCTTGGCTTCCATTCAATAAGAACTTGTCATAATACACATCACTCACATCCATTGCCAACATGCGCTTAAATTCATTTTTGACTTTGGTAGTAAAATGACCTTCTTTTATTGCTTCTGCATAACTTTGAGTAGTTCCCTTTTTGATTGCAAACCAGTCAGTTGCATTATGTAACATTCGGTGAATATTATTTGGATTGTAATCAGTCCATTCACTAATTACTACTGGTATGGTAGGTAAGTCATCTATGCCTTTTCTAAAAGTAGTATCATCACTTCTCTTGTTCAATATCATTGAACCATACATCCCAATTTGCTCTTGCAAACCGGAATGACTATGATACCAATGTGTACCGTTCTGTGCAATTGGAAAACGATATACATGTGTGGTACCCGGTTCGATTGGCATTTGTGTTAAATAAGGAACACCATCCTCTTTGTTAGGCAAAATAAGACCATGCCAATGCAAAGAAGTAGATTCCTTTAACTCATTGTATACATGAATTTCTGCTGTATCACCTTGTGTAAAGGTTAATGTAGGCATTGGTATTTGTCCATTAACAGCAATTGCTCTTTTAGTTTTACCTGTAAAATTTACCAAAGTGTCTTTTACATGTAAATCATACCTCACAACCTTTTGTGCATAAAGATTAACAGACGCACAAAAGAAACCAATTACAACAAGGTAAATTGATAATTTATTTAATTTCATTTTTTACTTTTTATTGTATAGTTTCAACTACTTTACCACAGGTTAACATTTGATTGCCATAATATGGATTCTTAATCTTGTTTTCTAAACTTAACCAATTAGCACCTTTACCTTTATTCGCCATAGGACAAAATTGATAGTAAATAGGCATTTCAGATTTAGAGACTTTTATTACAGCATAAAGGTTTTTAGACAAACTCATAAAATGGTCTCTTTGGTGTGTGATTTCTTTTGTTTCACTGATATGTTCAGCGTCCTCCTTTAAATCATTAACTACTTTCGTCCATTGGGCATGAGTATCAGTGTTAAGTTCACTCATTTTAACTTCTTGTATTGCAATTAGAAGTGTTTTTGAGGCATTGGACGAACTTGTACCATCGCTTTTCACAAGCGCATCTTTTAATTGTATATATGCACTCAAAACCTTGTTTATACCTGTGTTTGTTTGCGCGTTTGCAATAGTTGCAAATAATATAATGGCGGTAGCCATCAATAATTTTATTGATTTCATTTTATTAAATTTTAGTAAATGTAAATTTTCAAGTTATACAACTTGACCAAAGAGAAATATAGCTTATGCTATTTTAGGAGGATGCCAAATTGAAATATCTACCTCATTGTAGAAGGAAGGCTTATACATATTGTACTTCTTTGGAGTTGTACAAAAAAATGTAGTTTCTATAATAACTTCTTTTTTGCAGACATAACTATTTGAACAAACAGAAGTGCAAGCACAGTTGTGATGGGTACATTTTTGATTACAATCGTGACCCATATCCTTACTATGCGACTTGCAACAATCAGACTTAGCTTTAGCCTTGGTCGTGTTTAAAAAAGAAGTTGCCTTAGTTGATTTGTGTGGCTTTTTACATGCATATAGATTGTTGGAGTAAAGATTTACTCCAATTACTAATAGAAATAATATAATTATCTTCTTATACATTACGTATGTAAAGGTATAATAAAACAAGATAAAATGAGACATTTATTACATCCTGTTCAATTTAATTATAAATTTATTTATCTAAAATTTAACAATATTTGACAATTTAATTAAAGAATAAAATCAAACCCACCATACACATCAGCAATCTCTTCCTTGGTAATCCCCAAGTACCTCCTGCTAACGTGCGTGCTTGAGTGGTTTAGTATCATGGATATTTTCAAGAATACATCTTCTGACCTGTGATTCTCATCGTACAAAAACCTTGCTCCCGATTTTCTTAACGAGTGCGTAGAAACCTGCTTTTTTCTAATACCAACAAACCGAGAACCAAACTGCAATAACCTATTTGTGTGGCGAAGACTATAATTGAAGATGGTACTTTGTAATTCTGGCTGCTGCAGCAATTCGTAGTATTCAACCAGTAGTCCCTTTAATACCGCCCCTACTTTAATACTCCGTTTTTTACCCGTTTTTCTCTCATTTAAGACGAGTTCGTCCTTGTTTAGCACATCACCCCAAGTGAAGCGAGATATGTCAGAATAACGAAGCAGTGTTCGAAATCCGAACTCTATTAGTAGCGCCATTTGATAGTTCTGCTCCTTTTGGAAATACCTGTTCAATCGTTTTAATTCGTCAGTGGTTAAATAATCACTGGTTTTTTCGGTAGTGGTGGTCATATTAAGTGTTTTGGCTAATGTAGAGCCGCAATGTCTTAAAACCAGCCTTTTACCTCATTTCAAGTCATAAAAAAGCGCTAAAAATAAAGTTGTATTGAATATCAACTAGATAGATGTCTCTTAATTCTATTAACGGACATGGAGTAAATCAGGTTATTGTCTGTATGCGCAACATACATGACTAAAATTTGGTGCCGAACCAATTTGGTGCAGCAGATCGTGCAAAATTTGTTTAGCACGGGCTTGAATCAGGATTGAAGTCATTTGTCGGACCTTCTTTCATTCTCAATTCCGTACTCCGAAACTCCGCCATCGACAAAAACTTAGCTAAAAAGACTGCCATGTCTAATTTACACCCGCTAAATCCAACCATGTCAGATTCTACGCCATTTGTCGCAAGCAAATTTTCAAACATCTCGAAAAAAGCACTGAAATACAGATTTCATTTTTATTGGTTTCACAAATCTTGAAGGGAGTTTCATCCAAATATTTGTATAGTTCAGGATAATCTGATTCAATCGTTGAAGAGATTGAGATTATTTCTTGCATAAGTTGATTTACATTTTTCATTGATTTTTATTTTTTCATGTTTAAAACTTCATTTTTCGGTATTCTTTGAACATCGGAGAATTGTGTTGTGTTTGTCATAATATACTTTTATTATTCTTCTTCGCCCCCTGCTGCTTTTGATAGAACATAGAAAGCACCTTTGGTAACTATCATCGCATCTTTAGGCATTTCTTCAAGCGGTGTTATTTCTACATAGCCTAATTCTGTTACGCCTGTAATTACTTCAACCTTTTTAAACCGGATACTTTTTTCAGGATTGGCACCGATAGCTTTTTCACTCTTTTCTTTAGGCCCTTTTTCTTCTGTGTTTTCTTCCTCCCCACTTACTATAAAAATGAACGTTTTCCCTTCTGCATTTACGACTGCATCAACAGGAACAGCCTGCACCGTTTGATTGCCTACATTAATCAATGCAGATACATACATACCAGGCAATAACCTGATGCTACCTGTATTGTTTATTTTGGCATGAACAATTACGGATTTGTTTTCATTTTCGAAGGACTGATTGATGCCGAAAATTGTACCAGTGATTTGCTTATTGTTTTGATTGGTAAGAATGAACACCACTTTTTGCCCGCTCTTCACCTTGAACAAATCTTTCTCGTACACCTGCAAATCGCAATGCACCTGCGAATTATCTACAATATCCATCAGGGATGTTTGCATATCTACATAGCTGCCGGTCTTAATTCGTATATGCCCTATGACACCGCTGATGGGTGCAATAATTGGAATTTGGCTTACAAATTTACCATTGGCTACGGATGCAGGGCTGATATTTAACTGCTGTAATTGTGTTTCCATTCCCTGCATCCTTGCTTTATCTGTTTCGTATTTTGTTGCTGCTTGTTGAAATATCTTGCCCGTTCCTGCACTTTCGGTATTGAGTTCCTTTTGTCGTTGGTACTCCTGGCCGGTATAAACTAATTCCTTTTTGAGCATCAGGTAATCCTGCTGCAGCTTCACTATGTCTGTATTTTCTAAAATCGCTACTGTTTGGCCCTGGTGAACAAAACTGCCTTCTAATACCAGCACTTTTTTAATAATGCCGGAAACCAGTGAATTTACATCGGCTTTGTTTTGAGGGGGAACTTCCAGCTGACCGCTTGATTTTACCACACTGTTGAGGTTTTTCATTTCTATTGTACCTAACTCAATGCCCACGGCCTTCATTTGTTCTGCGGACACTTCTATTGCTGCTGTATTTTCTTCTTTTGCTTTAGGCACTTCTTTTGTTTCCGTTTTATTGCTTTGCTTGCAGGAAGAAAAAATAATTGCACTTGCAAAAAATGTAATTGCAGCGATTGACTTTATATTAATTGACTTCATTTTATTTGTTCCCTTTTAAATAGTTTAACAATATAATGGACTGATTGAACTGGTTTACTGCATCGGTATATTGCAGTTTTGTATTGATAGCGGTTTGCAGATTTTGGATATACTCCATGTAACCAATTTCACCTTTGGTATATGCCGTGTTTGAAATACGGATAATATCATCCGCCTGTTTTAAACCTGTGGTTTCGTAGTATTGTAAACCTTCCTTTGCTTTCAGGTATTCGTTGTACTGAAGAAGATAACTGCTTTGCAGAAATAGCAGTGTTTGCTGCTTCTCTGTTTCAATTAAAGTAGTATTTATTTGAGCAGCCTTAATTTTTGCTTTTTGTGAGCCGAAAAATACAGGAATACCTATGCCTACCTGTAAACCTGCTATCCTTGTGCCAGGGAAATAATTACGGTTAGTTTTTGCAGGATCAAAACCACTAACAACCATTTGATGGTAGTAGCCTGCATTCAAATCCGGTAACAATTTGCTTTTTTCAACCTTTACCTGTGCTGTATTTACATTCAACTTTTGATTGTAATACTGAATTAATGGGTTTGATTGTATAGATGCAGTATCAGCCATAAAAATATCGGGCAATTTTGCCAACTCATTTTCTTTTGGCATAATTGGCTCGGCTGAGTTCAACCACTTTTGCAAAGCCAACTGATAACTGCTTACAGTAGTATTTGCCTGTTTCAATTGTAAAAGGTTTTCTTTGTATTTGCTTTCGGCTTGCATTTTCTCCAACTGATTAGTTTCACCTGTATTATAACGAAGGGTAGCCCTTTTTAGAAAATTGCTGTATATGCTATCCTGCTGCTGCAAAAGTTTTACTCTTTGCAAGCCATACAACAAATTGTAATAGGCTGTGGTTACTTCTTTGATAATTTCATTTTGCGATAGCAGCTTTGATTTTTGAGCCAGCATAGTTTCCTGTTTCAATAGTTTATTTTGATTGGCATACACTGTTGGAAAAGAAAACGTTTGAGTAATACCAATACTGTTATCAATATTTCCGCCACTGGTAGGGTCCTGGGTGAGTTGTATGTTTGTTTTATCAGGACTAAAGCCGGTCTTTTGCATTACCTGCGATTGCTGAATGTTTAAGTCTGCTACTTTCAGTTGCAGATTATTTTTAAGTGCTATATCAATGCACTCCTGCAACGTTTTTTGATTGCTTTGTGCATAAGTTTTTCCTGCAAATAAACCGATAAATGTAAACAGCACTAACACAACCGTAGTATTGACAGGTGGCTTTGCTTTATTCATTTTATTTGGTTTGAAATTGATTTTAGTGTTGAATAAAATATAAAGTGCCGGAAGCACCAGCAGGGTTAATATGGTAGCGGTAATTAAACCACCGATCACAACGGTTGCTAATGGTTTTTGTACTTCACCACCTGCACCTGTAGAAAGTGCCATTGGCAGAAAACCTAATGATGCTACCATAGCTGTCATTATTACGGGTCTTAATCTTACTGCTGTTCCTTTTCTAACTCTCTCATATATGTCGGTAATGCCTTCGTCTTTTAACTGGTTGAAATAACCTATCAATACAATACCATTTAATACTGCTACACCAAACAAGGCAATGAAACCTACACCTGCCGAAATGCTGAATGGCATACCTCTTAACCATAATGCGATGATGCCTCCAATGGCTGATAACGGTACGGCAGTAAATATGAGAAAGGATTGTTTTAGACTTTTGAAGGTGATGTAAAGCAATATTATAATGAGCAATAACGCTACAGGAACTGCAATTCCTAATCTTGCCTTTGCTTCTTGAAGGTTTTGAAACTGACCGCCATAGGTGTAATAATAACCAGCCGGAAGTTTAAGATTTGCATCTAAAATGGGTTGTATTTCTTCCACCGTGCTTTCCACATCACGACCATGCACATTAAAGCCTACAAAAATTCTGCGTTGGCCATCTTCATGACTAATTTGTGCGGGTGCTGTTTTAAATGAAATATCCGCTACCTGGTTAATAGGCACCTTATTTCCAGATGGTAATGGCACATATAGATTTTCAATGTTACTGAAATCTTTACGCAAATCTTTTTGTAACCGCACCACCATATCAAACCGTTTATCCCCTTCAAACACCACACCTGCAACATTACCTGCAAAAGCAGTTTTCAGCACCATGTTTACGTCACTGATGGTTAACCCGTATTGGGCAATTTTATCACGGTTGTATACCACCTGTATTTGAGGCAGTCCACTTACTTTTTCTACGAAGGGCTCACTTACTCCTTTTACATTTTTGATAAGCTCTGCCACTTTATTTGCCTGTGCATTCAGGATTTCCAAATCGGAACCATAAATTTTTATTGCCACATCCTGTTTGATGCCTGTAATGAGTTCATTAAACCGCATCTGCATGGGTTGTGTAATTTCAAAACTTACACCGGGTAAAATACTTAGTGCCTCTTCCATTTTTTCCATCATGGCTTCACGGGTATTTGCCGATGTCCATTCTTCTTTCGGCTTCATGGAAAGCATCATATCGCCTCTTTCGATGGGCATAGGGTCGGTAGGTATTTCAGCACTGCCTATTCTTGTTACCGCCTGTCTTATTTCGGGGAATTTATCTTTTAATATTTTTTCTGCCTTGCTGAATGTTTCTACCACCTGTGTTAATGATGTGCCTTGTTCCATCCTTATTTCAACTGTGAGGTCGCCTTCTTCCAGTGTAGGGATAAACTCACCACCTAAGCTGTTGAACAATATTATGCTGCCAGTAAACAATACTGCCATTGTAAACACAACGGTTTTTTTCCAGCGTAAAGCCCAACTCAGTATAGGTTCATAAAGTTTTTGACAAAAGCCAATTATTCTATCGGAAATATTCTTTTTATGCGTAGTTTTTTTACTTAGAAAAAGAGCACTCATCATTGGCACATAGGTTAATGAAAGTATGAAGGCACCCAATATTGCAAAAGCCACAGTTTGAGCCATTGGCTTAAACATTTTCCCCTCGATGCCTACTAACGCAAAAAGCGGCAGGTAAACAATTAAGATGATGATTTCGCCAAATGCTGCACTGCTCCTGATTTTTGACGCAGCTTGAAACACTTCATCATCCATTTGTGATTGTGAAAGTTTATTCAAACCAATATGATGATGCTTGCTCATGTAAATTCTGTGTACAATTGCTTCTACTATGATTACCGCACCATCTACAATAAGCCCGAAGTCAATAGCTCCTAAACTCATCAGGTTGCCGCTTACGCCAAACAGGTTCATCAGTATTATGGCGAAGAGCATCGCTAAAGGAATTACAGAAGCTACAATAAGACCCGCCCTTAAATTACCTAAGAGCAAAACCAATAGGAATATTACAATTAAACCACCTTCAATTAGATTTTTTTCTACTGTACCCATTGCCCTGTTCACTAATTCGGTTCTATCAATGAATGGTTCTATTACTACACCTTCAGGCAATGATTTTTGTATTTGTACCATTCGCTGTTTAACGTTGGCGATTACCTGTGCAAAGTTTTCACCTTTGAGCATGAGTGTAATTCCTGCCACTACTTCGCCCTCACCGTTTCTTGTAACTGCTCCGTAACGGGTGGCAGTACCAAACTGTACTGTTGCTACATCACGAATTAAAACGGGTATTCCGTTTACGTTCTTCACCACAATTTTCTCGATATCACTCAACGACTTTACCAATCCCAAACCACGAATGAAGTAGGCATTGCTTCTTTGCTCTATGTAGCTGCCGCCTGTGTTTTCATTATTACTTTCTAAGGCTTTATAAATTTCAGGAATGGTAATATTCATTGCATTGAGCTTTTCGTTATCCAAAGCAATTTCATACTGCTTTACATAACCACCCCATCCGCTCACTTCTGCTAAACCCTCTGTACCAGCTAACTGCCTGCGGACAATCCAATCCTGCATAGTACGCAAATCGGTAGCAGTATATTTGTTTTCATAACCTTTTTTAGCATGAATGATATATTGATAAATCTCGCCTAAACCTGTTGTGATGGGTGCTAAGGTGGGTTCACCCAATCCCTGTGGAATTTGTGCTTCTGCTTCTTTGAGGCGTTCGCTTATCTGCTGTCTTGCCCAATAGATGTCGGCATTGTCTTTAAACACAATAGTGATTACCGAAATACCACTACGACTAATACTCCGCTTTTCAATTACATTGGGAATGTTGGCCATCGCGAGCTCAATAGGAGTAGTTATGAACTGTTCTACTTCCTCTGCGCCTAATGTTGGGGCTTGTGTAATTATCTGTACCTGATTATTTGTGATGTCAGGCACAGCATCAATTGGCAACAGCATAGCGGATATAACGCCCCAAATAATGAGTACCAACGTGAATGCACCAATTATAAGTTTGTTCTTTATTGAAAACTGAATTATATTTTGAAACATTTTTTTCTATTTAGTAATATGACTGTATTTATGCATACTCCTTTTGGCAAAAGCTGCTAAAAAAATGATACAATAAAAGGGTTATAAAATTGTACTTAAATACTCTTAAACCCAACGACCGTTTTGCCTATTGGATTTTTTTCTTTTTGCCATTATGTAATGGAAAAAGATTAATTAAAAATGCCATACATGACATTTCTATGGCTATTCTACAATTTCAATAAAAGGAGTAATTAAGCTAATTTAGGCGGTTGCCAAATTGAATAGAAAACCTCTATATGAAAAGAGGAATTGTAAATAGGGTATTTTACCGACTGAAATGATATTATAACCCAATTGAAGTGCTGTATGGGTTGATAAAATGCCGATGACGGGCAGCATGAACAGTTACAAAATGGCGTACATGCCTCTGAATTTTGTTCATTATGGTTATGATTATTTTCCGCACTCACTACCTGAAAACTACTATAAAAAGACAGATTTAACTCGTTGCATGCGAAACATGACAACGTCAATAGATAAAAACTTAATGCTAATGTAGAAATTTTCATTATGGCAATATTAAACTTTTAAATGGAAAAAACCAACAATATCATATTTAATATGAATTTAAATTTCCAAGATTGTTTTATAAGTGATATTATCCTCGAAATAAAAATTATTCAAATTTTTCGCATGATTTCATACTTCACCACAAATATCAATAATTATTAAATTATATTGTATTCAATATTGTAAGTACCCCCTTTTTCAGAAAAGGAAAACAGCACATATCGACCTTTAAACACTTTTCCTAAAATTCGATTGGATTAACATTTTGGTTAGCTTCATTTAAAATTAAACGAAGTTTCAACCTTAAAACTTGTGCAGCACTTGTGTAGCAAACCTCCCAAAAACACCCATTTTGCTTCACAAAAAGACCCAAATATGGTCTTTAAATCAAATAAACACATGTTTTGTGATAATGTAGGTTGAAATGAATTGATTTTTAGCGTTTTATTAGCTCCTTCTTTGTATAAAAGGGAACTACCAAAAAATAACATCCTGTAAATTAAAAGGAAGTCAATTTTATATTTTATTTAAAAAAATAAAATTAATTACACAAGTTGATTGGCAATTACAAGTAATTGATTTGGTTGTAATTGCCAATCAATATCTAAATTTTGATCTGTTCCCAATGTTCTTTGGCAAATAGTCAGGGTCGTATTCATTTGTATCTTCCAATAGGTCAATTTCCATATCCTTATACATACATAAATTTATCATCATTACAATATAGGCTACAACATCTTCCTTATATCCTGAAATCCCAATCTTATCACTCACTACATTATTTAACCTCATCGTATTTTCAATTATCCTTAATACATGACGATAACTTTGGCTGTTTATTATTTCTGCATTCATTTGAGAACCCTTACTCAAAGCAAATACTGCTATTTCAGGGTACTTTATTTCAATTTGGTTCTTATTTCTTCTTGCCATTAGTGTTTTGTTTTATCAAGTATGTCTTCTTTATGGCACCTTCTTCCTGTTCGCGGATTATATTAGAGGCTAAGGTTTTTAGTTGCTGCTCACTAATCAATAATTTTATCCTTTTTCTCGGTGTTTCACTTACAAGTGTCGTTAATTTCATAGTATATTTCTTTACTATAAATACCTATAAAAAAGCTAATAAGACCCCTTATTTCTTCTTATTTTGATAATGCAGTGGTCATTTCACAAAAGGGAGTATATCTAATACATCCCACAGGTAGGAACAACTCAAAGTAAATTCTGTATTGGAATACTCCCACCTGAAAAAAATAGGAAACCAACCAATTATATAATAACCATGTCTTTACGACAAAAAGGTTCCTCAAAGAACAATTTAAGTACTTGGAATTAGTTAAACAATGACACCTCATAGTCCATGTCTATTGGTGGATCCTTTTTTCTATCACCGATTGTATCTACACTCATCCCAATCAATTTCGCTACTGCTCTGTTGGTTGGTTTTATGTTCTGTACATTCAATAAATCAATTGCACTATCAATTTTCTTACGCGTCTCCCATCTTGTAAATGCACCATTGATTACACTTGCTATCGTTTTCTTTTCATCACCCGAAAGTTCTTTATTATCGGGATTAAAATGAACCCGTTTAATCCTTGTTTCAATATGATACTCTCCTGTCCTATTGATATTATCAATAACGCTATTAAAGAACCTAACCAACTCCTTCGTTCTCATCCTTTCAGTTGTTTTATTATTGTTGATGAAGAATAAGTAAGAGTATATATAATCCAAATCCACCTCCTTATTCAAGTAGTAAAGCTGGTGTATTATTCTATAAAAGAAAGCGTGCTTGTAATCATCTCGTATCTTAAACATAATCCTTATTTCATCTAACACCTCTACCTCCTTAAATTCAACAACAGGATTAGAAACAGGTACAATAGTTTTAGTTCTTATTTTAGCCAGTATCTCGTCTAAATTATAGACATGATACCACTTGTACTTTTCATTATTATTACTTTTAGATAAATCGGAATCCAATGAATTATAAAGAGAAGAAGAATATGAACTTGGTTGAATTCCAATTTCTACATCATTTATATCTAAATCAACCACACTATCGTTATTTACGAACACATCAGGATCATATGAAATAAACATTGCCCTACCGATGCCAGTAGCTTTGGGATCTACTTTTTCATGTTTCAATAAGGTAGTTCTTACTTTGTTCCATATAAAAGGGAAGGTGCCTTTTGTTATCTCGTTGCTTACTCTAACTAATATGGTTAGACCAGCACCTGACGGAGATAAACAAACTAATGCAAGATGATTACCATATTGATCTATTATCCTTTGCTTTTCTTGTAAAACATTTTTTACATTATCTAAATCAAAATATAAGAAACCTGTAAAGCAGATAAAGTTTTCCGTAAAATGGTCATCACTTAAATTTCTCTTCTTTACATCTACCTGCGGAGTAATATAAGGTAGTTGCTCCTTGAAGGTTTTGTAATAGCCATCACCTGCTTGTTTTAGATGACGGATAGTTTCTATTTGACCCCTGTGGGATCCGTTTAGAATTAATTGGTAAAGTTCCTGAAAATCAATCTTCCTGTTTGGAGTGGTGCTCTTGATTCCTTTTTCATATATAGGTATCATTAAAATAAAAGACCCCAAAGGTCAGCAGTGGAGGTGCTTTGTTTGGGGCTTCTAAAAATATCTTATGTGCTTAACGATAATATACTCCACATATATTATCACACTTGTATAATATAAATATTAGGTTTTAGAAAGTCAAGCCCCCTACTGAAAAAAAATGCCAAAATTTTTAATTCAGTTTTCAGGGTCTTCCAAATTGGTACAATTTCTGCCGGAAATTTCGGCAACGCATTTGACCTACTTGGGGTAAAGGGGGATATTTTGTAAGAAAATGAAGGATACCTCCCCGCAGGTAGTCCTGCACCTGCTGCCCGCCCCACCTATAATGACCAATTTGACTTCATTTTATTTTACAGGAAAAAATACAAATAAATTTTTTTGTTTCATACAAAGTTTTATCTTTGTATCCTAAACCACGAAAAATGAGGTACAAATTTCCACAAGTTCTATGTTTCCAAGATTGGGTTGAACTATATAAAATGCCTGATATGGGTGATAAAGGATTTGTCTATAAAGAACCATTTAAGTATGACGAAACAGATGAAATGAAAGCAGCCAGGAAAGAAATCCAATCAAGTTTGGAAAAACACAAACAATCAATTTTGGAGGTGGAAGAGAAAATGGTCAAATACGGACAATTAGACACATTAAAAGACCCTCCTATCTACTTGGCAATGATAAGAGACACAAGAAATAAAGAAGCAGAGACACTAACTTTAACAGCAAAAACCTTTTGGCCTTTAATGAATGGGAAACGTAAAGAGATAAGGATTTACATCGGAAAAGAGAGTGAATACCCTGACTACAAAAAAGATTATGTTGCAAAAATTGCGAAACAAAAAATGAAAGATCACCTTTTAGAACGATACAATAATGGAGAACTGAAATAGATATGAAAAATGATTAAAAAGAATGTCCATTGGGGCATTTTTTTACCCCATACTCGTATATCCAAAAATTATAATTGTTTTTGGGATTACCTTAAAAAGGTAGGTGGGATTTTTTTTTGCCCAATCGGTATATCCAATATAAAAACTTGTATTCAATAACTCTTAAAATATACAAAATGAGTAAAGTAGTAGTTCAAATCAAATTAAGTGAGTTAGAAATTCACCCGGCAGTCAAAGAGATTTGGCAAAAGAAAAAAGTTGAATTCATCAAATACACGATGAAATTAACAGGTCAAGAAAATCCAATCTATGTTGTTAAACGAAAGGATAAATTCTACGTAGTGGAAGGCGTTGTTCGTTTAGTGGCTGCACAAGAAATACCATTGGAGTATCTTGATTGTATCGTACTTGATATTCCCGATAATCAAGTGATAGACCAACGATTACGACTAAACCAAAAAAGTAAGACACACATTAAAGAGACCTGTTATTATGTGGAGCACATGTTGGGAATGATCGGTAAAAGTCAAGGCAAAAAGCATGAGTTGATGGGATTTGCGAAATTTAATGATGACGAAGAATTCGGTTTGGCTGGTAAAGACAGATATGAAATTGCATGTCATTTAACCGGTTTGGATTTTGGGACATCCACATTACGCAAGTTGATGAAAATTTACTGGCTTGAAAAGGAAGATGAAAAGGTAGCCAAATTGGGATTGTTGGAGTTCATTGATCGTGGCGAATTGTCTGTTGATAAGGCACACAAGCACTTGATGAGAAGAGATAAGAAAATCATGGATAAAGAGGAACGCGAAAAAAGAGATTACGAAGGTAAGAGTACAAAAGGTTGGTACAAGCTATTCAATAAGTCATCATTAGATTTAAGTGATCTTGAAGATGGTAGTATCAAATTAGCAGGTTTCTCACCACCCTATGAAGGCTCAATGAGATCGTACAGACATCAAGATGAATTGAAACACGGACAAGAAAAAACAACCGCAGGGTATATCACAAATGGCATGATGTTTTGTAAAGCGTTGTTGCCAAAATTGCATAAGGATGCGGTGGTATTCATTATCATCGGTGAATCTTACAAGGGCTCATACAATAGTGTTGTTAGCCGATACGAATTGGCTTTAAGAGACATTGGTTTTGACATTATTGGGGTTTGCCCATGGATTAAAGAAAATCCAACGCCAGTAAAATTGAAGGAGTTTTTCCAACCAGCGGATGAAAAAATTATCGTCTGTAAAAAAATTGGAGGGAAACCAACATTTCACCCAACCTTGAAGCCATTAGAGGCAGGTGGTGGTGAAATTGAACTTAAAAGGAGTAGAGATGGGAAAAACGGAAAGTCCAACTACTACATTGGTGGTGATGGCACATGTATCACTAATGTGATTACGACACCTGTTTTCAATCATAATGAGTATAAGGATATTGACCCGTCATTTAAGCACGACGCACCTTCACCTAAAAAACTATACGAGATTTTTATTGAGACCTACTCAAATCCATCGGATACTTTTTTGGATATTTTCTGTGGTAGCGGACAAGGTTTAGGTGTTGCCCTATCCAATGGACGAAATGCAATTGGCTACGACATTGATCCCTTATCTATTGAATTCTGTGAAAAACGATTACAAAAAATATTAAACAACCCTGATATAGAGATCGGGGTTGCAGCATAAAATCAATTCCAATGAGTAATAAATCAAATAGTGCGTACTATAACCTTACAGAAAAAGACGAGTACTACACTCCTGCACTTTTAGTTGATGTTGTATTACCATTTATCAAACCCAATTCAGTAATATGGTGTCCATTTGATACAAACCAAAGTGAGTTCGTAAAAGTGCTTGATGGTGCCGGTCATTTAACTATTCAATCACATATTTGGCAGGGATTTGATTTTTTTAACTATCAACCTCCCAAGTTTGATTATGTAATATCTAATCCTCCATTTTCCTTGAAGATGGAGGTGCTTGAACGACTGCTTATGATTGGCAAACCATTTGCCATGTTATTGAACATGAGTTGTATGAATTATGCAGGAGTGAAAAAGATTGTTAGAGAAAATGGGATTCAACTACTTGTGCCAGATAAAAATGTAAGTTTTGATGGCATTAAAAGTCCACCATTCACAAGTGTATTCTATTGTTATAAGATGTTGCCAGCAGAAATGGTACATGTAATTGTTAGACATAAAAATACGGGCAAGAACTATGAACCATCGTCAATGTACAACTTGAATCTTGTTTATTAAAATTATAGCGGCAGTATCATTAGAATTTGTGAATTTGGCAGTAGCTCCAAATGCAATAAAGCTCTCAATTATTAGCTTTTGAAGCTGGTGTCTTTCACTATAACATTAAAATAGAAAAAGATGAAAAAACAATCGCGTATTTCCATAATGGAAGTTGGTGATGTAATCAATCGTAGAGACAGAGATACAATTATATCATGGCTGATTGATAATAGAATTACAATTCACTATGATAAACAACCCTATGTCTATAAGTTGCAGGTTGAGTACCAAAACTTAAAACCATTGATCTTGGATTGTAAAAACAACTACCCACACGTGTGGAAAGAGAAACTAAAAATCCTTTGTGATGGTAATACCAATCTGTATGATCTATTCCTTTTAGAAATGGACAATACAATATCATTAGCAGCCCCATCAACAAGAGTTAAACCAAGAAATCAACAACAAGAAGAACTATTAAAACGAATTTACAGATGAGTAAAATAAAAACCCCAAAGAACACCCGAAATGGTATTAAAGTTTGGTGTAGAAAATGCAGACAGAACAATACTGGGTGCAGACACTATGAGTACCATTCATACCGAGTTAATGTAATTGATCGTATAACTGGCAAACACAAAAGTAAAATACTTGAAGCAACTGAATATGACGATGCACAGGTAGAGGCAATCAATTTCAAGAAAGGTCTGGCAACACAAAAGCAAGCACCTGCAAGTTCAATGGGAAATGATTATGCATTGGCTGACGGGATCTTAAAGTACCAATTGTACCTACAAGGAGATAGTGAGTATCAGCAGTACAATAAAGTCCTTACCCCCAAGTATATCAAAGAGACAATTGGCTTTTTAGTAAAATTCCATGATAGTGTTAGAGAAAATCGTAAAATAGAGTGGATTAAACCCACTCAAATCAATCGTGCTGATGTATCATACTTTTTTGGGAAGTTAAAGGAAAAATACCACCCCAAATCAGTAAATAACATCATCCAGTCCCTAACAACCTTCTTTGATTTCCTAATAGACAAAGAAGATATTGTCTTGAAGAACTTTTTTAAGGAGTGTGCCAGTTTGCCAGTACCCAAAAAAGTAATCTATACCCTAAACAAAGATGAATTTGATATGATCCTTAATGCAGTTGATACTTACGCCCCATCATTTACCCAAAATAACGGGAAGAAGGTTCAAGTGTATTATCCATGGATGAAGAATGCTTTTAGATTATTCCTACTTTCTGGTGGTCGTAGAGAAGAAATAATCAATTTGAGATGGTGCGACATTTACTCAAAAAATGGTACCAAGTTCTTTATGATAGGGAACTTAAAAGCTAATAGAATACAAAAATCAGACGAATATGTTAAATACATTCCTATCGGTGCAGACCTTGAATCCATGTTAAATGAATTAGGGTTTAAGGACAAGAAACACTCAAATGAAAGGATCATTGACCCTACGGGAGAGTTTAGCTCCAATACCATGATGGAGCGAATAACAATGGCATTCACCCACTATAAAAAAGGTGCTGGTATAAAAGGGCCATTTACCTTAAAGAATTTGAGAAAGACCTATATATCATGGACTAACCAAGTGTTGGGAAAAGACACAGGTATGATTACCTCTAATTCAAGTGAAAAAGTATTGAATGACCATTACCTTGACCCTACTATTTTAACAAACCTTGATAAAGCAGCATTAGAGGTTAAAATCTTTGGTTAAAAGTTAGCACAGAGATTTAGCACAGACATAAAAAAACCACTTGGTGATTATCCAAGTGGTTCAATTTCAATATTTTAATAACAACTTTATCTACTTAAATTACCCGTTATGAGCCCGACGAGCTACCGCTGCTCTACCTCGCGATGTTTGGACGGCAAAGATAGGCGTTTATTGCTTCTTGACCAAGTATATACTCGTTAAATTGAAACTAGCACAGACAGGGGGAATATGGGGTTTTGGATTGATTATTCGGTCATTATCTAGCGCAGTATAATTGAAATTATTTTTATTGTAAAGTCAGATTCGTTCTATTTTTTAAAATTTGTATTAATTTTTTGTCATCATTTAATTTCTTTATCTCTTTAGCTAATTTTCCAAAGACCCAGATTGAAAATGATAAATCTTCGTTTATTATTTGATTATAGGTTGATAATGATTCTAAATCTTTTTTTGTTTTAATCAATACAACACCATTTGCTCCTCGAATTCCATAAAATGATATTGCAGAAGCTTCTTTAAGTATTTCAACAGAAGCAATATCATCAGGATTAATTATATTTATATTCTTAATCGGTACGTCATCTACAATATAAAGTGGATCATTATTTGATAAAAGTGAACTTATTCCTCTTATACG
>SXGQ01167061.1_pt1 | contig 18203 bp, 18 predicted proteins | sample 3178371 | NCBI WGS metagenome assembly SXGQ01 (sample SAMN11356859, study PRJNA531348) | freshwater metagenome | isolation source: freshwater sample F1-20 | place: China: Fuxian Lake, Yuxi | collected 2017-12-25 | reverse complement strand
GGGATCCGCAAAAGATGCAGCCATATCTGGATGCACCTATTACGTTGAATTCGAATGTCGATGATTATCTGGCTGTCTACACAGACTATAGGCCCTGGCAAAAGAAGATAGTTGATGTGCTGCGAGAGACTTTTCCAGATCTATCATAAATCTATTTGGCCGCATCCACATCCTTGTCCTTGTTATACGTCGGCTGATCCGTAATCCGGATGCCGCAGTATTCCACTGGATGGGCCGCAAAATTCGTAAACTCGTAGATCTTCATGGCCTCCGCCTCCTTCAGAAGCCAGCCAAAGTTGTTCCAGAAGATCGGAGTGTGTCCCACTTCCGGTGTACCAATGTGAGCCATCTCATGAATGGCGACGAAGGTGATTACATTTTCGTCGACAAGCTCCTCCTTCTCATTGCGCTGCCTCAGACACATGTATACTTTCTCGCCTTTATTGACGGAATACGACGTATATGAGGCATCGGGTGTCGACTCACTGAAACGGGAAGGAGCCGCGTCAAAGTTCGCATGGATCTGTTTCACAATGGCCTTGTCAGGATGGGCCGCCTTCAGTTCCTTCATGAGCCGAAGCAGTTTTCCACGGGTTCTGGCAAGACGGTCGGCGGCGTCCTGCTTATCAGGAAGATTGCGGACCAGATACTTCTCACGGTCCACAGTGGATTCGACGTGGGCCATGTCATACGAGCCCTTCTTGTAAGCGAATGCGGCGAGACCGGCGCCGAGAACACCGAGTACGAGAGCATATGGACTCGAAGACATCTTGTGAACCTACTAAAGTCGGACGTTTATTTGTCAGGGGCCTACACGAAGGGGGCCAAAGTTAAGAACCCTTTTAGGGGTCTTAACTATGTCACAAGCCGATACCTTAGTTACTGAAACTCTGTAGACAGTCGGACTCCGACAGCATAATTTCAGACTCGGGATACGATCCCTGTATCTTTCCGCAACCATTATACGCATGCGGGCCACGCATATCCGCATTCTGCTTGTCTAGTGGCAGAAGACGGGGATCTAGAGAGCCGAGACCAGGATTCTGCGGTAGAATCTGACGGTGTTCGGGATCATTTGTCTTATACACCAGAAAGGGTTCCGTTACAGCCAACAGCGGAATTGCCCTGTATACAACGTAGGCCAACGCAACGACTAATAGCATTCCAGCAATTAGGTCGAGGTCAATCATGTCTCCTATCGTCTGTACTGATTTTTACCTGTCTTACTCGAGAGACCGGCGCTGCAGATCCGGCTCAATCGTGGTCTGCATCCACGGGCCCACCTGCACCTGGGGATTCGGGGGCTCCGCGCGCAGCTGGTAGTTGGCGTTACGCAGGCTCTGGCCCACCGTGTTCACGCCCACCAGAGAGCCGGCACTCAGGAAGTTCTTGCCCTGAATGTCACCGGCGCCGTGAGGGTTCACCGCCGCCCACTGGGAGTTTACATCCGTAGGAAGGAGCTCCGTCGGGTTTAGCTGCTCACGGGGATAGCAGTCCTTGGGCTTCTTCGCCGCATTCATAGGCACCGAGCCCATATTGTCCTCGCCGCCGTAGTTGGAAAGAGTATTCTCCGGGCCAGTCGGCTTGGGTGCCGGTGCAGGCGGGGCTGCCATCTGGCTGGCGAAGCCTTCACGAACACCGGAGGAGGCCGGCGCCGCAACCTTGCGAGCAGGCATCAGAGTACGAGACACAACGGGGAAATACTTCCACAAAAGAAATCCGACAGCCGCAACTACCAATAGTCCAACTACGAGGTTCATGTCGAATCCGGCCATGTTCTGATGGTAAGGTTGAAAATTCTTTGAGCGAAAACGACATTTCGGGAACCTAGGTGAGTGTAGGAGACTCCGATTCCTCAGACTCGGTCTCACTATCGGACAAATCATATTCGCTAAAATGCGATTCATCGTCCTCCAGATCGCCAAAATGGCGGTAATACCGGGCCTCTTCGGCCCGAGCCATCCGATTCGCAATCTGGGACTTTAACCGGGCTTCACGGACGCGCTCCTTGGCCATGAATTTCCGGGTTTCCCATTCTCTATTCCGAATCTGCGTAGGTGCACCCGCCACCTCGGGCTCGATTTCCTCGAGTTTAATCTCTCGCTCATCACCCGAGTCAACCGTGTCGCCGTCGAAAAATGGAATGGCATCAACATCCTCCTTGTAGTCGACCACGGACCACGACGGTTTAATGGCCGTAGAAGTCATTGAGAGGCTATTGAGAGAAAACTGGGCCGTGCCATTCTTGGCATCGGCGGGTACTTGGGGGTACTCGCCGGAGGACACGAAGAGAGACTCCAGAGCTTCACGCCGGGGAGGTTTGGAAAACCACGAACCGTGGCTGAGAAGTTCGCCGATTAGGGCCTTACGTTGCTCTTCCGCCCAGACCTTCCATGTATCGGAGGGAGCCCATGCGCCAGATTCCAGAGTTACCGGAGGACTCTGGACTGCCGGAGTCAATACTAGACTAAATCCATTGGCTGTGCGCTTCGGGGGTTGTAGAGGCATCCTAATGACCGGTGATTTAGTCGGGGGCGGAATACACCGCGGCTATTTCGAGTTACCGGAAACCATGTCTGGCTTTAGAGGCATGGAAACGAAAGAATCCAAGGCACGCAAGGCACTGCATGATCTCGGACTTCAATTTGCCGACAAATGGGCGTCGGGATTCCAGGATCGTCCAACACAGCAGCTTATTCTCCAAAAAATCATCGATCCGGCCGTGAAGCATATATTGCACTCCATTTCTCCGTGGATTATTGGCATGGCGATTCTATTCCTGGTGCTCCTGACATGTACCGTGGTAACGTGTTTTATAGTCCTCCGGGGACCGGGCCCGGCACAGACACTTCAGAGCTTCGATGCACTCCTGAGTAGTAAAGCAGTTCAGCCCTAATCAAGACCCGTATAAGGGCCGCGTCCGAATAGTCCCATTTGAAATATCTCGATCCTCCAGGAGACATGGAACCCAAACAACAACTCGGAGCCGCCATACGTCACTGGATTCATTTGGACAATCTCGTAGAGTCATTTTCGCATCAGGCATCGAATGCCCGAAAGCTCCGTAACAAACACGAGGCCGATGCAGTAGGTCTCATTCACCAAATCGGACTCCAGGATTCCACTATAAAGGTATCGGGAGCCACACTCCATTTGGCCAAGAAGAAGTCCCAATCGGGACTTACGTGGGGCTTTTTAGAGAAGGAAATTGATGCTTGGTCTAAAAAGACCGGGGTCAATACAATGGGTCTTCTGACCTGGCTTCACGACCATCGGGAAGTTACGGAGGTCGAGTACTTGAAGAAAGAGACCACGTAAATTTGACACGGATCCTTCTCATGACACTGACAGTATACATGTCTACATCTCTCAGCTCCTGTAAATATCTCATCTATATGTGCTGGGATTCAGGTGGCACCAAGATTGGTGGATCTCTGATTCATGATCTGTGTCCGCAGACAGAGGACGAGGCTCGGTCTATGATTTCCACGCTCCAGGATCAGTCCGAGAGTTTCTTTGATAAAATCATCGGACTCAAACAGGCTCGGCGTTATGTGTACATTGAGAATAAACCGACCTTGTCCGGATCTAAATAGATCCCGCCTATGTAAGCGCAATGGACAATGAACTTTTTGCCGTTGCCGAGTCTATCCGGGAGTACATTAAACGCCGAGATTGTGTTATCGCCAAGTCTGTCAATAAGATCTATAGAGACTTATTGACATACGTGTTGGCCCGTCGTGGTTCTTCTTCCTACATGATTCAGTATTCCAAGGCGACGGATCTTGATACAGAAACCGAGTACTGGATATCACACAACTGCGATTTTACTACGTGGGAGGAAGAGGTATTCACACCGGTCTTCGGGACTTCTGTAAGATACTGGGAGTATCCGTGTCCCGAGTGGCGATCGGAAATCTACTCGTATTTACATCTCTGGATCATTGTACCCAAGGATATCCTGGATGACTTTGACATGACACCGGAGGATCCTCCTTCTGAAAATGATTACGGCGAAGTGGATCCCTATCTAATTGAGCACGGCCTAGCAAAGCGTAAAAAGGCAGAATAGCGCCTATTCACTCCACTTACCGTGCGACCACGGATTTACAGGAATCGAATCCAACTGAGATCGGAATTTGCTGACTTCCTTGTCAAATTCTATGTCAGTTTGCCCCGACTCTTGCATACGCTGATCTAGCGCCGACTGTGCCGGGCGCTCGCCGTAGCAATTGACACCGAACCGCTGGTCGGCGTTCGGGAAGAAGCCGCCATTCACACCCGGGAGACCGCACGACATACGCTGACTTTCCGAGCCATTCTGGAGCTTCTCGTACGTCTCCTTTTGCGTCGGGTATAGAGCCAGCTGACCCTTGGACCAGCCGTAATTGCACCAGTCGGCGCCGGACTTGTAAGCGTGCTTTACCTGGTCATATGTGGCGAGCTCGGCGCCGAATGCACGGCACAGAGGCTCGGCATCCTCGAACTTGTATACGTTACGAGCGACATTGAACACCTGTTTGCTACCACCGGATCCGAGGGCTTTCTCTACATCGGATTCTAGGGCAGAGATGACAGAGCCCATGGAAGAGGATTCTTTCTCCTTTTCGTGATCAGTGGGCTTTAGTTCCGCCGCAATCGGTGACCCGGGAACCTCTATTTTTATTTTTTCTTCGTGATCACGGCTCCACCGAAGCTTCTTCCAGCCGATATCAAAATAGTATCCGATGGTTTCGTAGTATACCGCAATCAGAATCATCACAGCCAAAACAATCACAACGATACCGTACGAGGACTTCATAAAGTCGCCGAACTTTGACAGCATAGAGCCGGCATTTGGCATCGCAAGACCGGGCCCTGAATTGGTCCGTGGAGCATTCATGTTCATTCTCGGAGCATTAGGAGCGTTCATGTTCGTTCTCGGAGCGTTCATACCTATCGTCTAGGGTGAAATTATGTCAGCCTCTCTAGGAAGAGCATCAGCGTATCCGCATTCGAATCGCCACCATTGGGAGATGGGCTGTGCGTCTGGTCATCATACAGAGACCAGTCAGAACCCGACCTCGCTCTCATATTGTAGTGACCGCCCCGGCTGTTGCCCCATTGATCTACAACGGCATACACCTGGTAGCGGCATTTCTTCTGAATAGAGGGCCACGTGATCCACTCGGTGAAATCCACCAGATCCGGGTCATATGCAATCTTGGCCCGCACCTTTGCTCCACGATTGGTGTACCTCTTAATGCCGAGAATCATGTGCGACGGAAAACGACTAATTGACAATTCCTGGCTTACTCCGCCCTTCTCCTTGCAGGATTCGCACATGTAATCTTCGAGTGCCTCCTTCTCGAATCCCTTTGCGATACACTGCTGGAGCGAGGGAGCCGGAGCTCCTTGCACATCTGCGTTCGGGATCGGCACCTTGAGAACACCCCATGGCTCGTATTTGGCGATCTCGTGTCCACATTTACACACAAGACGAGTCAGAGTTTGTCCATAGAACTCCTCCACAATCGGCGAGTATTCCTTGCGAAAGAAGGACGACCACGCCTCGAGGCTCTTGACATATTCAATGTGCGTCTTCGACTTTGGGATACCCGTGATCTCCATCTTAACGTGGCGCGCCTGCTGCTCGTGGAGCACCTGGAGAATGAGAAGTACGGCTTCTGTGCCGTCCGCCTGAGCGCCCGGATGAAATTCGTCGTCGAGACCTCTCTCCTTGGCCACCTTGAAGAAGGCACGCACAAGAGAGATCGGATTGATTGCTCGGGGCCCATCCTTGCCGAAATCCTTTATGAGAGTCGACACCTCCTGTGCCAGCTCGTAGCCGCCACGATCTTCGTGACGGTGTTGGGTCCAGTCATCCGATCCAAAGTAGGCCGCAAATGGCCCAGCATGCCGGAGTGCCTGAAGGGCCGAATTCAGATAACACGTATTGCCGAGATTGTAGATACCTCGCTGTTTCATATGGCTTATCCCCGACGACTTCACCGGATGACCGTTCAAGTTTTACTCGGCCATCGTTCACTATCCTGGCCCAAAATATCCGTGATGAACAAATGGAGAGCAAATATACCGCCGGAATTTCTCCTGCTGCTACCGCCGAAGCAACATTTCAGACTGTTACGGGCGGTCCCGTTGAAGCCGTAAGCGAGTCCAATCTGGTCGAAGATAGATCTGCAATCCCGAATGCGGCGAATCAGATCATTTTCAAAAATCTCCCTCTGTCCTGGTGGGTACACTGTCTGAATTCCGGTTCGATTCAATACAGACCCGTGAGTAACGATGTGAACTGGGCCTTTGTGAACTCGGCGGGAGCCGATGTCAATATTTCTACGGAGATAACCCATGCAATCATTCCGAATCTTACGGAGAATGCGACCCATAACCCGGAGGCAAAGACCATGACAATTGTATTGAAGGATAATGGATACTTGGTTATGACTAAGGAGATGAAATTGCCCTTTTAAGGAGACCCTTTGAAGAATGAATCTAGTCGTGTCTGCCCCGAGGCGGTCACGAGTAGATCTCCAAATAACAGCTCCTCGGCGAGTGCTTCTCTGGCCGCAACGGGATCTCGGGCCTTCTTGGTTGCGGCGACCTGATGGGGCTTGACACCGGGCAGCTTCTCTACCACGAGTCCGAATACCTGTGCCACCGGCTTGGCGATCTGATTTGTAATGTAGAAGGCATAGTCCGGCATGAGCCCCTTTTCCTGGATGTACGTCGGTGTCTCGATCCGTTCACCCTGCGAGACATCCTTGGCATACTTGCGGCCCGTGGGATTCTTCACATAGACAAACGGAATACGGTCATTCGACGATGGTTTGTTACCGGGATCACGGACACCGATGCGGTCCGCCAGAATCTTGTGTGCCGGCACCAGCTTGTATTCCGCCCGCAGACTCTTGGTAATCGTGAGCCGCTTCAGAGGGAACTTGCCGGCGAGCAGAGCCTTGACCGTTTCCCGTGCAAATCGGAAGGCGGCAACCACGTCCCGCTGCGCCAGAATACGCTCGATTACACCACCGTACACGGTTTTCACAATCGGAGCATTGTCACGGCGTTTGAGAACAATGCCCATCGACTTGCGATGATAATCGCCATCCTCGAGACCGCCCTCCGTCATGTCACCGACGTACCGCTTCTTCGATAGCAGACAGAAGCAGCGGAACATCTTGTCAAATTCGAAATCGTGGGGCGGCTTGAGGGCGCCGGATATGTATGCACCCGCCTCTTCGGCCAGAGCCTTGGCAGCGGCCTGTGCTTCTCTGCCTCGGAGTCGATGTCCCGTTACCGGATCGGTTGGCCGGAACGAGATGAAGACGGAATCCGTGTCTCCGTACACGACTACGGCACTACAGCGGGGATCCTTTTTGCCTCCGTACAGCGCCTCGATACAGGCCTTGCTAAACAGAAGCTGCTGGCGTCCGTGACCCGTTGTCGACGCCGCCAGACACTTGCGCCGAACCTTGCTCGTATTCGAGCCGAGTTGGCCATAGAGCGAATTCGCCGTCAGTTTGTAAGCCAGCTGTTGCGCATCGAGCAGATTCCGGCGAAATTCGTCGGGTTCCTTTTCGGCGAGCTTGCGAGTCCGTTTACGCTCCGACAGCAGCTTCTGTAGAATCTTCGGCAACGTGCCCTGCGTCGTACACGCATAGCGGCATACTCGGCGTCCCATCGGTTTGAGCTCGGGATGTTTCCGCTTGTCCTTTGGATCCGGCTTGAGAATGTCATAGTCGACCTCGAGATACTGGACACCTGCGAGATTGTCATACTGGTCCGAACCCTCGACGGTCTCTACATAGGCGCCGTCAGGCGCATAGTCCTTTACCCAGACTACCGTGTCATGGCTCAGATTCTCGCTGATGATCGACGACGGATACAGAGAGCTGAAATCGAGCGCCGCCACCGGCTCGTCATCCAGATAAATTCCCGTGAGAGGATCGAGTACGATGGCGCCCTCGTATCCCTCCTGGTTTTCGTCGATCTCCTGGATTTCATCGCCGTCCTGTTCTCTCGGCTTGCTAGGCAGCACGGGAATGAGCTGGTCCTCCTTGCGACACTCGTAGAATACGAGCGACTCGGACTTGATACCCTGGCCTCTCGTAAAGATATAGTTCAGAGGAACCCAGCAAACGTTGGCCATGGCAATCGAATTGTTGAGCACATCGAGTTTCTTAAAGAGTTCCATGACGAGGTCGCAGTCCTGAATACAGTATTTTGCGACGACGGCGCGCTCATCCGGACCCTGGCCATGAAGCGCAAAGATGTCCTTCGGACCGACATTGTCCTTGGCCTGCGACCAGCGGACGGGTGTCAACTCGATCGGATCCGCCGAGCGTACAAGGAGCGCCTTGGGTTCGACGGAGACGACCTCGAGCTTGTCACAGACAACGTCGTTTTCTTCATCCATGAGCACAATGAAGCGACCGGCCGTCATTCCTTTTGTGGACTTGGTAGCGATACGGAGTAGTCCGCCCGACTCCGTAATGGAGTTTACAGCTCCGGCCATGTATGTCGCCGTAACGTTGTCGAGACTGTAGGAGTCGAGAACGGCGGATCGGCGCACATAGGCCAGAAGATCAATATGTAGACGGCCCTCGGCCGTAAACATGTAGAAGGTATTGTCGCCCATGGCACTCGAACTCAGAAATGATTCCTTGAGTTTCACGGGACTCACGAGCCGACTCGTGCGAGACTTGGGATTCCACATTTCCTTGTCGGTCTGGCGGCCGAGGGTTTTCAGTGCATCCGTGCAGTGATTGACCTCGGCTCGCTCCCACAGATACTTGTTATCAAACCCGAATATGTTGTAGCCGATCATGATATCGGGATCCACGGTGCGGATCATCTCGGCCCACGCTTCGATCATGGCCTTTTCTGTCTTGCAGGGAACCGTGTAGACGGAATCTCCAACAAGGCCCGTGCAAGAACCGAGTACGAAGATATCCTTGCGTGTCGGCTTGCCGTTCACATATGTGACGGAACCGATTTGAATGACAGGATCACCGAGGGGCTTCGGCAATGTTCTGGATAGGATCGTATCGAGTCTGTCCACCGGTTCTTCACAGCCTTCCAGATCAGGCCAGGAATTCTTCAGTGTGGCTAGTCCGGACTCCATCTCTCGGAGCCCGTATTCGTCGTCGATGTAGACCTTGGACAGAATCTTGGACTTGCCTTGAACCGCCCGAAGAATTTCCTTGATGGCTGCATCGCAATCGAGACCGGCCTCGACAATCTCGAGTGCGGGCTTCCTCCATGTCTTAGTTGCCAGAGGAAAGTCGCCGTGACTACTCGTACACTCTATATCCCATGACACGATGCGCAGCGGTGCAGATGAGAGTTGCGTGGTCTCATCTGCGGGTCCCACATCTGTCCACGAGCAGGTGTATTGGAGTTCCGTGGTCGTTGTGGGATTGTCTACATCGTCGGGATCCTCCACTGTAACCCAGCCCGCCGGCCGGATTTCACGCAGATGATAAAATCGCAGAAGCGGATCAATATTGGCTTCGTATAACGTGGGTTTGGCGGTCACGCCTTTCTGGATCTGGATCGCCAGTGGTGTAGAGGTCGCACGGTCCTGTAATGAATCGATGGCTGCGTTCCATGCCTTCTTGGATCGGGTACTGACCCTGACCACCTTTACAGACTCGTGATTGTTGAAATCCCAGAAGGTCTTGTGGGACTCGAGAGTACAGGTGGGAGGCACGTCCTGGTTGCTCTCGATATACCGTTTCAGTCTGACCGTATCGACTCCTCCGACATAGAAGAACGGTTCAAAGTCGGTTACGGCGAGGCTCACGGACCGTCCTTCGGCCGTTGCGCCAAACAGAGTAATTTCATAGGCTCCAGCTACATCCCGTGTAGTGGAGCCTAGGATTTGAAATGTTAGAGCCATGTGTCGACGCTGACTCGGAAATAGGGGGGGTCAAATTTACCGGCGCCGAGACTTTCTGGATCTGATGGGATTCGGAAGCCCGGATGATCTCTTTTTGGGTAACAGACTGTAGGCGCCCATGAGGGCCGCAGCGGGTCCGGCCTGTGTTGCGGCAGCCATGAATGCGGCCCAGGGATTACCGCCGACTTGTACTGGTGTTCCAGGTACCGGTGGTAGAGGGTTTTTTTCGGAGGAGGTGCCTGGAATAATCTCAGTCATACCGGATATTCTAAGCGGTACTATATTGGAGCTCTTCTTGGTCTCTGTAGATACCATCGAGGGTCCTGTAGATACCATCGAGGGTCCTGTAGATACCTGCGATACCGGCTTCGTTACCATCGAGTTGTCCGCCTGATTTACAATCTCCTTTATTGTTTCCTTGTTTCGGATGTCATCCACGACCTCCACCTCTCCATCCGGCTTTACATGAATCACGGTAGGCACAGAATTAACTTCCTCTTTTTGGGCAAGAGGCGTTTCACTGTATACAGAAGACGGCATACTAATCATGTGAATCCGGCGACCGAACATTTTTCCAAAGGAATTCCAGGTGGGTTTGTAGTCTACACAGTGCGGACAGGAGTCATTCGACACGGCGACCAGCTTGGGCCCCCGCTCTTGTAAGAGCTTATTGGCCTGTATAGGACACGTAACCCGAATGTTAATGTATAGCCGATTTTTTCTGGTTCTTCTAGACCGTCTTGGCGCCATCCTATAATACGCAGACAAAAAGCTTTTACACCACTAGAGACATGCCAGATTTCACAACTGGTCCCTGGGCCGTAGTAGCCATACTTGCCGTTACAGCGGTCGTAGTTGTGGTCGTCGTGGCGCTTCAGCCCGCTTCGCCAACCATGTGTCCAACCGAACTGAGAAGAAATGCCCACGGTGAACTGCGCTTGCATCCCACAAAACGGGAATTTCCGGATATGAATGCCTTTCAAAACTGGTGGTATTCCTCGGGACTGAACACTACATGCCCTCTTCCGGTGTTGACCGGGATGAAGGATAAGACGGTGTTGGATACGGATGCCAACCACACAGAGCAGACATATGCCAAGACACCTATCAATAAGGTGGACGATTACGAACTGTCTCGGATCTTCGGAGAGGAACGGGGTGGCCGTATGGTCATAAACCAGGATCTCGATACCATTCTGTTGTCTCGCAATACGGACTGGGTCAACAAGCCCGTGACATCGGATGAACGTAAGAATTCTTACAGAGGTCTCCAAGAGGGCTTTACGGCGACGGGAGATCTTACATCGGAAGCCACGGCTCGTTACGGCGAACGAGTAGAACTCGTAGAGGATTCCGACTGTAAGATAAGCCGTGAAGGACGCAAGGTGGCAAAGCTCGTCGAAAAGGTCTATGAAGAAGACAAGGACTGGGAGCCGGTGGTCGTTCAGGTCGGACCTCACAACTGGGAGGTCAATGAGCTGAAGCCCCGTAGACGTCATGATGAGATCGAGGAGCCCGTGAAGGATACCGTTGTTGATACGAAGAATCCTACGGTGGGGCTCTCGTACCGTTATCCGGACCAGGAGGTATTGGATGCAGCAACGGATCCGTATTATAGAAACGGAGGCTGGATGGATCCTCGGGAATACAAGGACCCCAAGGGTAATGATCCTTATCGTGGAATAGTTCCGAATATGGCCCGCATGTTTGGCCCGACCAATGACACGGACGATTGGCTGAACCAGGCAAAGCCTCTGGCCTAAACTGACGGACCATGTATACGGGGAATGTCAGGACCGACGCTCATCATAGACGTGAGAGAACGAGCACTTATGACCGAATTGACCGGCCTCGGTACGTCGTTTACGACGGCTTCCTTGGAGGTCGGTGATCTTCTCATCCAAACGGAAAATGGCGAACCGCTGCTGGTCGCCGAACGTAAATCACACTCCGATTTTGCGGCATCTCTTCGAGATGGTCGGTACCGAGAGCAGCGTACCCGTCTCATGGCTACTCGGGGCCAAGGTGTCGCCGTTCTCTATATGCTCGAGGGCATCTGGTCTCCGACCATCGATCGCATGTATCCCGGTGGCGTATCCGAAGTCCAGCTCCAGCGTCTTACTAGTCGTCTCATACTCCGATATGGTATGCCCGTTCTTCAAACGGCGTCCATCAAGGAAACGGCCCAGTGGTGCGGTCGCCTTCTCGACCAGCTCTCGGCCGAACCCGAGGTCTTCCATCCTCAAAAGGGTCTCGCCGCTGAGACGACGGCGGCCATGGCAACGTATACTGCGACGTTTAGCACTGTCCGCAAAGCCAACAAATCGGCCGGCGGCGTGGCAGTTTCCATGCTATCCTCCATTCCGGGCCTCGGACTAAAACGAGTTACCGGTCTCCTCGAACAGAAATCAATTGCCGATCTCTGTTTAATGACAGCGGATGATATTGCCGCTCTCGTGGTCGGTGGTCGAAAGCTCGGAGCAACTCTTGGAACTATAATTCGGGATTCACTGTATCAGAAAGGGCCGTGATATGTGTATCAGGCGAATACCATCCGTTTTTGCCCGGCGTGTGTATGTCGAGCACAGATCGGAATACGTACTCATAGTTCTTGGCGAGTGCGTACATGTCGTATAAGTCCACGGCTCGGCGGCGGACATAGGACCGATCAAATGCTCCGTCCAACGCCATCTGCACGCCCTTGCAAAAATCCGCCAGTGTGTGACACCGTAGACCCGTTTTGAACTGTTCTACTGTTTCTACATATCCGCCCGTGTCAACGGAAATCACGGGTGTTCCACAGAGTTGTGATTCCACTGCCGAACAGCCGAATGGCTCGCAGTACGTTGTTGCACAAATGGTTGCCACACAGGAGCCGAGAAAATCCGACCGTTCACGGCCATGAATGGGAGGCTTGTAAAGCACATTCGGGCTTTTCTGGAATGGAGCCGGATCACCTTGACCGCAGAGTACAAAATCAACCGCGGGAAAGTGTTTCGCAATTTCCGCAATCACGTAGCATCCCTTACAGGATATAATACGGCCTAGGAAACCGATCCTTGGCCTTTCTCTTTCGGTCTGGGGATTCGCCGAAAATGCGAATTCCGCCACATTGAAATAATACGGTATTACGAACCAATAATTGTTTGGCTCGACACCCTGCTTTCCGAGGCTGTGGGATAACCAGCTATACGATTCAAATACCCGATAGTTTTTACAGGAGCCGTCATAACCTATTCCAAACTCTACAACCGTATATGGAAAACCTGCGAGAGCCTCATCATAGGAGCGACCGAGCGGCACACATACGATATCTGTCTGCTGGGATCTATAATTCTTTTTCAGCACCTCTCTGAGTCGTCTGTTAAATTCTTTAAACAAGGGTGTATTCCATTGCGACAGAGTTCCAACAAATGTTTTCGGATCAAGAATGGTTGCCGTCGCCTGTTCTCGTGTGAGTTCCTTATTAAGACTCATCATCGATTCGATGCGAAGATTGTCCCATTCTTCTTTGGTAAATAGCGGAATATCTTGGTCGGCGCCCGATTCCGACGTTTCCACGCCATAATGGAAGACCTCGAATGCCGGATTAGATCGCATCATGGGACCGAAATTCAGGACCTTTCCTGTAAAAGCATCGTGACTGTATTCGCTTCGTGTAATCGTATATGGAATAGCGGGAAGATGTAGCCGGATCTTATTGGCCGATATGATTTCGTCGAGAACGGCCTTCATTTCAGGCGGCCAATTGCCCTGGGCGGCATCCAATGATACTACCGTATCCGTATAGACCTCCTTGGTGGCCCATAGAGTTTCGTAATACGGCAGAGACCCCGTTTCTTTCCTATAACCGTCATAATGTGTTGTGACTAGTCGCTGATCTTTACGGGTGTTTCTGGTGAATCGGATCGTTTCTGCATTTTTGGGACCGTAATGTGCCAGTTCAAAGGTGCCCGTAAAATATAAGCCCAGCATACTGGGACCGGTAATATCATACGGCAGATGTCCGTAAAATCGTCGACTCACATTGACGATGATGGCGACGATGGCCTTTAACAGAAACGGATTTCCCGCCTTGGCTACGATGAATCCATTGTATACGGATATTCTCTGCTTGCCCTTTTTATCTTTATAGGTTCCGTCGGAAACAAAATATTCTTGCGTCAAGAGAGTCGATAATTTGAAGCCGCCGACCAGTCGTAGTTTGATATCCATGTAAATCCCGCCGAGTTTGTAGAGCACACAGAGACGCCACAGATCGGCCTTGTAGGCGCCGGGTTTCAGTGCTCTGAAGGCCGCCGCCACTTCGGCAGGATAATTGGCGACCAAAAAATCCTCGCAATCCCTGTCATCGAATAACTGTAGCTGGATTTCCGGATTGTCCTCACGGATTCGATCCACGTTTTCCTGCATGAGTGGAGGAAGAGTCTTTGAGATCCACGTCATGAAGAGATTGGCGGGGACTACGTTTGGGACCGACATAAACGCTGACTCGGTAATAATATATGCGTCCTCCAACTTTTCTGGAAGAGCCATGGCCCTCTTCTGTAAATGGACATACGATGTCTCGTGAGAAGATCCGTTATCGTAGAATGTGGTTATTGTGCCATCCTGCATACGGTGGATCCTAGAAATATTCAACCGAGGTTTCGCAACGTTGAAAAAATTCGTCGTAAATGTTGCATGATCGGGGCGGAACATATCGTAAAAACACGGTGGCACTATATCACAGAATGATGCATTAAGATAACACATTTTGAGTCCGTGGGTCTTTATAAATGCCTCGAGCGGAGATCGAAATGCGATTTCGTCGATCACGTACGTCTTGGTCGCATCTGTGCACAGCTCATAGAATTGTGGAACCGTAGCGAATAGGGTCTTGAACGCCGTGGTAGGTCGGATCGCTGTAAAATGACCGTGCCAGCCTCCTATGATATCATATGGCCCCACTACGAATTTGTGAAGATCTCCGTAAATGACATCTATATCGCCCCAGCCCACATAGTTGTCTGTATCGGGACTGCAAATATCCTCGAATAACAGGGGATATGTTACCTTGAAATCGACGAGTTTATAGGGTGTTGGCACCAGTGTTTCTGGAGAAGGGGTCTTGCCGAATGTCCTTTTTAGGAAATGGTGAATTCTGATGCGCAGATCCTCCAAGCTCATGGGGACTACACGGAGATTTGGCGGGAGCGAATATGGCTCTGTATCGATATCTGTGATTAGTATGACGGTTAGAATACCGTCATTGATCCTCAGCGAGTCCAGATACAGTTGAAAGTAATTGGGAAACGAACCAAAATAGGGTATGAATAGTGTGATCATGGGCCTATTGGAATTATAGACGGTGGTTTAGGCCAGAGCCTAGTCCTGATCTGGTGTGATAACTCCCCGTTTCGTCAACAGGGTCCTTGTAGGATAGTAATACACGCCATCTATGGAAAACCGCCACGCAATTCCTCCAGTATGGTAATAACGACCGTATACCTGAACCTCGTCTACATTGGCGGCCTCTGCGGCCTCTCGCATCTTGGGAGGAAGCCCCTTGCGATTCTTCAGCGAGAGCTTTGCAGTAAGAGGAGCCCACGGACTATCTACAGAATCGACACGGCCCGCAGTCAAGAAGGTTGTGAATAGCACTGCAATTCCAGGGATATACGTTAGCAGAAATGTGGCAAGACTGTCAGTAATCCAAGACAGATTCACAGATGCAATCATGGGAGAATACCATTTATATGAGGAGGCCCGGCCCCCGTCAAGTTTCAACGCCGGTTAATCTAAAGCTTCCTCTCTATAATCAAGTATACATGGAACCCAAGATATATAATCCATGGAATCCAAATAACAAGGAAATTCCCGTTTCCGAAATTGCCCGCATTGCAAACTATCAGCCCAAACGCCTGGAGTTATTTCGCCAGGCGTGTGTGCACAAGTCCTTTGTAAAGTCATCGAAGAACCAGGACAGTACTCAGATTGTTGCGCCGAGGCCCGCCGACTGTATGCCCTTGAAGGATGCGGATAACGAACATCTTGAATACGTGGGCGATGGTATATTGGATGCAATTGTGGGTGACTATCTCGAGCGCCGTTACCCAGGAGAGGGCGAGGGATTCTGGACATCTCTGCGCTCGGAACTCGTGAATAACGAACATCTGGGCACTCTGGCCATAAAGCTCGGTATGACTCCGTGGCTGATTATGAGCCGCCATATGGAGGATATCTGTAACGGACGCACGAATCATCGTATGCTCGGCTCCATGTTAGAAGCGTGGATTGCTGCGACATTCAGAGATCGTTCTGTTGATGATCCGAAGACGGCATTTTGGCATGTGCAAAAGTGGGTAATCGATATATTGGAGACGCACGTGGACTTTGGATCAATTATTGCCACGAATACGAATTACAAGGATCAGCTGCTGCGATATTTTCAATCGACGTATCATCAGCCTCCTCGGTATAAGGAGGTATCGACAGAGGGGCCGTTGCATAATCGTATCTTTACAATGGGTGTGCTCTATCCGGATGGATCCGTGTGTTGTACCGCTACGGCCAAGAATAAGAAGGATGCGGAACAGGAGGCTTCCCGGCTTGCTTTGATTCAATTTGGACAGCTCGTGGCCTGAGGGTTGCGTCGGGCTTCACAGCAAAATACTCTTTACAAATAAGAGAGGATGTCGGACAGTAATAGCGATGAAGGTCCTATTGGGATGAAGCGACTTCCGCAACTGTCTGGAGTGAAAGTAAGTAAATCAGTATCCAAGTTTGCTGCGGCTCCTAAGCCCTTTGTTGCTGGAGGAGCACCTAAGCCATTTATGGGTGTTCCTAAATCTCTTGCTGAGGTGGTCAAGGCTCCTCTAGATTCTGCTGAGGCAGTCGAGGTGGTCAAGGCAGTCGAGCCAGTCGAGGTGGTCAAGGCAGTCGAGGCAGTCGAAGCCAATGAAGAGGCTCCCGCCTTGAGTATATCAGAGTTAGCCGGTTCCAAGGTAGGTCCCAAGGTAGCTTCTGCAGTAGATCATATGTTAACTCGGGACGAATTCCTCGGTGCCGGCCTCAAGGATCACATCAAAGATCTCATTCAAGCAAAACCCGTCGATGTGACTCCTCCCGCATACATGCCGGTCTCCTCTACCAAATTCCCCAACTTCATGGTTCAGACATATCTCCAATACAGTCTGTATCTCCAACGCATTCTCAAAGAAATGGCGACCGGCAAGAGCAAGGATGACGCCGAGGCCGCAGTAATCGCCGAAAAGGCTCTCGATGAAGATGCCTGCAAACGCAGAGATCCCAACAAGGTCGAAACCTTCTATTACCAAAAACTGGTCCGTGATTATTTACAGAAGAACTCGCCCTATCGTGGCCTTCTCGTATATCACGGCCTCGGTTCCGGCAAGACATGTACATCGATTGCCGCCGCCGAGGCTCTGTACTGGGGCGGACAGAAGAAGATCTACATCTTGACTCCGGCCACTCTGTCGAGCAACTACAAAAGAGAGCTCGGCAAATGCGGATACTTTCCTTTGCGCACCAACAACCACTGGTCATTCCTAGCGGCACAGCCCGGCAGCATCGAATTCGCCTGGCTCGAAAACATTCTTGGCCTTCCTCAATCGTATATTATGAAATTCAGAGGTGGATGGGTTCCCGAGCCCGACAAACCCAGCAACTGGGACGAGCTGTCCGCTGCCGAAAGAGAGACGATTCTGTTCCAACAGACGGCACACCTGGAACACCGTTTCACTTTCATGAATTACAATGGACGGCCGACGCCCGTAACTCTTTCTCAGATGGCCCAGGCTGCGGCCGATGCGGGTCGGACTCTATTCGACGATGCTGTTGTAGTCATCGACGAAATTCATAACTTGGTCCGCACGATTAATGGAACAGAAGTCGGCAGACAGCCGCTTCATAAGATAATCGATTCTCCTGACGTGGAACCCCGTGAGCCCACGTGGTCCATGGCACTGCGTAAGAAGACGCCTGGATACATCTATCCTCGAGGATACTCGTATTACAGACTTCTACAGAACGCCGTGGGAGCCAAGATTATTGCTCTCTCTGCGACTCCGATGATCAACTATCCACAGGAGCTCTCGATTCTGTTGAACATCATTGGCGGAGAACAACGGGTTGTGGAAATTCCTCTCAAGGGAATTGCAGCCGATAAACTTCCGAGACCCGGCACACCCGCTTACAGCTCGCCCATAGAACAATGGGCTCTCCGAAATCCGACGATTGATTTTTTCACCATCGAGCAGAATCAGCGCAAGGATATGGTACTCACCGTCACGCCGGTTCC
>SXGQ01082291.1_pt1 | contig 18206 bp, 15 predicted proteins | sample 3178371 | NCBI WGS metagenome assembly SXGQ01 (sample SAMN11356859, study PRJNA531348) | freshwater metagenome | isolation source: freshwater sample F1-20 | place: China: Fuxian Lake, Yuxi | collected 2017-12-25 | reverse complement strand
CGGCCTGCGACATCCCCTCGCACCTGTACAGCTTCTCGTTTGCGCAAAACCCGGAGTGGTCGCGCAGCTATTCGGGCAGTCGCGAGATTCTGGACTACATTCACCGCATGGTTGAAGCGTTTGATCTGCGCAAGAGCGTGCGTTTCGGTCAGACGGTCAATCAGGCTGTCTGGCAAGAGGGTCCGGCGCACTGGGAAGTGACTGTGGCCGAGGGCGGGGTGTACCGCGCCAAGTCGGTGATGATGTCCGGCGGTCCGCTGTCCAATCCGAAACTGCCCGCCATCAAGGGCGTGGATGTGTTTCAGGGTAAAACCATGCACAGCGCCCGGTGGGACCACAGCTACGATCTGAAGGGCAAGCGCGTGGCCGTGATCGGTACCGGTGCCAGTGCCATACAGATCATCCCGGAGTTGGTCAAAGACGTGTCGCTGCTCAAAGTGTTTCAGCGCACGCCGGGTTGGGTACTGCCGCGCCCGGACTTTGAAACGCCTGAGTGGAACAAGGCGCTGTTCCGCCGTCTGCCGTTTGCGCAGACCGCCATGCGCGAGGCCCTGTACTGGCTCCATGAAAGCATGGCCACAGCCGTCATCTGGAATTCGCCGTTGACCAAAATCGGGCAGAGACTGGGCAAGCTGTACATCAATGCGCAGGTCAAAGACAAATGGATGCGCCGCCAACTGACCCCCGACTTCAATCTGGGTTGCAAGCGGATACTGATCAGCAATGATTTTTATCCGGCGCTGCAAAAACCCAATTGCGAATTGATCACCTGGCCGATCGACCGCATCACCGAAAACGGAATCCGCACAGCCGAGGGTGTGGAGCACCGTATTGACTGCATCGTGTATGCCACCGGTTTTGATGTGCCGAAAAATTCTGCCCCGTTTACGGTCCGGGGTCGCGACGGGCGCGACCTGGCTACAGATTGGAAGCGCGGCGCACAGGCCTACAAGAGCATCAACATCAGCGGTTATCCGAACCTGTTCATCACGTTTGGTCCGAACAGCGGTCCCGGGCACAACTCGGCGCTGGTGTACATGGAAAGCCAGATTGCATATGCGGTGGATGCGATTGTGCGCATGCTGGCCGGCGGTATCCGCATCATGGATGTGAAGGCGGATGCGCAGCAGCGTTACAACGTGGATATTCAGAAGCGTCTGTCCAAAACCAACTGGAACTCGGGCTGCAGCAGCTGGTACCTGACAGAGGATGGTTTCAACGCGACCATGTATCCGGGGTTTGCAACGCAGTATGCAAAGCAGATGGCCCGCTGGGAGCAGAAAGACTACGAGCTGCACAAGGTACGGCAGGTCTGACGCCACTGGTCTTTATCCGAGGACGCGCAGACAACTTCATATTATTAACAATCTTTTTAAAATTAGGCGCCATCCTCGAACTCTACTCCCCTTTAGAGGGGGGGTGGGGGGCGGGGGCGAGCACTACCCTTCAGGGTAACGAAAGACATCTTGAAGGCGCACCTTGGACACCTCAGTCCGCACCAGTCACCGTTGGCGGTTCCGCATGTCGCGGGAGATCGTTGCATCTTCCGCGAAGATGCTCGCGCTGACTTGTCTGGTGGTGGCCGTCCTATCTGCTATCTTCGATCAGTCAGCCGTGCGTGACATCCGCTTGCTGGCCTGCGCCCTGGTGGGTGCGGCCAGCCTCTGCGCTGTCTGGCTGATCAAGAAACGTCATTTCAATGCCGCAGTCGCACTCCTTCTCGTCAGTCTGTATGCGGCCAGCGCGGCGGGTGCCATCGGCACCCAGACCGGTTTGCGTGCACCGTCGCTGCTGGTGCTCAGTCTGTTTTCGCTGGTATGCGCGTTTGCCTTGCCACGCTGGCTGGCGCTGTCGTGCATCGGGCTGAATGCCGCTTACTTGAGTTTGCTGCTGGCGCTGGAGCGCAATGGCGTCATCGATCCGATGGCACACCTCAATTCCCTCAATAGCATGTCTGTATTTATCGTACTGCTGACCTTGTCAGTCATCTGCGGCATGCTGGGTTTTCCGCTGGGTCGCCAGATCGACAGGGCAATGACGCGCATGCACAACAGTCGACGCAATCTGGGGCGCAGTCGCGAGATGTACCGCTCTCTGGTGGAGGGCGCTCCATTGGGCGTGGTGAACTTTGATGCGCAGGGTTTGATCACGTCGGTCAATCCGATGGTTACGCAATGGACTGGAATGTCCGTCTCCGAGTGGATCGGCCGGCCTGTGTCCACTTTGCTCCGCACCGAATTGCCCGCTTCATTTGCACAAGTCCACGCACAACCCATGCGTTTCGATGTGCAATTGGAAGCAGGCATATCGGACGTTTACGGGCAGGACGATCGCTGGCTGTCTGCGACGGTATCCGCCTTTCCGCATGGAGCCGGTGGTTATCGGGGCGGTGTAGCCCTCTTGCTGGATGAAACCGAGCGCAAGCGGGGCGAACTGGAGCTTATACGAACCAAAGAAGCTGCTGAAGCCGCCGCTCATGCCAAGACGCGGTTCCTGTCGCACATGTCGCATGAACTGCGCACACCCATGACAGGCATTATCGGCAGCATCGATCTGGCGCGCGATTCACGAATTACGCCCGAGAAGCGGCAACGCATGCTCGGTCTGCTAGACACATCGGCGCGCGGCATGCTGCGCTTGCTGGACGACATTCTGGATTCTGCCCGCATCGGCGAGGGTCGCTTGCGCCTGGACCCGGTTCATTTCAGTCCGCACGCCTTGGTGATGCATGCGCAGCAACTGTTCCGGGTGTCGGCTGAGACCCGAGGGTTGGCGGTCATCGTGCAGGTGGATGGCAATCCCGACATCTTCTGCGTGGGTGATGCCATGCGGTTGCGTCAGGTGATCGGAATTTTCATGGACAACGCAATCCGGTTTACCGATCGCGGAGGTATCACCCTGAGGGCAAGTCTGTCGCTGGATGAGTCGTCCGTCGCACAGTCTGCCTCAGAGTCCGTTGCCCTGTTCCGGGTCAGCGTCAAAGATACCGGGATCGGCCTGACAGAAGATCAGACCCGCCAGATGTTTCAACCGTTTACTGAACTGGGTTTGAAGCGAGCTGAAAATCAACGCGGAGCGGGCTTGGGGCTGTCGATCGCCAAAGGATTGATTGATTTGATGGGTGGCCGTATTGGCGTGCGCAGCGTGGCGGGCAAGGGCAGCGATTTCTGGTTTGAAGTCCCGCTGCCTGTGGTGCGCGTCAAACGACGAGAGCGAGATGAAAATCTGGTTGGATGAACTTTTAGCGAGAGCCCGTCAAAAAGCCGGCATTGTTTTTTCTCTGGCCTTGACGCTGCTGATGGTGTCGTTGGTATGGAGCGTGCCCGTTTATGAACTGAACCGCAGCCATGAATTTGCGGTCAAGTCTTCGCTGCTTCGGACCGAGCTGGGCGTGCGTGCCCTGCAGCAGCATGTCGAGAGCATCGGCACTCATCTGGATTCGGCACTCATTGACTTGCGGCATGAATGGAATGAGTCTCCGAGCCGGTTTGACGAGTTTTCTCGCCGACGCATCAGCAGCATGAGTGAGTTGGCATTTCAGGTGAGTGTGGCCAGCGCGGACGGAAAGCTTTTGTATTCGTCCCTGCGTCGCAATCTCGGTGAGGTCTACGTTAAAGACCGGGCTTATTTTCGGCAGTTTGCTGACAAGCGTCAGGGTGATTCGCTCTATATCAGCGAACCGGTGATCGGCAAGGTCAGCGGGCAGCGCAGCATGCAATTCTCGCGTCCCTTGTTGACAGGGGCTGATGGCCGGTTTGCCGGAGTCATGACGATCTCGGTCGCTCCCGCGTTGCTGACATTCGACTTGCAACGCCGGTTCGGTTATGAAAACACAGTGGCGGAGGTGTGGTCGGGATCCGGGGTGTTGCTCTCTCGCATGCCGGAGCTTGCGGAACTGAAAACCCAGATAGAACCGTCGAGCAAATGGCTGAGTCCGGGCGCAGAGTTTGTGCGTTCGCCGTTTGATGGGCAGGAGTATATCTGCAGTCGCTCTGAGGGCGACCTGAAAGTGATTTCGTACGTGGTATGCGAAACCAAGGCCTTCGTACTGAAAGATTATGTGGCACTGCGTGAGCGCCTGTTTCTGGCGTGTCTGTTGCTCACGGCGATCTTCCTGGTGGCAACCGGCTATTTTTTGCGCTACCGCACCGAGCGGGACCGCTCCATGCGCGAGCTTGCCATGAACCGGCAGATCATTGCCAGTGTGCAGCAGGTGGCGCGTTTGGGCGACTATGTCTGGGATGTAGAAAAGCAGACGCTCAGTCCGAGCGAAAACCTCAACGACATTTTGGGATTTGGCAGTCAAACGGTGTTATCGGGCAGGCAGTTCCTTCAACTGGTGCTGGAGGATGACCGCATCATGTTGCGCGAGGCACTTGCACGTTGTGCCGAGCTCGATGAGTCGGCCGACATCACCTTCCGCTGGGCTGCCACCATGTTCCGTCCGCAGTTGTGGATACGCATGCATGGACGGCGCTTCATCTCCATCAATGCTGCCGGCGAGAAGCGTACGCTGGTGGTCGGCATCATGAAAGACATTTCGGACGTCAAGTCGCGTGAACAGTCCCTGATCCTGGCTAAAACCGAGGCAGAGGCCGCCAACCAGGCCAAGTTTGAATTCCTTGCGACCATGAGCCATGAACTGCGCACACCGATATTCGGCATCAGTGCCGGCATGGAAATCGCACTGCGCAGCCCCTCGCTGGATGACCGCACCCGCCGGTCGCTCAATGCCAGCCTGCGGTCGGCCAAGCACTTGAACCAGTTGGTGGATGATGTGCTGGATTTTGCCAAGCTGGACTCGCGCGCGATGATGCTGGACGACCAGCCTTTCAACATCGAAGAGGCCCTGACAGCGGTTATTGATCTGTTTGCAGAGCGGGCACAAGAGAAAAATCTGTCGCTGACGCTGGAGGCGGGTGGACTGACTGCGCTGTATGTGCGAGGGGATGAGCGCCGTTTCCGTCAGATATTTTTCAATCTGGTGGGCAACGCAATCAAGTTTACAGCGGAGGGCAGCATCGGCTTGATCGCATCGTCCATGCTTGTATCTGACGGGTCTGTCGCACTGACCGTCGATGTGCGTGATACGGGTATCGGCATCCCGAAAGAGCAGGCGCAACGTCTGTTCTCGCCCTTCGAGCAGGGCAGCGTGCAGACCGGGGTGCGCTACGGTGGTACCGGTCTCGGCTTGTCGATTTCGCGCCAGTTGGCATTACTGATGAATGGGGACATCTCGGTCAGCAGTCAGGCAGGGCAGGGCAGTACCTTCCGGGTGGAGGTTCGGGTGCCGGTGGCTGCAATGCAGCCGCTTTTTGCGCAATAATAACGCTGTTTTTTACAATGTGTAACACTCGGCAATGTCAGTACAAAGTGGTTCGGATTTTTCCTTGCGCCCAGACAGTACCCGGGGCAGCGGAATCGGCTTGATACGTGCGCCCGGCGCCATCACTTATCTGTCAGGTTTTCTGCTGGTGGCATTTCTGGTTATCGGCTTGGCTGCATTTACGCTGATGCAGGAGCGCGCGCGCCACCGGGAGCGCGCCGTGGTGGCCACACAGAATATCGCCAATCTGCTGGAGCAGCACACCAGCGATACGTTTGAGCAGGTGGACCAACTCGTGCGTTCTGCTGTCTGGTACATCGAGGATATGCTGGCCAAAGGCCCTCTGGACGCACGAACCCTGAATCGCTATCTGGCTCACGAGGCGAGCCTGATGTCCGACATCCGCGGGTTTCGGATGGCCGACGCCAACGGTGTAGTTCGATATGGACTGAATGACAGCGACGCCCTGCAGCCCGTGTCGGTCGCAGAGGAGGCGTTCTTCAAGGCTGCCCTGCAATCTGACGCTTCAAAGTCCGTTGTGATGGGACCGCTATTTGCTCCGATCGCCCAAAGATGGGTCATCGTGTTCGCGCACCAGGTACGCAAGCCGGATGGCAGCGTGGCTGGTGTTGTGTATGCCAACTTTCCGACCGATTCGTTCGAGCAGGTTTTCTCCAGTGTGCAGCTCGGTCGACAGGGTGCAGCCACCATACGCGGCACGGACATGGCTTTGGTGCATCGGGTACCGACCACCAAAAATGCAGTGGGTAGCCGCAATGTTTCAAAAGAGCTGAGTCAGAATATCGAACTCAGCCCGGTTGCCGGTGTTTACCTCGCTGCCACGGCGCTTGACGGTATTGAGCGTAGCAATGCCTACCGACGCGTCGGCAACTATCCTTTTTATGTGATCGTAGGCCAGGCCACATCAGATTATTTGCGCGGATGGATCGCCAGTCTGGTGCTGGTCAGTGGTTTGAGTGCATTTGCGCTGCTCGCGGCCGGGATGGCGGCGTGGTATGCGTGGCGTTCGCAGCAGCGTCTGCTTGCAGATCTGCGGGAAAAAACCCGGTTGGCGGCCGAACTGGAACAGTCGGACACGCAGCGTATGCTGCTGAACGCCGAACTGGAGGTCAAGGTGCGGCAGGCACAGGCAGCCACGGTTGCGCGCGATGCGTTTCTGGCGCATGTCTCGCATGAAATGCGTACCCCCCTGCATCAGATCAGCGGTCTGGCAGCGTTGATGGGACGTCAGCCCCTGAGCGACAGGCAGCAGGGCTGGCTGCGCGCGCTGCAGCAATCTGCCGCGCGCATGACGGCCATGGTTGACCAAGTGCTGGCATTCGTCAAACTGGAATCCGAGGAACCTGCTTTCAGCAGTACGCCGGTCGCATTGCCGTCTTTCATACAGCAGACAGCGTTGCGCTGGCAGGAAGCATTTACGGCAAAGTGTCTGCAGTTCGAGTCTCATTGCGAGCCCTTTGACTGCGCCGTGTCGGGCGATGCGGAGCAATTGGCGCGCGCCTTGGACAGCCTGCTGCAAAATGCGCTTGAAAACACGAGCAGCGGTAGGGTCATTCTCGCCTGTGCGCTGGCGGGGCGAGAATCCTCACACCTGACGGTTCGCTTTACCGTGAGCGACACCGGGTCAGGCATCAGTCCGGAACTGCGTCAGCGTCTGTTTGATGTGTTTGAACAGGCCGACTCGTCATCCACTGCCGAGCGTGGCGGCATGGGGCTAAGTCTGGCCATCGTACGCAAGATGGCGCGCCTGATGGGCGGAGATGCCGGGGCCGACAGTGTCTCCGGCCAGGGCGCCGAGGTGTGGTTTACCGTGCGTTTGCCCAAGGCGGGGGCATAACCTCCACAGCCCCGTTCAAGCGGCCATCGGCTCGCTGAGGGTTTGCGCTGACCGTGCTGCGCTCTTCGAGGCAGATGCGGTTGAGCCGATCGCCCGCGGGGACAATGCGCTGCGGGTGGCAAGCCAATCCGTTGTCTTGGGCCAGATGGCCTTGGGTGCGAGGCTGCCGCCCAGAATGCCGATGTGACCACCGGGACCTTCAAACAGTTCGCGGTCTGTGCTGGCAACTGCTTGCAGCACGCCTTTGCAGGCCTGGGTGGTGGCCAGATTGTCGCGATCGCCGGTGATCACCAGAATGCTGCTCTTGATGTTGCGGAATTCGACCACGCGACGACCCACCGTGAAGCGGCCGCGTCGGAAGGTTTCGTTTTCCAGCAACACGCTGCACATGAAGTCGCGAACCACGCCACCGGGATATGCTTCCAGATTGTCGATGAATGCGGCCTGATTGGCATGCTGTTGCACGTAATCGCGGTTGGCAATTTTCAGGGCCAGGTTCACATAGCCCTTCATGCTGGCAACCGGGTCCATCAGCTTGAAGCCGATGACGTTCATCCAGCCCGGTGAATAGGTCATCCAGGCAGGCAGGGCGCGCAGGTTCAGGCCTGTGCGGCGCATCAGTTTGTGCACGCGCTTGTAGTAGGCGCCCATCTGACCGTTGGAGTGTCCATCAAACGGGGTGCCCAGCATGATAAGGTTTTGCACGTCGTCGTGGCGGGTGGTCGCTGCGTACACAGCGGCCAGCATGCCACCCATGCTCCAGCCATGCAGGCTGAGCCTGTCCTTGCCGCTGTGGGCGCGGATGGCGTCCATGCACTGCGGCAGCATGTCGAACATGTAATTCGACAGTGTGTAGGCCGCCTGTTTGACGCCCGGCTTGCCCCAGTCAATCAGGTACACGTCGTGGCCCTGTGCCAGCAGGTGTTTGATGAAACTGCGCTCTGGGAACAGGTCATAAATCAGCATGTTCACTGCCAGCGGGGCCACGATGACAACCGGCACGGCGTGACGGTCTTTTTTCACCTCGACTAGCTGGCCGTCCAGTTCGACATGGCTCTCGGTCAGGGGATGATAATGACGCACACTGGCCAGATCGGCGGTGGCGATCACGTCAAACGGCGTGCGACCGGCCACCACCATGCTGGATGCCCGGAAAAACCGGTCGCGGGTGTTGGTCGAGATGTGCTTGAGGCGTTGCAGGCGTTGAACTGAGGTTTTCATGGCGTGCGCAGTTATCGGTTGATTGCGTTATTCGTTTGTCGGATTTGATGTGCCGGTTTGACAGCTTGATCGGCGACCTTTGCAGCTTGCTGATCAGATGTCCTGATTTGTACTCTTCGGTAACATTATTTCTGTTTTTTGTCGGTGCGTCCTCTCATTTTTTAGAGTTTTTTCTCGCATCCGTAAGCCATCCGGGGCAAGTGTCCATGCGGGTTTGAGTGAATTTTCCCCGGTTGGCAGGATGCTGTGCTTTACATCTGACGCTATATGTAGTCAAATTGCTGTATGCCTGCCATCAAAAAACCCGCATCCACGTCCGCCTCCGTCAGCCCGACATCCCCGTTGGGCGACCCTGAGTCATCCAGTCGCATTTACGGTGGTGAAAGCCGCGAAGATCGGCACTTGCGCCGACGTGAGCAATTCCTGGATGCCGGACTGGAGTTGATCGGCCGGGAGGGCTACCGGGCTGCGTCCGTGCGGGCGCTGTGCCGGCAGGCCAAACTGACGGATCGTTACTTCTACGAGTCGTTTGAGACCGTTGAAGACGTGCTGATCGGTGTTTATCTGCGCGAGAACGAGCGCCTGCGTGCAACGGTACTGGCAGCCATTCCGCCCATTCAGCCCGGTGTGACCGTGGGCGAGTTTGCCCGCCCGGCGCTGCATGCATTTTTTGAGGTGGCCCGCACGCCTCTGGTGGCCCGCGTGCTGTTGTTCGAAGTGATGGGGGTCAGCGACCGCGTCAACCGCATCTACCGTGACAACATCGCCAGCTACGGCCAGATGTTGATGATGATCGTGCGGTCGCTCTACAAGATGCGTCAGCTCAGCCCGGCGCAAGAGGAATTGCTGGCCATGTCGATCGTGGGGGGCATCAGCCAGACCACCATGGCATGGATTGTCTCGGACTTTTCCATGCCGATTGACGATCTGGTGGATGTCACCACGCTCATACTGGAAGGCATCGTGCTGCGCCTCGATCTGAAGGTGGAGTAGAGAGTGACCGAGTGACCGAGTGACCGAGTGACCGAGTGACCGAGTGACCGAGTGACCGAGTGACCGAGTGACCGAGTGACCGAGTGACCGAGTGGCCTAGTCAAAGCACCTACTCGTCACTCGGCCACTCGTCACTGATATCACCGCTTGCTGAAGTACATGCGCTTGATCATGTGCGGAAGTACCTTCATCGCAGCGTACACAAAGTCCCACAGGTTGCGCGGCGAACCCATGCGCATGGCATGCTTGATGACCTCATAGGTCTTGCGGTCCTGCGGATACCACCACAGATTGTTGGACGCACGGGCATAGTCCCAGTTGATGGCTTTGGGCTTGCTCATTTCCATCAGGCCTTCAGGACCATGGGTGCGGCCGATGCCGGACTCGCCGGGTCCGCCCCAGGGCAGGTCGGACATGCCGTGGGTGTAGAGGTGGTCGTTGATGGTGACCACGCCGCCGCGGACCCGCTTGGCCAGCGCCTTGGCACGGGGCGTGTTGCGGCTCCAAATGGACGCGGTCAGTGCCATGGTGCAGTCATTGGCCAAGGCGACCGCTTCGTCTTCAGTGCGGAACTTCATCACCGGCAACACCGGGCCGAAGGTTTCGTCGCGCATCAGGATCATGTCGTGTGTGACGTCGGTCATCAGGGTGGCCGGATAGAACTCGCCGGTCAGGCCTGCTGCCAGTTGTGATTGAGCCACAATCTTGGCACCGTTGGCCACCGCGTCATCCACCTGACGTTCAACGACACGGCGCTGCTTGGCAGTGGTCATGGCGCCCACGTCCACGGTGCACTCAGCATCCGGCACACCCTGGCGCAGGGCAGCGGTTTTTGCAGCCAGCAGTTTGACGAAGGGCTCATAGACCGCTTCGTGCACATAGATGCGTTCCACGCCACCGCAGGACTGCCCAGCGTTCTGGTATCCGGCCCATGCGGCACCGTTGGCGGCACGTTCCAGGTCAGCGTCCTCCAGCACGATCATCGGATCTTTGCCGCCCAGTTCCAGCGACAGGGGCGTGAGCGTTCTGGATGCCTGTGCCATCAGGTCTTTGCCGGCCGGTACCGAGCCGGTAAAGAAGACCTTGTCCACGCCGTTTTCAAACATGGCAGATGAAATGCCGGCACCGGGACCCACCAGGTGATGAAACAGGCCGTCGGGCAATTGGCCGGCCGCGACGATTTTTTCGATAGCCTGGCCGACTAGCGGTGTGGCGGCCGCCACTTTCAGCAGGATGGCGTTGCCGGCCATCAGACCCATGGCAATCTCGCCGAAAGGAATGGACAGCGGATAGTTCCAGGGACTGATGATCCCCACCACGCCCAGTGGTTCGTGCGTCAGCACCGAACGTTTACCGATCCAGATGATGGACGACATTTCACGACGTTCTGTTTTCAGAACCTTGGCTGCGTTGGCCCCATACCAGTTGCAGGCCAGCGTGCAGGGCAGCACTTCGGTGACCATGGCGTCCACCATCGTTTTGCCGTTGCTGATACTGACAATGCGGGCCAGTTCGTCAGCGTTTTCGATGATGTATTCGCGCATCAGGCGCAGGTGGCGGGCACGGGCCTCAAACGACAGGGCGCCCCAGACGGCTTGCGCCCTGCGGGCACGCGCAAAAATCTCTGGAATGGCCTGCACAGGCGTGTCGGTAATGCTGCCGACCACATCGCCGGTTGCGGGGTTGATGCCGGTTGTCATTGCAACCTGGGCTGTATCGTTCATCTTCATCCGAGTCTCCTTTGCTGCGGCCTGTCGGGCCGGGCTTTGATACGTTGAAATAGGGAAGCATGTGGATTGCTTACAACTGTTAGCATGGTATTTGTGATGACGATCGTCGTCAAATAATTCCGTAGAGGAATCACACTAGCGAGCTCCTGCGATGCATCGTTTGTGACGGCGCATTACGGTCGGCAAGCGGAAGAAAGACGGTTTGTGGGCGTCTATTCGGCAGCGCAGACCATCACCTTTGTGGCAGACTGCCTGCGTGTAACGATTCTTTTCAGAAAGGTTGGCATGAATCACTCGGGATTGAAGGGCTTTGCAGTCGGTCGTCTGTTGCGGGGCATGGGGTTTGCAGGCTTGGTCGCTTTGCCATTGGGTCACGCGCTGGCTGTCGAGATCAAGGCTGAAACCAAGGCAGACGCCAAAGTTGAGACCAGGACCGATGCCCGATCGGAGGGTCGGTCCTCTGGTCGCGAGAGCCGCGAAAACCGCACGGCTGCCGCACGCGATGCGGGTGACACAAAGTCCGCCAAAGATCGCGAGGGTACCTTTCAACAGGCCTTTGTAACGGTCAATGGTGCGCCCCAGTCGGTCGCCATGGCCGAGCTCCTGCTGCGCGAACAATTGCTGCGCGGTGCCACCGACAGCCCCGAACTTCGCAATGGCGTCCGTGAGGCATTGGTCGCCAACGCCCTGATGGAACAGGAAGCGCGTAAATCGGGTCTGGACAAAAACCCGTTGCTGCAGGCGCAGATGGACATGGCCCGTCAGCGCGTGCTGATCAATGCGTGGCAGCAAAAAATGCTGGCCGATGACAAGATCGGTGATGAGCAGGTGACTGCCGAATACAACCGGCAAGTGCAGCGCATGGCGCCTAATGATGTCCGTATCCGCCAGGTGCTGGTCGCCGATGAAGTCAGCGCCAAGCTGTTGCTGGACAAAGCCCGCAGCGGCGGCAAGATGGATGAATTGGCCAAAGAGTATTCACGTGAACCAGGCGCCAAGGATACCGGCGGCCTGAGCGACTGGATCAACCTGTCTGACCTGCTGCCCCCGTTGGCGCAGGCGGTGACCGGGGCGGCCAAAGGCAAGTTGCTGGACCAACCCGTTCAGACCCCCAACGGCTGGCACGTCATCCTGGTGGACGATGTGCGGGCTTTCAAGCCGCTGGCACTGGAAGAAATCAAGCCGCAGATTCTGGGGTTGCTGCAGCAGCGTGCGCTGCAGGAAAAACTCAAGGGTCTGAGAGGGCAGGCGAAGGTGCAGTGAGCCTTGTCGGTCAACCCGCCGGCGGTACGTTGACCACATTGACGATCAGGTCGATGACCGCATCGTCATACATCATGCCCACATGGCTGACCGTTTTGCCGTTCAGCCTGTCCTGAACGAGGATGTTGCGCACGCCGGGCTCTTTGACAAACTGGCTTTCGAACGGCGTGACAATCCAGTCGTCACGCGTGGCCAGCACGGTGTACTTCACACCCGGTACGGTGATCGCATTGGTGGTGAATTGGCGGATGAAGTCCGATTCATGAAACTGGTCGGCACAGGCCGGGCAGGTGCCCGCCTGATTGAAGCGCAATGCGCCACCGCTGGTGGTGCCCCGCACGCTGGGCGAGATGGCGGTGAAGTGTCTGATTTTGGAGGCGTAGCCTTTGTCCCGGATCAAGTAAAAGCCGATGAGTCCGCCCTGCGAATAACCGACCAAGTCGATCTTGCTCTGACCGGTCTGCTTGAGTACCCGGTCGATGGCAAGGGCGACTTCCTGCGCATTTTCTGCGACTGGCTTGCGGGCTTTCAGTGCATTGGTGGCATCGATTGCGCCGTAGTCAGCGCTGTAGACGCAGTGACCTTCTTTGACCAGACGCGGCCCCAGTGCCTTGAACGACAGCATGCTGGAATGCAGGGTGCCGTGTATCAGGAAAACATGCTGGCGTCCGCTTTGCGGCTTGCAATTGCTGCGGTTCACACCGTCGGGCATTTCACCCAGTGTGCTGGCCTTGAAAATGTTCTTGCTGCGGGTCACAGGGGTGGGTTCGGGCGCTTCCAGACTGTTGGCCCGTGCGGTGGTGCCGGCTGCAGAAGCGGATTTGACGCTCGGTGCCTTTGATGCGCAACCCGTCAACATCAGGGTGCCTGCCAGCACCGCAGCCAGCACGGATGCCCGGTGAAATTGCCATGAGTCCATGGATACCTCCTGTTGGCCATGCTTTGTCTCTTGCGCCTCGGTGTGTCCGCAGTCTTCACGCTGCGTGCAACCGCTTTGGGCGATCTTTGTTGATGGATATTACCAGTGAATGATCAACCTGAATGTGTGAGTGCCGCCGGGCAGGGAAGGGGATGATGCGTGCGCGCATCATCCGGACTCCGAAAGCCGCGCCCATCCGTGTCCAGCGCAACGTATCGACGGCAATCGATGTATCAGTAAAACCTTATGGATGGCTGCTTTAAAACTGACTTTACCTATGAGCCGGTGCTCACTAAACTGCCGGGCAGTACACGATACCGGATACGCGCATGCAAAACTTCATAGACCCAGCCATTCTGTTTTTTGTGTACGGAGTGTTTGCAGGGGCCGTCCGTTCCGATCTGGAAATACCGCCGGCGGTTGCCAAGTTCCTGTCCCTGTACCTGTTGATGGCGCTCGGTCTGAAGGGCGGTTTTGCGCTGGCCAAGTCGGGTCTGACCGTGGATGTTGGGTTGACCCTGCTGGCTGCAGTGGCGATGGCTTTTTTGGTGCCGCTGCTGGGCTATGCAGTGCTCAAACGGTTTGTTGCAAAATTTGATGCAGCGGCGGTGGCAGCCGCCTATGGATCTGTCAGTGCCGTTACGTTTGTGACCACCATCCAGTATCTGGATACGGCAGGCATTGCGTTTGGCGGTCACATGCCGGTGGCGATGGTGCTGATGGAGTCGCCTGCCATCATCGTGGCGGTGGTACTGGCCAACAGCATGCGCAAGACGCAGCACACGGCGGTGGGGCATATCCTGCATGAGTCCTTGACCAACGGCGCACACATGCTGCTGATCGGCGGCATGATCGTCGGTCTGGTGTCGGGGGACGCAGGGCAGGCTGTGATGCAACCCTTCTCGGTTGACCTTTTCAAAGGTATGCTGGCTTTCTTCCTGCTGGATATGGGGCTGATGGTAGCGCGCAACTTTTCAGATGCGCGCAAGGCATCGCCCGCGCTGCTGGCCTACGCGCTGTTGGCGCCTTTGGTGCATGCCACGATCGCGCTGGGATTTGCACGGTTACTCGGGTTGCCCGTGGGTGATGCCGTGCTGCTCATGGTGCTGTCAGCCAGTGCGTCCTACATCGTGGTGCCCGCTGTGTTGCGTGATGCCATACCCGAAGCCAACCCGGCCATTTATTTCGGCTTGAGTCTGGGCATCACCTTCCCGTTCAACCTGCTGGTGGGTATTCCACTGTATGCCCGCATGGCGCAGGCCGTGCTGGTGCCCTAGTGCCGGTCCTCAGTTTTTGCGCTGATTGACCGACTGCAGGATGTGTTGCCGGAAAGCGGCTGCCAGTGGTGACAGGCGCTTGCCAGACGGGTGTACCAGATGCCACGCTGACGGCAGCGGAAACCCCTGAACGTCGATCACCTTCACGCCGTTCTCGCGCTGGTGACCATGCAGCGCGTGCAGCGACACCACGCCAATGCCCAGCCCACCGGCCACGGCTTCTTTGACTGACTCGTTGCTGCCCAGTTCAAGTCGTACATCGGGCGTGAAACGATATTGCCTGAAATGCCGGTCAGCCGCCATGCGAGTACCAGAGCCTTTTTCGCGCAGAATGAATCGATGCTCCGCAAGGTCTTTCAGCGACACCTTCGCAGCGCGTGCGAGAGGTTCGCTGGATGCTGCGATGACCACAATCGGATTGGGCATGAACACCTCATCAGACAGTTCGATATCCGGTGGCGGCATCGACATGATGTACAGGTCGTCCTGATTGTCGCGCAGGCGTTGCACCACGCCGTCTCGGTTGAGAATTTCGAGCGCCACATCAATGTCCGGATGTTTGCGGCAAAACGCACCGAGCAGGCGGGGCATGAAGTATTTGGCTGTGCTGACCACAGAAATTTTCAGTTGTCCGCGCGTCAGTCCCCGGTATGAATCGCAGGTTTGCTCAAACGATGACCATGCCTGCGAAATGGTGCGTGCAGTCTGCGCCAGATCATGTCCCGCATCGGTGAGAAATATTTTTTTGCCCACCACCTCGTACAGCGGCAGACCCACGGATTCCGTTATTTCCCGCAGTTGCATGGAGGCGCTGGGTTGCGTGACATGCAGCGCGCGCGCGGCTGCGCTGACGCTGCCGGTGTCGGCCAGTGCCATGAAAAGTCGCAGTTGGCGGAATGTGATGTTCATAAGGTTTTTCTGATGATCAAAGTCAGATGTATCAGCTTGTGTCGCACGTAAGATGTATCAGATTTATCTGATGGATGTTTGACGTAGTATAAGTAAACTGCATACGGATCTCTGATGGCAAGGTGCTGTGTCCGCTGTGATTTCGTCCGGGAAAATGAGATGGGCGATTCATGGCGCAGAGCAGTGCAGAGGGTTGGCAATTTTGTGTTGGTCGCTGTCTTGATTTGTTTTGATATTTCCATGATAATGAAAATATGGAAGAGAAAGATATCGTCAAATGTTTGGCTGCTCTAGCCCAAGCCAGCCGCCTCCAACTGTTTCGTGCATTGGTGGTCGCCGGTCCGCAAGGCTTGACGCCGGGCGATCTGGCGCAGGCCACCGGCATGGCGGCTGCAACGCTGTCGTTTCACCTCAAAGAATTGCTCAATGCGGGTTTGCTGTCGCAAGAGCGTAGCGGCCGAAACCTGATTTACCGGGCCGACTTTGCCCGTATGAACGGTGTGCTGGCTTACCTGACAGACAACTGCTGCCAGGGGCAGCCTTGCCAAACGAGCGAAAGTGCCGTAGCCGGTGTTTGCGATTGTTGAAATCAAAGGAGTGTTTTCATGAAGCGTTTTCATGTGCACATGCATGTGCAGAATCTGCAGGCCAGCATTGCGTTTTACACGCGGCTGTTTTCTGCCCAGCCAACGCGCGTTGAAGCGGACTATGCCAAGTGGATGCTGGAAGACCCGCGAATCAATTTCGCCATCTCCACGCGTGGCAACGCAACCGGGCTTGACCATCTGGGCATGCAGGTTGATTCAGCCCACGAGCTGGATGAATTGAAAGCGGCTGCGGCATCTGCAGATCAGTCCCTGATTGAAGAGGGCGAAACCACATGCTGCTATTCACGCAGTGAAAAGCACTGGGTAACCGACCCGGATGGCAACGCCTGGGAGCATTTTCACACGCTTGACACAATTCCCGTGTTCACTGAAAAGACTGCCGCAGATGTTGCGCAAACGGCATCAGATTCTGCTTGCTGTGCGCCTGCCCAGCCCCAATCCGCCATCGCAGCTCAGGCGGTGGCCAGCGTGCCGTTTGTGGTTCGCAAGCCGGGTACGCCGCTGTCAATAACACCGGTTGTTGCGTCCTGTTGCGGGCCGTCAAGTGATAAAAAAACCTGTTGAGGAGACGGGGTGCTGAAGCGTCGCATTGAACTGTTCGTGGCCTTGCCCGTGGCCTCTCTGGCCCGGATCAGCCTGCAAAAGCAGATTACCGATATGGGTAGCCAATGAGTTTTTTCTGACTTGTTTTTTTGACTTGTTTTTTGACTTGTATTGACACGATGACCACCAACGTCCTTATCCTGTGCACCCACAATTCCGCCCGCAGCGTCTTGTCCGAGGGCATGCTCAATGAACTGGCCAGGCGAGCGGGGCGCGATGTGCGCGCCTACAGCGCAGGCTCTGCGCCCAGCGGGCGCATCAATCCGTTTGCCATCGAGGCATTGAACCATGCGGGTGTTTCAACCGAGGGCTACTACAGCAAGAGCTGGGATGAGTTTGCAAAGCCTGATGCGCCGCAAATGCGGATTGTGATCACCGTGTGCGATAGTGCAGCGTCTGAAACCTGCCCTTACTGGCCGGGCAGTCCGGTGAAAGTGCACTGGGGCTATCCGGATCCCAGTTCTGCGTTGGGAGGAGACGAGGGCAAGCGTCAGGCGTTTGAACTGACGCGTCAGGCCATCGGCTACCGCATGATGCAACTGCTCTCCCTGCCCCTGGAAACGATGGATAACGCCACGCTGCAAGCGGCGCTGGAAGATATTTACAAGCGCTGATACGGCGCGCGGATATTCCCATGTTCAATAAATTGTTTGCCGAATGGCTGGGCACGGCTTTGCTGCTGGCCATCGTGATTGGCTCGGGCATCATGGCTGAGCGACTGAGCGACGGCAATGTGGCAGTGGCGCTGCTTGCCAACACGCTGGCCACTGTTTTCGGGCTCTATGTGTTGATTGAAATGTTCGGGCCGGTCAGTGGTGCGCATTTCAATCCAGCGGTCTCGCTCGTCATGGCCGTGCGTGGAGAACTGCCGGCTTTGCAGTTACCTGCTTATGTAGCGGTGCAGTTGCTGGGTGCGGCCTGTGGTGCATGGATTGCGCACGCCATGTTTGACCTGCCGGTGTTGCAGTGGTCAGCAAAACTGCGCGGTGGGGCAGGACCATGGATTGCAGAGGCGGTGGCAACGGCGGGGCTTTTGCTGGTGATTCTGCGTTTTCCGTCTGCGCGGGTTTCAAGCGGCGTGGCAGCCTATATCGGCGCGGCTTACTGGTTTACGGCGTCGACATCGTTTGCCAATCCTGCTGCCGTGTTTGGCCGGATGATGAGTGACAGCTTTGCAGGCATTGCACCGGCGTCGGCCCCCGGGTTTGTGATGGCGCAACTGATGGGGGCGCTGGTGGGGCTTGTGTTGCACCGGTTGCTGGGGGTGAGATAGTTTGCCTTTTGATGATTGAGCCGCCGGGAATTCCCTTCGGGCCGAACCGGCCCCGATGAATCGGGGACTCGTTTCGGTAGTCGAAGGAGCCTGTAAAAAATTCTGTGTAAGTGCGTTCGGAATCAAGGGTGGTGAATGGTTATCCGTTCACCAAATTCCAGAACAAATCGATTCAACGCTGCTTTCCAGTTTTGGATAGGCATCGTCCACTTGCGACTGGCCTGCT